>Ga0066256_1002757_pt1 | contig 18529 bp, 18 predicted proteins | sample ThiBio_1000_biof_FD_87107 | JGI IMG/M metagenome (GOLD analysis project Ga0066256, IMG submission 87107) | Wastewater bioreactor microbial communities from Cape Town, South Africa - Thiocy_expt_1000_biof (version 2) | ecosystem: Engineered > Bioreactor > Thiocyanate-remediating >...
TTGCCTGGAGCAATGCCAGCAAAAGTGCGCAGCGGTTTTGCGTCGGGAATTGCGTAGAAACAAAAGGATGGAGCGTTTTCGCGATTCGAAGAAAAGCGGAAAAGCTCTATTCCTTGATCGCCAGCCGCATGGCGCAGCGCGTGTCGCGCGGAAGCCCGTGCTCCGCCTCTTCGTCGAGCACGGCCGCAAGGCGCGCGGGAAGCTCCGCCTCATCCAGCGTGCAAAAGCCGAGCCGTTCGTAGAACGGGCAGTTCCAGGGAATGGTGCGGAAGGTCGTCAGCGTCACGGCGTCGAGCCCGTATGCGCCCGCCTGCTCGACGGCATGCCGGATTAGCCGGCGGCCGATGCCGAATCCCTGGTGCAGGTGGTCGACGGAAATCTCCCAGATGTGCAGCTCAGGCCCCGCGATGTCAGCGCTGAGGAAGCCGACGGGCCAGTCGCCGTCGACGGCCGCCACCCAGTTCGTGCCCTTGGCGATGAGGTCGCGGTGGCGCTCGGCGCTCTGCACCTCGCCCGTCGCGATCCAGGAGAAGGCCTCGACCAGCCGGAAGGACTGCGCGGCCGAGCGCTCGATCCGGCACAGCGTCTCGATCTCGTCCTCGCGGGCAGGGCGGATCGTCACCCTGGACGGCCCGGCCTTGCCCGCGGGTGCGCCGTCCATGGGAATGAGTGTCACCATCCCGGAAGAATATGTCCCGGCCTCAGCCGCGGCATGCGCGGGAAGACCTTCACTTCCGCCTCGGGCAGGTCATCGGCCGCCGAGAGCGGCGTGATGTTGTCGAGGCAGGCGGGTATGTGGCTGGTGATGGCGTTGGGGAGCGAGGGCGAAAGGCCCGGCCGCCGCATGATGCCGATCTGCACCGGGGCGAGCGGCGGGAAGCCGTCCGCCTGCGTCAGCACCTTCATGCCGGGGCGCAGCGCCGATTCGGGCAGCACCGAGACCGCCATGCCCGCCATGACGGCCGCGGCGACCACGGTGGAGGACCAGCTCGTGAACAGCACCTGGTAGTCGCGCCCGACAGAATCGAGCGCCGCGCACGCGATCTGCCGCCACTGGCAGTCCCGCCGGCCGACGGCGAGCGGCACCGGTGCGTTCTCCGGCAGCGGATGGTTGGCCGACATGACCCAGCAGAGCGGCTCCGTCCGCACCACGTCGGACTGGCGCTGGCGCGGATTGTGCGTGACGAGCGCGATGTCGAGCTCGCCCCTTGCCATCTTCTCGGCAAGGTCGACGGAGGGCTCGCAGACGATATAGAGCTCGACATTGGGATGCGTCTTGGCGAACCGCATGATGATCTCGGGCATGTAGCGGTCGGCATAGTCGTCCGGCGTGCCGATGCGCAGCATGCCTTCGAGGCGGTTGTCGTCGAAGGCGGCGATGGCCTCGTTGTTGAGGCGCAGCATCCGGCGGGCGAAGTTGAGCAGGCGCTCGCCCTCCGCGGTCAGCCGGTTGCCGCGCCCGTCCTTCATGAAGAGCTGCTTGCCGATGCGCTCCTCGAGCCGCCGCATCTGCATCGAAACGGCCGACTGGGTCTTGAAGACCCGGTCCGCCGCCCGCGTGAAGCTTCCCGTATCTGCAATCGCGACGAAGGTCTGGAGCTGGTCGATGTCTAGCGGAGCGGACATAACGGTACTCATAAGATTGTTTGATTGATAGTATTAGAAACATTCGTTGGACTGATCAATGTCTTTCTGCGAAAAAGCAATTGTTGAACGATGGCTTGTCCGCCGGCCGCCGTTCGACAGGATCTGCCGCTCTGCCCCGACCTCCCGGCAAGCGGCTCTTCTTGCAGTCCAGCCCCTGAACCGCCACCCGTTCCCTGCGGGCGGCGAACGATCACAGGTGCCGCGCGATCCCCGTCGAAGAGCGATGGTGCGCGGAGCCGGAAAGGAGAAATGCCATGCGCATGATCGACCGCAGAATGGAAATCGAGGCCCGCGCCACGCGCCGTCCGGCCCCGGGCCTTCTCGTGCTTGCCCGCAGCGCCGCCTCCCGATTCGTCCGCGCGTGGCAGAACCGCCGCGTGATCAACCGGCTGAGCGAACTCGACGACCACCAGCTCCTCGACATGGGGCTGTGCCGGAGTGACGTCCACGAGGTCCGCGCCGCGTCCTTCTTCTCCGATGCCGGCCTGCACCTGACGATCGCGGCGCGCGAGCGCGCCCGGCGCCATGTGCGCAGCGGCCGCGCGGATTGATTTCTCCCGGGTGTCGCCCTACCTCCTGGGGCGACCCCTGACTTCCCCGCAGGGTGAGAGCCAATAACCCTGCCGCTTGCCCGGCGCGCGACTCCCAAGGTCCGCGTCGGGCTTTTTCAACAGCGCTCCACGAAATTTAGCCAGGCCACAAAGGAAATCCGAGCCGGACCAGCGCCCGACGCTCAGGCCTTCTTGCCGCCGTCGGCTTCCGCGCCGTTCCGCATGGTCTCGAAGATCGACTCGATCGTGCGCTGGTAGTCCTTCTGCATTTCGAGCCCGGTGTCGAACATCGTGTTGACGAGGCTCTTCAGCGATTCTGCCGGCGAGCCTTCGGACTCGCTGGGCTTTTCCGCCGCCGCCGGCTGGCCGGCCATGCCGGCCATCATCTCCTGGAAGGCCTTTGCGAAGGGATTGTCGGCAAAGGGATTGGCCGGCGTTTCCTTCTTCGTGCCGAAGAATTCCTGCGCGGCCTGCATGAAGGGATTGTCGAAGGGGTTGGCCGGGTCCGGCTTCCTGGCAAGGCCCGCCGCCCCGGCCCATTGCTGCATCATGTCGGCAAAGGGGTTGGCGGATGCCGCGCCGGCCTCTGCACCGGGAAAGAAGGGTGCGAGCGACTGCTTGAAGATGCCGCCCATCAGCGTGCTCGCCATCACGGGCAGCATCTGCTTGTAGATCTCCTGGCCGATGCCGGTCATCTGCGCCGCCTGCGCGGCGATGGCGCGGGAGACCTCCTTGTTGCCGAAGAGATGGCCGAGGATGCCGTTGCCTTCCGCCAGCCCCTGCGGCGTGAAGGCCTTGCTCATGTCCTCGAAATATTTCGCATGGTCGCCGGTCGTCAGCGCCTTCATGAAGGCGGCGAGGTCATAGGGGTTCGCGGCATTGCGCTTGAAGCCCTCGGAAAAGGCCGGCATCAGCGCGGCGACGGCCTTTGCCGCCTGCTCCTGCGCCAGCCCGAACTGCCGCGCCATGGTCTCGACGGCGCTGCCGTTCTGCGCCTGCATCATCATGTCGTAGAGCGAAAGCATGGCGGCTCCTTCCCGTTGGCAGGCCCATTGGCAAGCATGTGCCTGCACTATAACGGCAATTTCGACCGCGCAAACTGCTTTCTTGGGTGCCCTCAGTATTGATATTCGGCAAAGACCGGCTCGATGGAGCCGTTCCAGCGGCCATGATAGCGCGCCAGCATGTCCTCCGCGAGCGTCGCCTTCTTGGCCAGCACCTCGTCGAGCGGGGCAAGGAAGATCGTCTCGTCCACGCCCTCGCCGTTGGTGCGCGCGCGCGCGGCAAGGCCCTGGCGCGAGATCGAAACGACCTCGCGGGCGATGTCGAGCAGCGGCTTGCCGCGGAAATCGGCCCTGAGGCCTTCCGCCGGCACCGCATCGCGCAAAGCCGTGACCTCCTCGACCGTCCAGTCGCCGGTCAGCGCCTCGGCGGCGTCGAGCGCGTCGTCATCGTAGAGAAGGCCCACCCAGAAGGCGGGCAGCGCACAGATGCGCCGCCAGGGCCCGCCGTCGGCCCCGCGCATTTCGAGGAAGCGCTTGAGGCGCACGTCCGGGAAGAGGGTGGAGAGATGGTTGGTCCAGTCGCCGAGATTGGGTTCAAAGTCGATGATCTCGCCCTTGAGGGCGCCGGCCATGAACTGGCGGAAGGTGATGTGCGTGCAGTCGTGGTACTTACCGTCGCGCACGACGAAATACATCGGCACGTCGAGCGCCCATTCGACATAGTCGGCAAAGCCGAAATCGGGCGCGAAGGCGAAGGGGATGAGGCCGGCTCGGTTGTTGTCCGTGTCGCGCCAGATGTCGCCGCGCCAGGAAAGCAGGCCGTTCGGCTTGCCGTCGGTGAAGGGCGAGGAGGCGAACAGCGCGGTCGCCATCGACTGGAGCTTCAGCGACACCTGCATCTTGCGGCGCATGTCGGCTTCCGAGGAGAAGTCGAGATTCACCTGGATGGTGCAGGTGCGGTACATCATGTCGAGACCCTTGGTGCCGACCTTCGGCATGTAGCGGGTCATGATGTCGTAGCGGCTCTTGGGCATGCGCGGCGTCTCGGCAAAGGTCCATTTCGGGCTGCCGCCCATGCCGAGGAAACGGATGCCGAGCGGTTCGGCGATCTCGCGCAGCGTCGCAAGGTGCTGGTTCGATTCCTTGCAGGTCTGGTGCAGGTTTTCCAGCGGCGCGCCCGAGAGTTCGAACTGGCCGCCCGGTTCCAGAGAAATGGCGCCCATGCCGGACGGCTCGGCAAGGCCGATGATGTTGCCGGCATCCATGATCGGCTCCCAGCCGGTCTTGGCCTGCATGCCGTTGAGAAGCGCTGAGATGCTGGCCGCGCCGGAATAGGGCACGGGGCTGTTGTCGGCCGTAAAGAAGACGAATTTCTCATGCTCCGTGCCGATACGGAACTTCTCCTTCGGCTTGCAGCCGTCGGCGAGGTATTCCGCCATGTCCGCAACGGAGCGGATAGGCGTCTGGTCGGTGGTATCACGGGCCATGGGCGTCTTCTTCTGAACGGATGGCGCCCGGCGGAAGCGCTGGGCCTTGGAGGGTGCTTGGACCGGAATTAAATGCGGTGCAAGCGAATTCCTTTCAAGGCAGATTCAAAAAATCCGAAGCGACTTTCTGCGGCGAACTATGTCCAATCCCCGACCGTGGCCTGGATGACCGCCATTGCCGCGACCGCCGCGGTATCGGCGCGCAGGATGCGCGGGCCGAGCGGAATGGGCGTCACGAAGTCGAGATTGCGCAGGAGCGTGCGCTCCTCGTCGGAGAAGCCGCCCTCCGGGCCGACGAGGAGCGCCAGCTTGCGTTCGCGTATCGCCTGCAGCACGGGCAGCGGGTTCTGGCTGCCATGGCCTTCGTCGCAGAAGATGATCCGCCGCTCGCGCGGCCAATCGGAAAGCAGGTCCTCCAGCTTGCGCGGCGCGGCGACGTGCGGGATCGAAAGGATGCCGCATTGCTCGGCCGCCTCGACGGCGTTGGCCTCCAGCCGCTCGAGGCTGGCGATCTTGCCCTGCACATGCCGGGTCATGACGGGCTGGAGCATGCCGGCGCCCATCTCCACCGCCTTCTGCACGAGATAGTCGAGCCGGCCCACCTTCAGCGGCGCGAAGAGATAGTGAAGGTCCGACGGCGCCGGCTGCGGGCGCGTCTGCTCGACCGGCGTCAGCAGCAGCCGCTTGCGCGTCGGGAAGGAGAGGTCCGCATGCCACTCGCCGTCGCGTCCGTTGAAGAGCAGAACGCTTTCGCCCCCGGCCATGCGCAGCACGTTTGCCAGGTAGTGGAAATGCTCCTTCGACGCCTCGATGGCCTCGCCTGCCGCAAGGGCGTCGCCGACGAAAAGGCGCTGCATCCGGTAATTGGCACGCATGGTCGGCGGTCTCTCAGTTGAAAAGCGCGTTGAGGGCGAGGAAGACGAGCGCCGAGAGGGCCGCGGAAACGGGCAGCGTCACGATCCAGGCCGAGACGATCGTCATGAAATGCGAGCGGCGCACGAGATAGCGCCGGCTGGTCTCCTCCGGGTTCGCCGGCGGCTCCTCCGGAGCGATGCGGTTGCCGCGGGCGCGGATATAGTCGATGCGCCGGCGCGAGTTGCGCGTGTACCATTCGCGGAACAGCCCGACGCCGAACACCGCTCCGACGGCGATATGCGTCGAGGAGACGGGGATGGCGAAGACGGAGGCCGTCAGCACGGCGACCGCCGAGGAGAGCGCCACGCAGAAGGCGCGCATCGGGTTGAGCTTGGTGATCTCGCTGCCGACGATGCGGATGAGGCGCGGGCCGAAGAGCAGCAGGCCGAGCGAGATTCCGAAGGCGCCGATGACCATCACCCAGAGCGGGATCGCCGTCGCGCCGGCGTGCAGGCCCGAGCGCAGCGCCGAGACGACGCCGTAGAGTGGCCCGACGGCGTTCGACACGTCGTTGGCGCCATGTGCGAAGGAAAGCAGGGCGGCCGAGCAGATCAGCGGAATGCGGAACAGCGTGCGCAGCGACTGGTTGCGGTTGTCGAGACCCTCCGCGTGGCGGCGGATGACCGGCCGGGTCAGGAAATAGACGAGGAGGCCGACGCCAAGGCCGATGGGCATCGCCTCGGCGAGGGGCAGGGTGTAGAAGCCGTTCGTGCCGCCATTGGCCAGGAACGCCGCGAAGGTGCCCGCCATCAGCGCGACGAGCACCGGCACCCAGGTCTTCGCCGCCGCGATCTTGTCGTCGCGGTAGATGATGGTTTCCTTGATGAAGTAGAGGAAGGCCGCGGCGATGACGCCGCCGAGGATCGGCGAGACCGTCCAGCTCACGACGATGAGGGCGATGGAGTCCCATTGCACGCTCTCGAAGCCGCTCGCGGCCGCGCCGGCGCCGATGACGCCGCCGATGATGGCGTGGGTCGTCGAGATCGGCGCATTGGCGAGCGTGGCGATGTTGATCCACAGCGCCGCCGAGACAAGCGCCGCCATCATGGCCCAGGCGAAGGTTTCCGGGTTCGGGAAGATCGACCGGTCGATGATGCCGGAGGCGACCGTCTCCGCCACGCCCTGGCCCGCCAGGAGCGCCCCGGCGATCTCGAAGATCGCGGCGATGACGAGGGCGACGCCCATGCTCATGGCGCGCGCGCCGACGGCCGCGCCGACATTGTTCGTCACGTCGTTGGCGCCGATGTTCATGGCCATGTAGGCCGCAAGCGCCGCCGTCACCGCGATGACGAGGACGCCCGGCGTGCCGATGGCGAAGGAGCCGGCGACGGCCATGGCGATCAACAGGAAGGCGAGCGAAATCCCGACGCCCGTCCAGGACCGCAGCACGAAATGCGTGGCCTGTTCGGTGAAGGTGAGTTTTTCAAGGTCCTTGTCCAGCGTCGGCTTGCGTAGCTGAACCTGAGAATTCGCCATTCATGCTGCTCCGTTTGGCCGGCGGGCACTAAAGCATGTCGCGCAAACGTGTGCAGCGGTTTTGCGATGACGACATGCGAGACATCCAGGAGCCGAGCGCAGGGAGCAAAGCTCGAAGATCGCGACGCGCTTTAGCGCCTCAGGGCACCGGCGGCAAGACGATAGCCGCGCCGTCAGGCGTCGGACGTGCCGTTTTTGACCGCCATTGCGCTCGCGCCGAGGATTTCCCGCTCGAAGGCGAGGATGAGCGTCTTCAGGCCGGGCTCCTGCACGCGGGCAGCCGCCTCCGCGCAGTCGACCCATGCGGCGCGGCGCTCGCCCTTTTCCGGAAAGTCCTTGCAGATGTCGCCGACGACGAGCGGAAAGACGCGCACCCGGCAGTCGACCTTCAATCCGCCCGGCAGGCCCTTCATGTAGCGGTAGCTGCCGATCGCCTCCTCGCGGATCGTCCCCTTCACGCCGGCCTCTTCCCACGCCTCGCGCGCGGCGGCGGCCGAAGCGCTCCTGCCGTCCATCGGCCAGCCCTTGGGAATGACCCAGCGCCCGGTGTCGCGGCTGGTGATGAGCAGGATTTCGACCGCCGGACGCTTCTTCTTCAGCCGATAGCACAGCGCCCCATACTGTTCGCGGGCGGGCCTGCGGAACATGAGATGGACGTCGCTGACGATACGGTTGAGAATGTTCAAGGTCTTTTTCATTCCTTTTGCGGGGAAGCGCGCGTTGAGTCGTTATCGGCCATCTTGCTTGCGCGAGATTTGCGGCGCAAGTCAGGCTTGCGACGGCAGGCCGCGCTTTTGCATGCGAAGCTGGGAAATGCGCTGCCATTCGCCGCTGCGCTCGGCATCGCGGATCGCGGCGGCGATATAGTCCATATGCGCCTGGGCGGCACTGCGCGCCGCGTTGCCGTCGCCCGCCATGATGGCGGCATGGATCGCCTCGTGCTGGGCGAGCAGGTGCCCGCGCGCCTCCTGCGAGGAGAAGACGAGGTGGCGGTGGAAGAAGATCCCCTGCGCCAGCAGCCGGTAGCAGGCGCGCAGCGTATGCAGCAGCACGATGTTGTGCGCCGCCTCGCCGATGGCGTTGTGCAGCTCGACATCCGCCTCCAGCTCCGCGTCGAAGGAGCCGCTCGCATGGGCAGCGCGCATCGCCTCCATGATGCGCGTCAGCATCTGCCGGTCGTAGTCCGTCGCCCGGCGCGCGGCGAGCTCCGCGGTGATGCCTTCCAGCTCGCGCCGGTACTCGATGTAGTCCTCCGTCGCGCGCTGGTGGCGGGCGATGAGGTCGACGACGGGGCGCGAGAACACCTGTCCGATGATGTCGGCGACATAGGTGCCGCCGCCGTGCTGGCTGACCAGCAGGCCGCGGTTCTCCAGTTCCTTCAGCGCCTCGCGCAGGATCGGGCGGGAAACGTCGAGGCGCCGGGAAAGCTCGCGCTCGCCCGGCAGCCGGTCGCCGTCGCGCAGCACCCCGTCGAGCAGCAAAAGCTCGATCTGCCGCACGACCTCGTCCGAGGTCCGGCTGTGGCTGATTCGGGAAAAGAGGTCGAAGCTGGTGTCGGTCACGCCGGAACACTACCAATGCGGGCGGAAACTGGTCAACAATCTTGTCCACTGCGAATTCGCCTGCCTGCGTCAATGCGCCCTATCTGCGCACCCATGACATTTGTTAAGAATGTGCTGTTGCATCATGAGGGGGACGGGTGCAGGGCATGGCAAAGGGTAGTTTCGCCTTTCCGCAGTCGGTTGCGCGTGCGCAGGCGCTCGGGGAAATTCACGCACGACCATATGCGCTGGTGCCGTCGCCGCGCGTCATCTTCCAGCTCGCCTTCCTGACCGAGGGCGGCTCGGCGGTCGACCATGCGGTCATGGCGGAGCTGTCGCGCTCGCGCGGCATCTCGCCGCCCGGCCGCGATTCCAGCCACCACGCGCTGAGCTGGGGGCAGGGCACGCTGCGCTGGGAGCGGCACACCGAATTCTCGACCTATTTCTGGGATGCGCCCGTGCCGGAGAAGTTCGGTGGCGAGGTCGCCGTCCACCCGTTCGGCGACAGCTTCTCGCCGCCCGGCACGCTGATCTCCGGCATCCGCCTCGAAATCCGGCCGGATTCGCCCGAAACCCGCGAGGCGATCTCCGCCTTCGATCCGACGAGCCTCTGTTACAGCGAGATCAAGAACGGCCAGGGCGTCGTCCTCACCGACTTCCGCCAGGACGGCGACGGGCTGACGCAGATCCTCGTCATCGACCGTGGCATGACGGAGGCCGGGCGCGGCGCGCTCGTCCAGCGCCTGCTCGACATCGAGACCTACCGCACGCTGGCCATGATGGGCCTTCCCCTCGCCCAGTCGCTCTCGCCCGACATCCGCCGCATCGAGGACGGGCTGACCGGCATCACCAATGCCATGAAGCAGCACGCCCGCGACAAGGCCGACGAGCTGCTCACCGAGATCACCCGCCTTGCCGCCGAACTGGAGGCCAACGCCGCGCTCAGCCTCTACCGCTTCGGCGCGAGCCGCGCCTATTACGGCATCGTGCAGGAGCGCATCCGCACCCTGGCCGAAACGGCGGTGCCGGGCTATGAGACGCTCGGCTTCTTCCTGGAGCGCCGGCGGGCGCCGGCCATGCGCCCCTGCCAGTCCGTCGAGGAGCGGCAGGCGAACCTCTCGCGCAAGCTCGCCCGGGCCACGGCGCTGCTTCGAAGCTGGATCGACGTGGAACTGGAGCAGCTCAACTCGACGCTGCTCAATTCCATGGACCGCCGCGCGAAATTGCAGCTCCGCCTGCAGCAGACCGTCGAGGGCCTGTCGGTCGCGGCGATCTCCTATTATGTCGTGGGGCTCTTCGGCTACATGGCCAAGGCGGCGCACGGGGTCGGGCTGCCGGTCAAGCCGGAGACGCTGACGGGCATCGCGGTGCCATTCGTCATCCTCGGCATGTGGCTGCTCGTCCGCGCGATCCGCCGCCGCCATGCGGAGGAGGCCCGCCATTGACGGGGCGTCCTACCGTTCCCAGTAGGGCACGGGGCCGTAGAGCTCGGCGAGGTAGTCGATGAACAGCCGCACCTTGACCGGCAGGAACTGCCGGCTCGGATAGACCGCCGAAAGCACCACGTTGCGCGAGCCCTCATAGGCCGGCAGCACCTGCATGAGCCCGCCGCTCTTCAGCGCCGCGCCGACATCCCAGGTCGAGCGCAGGGCGATCCCCATGCCGGAAAGCACGGCCTCGGTCACGACCTCGCTGGAATTTGTGTAGAGCGGCCCGTGCGGGCGATAGGTGACGTTGCCTTCCGGCCCTTCGAGCCGCCAGGTGTCCTGCGTGTGCGGCGGCAGGCAGACGTGATGGGCAAGATCCTCCAGCGAGGCCGGCATGCCGTGGCGGGCGAGATAGTCGGGCGCGGCGCAGAGCACGCGGCGCACCGGCGCCAGCCGTCGCGCGACGAGCGAGGAATCCGACAGTTCCCCGATGCGGATCGCAAGGTCGAAGCCGCCGCCGACGATGTCGGAGAAGTCGTCGGTGAGGACGAGGTTGACGACGAGATCCGGGTAGCTGTCCATGAAGCCCCGGAGATGGGAGGCGATATGCATGCGGCCGAAGGAGGTCGGCGCGGAAATGCGCAGCGACCCGCGCACCGCGCCGGAGCGACCGGAAACGAAGGCCTCCGCCTCCTCGATGCCGGCAAGGATGCCGACGATGCGCTCGTAGAAACCCTGTCCGGCCTCCGTCAGCGAGATCTGCCGCGTGGTGCGCTGGAAGAGCCGCGTGCCGAGCCGTTCCTCCAGCCGTTTCACGCGCTTGGAGACCACGGCCGGGGAGAGCCCGAGCGCCCGGCCCGCCGCCGACATGCTGCCCATGGCGATGACGCGGGAGAAGATTTCGAGATCGCCGAGATTGGTCATGCAGGCGGGGTCCACATTGGTGCCGAAACGGACAAAATGCTTAGCATTTGCACCCTGCAATAGAAAGTGGTAAAGAAAACAGACCACTTTGCATGTTCCGGCGAACGGGGTAATGCTCCTGTCTGCGCGAGGCGAGACAAGGGCATGGGAGGGAAGGCATGGATCAGATCGGTTTCCTCGAACCGCGGCCGGCGGTCCTGTCGCGCCGCCGCGAGATCGTCGCCGACCTCCTCGACCTCCTGCCGGAAGGCTGTCTCGTGCACGAGACGCGCGAACTGGTGCCCTTCGAGACGGACGCCTTCGTCTCCTATCGCCGCCTGCCGCTCGCCGTCGCCCTGCCGGAAACGACGCAGCAGGTCGCCGCCGTCCTCAAATACTGCCATCGCTACGGCGTGCCCGTCGTGCCGCGCGGCGCCGGCACCTCGCTTTCGGGCGGGGCGATCCCGCAGGAGGATGCGGTCGTCATCGGCCTTTCCAAGATGGCGCGCATCCTCGATGTCGATTACGCCAACCGCACGGCGACGGTGCAGGCCGGCGTCACGAACCTCTCGATTTCCGATGCCGTCTCCGCCGACGGCTATTTCTATGCGCCCGACCCGAGCTCGCAGCTCGCCTGCACCATCGGCGGCAATATCGGCATGAATTCCGGCGGCGCGCATTGCCTGAAATACGGCGTGACGACCAACAACCTGCTCGGCGTCAAGCTGGTGCTCATCGACGGCACGATCGTCGATCTCGGTGGCAAGGCGCTCGATGCCGGCGGTCTCGACCTGCTCGGCGTCGTCTGCGGCGGCGAGGGCCAGCTCGGCATCGTCACGGAGGCGACGGTGCGCCTGATCGCCAGGCCCGAGGGCGCGCGCCCGGTGCTGTTCGGCTTCGACACATCGGAAGAGGCGGGCGACTGCGTCGCCGGCGGCCTCGCCCCCCGCAGCATCCCCCACGCCCCCGGACTCATCGGCAACGCCGGCACCGAGGACTCCGGGGCCTCCCCCCCGGCCGGCGACCCCCTCGACGGCGCGGGGCTGCTGGTCGCCGGGGGCGAGGGGTCCCGCGGGGGGGCGGACGCGATGCTCGCCAGCATCATCGGGATCGCCGGCCGGCACGGCGTCAAGGCCGTCAAGGAAAGCCAGTCCGCCACCGAGGCGGCGCTGATCTGGAAGGGCCGCAAGTCCGCCTTCGGCGCGACCGGCCGCATCGCCGACTATATCTGCATGGACGGCACGGTGCCGCTCGGCCAGCTTTCGCACGTCCTGCGCGGTACCGCAGAGATCGTCGCGAAATACGGCCTGCGCGTCGCCAATGTCTTCCATGCCGGCGACGGCAACATGCACCCGCTCATCCTCTTCAACGCCAACGACCCCGAGGATGCCGCACGCGCCGAGGCGGCGGGCAACGACATCCTGAGGCTCTGCGTCGATGCCGGCGGCTGCCTGACCGGCGAGCACGGCGTCGGCATCGAAAAGCGCGACCTCATGCGCCACCAGTACAGCGATGTCGACCTCGCGCAGCAGATGGCCGTGCGCGCCGCCTTCGATCCGCAATGGCTGCTCAACCCCTCCAAGGTCTTCCCGCTCGAAGGGCGCCCCGCCGCATGACGCCGATCCACGAACCGCTTTCCGAAGAGGCCGCCGCGCGCCTCGTCCAGGTCGCCGCGCTCTCCAAGACGCCTTTCGTCATCCGGGGTGGCGGCACGCGCAGCCTCCATCCGGCGCCGGAGGGGGGCGAAGTCCTTTCGACGCGCGGCCTCAATGGCATCGTCGCCTACAATCCCGCCGAAATGACCATGACGGCCCGCGCCGGCACGCCGCTGGAGCTGGTGGAGGCCGCGCTTGCCGAAAAGCGCCAGATGCTCGCCTTCGAGCCGAACGACCTGCGCGGCGTGCTCGGCACCTCGGGCCTGCCGACCATCGGCGGCGTCTTCGCCACCAATGCCTCCGGCCCGCGGCGCTTTACGGCCGGCGCGGCGCGCGACAGCCTGCTCGGCGTGCGTTTCGTCAATGGCAGGGGCGAGGTGGTGAAGGCCGGCGGCCGGGTGATGAAGAACGTCACCGGCCTCGACCTCGTCAAGCTGCTCGCCGGCTCGCACGGTTCGCTGGCGCTCCTGACGGAGGTCACCTTCCGGCTGCTGCCGGTGCCCGAAACCGCCGTCACCCTCGTCGTCTCCGGTCTCAACGACGCGGAAGCCGCCGCCGCCATGGCGACGGCCATGTCGATGTCGGTCGAGGTCTCGGGCGCCGCCCACCTTCCCGAAAGCGTGCGAGGCCGCTTTGCCGGCGGCGCCCTGCCGGATGGCGCCGCCACCGTGCTCCGTCTCGAAGGGCTGGCCGCCTCGGTCGCTGTCCGCGCGGAAAGGCTTGCTGCCGCCATGGCCGGTTTCGGCGCCGTCTCGCGGCTGGAGGCGGAAGCCACGCGCCGCCTCTGGCGCGAGATCCGCGACGGCGCGCCCTATGCCGACGGCACCCCGCGCCCGCTCTGGCGCGTCTCCGTCGCTCCCGTCGCCGGCCAGCAGCTCGTCGCCGCGCTCCGCCTCGAAACCGGTGTCGACGCCTTCTACGACTGGCAGGGCGGCCTCGTCTGGCTGCGCATGGAGGCCGATCCCGAGGAAGCGCTGCTGCGCCGCTACATCAAGGCTGTTGGCGGCGGGCACGCCACGCTGGTGCGCGCGCGGGCGGAGGCGCTGGCGGCGAGCGAGGTCTTCCAGCCGCAGGCCGAGGCTGTCGCAATGCTTCAGGCGCGGGTGAAGGCGAGCTTCGATCCGGACGGGCTGTTCCGGTCGCGGATGGTGGGATGAAGAGCATGATTGATGTTGACGCGGCCCTTCATCCCCCTGCCGGGACCTTCTCCCCGCGGGCGGGAAGAAGGAGGAAAACGGCGAGCCCCTCGTTCCTCGCCCCGTTTACGGGAAGAGGATGCCGGCAGGCAGGTGAGGGGCCGCGCCGTCCATGCCGGCATAGGAAAGGCGCCGACTGATGCAGACCAACTTCACCGCCGGGCAGCTCGCCGATCCCCATGTCGCGACATCGGAAAAGATCCTGCGCAAATGCGTGCATTGCGGCTTCTGCACCGCCACTTGTCCCACCTATGTGACGCTCGGCAACGAGCTCGACAGCCCGCGCGGGCGCATCTACCTCATCAAGGACATGCTGGAGAACGGCCGGCCGGCCGATGCGGAAGTGGTCACCCATATCGACCGCTGCCTCTCCTGCCTTTCCTGCGTGACCACCTGTCCCTCCGGCGTCGACTACATGCATCTCGTCGACCATGCGCGCATGCACATCGAGGAGACCTATAGGCGGCCCTTCTGGAACCGTCTGGCGCGCAGCGTGCTGGCGGCGGTGCTGCCCCACCCCGGCCGCTTCCGCCTGGCGCTGAGGGCGGCACATCTCGGCCGCCCCTTCGCCGGCCTCCTCAAGCGCTTCAAGCCGCTCGAACCTTTCGGCGCCATGCTGGACCTTGCGCCCCGCAGCCTGCCCAAGGCCGCCGACAGCGCAGGGCCCGGCACCCATCCCGCCGCCGGCCCGCGCCGCGGCCGGGTGGCGATCCTCTCGGGCTGCGCCCAGCCGGTGCTGAAGCCGGAGATCAACGGGGCGACGATCCGCCTGCTGACACGCCTCGGCGTCGAGGTCGTGGCGCCAGCGGGCGAGGTCTGCTGCGGCTCGCTCGTCCATCACATGGGCCGGGAGGCAGAGGCGCTGGAGGCGGCGCGGCGCAATGTCGACGTCTGGCTCGGCGAGGCCGAGAAAAGCGGCCTCGACGCCATCATCGTCACGGCTTCCGGCTGCGGCACGACGATCAAGGACTACGGTTTCATGCTGCGCCTCGATCCCGCCTATGCGGAAAAGGCCGCCCGCGTCTCGGCGCTCGCCAGGGACATCACGGAATATCTCGCCACCCTCGACCTGCCGCAAAAGGAGGCGAAGGGGCTGACGGTCGCCTATCACTCGGCCTGCTCGATGCAGCATGGCCAGAAGATCACCATGCTGCCGAAGACGCTCCTGAAGAAGGCGGGCTTTGCCGTGCGCGATCCGGCGGAGGGGCACCTGTGCTGCGGTTCGGCCGGCACCTACAACATCCTGCAGCCCGAGATTTCCGGCAAGCTGAAGGCACGCAAGGTGAAGAACATCGAGGCGACGAAGCCCGATCTCATCGCGACCGGCAATATCGGCTGCATCACCCAGATCGCCACGGGAACGGCGATCCCGATCCTGCACACGGTCGAACTGCTCGACTGGGCCTATGGCGGGGAAAGGCCGGCAGCGCTCCCGGCGCAGGATACGAAAATGCCGGCCTGAAGGCCGGCATCCAGGCTGCCGACAAAGTGTGAAACCCTCTCTTCCGTCATGCCCGGGCCTGTCCCGAGCATCTTCAACGTCTCGATTTTTCAATGTGGTAGCGGATCCTCGGCACAAGGCCGAGGATGACGGCGTGGGCGAGGCGAGGTTTGTCAACACGCAGAATGCCGGCCCGCAGGCCGGCATCGTCATCTGCCTTGAAGAACCGGCGGGATCAGCCGCCGAAGCCGAACAGCGTGCCGAGGGAGGCGATGCCCCGGTCGTTGTAGCTGATCGCGCCCTGCTTGTTGCCGGGGCCGACCACGATGACCCTGGTGCCGATGCCGGCGCGGGCATAGAGATGCTCCCCCGCCTTGTTCATCCTGCGGATGCAGCCCGAGGACATGTTCTGGCCGATCGTCCAGGGCTGGTTCGTGCCGTGGATGCGGAAGATCGTGTCGCGGCCGCCCTGGTAGAGGTAGAGCGCGCGCGCGCCGAGCGGATTGTCCTCGCCGCCCTGCTGCACGGCGGGCAGGATGCGGCCCTTCCTGGCCTCGCGGCGGCGCATCTCGGCCGGCGGCGTCCAGGTGGGCCACTCGGCCTTGCGGCCGACCTTCACCACGCCCGACCAGCCGAAGCCGTCGCGGCCGACGCCGATGCCGTAGCGCGTCGCGCGATTCTTGCCCTCGACGTAGTAGAGATACTTGTTGTTCGTATCGACGATGACGGTGCCCGGCGCCTGGTCGGTGACGAACCGCACCTTGGTGCGCTTGTATTTCTGCGCGACCTGCTTCCTGCTTTGCGGCTGTGCGACGAGCGTCACGCTGGAGGTCGTCTCGATCCGGTCGCCCGGAAGGGCGCCGGGGAAGGCGTTCGCCGACGTGGCCGGCATGACCGCGGTGGCGGCAAGCGCCGCCGCCAGCAGGATCGATGCGTATTTCCGCATGGTATAGTCCCTCTCACTCCTTGAATTTCGAGAGGCTAGCCGAGAGTCTTGATCAATTGCAAGCCGGCTTGCCGTTCACGAAACGTTTGTCGGCGCGGATTTCTTCGGGTTTTCCCAGCATCTGTTGCCGCAAAGCAAACATCTCCGGCCGCGTCGGCAGCCGGAGATGCTGGATTTGCATGGCCCTTGCCGGAAGCGGCGCCGTCAGATCACGATGACCTTGGTGCCGACCTTCACGCGCTCGTAGAGATCGACGACATCCTCGTTGCGCATGCGGATGCAGCCGGAGGAAACGCCGTAGCCGATCGTCCAGGGCGCATTCGTGCCGTGGATGCGGTAAAGCGTGGAGCCGAGATACATGGCGCGCGAGCCGAGCGGGTTTTCCGGGCCGCCCTCCATGAAGGCCGGCAGGTAATGGCCCTTGGCCGCCTCGCGCTGGATCATCTCCTTCGGCGGCGTCCAGCTCGGCCATTCGGCCTTGCGGGTGATGGTATGCGCGCCGGCCCATTCGAAGCCCGGCTTGCCGACGCCGACGCCATAGCGCCGCGCCTTGCCGTCGCCGAGCACGAGGTAGAGGAAGCGGTTGTTGGTATCGATGACGATCGTGCCCGCCTTGTGCTTGCTGTCGTAGGAAACGAGCTGCGGCAGGTATGCCGGGTCGAGCTTCGAGCGGATCGGGTTCTGCGCGCGGCTCGTCACCGCGACCTGCTCGACGCGGGCGCCGTCGCGCCGGATGACGCGGCGCTGCTCCACCCGCTGGCGCTGGATGATCCGGCGCGTGTTGACGGCGGGCTGCACGCCCGCGCCGGTGAGTTGCATCAGCCAGGGGGCGGTGAGGTCGGGGCTCACGATGACGGGCGGCCGGCTCATGTAGCGGTCGCTCGCATGGGCGTTGGTCGTGGTGGCCAGGATGGTGGCTGCAAGAAGGATTCGTATCAACATCGGACGTACTCGCTACTGTTCGTCGCCGGGATGCGCCGGAAGGGGAGGAACGGCGCCGGTTCGCAAGGATGCTTGCACCCTTCGATGAAGCGAATGGTAAACGCCCGTTCATTCGACATGCGCGATGCGGATAAAGCTTTGAGTAGGGTTATTACCCGCTTTCCAAAAGTGGTTGATGAGTGGTAAACCGGAACAAAAAGGAAACGGAGACGGTGATGACGGAACGCGGACTGGTGGTGGGCGAGGACGGGCGCACGCGCTGCGCATGGCATGGCGGGCTGGACGACTATCGCCGCTACCACGACGAGGAGTGGGGCCGCCCGGTCACCAGCGATCACCGCCTGTTCGAGAAAATCTGCCTCGAAGGGTTCCAGTCCGGTCTTTCCTGGCTGACCATCCTGCGCAAGCGCGAGGGGTTCCGCGCCGCCTTTGCCGGCTTCGATTTCGACAAGGTTGCCGATTTCGGCGATGACGACATCGCCCGCTGCCTTGCCGATGCCGGCATCGTGCGCCACCGCGGCAAGATCGTCTCGACGATCAACAATGCCCGCCGGGCGCAGGCGCTGCGCGATGAGTTCGGCACGCTCGCCCGCTATTTCTGGAGCTTCGAGCCGGGCCCGGGCGAACGGCCGGCACGGGTAGACTGGGAGACGATCGTCGCCAATCCGACGACACCCACCTCCGTGCGCCTGTCCAAGGACCTGAAGAAGCGCGGCTGGACCTTCGTCGGCCCGACGACGGTCTATGCCTTCATGCAGGCCATGGGTCTCGTCAACGACCATGTGGAGGGTTGCTTCTGCCGAGCGGAAGTGGAGGACAGAAGAAATCTGTTCGAACGGCCATAAATCGGGTATTGCCTGACGAATAGCTATTTGATTTTACAACGAATCATGTAGCTTAAGGTTGAGCGGCGAATTCATACATCGGAAGTTCTGGGGTTGACGTGCGCGTGCGTAGTCGCGTGCCGCTTTGTGCTGAATGATTTGGCATGAGGGGAACATGTCGCCAAAAGCAACTGCAATCGATGATTCTCGACTTGAACTCTGGGCCTGCGACAAGGCGCAGGAGATCATGCTTCGTGAAGGCTTTCGTCTGATCCGCTCCGCACGCAGCGGCAGCAATACCGAAATCCGCGAAACCAGCCTCATGATGGCCCGCGCCATCGCCGCCTCCCTTGTCGAGGCTTCGGCGGCCCGCGGCCTTTCCGCGGGCGAATAGGCATTCCGGGAACCCGCCGTTTCGGCGGGCTCTGCTTTTCGACGACCGTCCCGCCCCATAGGCGCCGCCGCCCCGGCCCGGGGCGGGGGCGGCCGCGCCCGGGGGGGGGCCGGAGCGCCGCGCGGGGGCCCCCCCTCCGCCCCCCCCGCCGGTCCCGGCCCTACTCGGCCACCGGCACAC
>Ga0066256_1001999_pt2 | contig 18521 bp, 23 predicted proteins | sample ThiBio_1000_biof_FD_87107 | JGI IMG/M metagenome (GOLD analysis project Ga0066256, IMG submission 87107) | Wastewater bioreactor microbial communities from Cape Town, South Africa - Thiocy_expt_1000_biof (version 2) | ecosystem: Engineered > Bioreactor > Thiocyanate-remediating >...
ACCGTTGACAGGGTGAGCGCCCGCAAACTGCGCGCCCACGGTATTGGCGGCTTCTGTCAGGTAACCAACCGTCGCGCCGGTGTTCTCTGCAATCCAGTTGGCCCATGCCAGCAATGGGGTGGCTTGCGCATGGTGCGCCGCCGCATTGCCCAGCAGCACAGCCTTGCGCTCGCCGCCCAGCAGCGAGCGGGCGATGGCCTGGGCAGCCTCGTTGGCCGCACTGGCACCTTGCGGAGCAGCAATACCCTTTTCCTGGGCGATGGCGGAAGCAATGCCTCCGAGCATCTCTACCCATTGGCCAGCCCCCTGCTCCACAAATGTCTGCACTGGCATGGCCCAGTCATGGGTGACCGAAGCGATGGCATTGACCTGGCAGCCATGGCGGGCCGCCTGGCGGATGCGCTGCGCAAACAGCGGATGGTCCTTGCGCAGGTTGGAGCCCACCCCCAGCACGCGCTGCAGTGTGGACAACGAAGCGATGGACGTACCGAGCCAGCGAATACCTTCGGGCGCAGCGAACTCGGCGTTGCGCAGGCGATAGTCGATGTTGTCGCTGCCAAGGCCACGCACCAGGGCGCTGGCCAGATACAGCTCTTCCACCGTGCTGTGAGGGCTCACCAGCGCACCAATGCTGGCGGCGCCGTGATCGTTCTTGATGTTCTTGAGACCGTTGGCCACGTATTCCAACGAAGTCTGCCAGTCCACTTCCTTCCACACACCGCCCTGCTTGAGCATGGGCTGGGTCAGGCGGTCGTCACCGTTGAGCGCTTCGTAGGAGAAACGATCACGGTCGGCAATCCAGCATTCGTTGACGACCTCGTTTTCAAACGGGACCACGCGCATGACCTTGTGGTTCTTGACTTGGACAATCAGGTTGGCGCCAGTGGAGTCATGTGGACTCACAGAACGGCGGCGCGACAGCTCCCAGGTGCGGGCGCTGTAGCGGAAAGGTTTGCTGGTCAGTGCTCCGACGGGGCAGATGTCGATCATGTTGCCCGACAACTCCGAGTCCACCGTGTCGCCGGTGACCGTGGTGATTTCAGAATGTTCGCCACGATGAATCATGCCCCCGCCCCACCCCGCCCGCCACTTCCTGGCCGAAGCGCACGCAGCGGGTGCAGTGGATGCAGCGGCTCATCTCTTCCATGGAGATCAGCGGGCCCACGTCCTTGTGGAACACCACACGCTTTTCTTCCTCGTAACGCGAGGAAGAACCACCGTAGCCCACCGCCAAATCCTGCAGCTGGCACTCGCCACCCTGGTCGCAGATAGGACAGTCCAGGGGGTGGTTGATCAGCAGAAACTCCATGACCGACTGCTGAGCCTTGATGGCCTTGTCGCTCTTGGTGCGCACGATCATGCCCTGCGTGACCGGCGTGGCGCAGGCAGGCATGGGCTTGGGCGCTTTTTCCACGTCCACCAGGCACATGCGGCAATTGGCGGCGATCGAAAGCTTCTTGTGGTAGCAGAAATGCGGAATGTAAGTGCCCGCCTTTTCAGCCGCATGCATCACCATGCAGCCTTCGGCGACTTCCACCTTCTGACCGTCCAGTTCAATTTCAACCATATGTTCTCTCGCGATCAGACGGAAGTCGCGGCTTGTGGAGCCTTGTTCCGGATCAGTGCCTCAAACTCGGGACGGAAGTGTTTGATCATGGCGCGCACAGGCATGGCTGCGGCATCACCCAGCGCACAGATGGTGCGGCCCTGGATGTTGTCTGCCACGGAATTGAGCAGATCCAGGTCGCCCTCGCGGCCCTGGCCATGCTGGATGCGATCGATCACGCGCCACATCCAGCCCGTGCCTTCACGGCAAGGCGTGCATTGGCCGCAGGATTCGTGCGAATAGAAATACGACAGACGCAGCAGGCTCTCGACCATGCTCCGGGAGTCGTCCATGACGATCACGGCACCCGAGCCCAGCATGGAGCCGGCCTTGGCGATGGAGTCATAGTCCATCGTGCATTCCATGATGATGGATGCTGGCAAGACAGGTGCCGACGAACCGCCAGGGATCACCGCCTTGAGCTGGCGGCCTTTGCGCACACCACCGGCCAGTTCCAGCAGCTTGGCAAACGGGGTACCCAGGGGCACCTCATAGTTACCGGGCTTTTCAACGTCGCCGGACACCGAGAAAATCTTGGTGCCGCCGTTGTTGGGCTTGCCGCACTCCAGGTAAGCCGCTCCGCCGTTGCGAATGATCCATGGCACGGCCGCAAAGGTTTCCGTGTTGTTGATCGTGGTGGGCTTGCCGTACAGGCCAAAGCTGGCGGGAAACGGCGGCTTGAAACGGGGTTGCCCTTTTTTGCCTTCCAGCGATTCGAGCAATGCCGTTTCTTCACCGCAAATATAGGCGCCAAAACCATGGGCCGCATGCAACTGAAAACTGAAGCTGCTACCCAGAATGTTGTCACCCAGGTAACCCGCTGCCCGTGCTTCTTCCAGCGCAGCTTCAAACCGTTCGTAGGTTTGGAAGATCTCGCCGTGGATGTAGTTGTAGCCAACAGAGATGCCCATCGCATAGGCAGCGATGATCATGCCTTCGATGACGATGTGCGGGTTGAACTGCAGGATGTCACGGTCCTTGCAGGTACCAGGCTCGCCCTCGTCGGAATTGCACACCAGATACTTCTGGCCAGGGAATGAGCGGGGCATGAAGCTCCACTTCAGGCCCGTAGGGAAGCCCGCGCCGCCGCGGCCACGCAGACCGGATTCCTTGACAGTAGCAATGACCTGATCTTGCGTCAGGCCCTCGTTACCGTCCTTGCCCAGGATGCGACGCAGAGCCTGATAGCCGCCACGCGCTTCGTAGTCCTTGATGCTCCAGTTGCTGCCATTGAGTCCCGCATAGATCTGCGGGTTGATGTGGCGGTCGTGGAAACAGGTCTGAACACCTGTAGCCTGGAACTGGGAGAGTATTTGGGCTGCCGTGGTCATCACTGGCCCTCCGCGGCGCGCAGGCCGTCCACGAGCTGGTCGAGCTTGTCGTTGTCCATGAAGCTGCACATCGTGCGATCGTTCACCAGCATCACAGGAGCATCGGCGCAAGCACCCAGGCATTCGCACTGCTGCAGGGTGAACAGGCCATCAGGCGTGGTCTCACCCATCGATACACCCAGCTTCTTTTCCAGGTGATGCAGCGCCTTCTGCCCGTCGCGCAACTGGCAAGGCAGATTGGTGCACACGTTGAGCTTGTACTTGCCCACCGGTTGCTGGTTGTACATGTTGTAGAAGGTCGTGACTTCGTGCACGGCGATTTGTGCCATGCCCAGATAGTCGGCGATCACCGCCTCGCTCTCGGTGCTGACATAGCCTTGCTCCTGCTGAACGATGGACAAGCACGCCATCACCGCAGACTGCTTCTGGTCTGCGGGGTACTTGGCCACTTCGCGCGCAAACCGCGCCTTGGTCGCTTCGGTAATCATCGGTCAATCTCTCCGAACACGATATCCATGGTGCCAATGATGGCGACGGCATCCGCGATCATGTGGCCACGCGCCATTTCGTCAAGCGTGGCCAGATGCGCAAAACCCGGTGCCCGGATCTTGAGGCGGTAAGGCTTGTTGGCACCATCGCTCACCAGGTAGATACCGAACTCGCCCTTGGGATGCTCCACAGCCGCGTAAGCCTCGCCTTCGGGGACGTGGAAGCCTTCCGTGAAGAGCTTGAAATGGTGGATCAGCTCTTCCATGTTCGACTTCATGGATTCACGCGCAGGTGCGGCAACCTTGTGGTTGTCGGTGATCACCGGGCCGGGGTTGGCCTTGAGCCAGTCCACGCATTGCTTGATGATGCGATTGGACTCGCGCATCTCCTGCACTCGCACCAGATAGCGGTCGTAGCAGTCGCCGGTCTTGCCCACTGGCACATCGAAGTCAACACGGTCGTATGCATCGTACGGCTGGGTCTTGCGCAGGTCCCAGGCAATGCCGGAGCCGCGAAGCATGGGGCCAGTCATGCCCAGATTCAGCGCCCGCTCAGGCGACACCACGCCGATGCCTACGGTGCGCTGCTTCCAGATGCGGTTGTCGGTGAGCAGCGTTTCGTACTCGTCCACGCAGCCGGGGAACCGCTGCGTGAAATCGTCGATGAAGTCCAGCAGAGAACCTTGGCGATTCTGGTTCAGAGCCTCCAGCGCCTTGGCGTTCTTGATCTTGCTGACCTTGTACTGCGGCATGCTGTCGGGCAGATCGCGGTATACGCCGCCGGGACGGAAATAGGCCGCATGCATGCGCGCACCAGAAACCGCCTCGTACATGTCGAACAGGTCTTCACGCTCGCGGAAGGTGTAGATCAGGATCGTGGAGCTGCCGCAGTCGTTACCGTGCGAACCGAGCCACATCAGGTGGTTCAGCAGGCGCGTGATCTCGGAGAACATCACGCGGATGTACTGCGCGCGCACCGGCACTTCCAAGCCCAGCAGCTTTTCAATGGCCAGACAGTAGGCGTGCTCGTTGCACATCATCGACACGTAGTCCAGCCGGTCCATGTAAGGCAGCGACTGGATGTAGGTCTTGTGCTCGGCCAGCTTTTCGGTGGCGCGGTGCAGCAGACCGATGTGCGGGTCAGCGCGTTGCACGACCTCGCCGTCCAGCTCCAGCACCAGGCGCAACACACCGTGCGCCGCAGGGTGCTGCGGACCAAAGTTCAGGGAATAGTTCTTGATTTCAGCCATGATGAATCACATGAGACGCGGGGCGGCTCAGTGCAGGCCTCCGTACTTGTCTTCGCGGATGATGCGCGGCGTGATTTCGCGCGGCTCGATGGACACGGGTTCGTACACCACGCGGCGCTGGTCGGCGTCGTAGCGCATTTCGACATGACCCGACAACGGGAAATCCTTGCGGAAGGGGTGCCCGATAAAACCGTAGTCCGTGAGAATGCGGCGCAGGTCGTTGTGACCGTCGAAAACGATGCCAAACAGGTCAAACGCTTCGCGCTCGTACCAATTGGCAGAGTTCCACAACTCAGCCACCGAGGAAACGACCGGGAAGTCATCGTCCTGGCAGAACACCTTCACGCGCACGCGCTGGTTGAGGCTGACCGACAACAGGTGCGACACCACACAGTAGCGGGCGCCTTCATGGACAGCATCCCCGTACGCGGAATAGTCCACACCACACAAATCGATCAGCTGCTCAAAACGGCAACCTTCGGAATCGCGCAGCAGGCGCATGGCGTCCAGATAGTCTGCAGCGGCGACCACCACGGTCACCTCGTCGAGGGCGACCGAAATCTGGCGCACTTTGGCACCCAGAGCCGCAGCGATATTGTCCTTGAGCTTCTCAGGCCGAATGGCAACAGCTGTCATCATCAACCCTTCAGACGCGAGCAATGGTGTTGGTGCGGCGGATCTTCTGCTGCAACTGGATGATCCCGTAAATCAGGGCTTCTGCCGTCGGAGGGCAGCCGGGCACGTAAACATCCACGGGCACGATGCGGTCACAACCACGCACCACTGAGTAGCTGTAGTGGTAGTAGCCACCCCCATTGGCACACGAACCCATCGACAGAACCCAACGGGGCTCGGACATCTGGTCGTAGACCTTGCGCAAAGCCGGAGCCATCTTGTTGCACAGCGTGCCTGCCACGATCATCAGATCGGACTGACGGGGGCTGGCACGGAACACTTCCGCACCAAAACGGCCGATGTCATACCGGGCCGCTGCCGCGTGCATCATCTCGACAGCACAGCAGGCCAGACCAAACGTCATCGGCCACAGGGAACCGGTCTTGGCCCAGTTCACCACGGAGTCGTAACTCGTGGTGATGAAGCCTTCCTTCATCACGCCTTCAATCATTGCATTGTCCTTGTTGAAGTCCGCTCATTCCCAATCCAGGGCACCCTTTTTCCACTCGTAGGCAAAGCCCACGACCAGGATGGCCAGGAAAATGACGACCGCCACGAAACCGGCAACACCCACCTCGTGCAGCGTGACCGCCCAAGGGAAAAGGAATGCGATTTCCAGGTCGAACAGAATGAAGAGAATGGCCACGAGGTAGTAGCGCACGTCGAATTTCATGCGCGCATCCTCGAAGGCTTCAAAACCACATTCGTAGGGGGAGTTCTTTGCGGCATCTGGGCGGTTGGGACCCAGTATGTAGCCGAGTACAAGGGGGACAACGCCTACGGCGATGCCGACCAAGATGAACAAAAGGACGGGGAGGTACTGATCGAGGTTCATCTTGAGGATGTGCTCACCGCTGTGGCCTTGCCCGTCAGGACCCAAGCCGGGTCATGCAGGCAGGCCTTTGTTTTGGTGCCGTCGGCGAGACTCGAACTCGCACAGCTTTCGCCACTACCCCCTCAAGATAGCGTGTCTACCAATTTCACCACGACGGCTGATTTTTGCATCTGGATGGCATGAGGAACCTTGCGGCTTTTGGCTTTCCAGACAATCCAGAATTCTACTCCGGAAAAACCCTGCTTCGGCCCTGAGGGCCGAAATTCAGTTCAATTATTTGGTCGGGATCTGCGCCGCACCAGAGGCGGGAGTCGCAGGCGCAGCAGGTGCCTCGGAAGCCGGCGCACTGGCGGGCACAGCAGCCGCAGGCGTTTCCAGAACGCTGCCCGAGCTGGCAGGACGCGCATTGCCAAAGTAGGCCAATGCCAGCGTCGAGACAAAGAACACGGCTGCCAGCACAGCCGTCGTGCGGGACAGGAAGTTGGCGCTGCCGCTGGCACCGAAGAGGCTGCCCGAGCTGCCGCTACCGAAGGCGGCCCCCATGTCAGCCCCCTTGCCATGCTGGATCAGGATCAGTCCAATCATGGCCAAGGCCGCCAACATCTGCACCGCCAGAATCACATTCACGATCACGTTCATTCTCTGTTCACTCCTGATTGAATTGTTTGCCTCGCAGCCGCCTCAACGGGCCGCCGCAATGATTTGTAGGAAGTCGGGCGCCTTCAACGAGGCACCGCCGACCAGGCCGCCGTCGATATCGGGCTGGGCCAGCAGCTGGGCCGCATTGGCAGCGTTCATGCTGCCCCCGTACAGTAAGCGGATGCGGTCCGCATGCTCGCTCGCAGCCGCCAACTGGGTGCGCAGCACCGCATGCACGGCTTGTGCCTGCTCCGGCGACGCAGTGCGACCCGTACCGATGGCCCACACAGGTTCGTAAGCCACCACGATCTCACTGATGCAATGACCGTTCAGATGGATCACTGCGGCGAGTTGGCGCTTGACCACCGCTTCGGTCATGCCCGCCTCACGCTCTTGCAGAGTTTCGCCCACGCAGACGACCGGCGTCACACCAGCCGCCAGTGCGCGCTGCGCTTTCTCCGCCACGATTGCATCGGTTTCACCATGGTACTGGCGGCGCTCGGAGTGCCCCACCAGCGCATAGCGCACACCAAAATCCTTGAGCATGGCCACGGATACCTCACCGGTGTAGGCACCCGACTCGTGCGCAGACACATCCTGCGCCGCCACCGCAATGGTGGTGCCAGCCGTCAATGCCTGCACCTGCGCCAGATAGGGCGCAGGCACTGCGACGGCGATATCACAAGCCACATCTGCGGCACCCGCAATCAAGGCCTTCAACAATGCCTCGTTCGCGGCCAGGCTGCCATTCATCTTCCAGTTGCCGGCGATGAGTTTTTTCTTGCTGTTCATGATTACCACGTCAAAACAATCTTGCCAATGTGCTGGTTGGACTCCATCAGCGCATGGGCTTGCGCAGCATCCACCGCGGCAAACGTGCTATGAATGACCGGACGGACCTTGCCCGCCGCCAGCAAGGGCCATACACGCTCGCGCAGCGAGCGTGCAATTGCGCCCTTGAACGCCACGGGACGCGGACGCAGCGTGGACCCGGTGATGGTGAGCCGCTTGCGCAGCACCAACCCGGCATTGAAGCCACTCTGCACACCCCCTTGCACGGCGATGATGACGATCCGGCCATCCTCGGCCAGGCATTCGACTTCGCGGGCGACATAGTCACCCGCCACCATATCGAGCACCACGTCAACACCACGCGCCTCGGTGATTCGCTTCGCCTCGGCCACAAAGTCCTGGGACTTGTAGTTGATGGCGTGGTGTGCACCCAGTGAAAGGCAAGCCGCGCACTTGTCATCGCTGCCCGCTGTGGCGATCACGGTGGCACCGAACGCACGGGCGAGCTGGATGGCGGTCACGCCAATGCCGCTCGTGCCGCCCTGCACCAGCAAGGTTTCCCCCGCCTGCAAACGCGCACGGTCAAAAACATTGCTCCACACCGTGAAGAACGTCTCCGGAAGTGAGGCGGCCTCAACGTCACTGAAGCCCTCAGGCACCGGCAGGCACTGCACCACCGGTGCGACGCACCACTGGGCATAACCACCGCCTGCCACCAAGGCGCAAACGCGGTCACCCACACGAATGCCCGCCTCGGCCATCGCCGAAGCATCGCCCGACTCGACCACCCCCGCGACCTCCAGCCCTGGAAGGTCCGAGGTACCGGGAGGCGGCGCATAGTGGCCCAGTCGCTGCACCACGTCGGGGCGGTTGATGCCACTGGCCGCCACGCGAATCAGCAGCTCACCTGCACCCACCACGGGAACAGGACGCTCACCCAGACGCAGCACCTCAGGCCCGCCAAACGATGCGATCTCGACAGCTTGCATAACAGGGTTCACCGGATATGGATTTGAATGATTTAGGCCGCTAGTGCATGATTTACATACACCAGCAGCTACCAAATCAATAGCTAAATACCAACTTAGCCGTTCACCTGAATGGACGCACCATCGACAGGCAGGGACTGCTGCTGTTGCTGCTCGGCAGGATGGCGTCCACCGTCACGGCCGTGGTCACGGCGGGGTTCGCGGTCGCCACGCTCGGCAGGCGCAGGACGGTCGCTGCCGCCCGCGGGACGGTCGGCCAGCACCTTCATGGACAGCTTGATGCGGCCCTTCTCGTCGGTTTCCATGACCTTGACCTTCACGATCTGGCCTTCGGTCAGGTAGTCGGACACCTTCTCGACGCGTTCGTGGGCGATCTGGCTGATGTGCAGCAGACCGTCCTTGCCAGGCAGCAGGTTGATCAGTGCGCCAAAGTCCAGGATCTTGGTCACAGGGCCTTCGTAGATCTTGCCGATCTCGACCTCGGCCGTGATCTGCTCGATGCGGCGCTTGGCTTCGTCAGCCTTGGCAGCGTCGGTGGCGGCGATGGTGATGGTGCCGTCTTCCTCGATGTTGATCTGGCAGCCGGTTTCCTCGGTCAGCGCGCGGATCACGGCGCCGCCCTTGCCGATCACGTCACGGATCTTCTCGGGGTTGATCTTCATGGTGTACAGCTTGGGAGCAAAGTTCGACACTTCGGTCTTGGCTTCACCCATCGCCTCTTGCATCTTGCCCAGGATGTGCATGCGCGCTTCCTTGGCCTGGGCCAGCGCCACCTGCATGATTTCCTTGGTGATGCCCTGGATCTTGATGTCCATCTGCAGGGCCGTGATACCACCCGTGGTACCCGCCACCTTGAAGTCCATGTCGCCCAGGTGATCTTCGTCACCCAGGATGTCGGTCAGCACGGCGAAACGGTTGGCATCCTTGATCAGACCCATGGCAATACCGGCCACGTGCGCCTTCATGGGCACGCCGGCATCCATCAGCGACAGGCAGCCGCCACACACCGAAGCCATGGACGAGGAGCCATTGGACTCGGTGATTTCCGACACCACACGCATGGTGTAGGGGAATTCTTCCTTGGTCGGCAGCACAGCCACCAGAGCACGCTTGGCCAGACGGCCGTGGCCGATTTCGCGGCGCTTGGTCGAGCCCATGCGGCCCACTTCGCCGGTGGCGAAGGGAGGCATGTTGTAGTGCATCATGAAGCGGTCTTCGTACTCGCCGGCCAGCGCGTCGATGCGCTGTGCATCGCGCTCGGTGCCCAGCGTGGTCACGACCAGCGCCTGGGTTTCGCCACGCGTGAACAGGGCCGAGCCGTGGGCGCGGGGCAGCACGCTGTTGCGGATCTCGATGGGGCGCACGGTGCGGGTGTCGCGGCCGTCGATGCGGGGTTCGCCAGCCAGAATCTGGCTCCGCACGATGCCTGCTTCGATATCGAACAGCATGCCTTCGACCTTGACGGAGTCGAACTCCACGCCGTCAGCCTTGAGGCCAGCCATCACAGCGGCATAGGCTTCACGGCAGGCTTGGGTGCGAGCTTGCTTGTTGCGGATCTGGTAAGCAGCGCGCAGCTTGTCGTCGGCCAGTGCGACCACCTTGGCGATCAGAGCTTCGTCCTTGGCAGGTGCCTCCCACTGCCACACGGGCTTGCCCGCGTCGCGCACCAGTTCGTGGATGGCGTTGATAGCCACATTGCCTTGCTCATGACCAAACACCACGGCGCCCAGCATGACCTCTTCAGACAGCTGTTGGGCTTCGGACTCCACCATCAGCACAGCGGCTTCGGTGCCCGCCACCACCAAGTCCATCTGCGAGTTCTTGCGCGCAGTCTGGCCGGGGTTCAGCACGTATTCGCCGTTGATGTAACCCACGCGGGCGGCACCGATGGGGCCGTTGAAAGGGATGCCAGAGATGGCCAGGGCTGCGCTGGTGGCGATCAGGGCGGCAATGTCAGCGTCCACTTCGGGGTTCAACGAGATCGTGTGGACCACCACATGCACCTCATTGAAGAAACCCTCGGGGAACAGCGGGCGGATCGGGCGGTCGATCAGGCGGCTTGTCAGGGTTTCGTGTTCGCTGGGCTTGGCTTCGCGCTTGAAAAAGCTGCCGGGGATCTTGCCAGCGGCATACGTCTTCTCGATGTAGTCCACCGTCAGCGGGAAAAAGTCCTGGCCGGGCTTGGCGGACTTGGAAGCCACCACGGTGGCCAGTACCACGGTGTCGTCAATGTTCACCAGCACGGCGCCGGAGGCCTGGCGGGCGATCTCGCCCGTTTCCATGATGACGGTCTTGTCGCCCCATTGGAAGGTCTTGGTGACTTTGTTGAAAATGCTCATGTTCAGCTCCTGTTTTAATAGCTGGTAGTTCCCTACCAGATTGGCTTGGAGAGCAATTCAGAACACGATGCCATTCCAGGGAAGTGCTGCACAATGCAGCGGCAACAACTTCATTGGAATGACACAGCTTCGCTCTGTTTTGCGGCTCCGAAGTAAAAAACGCCTGAGCTAGCGGACTAACCCAGGCGTTTTGGCATGCAATGAAAATTACTTGCGCAGACCCAACTTAGCGATCAGCGCGGTGTAACGGTCAGCGTCCTTGGCCTTCAGGTAGTCCAGCAGCTTGCGACGGCGGCTCACCATGCGCAGCAGGCCACGGCGACCATGGTGGTCCTTGGCGTGTGTCTTGAAGTGAGGGGTCAGTTCGTTGATGCGAGCGGTCAGCAGAGCCACTTGCACTTCTGGGCTACCAGTGTCGTTGGCAGCACGGGCGTTCGCCTTGACGACTTCGGCCTTGATGGAGGATGCAATCATGTTTTTTCCTTGAATGTGGCCTGCCGCAAGCGGAAAGCCATGGTTTTTACTTGCGCCAGCAGCTGGAACGGCCGCAGGCGTGCGTCTTGCACCATACAAAACTCGCGGATTATAACCCGAGGCCCTGAATTCACCTCTGGCCGGTCTATCGGCACACGCCCAGGCCGATGTCACCCGATCAGAACCAAAGGCCTGTTGCCGCCTTGGGCCGCCTGTGTAGCGCCGAGGATACGCCGCAGCTCCGGCGCCGGTGGCATAGGGCCACCCCGGCTCATTCCAGCCCAAGCCCCCCTTAAGATCGCCCGTGGACCAGCTAAGCAACGGCATTTCAACACTTCACTCCCGGACGATTCAACATGCCATTCACCCCGGCTCTCCATCCCTCTGCCCACTTGGCACTGCGCAAGGCGACCGCTCCCCTGCTTTTGTGCATGCTGGCCCTGTGCCTCGGGCTGCATCCCGGGGCCAGCCACGCCACGACCAAGAACGCGACGCAAGGCGCCCATGGCGAAGTGAGCAAGAAAAAGAAGTCCACCAAGGTGAAACAGGAGCGAAGCTCATCCGAGGAAAGCCGCTCGGACCGTGACCGCCGGCTGTACCGGGAATGCAAGGGGCGCGCCAATGCAGGTGCCTGCCTGGGATACACCAGCAAACCCTGACTCCACGTACCACGCCAGCAGAGGCACAGGCCCACCGCATCGCTGAGACGCACTGGCATGCCGCAGGCGCTGCGCACGGGCCGCTGCTTGTTCAGGCGTTGGCCGCCGTGATGCCCCAGCGCGCGAGCGCTGCATCGTCACTCACCCGCGCGTCCACCCAGCGAGCGCCCTGGGGGGTTTGTTCCTTTTTCCAGAAAGGCGCCTGGGTCTTGAGGTAGTCCATCAAAAACTCGCAGGCCTGAAAACTCTGACCCCGGTGCGCGCTGGTCACCGCCACCAGCACGATCTGGTCGAGCGGCTGCAGCAGCCCCACACGGTGAATCACGCGGGCACCAAAAATATCGAAGCGCCGAAAGGCCTCGTCCACCATGGCTTCGATGGATTTTTCGGTCATGCCGGGATAGTGCTCCAGCTCCATGGACGACACCGGGTCGCCATCGTTGCGGTCACGTACGGTGCCCACAAAGCTGCACACAGCGCCCACCCCCTTGTTCTCGCGGCGCAGGGTTGCGATTTCAACGGACAGGTCAAAGTCCTCGGTCTGGATGGAAACACGGGGCAGGCTCATGGCAATAGCTCTCAGCGGGGGGCGTAGGAAGTTCGGCCAGAAAGGCGCATCAAGGCGAGCGATGCAGCCGTGGCGCAGCCAGCAGGGCGCGCTCTTCTTCCACCACCTTGTTCAGCTGCACCAGTGCGGGCGACGAGGGCAACTGGGCCAGCAATGCTTGCAGGCGCGTGATGTCGCCCACGCTGGGCGCCACCTTGATCTGTGCGACGGCGGCAGGCAGATTGCCGCCCCGGACCAGCGCCAGTACCTTGGCGGGCCATTCACTTTTGTTGCGTGCCATAACTTGGTAAAAACAATTGTCTGTACGATTCGCCCGCACTGTACCCGCATGCGATCGGGTGCGCGATCTTCTAGCCCTCCCCCGCCCATGGCCACACAAACGATTGAGACCGACCTCTACAAGCTGTATCCATCCCCGCGCAATGCCGTCCGCGATGTGTTCGAGCACCAGGTCTTCGTGCCCCACCCTTACGCCATCATTGACCTAGATGTGATGGAACTGGCGGGCAAAACCACGCTATACGGCGCGTGCCGCCTGTCGGACATGAAAATGGGCCAGGTCGTGACTTTCGAGCTGGCATCCGACCAGGCCAAGTTCGAGCGGCTTTTTACCCCCGACTGAGCCCATGGACGACGACAACCAGATCCTCGTGCCCCCGTCCTTCATGGCGGTGTACACCGACGCACGGGGTCGCCTGACCGACAAGGCGGACGCCGTGCGCACCCGCTACGAGCTGTGCGAAGACCTGGCGGGCCACCTGGTGGAGCACGCACAGACGCTGTACCACGTGCAGGCGCCGTCCGAGACCGAGATCCTGCAGCGCATCCATGCAGGACTGTGCACGGCGGAATCTGGCGTGTCGGTGCCCGAGGCAACGTGGATCGTCACCCGGCTGGCCGAGCTGCTGGTGTGGCAATGCCCGTTGCTGCAAGCCCCTCCACCCACGCCGGTGGACGACGCGCCGCCGGGACTGCCCTCACGCTGATGGGTCCAGGTCCATGGCCCCTTGCAAAGGCCTGGCTATACTGCGCCCCATGACCACGCACGCACTCTTTGCCATGACCTCCGCACCCGCGGTGGCGTTGCAGTGCGTGGTCAAAGCCAAAAAACCCCAGCTCATCTGACCGGAGCTGTGTGGTTCCGTCCCGGATGAGCGACGGAACCTGTTGGCAAAAATCTCCCTTTTTTGGCTCCTGGCGACTCGCGCACCTGTGACGGTTCTTCCCTTGGTCGAACCTTGAAAGGACGCTTCGCATGCCTGCAGTCTCTGCCTCCCCCACCCCCTTCCAGGGTCTCTGGATTCCCCTGGTCACCCCGTTCCATGACGGCGCTGTAGACCACCCCTCCCTCGCCCGGATGACAAAGAAGCTGGCCGGCCAGGGCATTGCGGGTTTTGTGGCCTGCGGGTCCACCGGCGAAGCCGCTGCGCTCGACAGGGCGGAGCAGTTGGCCGTGCTGGAGACGGTGCTGGACGCCTCACAAGGCCTGCCCGTGGTGATGGGCCTGTCGGGCTACCACCTGGGCCAGACGCAGGAATGGGTGCAGACCCTGGCGCAATACCCCTTAGCAGGCCTGCTGGTACCGGCACCGCACTACATCCGCCCATCGCAAGACGGGTTGCTGCGGTGGTTCCGCGCCCTTGCCGACGCCAGCGCCGCGCCGCTGGTCATCTACGACATCCCCTACCGCACAGGCGCCACGCTGGCCACCGACACCCTGCTGGCACTGGCCGAACACCCGCGCATCTGCGCCATCAAGGACTGCGGCGGCAATGCAGCCAAGACCCAGGCACTGATCGCGGACGGGCGCCTGGCCGTGCTGGCGGGCGAAGATGCGCAGATGTTCACCACCCTGGCCCTGGGCGGCCACGGCGCGATCGCCGCCAGCGCGCACTGGCAGGCACCGCGTTTTGTGGCCTTGATGGAGTTGCTGCGCGCGGGTGACCTGTCGGAGGCCCGCAGGGTATGGCAAGCCTTGTTGCCCTGGGTGGAGGCTTGCTTTGCAGAAGCCAACCCGGCGCCGCTGAAGGCCGTGCTGGCCCACGCGGGCTGGATGCGCAATGAACTGCGCGCACCGATGACAGCGGCCTCCGCAGCGCTGGAGCAGCGGCTACAGGCCCTGCCTGGGCTCAGCCCCCGGTAACCGGGGGAAAAAAAGCCACCTCGGCCCCATCGGCCAGGGTGGAGGACTCGTCGCTCAGGGTCTGGTTCAGCGCCATGCGCACGGCGCGGCCCCGCGCCAGGCTGCTGGCGTGGGCGCCGCCGCGAGCGATGAGTTCGTCGCGCAGGGCGCCCAGCGTGGTAGCGGCGGTTTCGACCGCCTCACTGCCTTGCCCAATGGCTTCGCGGATCGATGCGAAGTACCGCACAGTGATCTTCATCCCAGCAACTCCGAAAACGCGATGAATTGCACGGTGTCGCCCGGCGCAATCGTCTGGCCCGCCGGGTTGTCCACCACGCCATCGCCCCAGGCCGCCGAGGTCAGCACGCCCGAGCTCTGGTTGCTGAACAGGTCCAGCCCGCCCGCCGCGTTGAGCCGCACGCGCAGAAACTCGCGGCGTTTGTCGGCCTTGGGCCAGTGGAAATCGGCACGGACTGCCACGGCTTGCGGCGCCACGTCCTGCACGCCCTGCAGCCGCAGCACAAAGGGCCGCACCAGCAGCGCAAAGGTGAGAAAGCTCGACACCGGGTTGCCGGGCAGGCCCATGAAGTGGGCGGCACCGCCTTCTCGCGGGATCTGGCCGTAGGCAAACGGCTTGCCGGGCTTCATGGCGATCTGCCACAGGTCCAGCGTGCCCAGAGTCTCTACCGCCGGCTTGATGTGGTCTTCCTCTCCCACGCTCACGCCGCCGCTGGTCAGGATCAGGTCGTGTGCGCTGCTGGCCTGGCGCAGGGCGTCGATGGTGGCGTCGCGCCGGTCGGGCACGATGCCAAAGTCGGTGACCTCGCAGCCCAGGCGCAGCAGCATGGCACGCAGGAAAAAGCGGTTGCTGTTGTAGATGGCGCCGGGGCGCATCTGCTCGGGCGGCACCTCGCCGGGCATGACCAGTTCATCGCCCGTGGAGAACAGTGCCACGCGCGGACGGCGCGCCACCTGCAGCTGGTGCAGGCCAATGCTGGCCGCCAGCCCCAGTTCGGCCGGAGTGAGGCGCGTGCCCGCTGATAGCACCACCGCACCCCGGGTGATGTCCTCGCCCGCACTGCGAATCCACTGACCCGCTGGGGGCACAGCGTTGATCCGCACCGAACCCAGGCCATCGGCCGCCGCAAGGGCCTCGCAGTCCTCCTGCATCAGGATGGCATCGGCGCCTGCAGGCACCGGCGCGCCGGTGAAGATGCGCGCCGCCGTGCCAGGCAGCAGCGAGTCGCCCGCACTGCCCGCAGGAATGCGCTGCGACACGGGCAACACCACACCGGCCGCCGCCACATCAGCGCGACGCACGGCATAGCCGTCCATCGAGCTGTTGTCCTGCGGGGGCACTTGCAAGGCCGACACGCAGCTCTGCGCCAGCACGCGGCCGTCGGCGTCAAAGGTGGTGACCGTGTCGGTGCTAGGCAGCGGCTGGGCTTGTGCCAACAGATCCGCCAGCGCCTCGTCCAGCGGCTTGAGGGGCTTCATTGCGGGGCGCATGGCAGCAGCCCCCCGTGCAGTTCCCAGTTGTATTCAAAGCGGTGTTCGTACTGGATAAGCCAGTCCACCACCTTGTCGGGCGCGTTGAGGTCCAGCAGCGGCAGTTGCGTGGGCACCGGCAGGCTCTCGGGCGCATCGGTGGCCACGGCCACCACAAAGTCATCTTCCGGGTAGCGCACGGGCTTGGCCAGTTGCCCGGGCTCGGGCGCGCGCCAGACCTCGATCTTGAGCAGGTCGCTGTCCTTGAAGCCCTCCACCAGCACCCAGTCCACGCCCTGATACAGCTCGGCCAGCAGGTGGTGCACGCTGAGCGTGGCGGGCTGCTCGAACTCGCGCACCAGCATCAGGCGCTTGTCCGATGCGGCGACCACCTCGAAAGCCCCCGCCTCACGGTGGCGGTAGGTGTCCTTGCCCGGGTGGTCCACATCAAAACTGTGGTGGGCATGCTTGACCACCGATACGCGCAGCCCCCGCAGCCGCAGCGCGGGGATCAACTGCTCGACCAGCGTGGTCTTGCCACTGCCGGAGAACCCGGCAAAACCGACAACCTTCATCCACTGCTCCTTGATTAGCTATGCTATTTATAGCTTGCAGCGCATATCTGACTAGCGCTTGGGGCGATTTTGATCACAAAACCGGGCCATCCCGACCTGCAAAGCGCCTACTGGCACCTGCGGCCGGAATGCCCGGGCTGAGCCGTCACCCCACCCGATTCAAGCGCAATGGCGCTCGATGTAGGCCTTGACCAGATCCACATCGGCGGGCATCACCTGCACCCGCTTGGGCAAGTCTTCGATGCCGGCAAACTTGGCAGGCCGCTCGGGCGCATGGCCCAGGGCTTCGACGATGGTCTCGGCAAACTTGATGGGCAGCGCCGTCTCCAGCACGATCATCGGCACGTTCGGGTCCTGATGGTGCTCCAGGGCCACCTTCACCCCGTCGGCGGTGTGGGTGTCGATGGTCACCCCATGGCGCTGGTAGTTGTCGCGGATGGTAGCCAGGCGGTCGGCATGGGTGCTCTTGCCGCTTTCAAAGCCGTACTTGGCAGCGGCATCGGCAAAACACGGGTCCTGGCTCAGATCAAACCGACCGTCCTTGGACAGGGCATCGCCAAACAACGCCTTGGTGCGCGCACCGTCGCGGCCCAGCAGGTCGAACACAAAGCGCTCGAAGTTGCTGGCCTTGCTGATGTCCATGGACGGGCTCGACGTTTCGTGCGTATCCGCACTGCCGCGCACACGGTACACGCCGGTGCGGAAGAACTCGTCGAGCACGTCGTTCTCGTTGGTGGCCACCACCAGCTTGGCAATTGGCAGGCCCATCATGCGCGCCACATGGCCTGCGCACACGTTGCCGAAGTTGCCCGAGGGCACCGTGAAGCTGACCTTCTGGTCGTTGGTTTCCGTAGCCTGGATATAGCCCGCAAAGTAGTACACCACCTGCGCCAGCAGGCGCGCCCAGTTGATGGAGTTGACGGTGCCGATCTTGTACTTGTGCTTGAAGGCGTGGTCGTTGGAGACGGCCTTGACGATGTCCTGGCAGTCGTCGAACACGCCCTCGATGGCGATGTTGTGGATGTTCTCGTCCTGCAGGCTGAACATTTGCGCCTGCTGGAAGGCGCTCATGCGACCGTGCGGGCTGGTCATGAACACACGCACGCCCGCCTTGCCACGCATGGCGTATTCGGCCGCGCTGCCAGTGTCGCCGCTGGTGGCGCCCAGGATGTTGAGCTGCTCGCCACGGCGGCCCAGCTCGTACTCGAACAGATTGCCCAGCAACTGCATGGCCATGTCCTTGAAGGCCAGTGTGGGGCCGTTGGACAGGGCTTCGAGCCACAGGCTGTTTTCCAGGTGGCGCAGGGGCACGATCTCGCCCGTGCCGAACACTTCAGCGGTGTACGTCTTGGCGCACAGGGCCTTCAGGTCGGCAGCGGGGATGTCGTCAATGTAGAGCGACAGGATCTGGAACGCCAGCTCGGCATAGCCTTGCTCGTGGTAGGCCTTCCGCAGGCGCGTGAGCATGGCGTCATCCACCTGCGGGTAATGCTCTGGCAGGTACAGACCACCATCGGGCGCCAGGCCTTCGAGGAGGATGTCGCAAAACTGCTTGCGGTCTGCATGGCCGCGGTTGCTGAGGTACTTCATGAGGGGTTCCCGTCGGTATCGGTGAATGGGGTGAACTGGCTAAAAGCTGATGCCGTACACACGGATATCAATGTAGAGACGCGAGGCGATCAGCAGGAAGA
>Ga0066256_1002761_pt1 | contig 18505 bp, 15 predicted proteins | sample ThiBio_1000_biof_FD_87107 | JGI IMG/M metagenome (GOLD analysis project Ga0066256, IMG submission 87107) | Wastewater bioreactor microbial communities from Cape Town, South Africa - Thiocy_expt_1000_biof (version 2) | ecosystem: Engineered > Bioreactor > Thiocyanate-remediating >...
AATCGCTGGAAGCCTACGCACGATTGCGTTACGTCGTGCCATAGCCTGCACCCCAATGGCAAGAGTAATGGAAAGAACGGCAGGAAGCCCTTCCGGAATAGCCGCAACAGACAAACCAACCAAGACCATGAACAACTCACCAAAGTCATGATGTTGAACAAAATAGCCATAAATAAGAAGTAATACCACCACTAGCAATATCAACATAGTGAGCCATTTAGCAAACAACTCCATCTGGATTAATAATGGTGTGGTGAGCGTGTCTATTTTCGATAATAAGCCACTGATACGTCCGATTTGACTCGATTTCCCAGTGGCCACCACAACACCACTACCCTGGCCAGTGGTGACTAACGTACCACTAAACGCCATGCAAGAGCGATCACCAAGTGACGCGTTCCTGGTAACAGGTGTGATCTGTTTTCCTGCAGGGACAGACTCGCCGGTGAGAATAGACTCCTGAATGGTGAGCCCATGGGCTTTTAGTAAGCGCAAATCGGCAGGAACCTTATCTCCTGCCTCTAACAAGACCACGTCGCCAGGAACAAGTGTCTCTGACGCTACACTCCGACGCTCGCCATCACGCAATACAGTGGCAGCAGGCGAGAGCATCGTACGAATAGCCTCCAGCGCTTTTTCTGCCTTTCCTTCCTGGATAAAACCAATAAGCGCATTAACAAAAACGACTGCCAGAATAACAACCGTATCGATGAGATGGTGTAGGAACGCGGTAATCACCGCAGCTCCTAATAACACATAAATTAGAATATTATGAAATTGCAGCGCAAAACGAAGCCAGGAACTCTTCCTGACTGGCTCTGGTAGGCGATTGGAGCCATGACTTATTAATCTTATTTGCGCCTCATCCTCACTTAAACCCATTCCCGTTGAATTTAAAGCAATCAGTGTTTCTTCTGCTGATTGCTCATACCAGAACGGCTCCGAGATGCCATTTTTTTCCCCTGCCATCATAATTCCTTACTTAGGATGCCTTAACAGTGAAATAAAACTTTGCAGTTTCAGTACCAGTACATCACGGTTAATTTAGAGCCGCTTTTATTAAGAATCATTTTTTATTCACCAAAGACTCAGAGCACGACTATGTAGACACTTAGAACCCCCAGATAATGCAAGGCTTCTTAGGTATATACCATTTAATAAGACGTAATCGGTGAAACAAAACCATTGGGCTTTAAGGCCAGTAAAGAACAGCTTAATTGTTGCACTACGCTTTCCGCTGTATTGCCTATGATAAATCCAGGAATCCCCGTTCGTGCCACAGTACCCATCACTAATACATCAATTTTTTTTTCTTCAATAACTTTCTGTATCATCTGTTCTGGCTTACCTTTAACATGCTGAATCTGGTATCGCCCACCAATATTAGCCTCTTTTATTAACGTTTCTAATGCTAATAAGTGTTCTGTTTGTGTCTGTGCTAGGATTTTATTTAATTCTTCTTTAGGTATTTTGATGAAAATTCTATCCCGAAGATATTCTTCAAAAGGAAAGGTCCAACATGAAATAACAGTAAGCTCACCACTGCAATTATCAGCCAGACGCCGGGAAATCTCTAATAGTCGTAATGCGAGATCACGGCCTATTTGCTCATCATTTACAGGATCAATGGCTACCGCGACTTGGATACGGTCACGTGAATGTCTAATTGGTCGACATAACCATACAGGGCAGGGACACTGACGCAACAAAGCCATATCCAGCGCCTCAAATCCTTTCCCTCCCTCTCTGGATTCGGCTTCTTTGATCACTAGGTCATGCGCGTTGCGCAACACATGGCGGATAATGCGTACAGCAGGAGCAGAACCATAATCAATATCAATAGAAATTTGAAGTTCTTTGTCACTTAACATCAACTCAGCTTTAGTTGCTTGAATGGCTCTTTCTATTCGCTCCTTAAGAAAATCTCCATAAGATGCCTTATACTCCTCATGACTGTCTGGAAGCTCGGGGCATACAATAACCACTTTTAGAGCGGCTTGATTATTTCGCGCAAGACTAAGAGCCTGTTTAAATCCTTCCATTTCATCGCGAATTCCATGACTTACAAATAAAATATTTTGAAATTGATGCATCCCTTTCATCCTTAAAAAGTAATAATAAAAAAGGCGATTAAACATAGTAACGATGTGGTCATCACCTTATTTTTATATTGGTGTATCAATCGTTACATGTATTGCCCGCCATTCATATCAATATTAGCACCTGTTATAAAACCAGATGACGGAGATGCCAAAAAGGCAATAGCATCGGCAATTTCTTCAGGCTTGCCTAATCGCCCGACGGGGATAGCATTTATGATTGAGTTTAAAACATCTTCACGCATCCCACTTATCATCGGTGTTTCGATATAACCTGGCGAAATTGTATTCGCAGTAATTCCTTTACTGGCCACCTCAAGAGCTAAGCTTTTGGTAAACCCAAATAAAGCTGATTTGCTCGCTGCATAATTACATTGGCCAAACTGACCTTTTCGTCCATTAATCGATGATATAGAAATAATACGACCGTATGCTTTTTCTAACATGGCCGGTAAAATAGTTCGAGTCATATTAAATACACTGGTTAGATTGGCATCTAGTACCTTATGCCATTGTTCTGGAGACATTTTTTTTAAGCTAGTATCCTGCGTAATCCCTGCGTTATTAATGAGCACGTCAATCCGCCCATAACGCTCTAATACTTGTGACACCAAATGCTCACACTCATTAAATTGCGCGATGTTCGCATAAATAATTTCAACATCAAAACCTGCGTCACGTTGAGCATGCTGCCAACGCTTTGCCTCGTCGTGATTCCCTTCTTTAAAATAACAGGCAATAACCGAATAGTCGTGCGCCAATCGCTGGCAAATGGCTGTACCAATACCCCCAGTTCCACCCGTTACAACAGCAGTCATTTTTTCCATGTTAATCCTCCTTAATTTTAAATCGTTAGTAGGTGACGCTCGTTTTAAAACAAAACAACCAGTTACTCCAGAAATTTACGAACCAAGTACCACTGCAATTTTGACTAAAGGCATTAACTCTAAACCATCGTGATGCTAGGCTAAAGAGTCTAGCAATATACTCATGGTAAACCCTACACCTCAAACTTGTCTAAGATTAATTGTATCGAGTTTAAGGAGTTTGAAATACACACAAAGTTTCTTAATGACAAAAAGATATTGGGTTCCCCATCAGTCTACAGACAGTCTTTACACCCAATCCATTTAACACTAATATGCGTCTAGAGAGTTTTTTTATAACGGTTCATTTAATTCCCTTAATTAGCTACTGAAAAACTCTCTTCACCCTAACATAGCATTGAATTGAGTTTCAATTTTTCATTCCTATAGATCATCTTATCCAGCATGAACAGTTAGTGAGCCTCTTCTAATACAAAGGAGCAGATTCAAGCATACCTGTTTTACTTTAGTTGGGAAAATTAGGACTGGTATGCAAAATTTGATACCATCAATGTGAAAAATTTTAAGCTTTAGTATTTTTAGTTATTTTTAACCTTAAACTATATTTAACAAAGAGTTCAATCTCTCAAAGGGTTTGCGGAAATTATGAATACGAACAGACATCCTACACGGCATGATTTGCCGCGTGCTCAAGTGTTTGCAGAACGAGCCTTTGCTTCAATTGAACGTTTTCTTCATATAGAGGCCGTAAGTGGTATTGTCCTGCTTGTTGCGGCAGCGATAGCGTTGATATGGGCGAATTCACCTTTGGCTGAAAGCTATAATAATGTGTGGCACGCACCTTTTTCCGTCGGATTAGGGAACTTCGAATTTTCTCGGTCTTTACATTTTTGGATTAATGATGCTCTGATGACTTTTTTCTTTCTCGTTGTTGGTATGGAAATTCGTCGTGAAATCCACGAGGGTTCCTTGAGTGATATCAGGAAAGCGATGCTCCCAATGATTGCTGCATTGGGTGGTGTTGTGGTACCTGCATTAATTTTTCTTGGATTCAACTCTCTACCGACTCAACAAAATGGGTGGGCGATACCGACTGCTACTGATATTGCGTTTGCTGTTGGTGTGCTTGCATTGCTGGGGCGATCTATCCCTGGAAATATTCGGATATTCTTGCTGACTCTAGCTATCATTGACGACATTATTGCAGTGCTTATTATTGCACTGTTCTATTCGGGTGGTCTTAATTATGCGGGCTTCCTGATTTCTGGGTTAGGTATTATGTTGGTACTGGGCTTTCAGCGCATCGGTATTGGTTCTGCTTTTATGTATGTTGTTCCGGGAGCCATTATCTGGGTCGGGCTCCTGGTAACTGGTGCTCACCCCACTTTGGCAGGAGTTGTTCTTGGTCTAATGACTCCTGTAGTGTCGGTTCGTATGACTGAGCGTCCTTTAGATATGTTATCACGCATTGTCAATGACCTTACTGGTCGAGATCTACAAATGAAAGATGAACATAAGCTAGACCGGTCGCTGCGAAAAATTCAGCTTGCTCATAGGGAATTGTTGCCTCCAGTTGTTCGAGTGCAAAAAGCTTTGCATCCATGGGTTGCTTATGGGGTTATGCCATTATTTGCATTAGCAAATGCTGGTGTAAGTATAGGCAATAGCGGTTTCTCTGTTGATAATGAGCTACGTGTTCTCATTGGTGTAGCTATAGCTTTGGTGATTGGAAAACCACTTGGTATCTTAGGTATGAGCTGGGTATCGGTAAAGATACGATGGTGTCAATTGCCCCCAAATGTGAATTGGAAGGGCTTAGCATTGGTAGGTCTTCTTGCTGGAATCGGATTTACTATGTCTATTTTTATTGCAATGTTAGCTTTTGAAAATGAGGGTTTGCTAAATGCGGCAAAGCTGGGGGTATTGCTTGGCTCGTTTACTGCTGCTGTGTTAGGACTTGCGTGGGGTAAATTTTATATCAATAGGCAATATAGCTTAAAAAGTGATTAGAAGTATCATCTGATTCGACCCATTGAACAATCTATTTACTTTGGGTAGCAAGAAGATCTTCAAACTTAAATATTTGACTTCCATACCCATAACAGAGTCCTTAGATACATTCTTAATTAATGAATAAATTTATATAGATGCTAACTTCATTGTAAGTGTTATCCTTAAAATCGACGTCAGTATTTACACCCTTAATGCCATCCCAACCCAGTGACTAAAGCGCAAAACACTACAACAATCCATGCTTGAACACGCCAAAATTGCAACAATAAAAACGCCATCATCGCTAGTAAATAATCATTTAATGAAAAAATGGCGCTTGTCCAAACCGGTTGATAAAACGCCGCCAATAATAAGCCAACAACTGATGCATTAACCCCTAATATAGCTTGTTGCATCGATGGGTGCTGTCGTAGATTTTCACATACAGGCAATACTCCAATAATTAATAAAAATGAAGGTAAAAAAATTGCAAATAATGCAATGATTCCTCCAAGCCATTCATTCGGCGCATTCGTTGACACTGCACCAAGAAAAGCTGCAAAAGTAAATAATGGGCCAGGAAGTGCTTGTGCGGCTCCATATCCGGCAAGAAAAAGTGAGTTATCAACCCATCCAGTCGGAACTACTTTCGCCTGAAGTAAAGGCAAAACCACATGACCACCACCAAAAACCAAAGCACCAACGCGGTAAAAAGCATCAAATAGCTGTATCGGATAACTTCTAGTGTAAAGAGACAGTATGGGCAATAGCGTCAACAAGATAAAAAATAAAACTAAAACCCTAATCCCTGCGCGTTTTTTAAGCTGAAAAGTCAATTCACTATTAGGAAGCGTTTTGTCCGCTGAAAGAAAGAATAGGCCAAAAATAGCGCCAAGTAGTATCATCAATATCTGACCCGCTGCGTTAGGTATTAAGCTCGCTCCAATACAAGCTAACACGGCAAAACTTGCTCTTGTTTTATCTGGGCATAAGGTACTACTCATTCCCCAAAGCGCTTGTGCAACAACAGCCACAGCAACAACTTTCAATCCATGTAACCAGGGCAGATTTTCACGCACGCCTGCATTGAGAAGGATAAGCCCAAATAATATCATTATCAGAGCTGAAGGTAAGGTAAATCCAAGCCAGGCTGCTATTGCACCGCGAATTCCCCCTCGTGACAAACCAAGAGCCATTCCAACTTGACTGCTAGCAGGTCCAGGTAAAAACTGACACAAAGCGACTAGATCAGCATATGCATGATCGCTTAACCATTTAAGCCGATTGACAAACTCCTCACGGAAGTATCCAAGATGAGCGATAGGGCCGCCAAAGCTGATAAATCCCAGTTTTAAAAAAACCAAGAAAATTTCTGATAGCGATGATGTGTTACTCTTTTTATTATGGGCAATCAATCCGCCTCTCCCAAAACCTAAATATTTATTACTCTAGTGCAAATGTAATATTAAGAACTCATCTTTAAATAATACCGTATTCTCGGTGCTCCTCTTTAGTTAGCGATTCTGGCGCTATTAAACTAGTCACTATTAATTGTTTACTGATTAAACATGGTCAACAGGCGTTCGATACCAATGGGTTCTTCTTTCAGCAGAGGAACTACAGCATAGCGTGTAGCATATTGGTTAGACACTTTATCAATTTCAATCAGTTCATTTTGTGCTCTTTGGCGTAATAATAACGAATTTGTCGTTGTTGCTGCTACGCTGTTATTGATAATCCACGCCCAGGGTTCAATGCCTGCACGACGTAAGTCCTCTTGTAAGTTAGCCGCCTCAAGTACTGGGGTCGTTTCCGCTAACGTGACGAGCAACACTTTGGTCTGTTTGGGATCTTGTAATTGCATCATAGGCGTAGTGAACGAAATGCTCTTACCACTCATCTGACGCTCAATTTCCCGGTGATACGAGCCAGTAGCGTCAAGCAATAATAATGTATGCCCGGTGGGCGCTGTATCCATCACTACGAATTTTTTACCTGCCTCACGAATGATTCGTGAAAATGCTTGAAAGACCGCAATTTCTTCAGTGCATGGTGAACGCAAATCCTCTTCCAGAAGAGCACGGGCTTGAACATCGAGCTGTGCGCCTTTAGTCTCTAATACATGTTGCCTGTAACGCTCCGTTTCCGCATGTGGATCTATCCTGCTTACAGTTAAGTTTTCCAGAGCATCAATCAAAGTGTCGCTCAAATGTCCGGCTGGATCAGAAGTAGTAAGATGCACTGGCAAGGCTCGATTTGCTAATTCAACAGCTATAGCAGCAGCAAGTGTAGTCTTACCGACCCCACCTTTTCCCATAACCATCACAAGACCATGACCATCAGCTGCAATATCATCAATCAAGGTTGTTAAGTGAGGATAATCGTGAACAACAATAGGATTGTCCTGGGAAATCCATGGTTGTGCAGAGTGAGTTAGTAATTGATGTAAGGATTCTAAACCCACTAAATTAAATGGTTTAAGTTCCACTTTGTCACAAGGCAAATCTTTGAGTACTAAAGGTATAGCTCTTAAGGCACCCTGCTCATGCGAGTAAATGGCTGCTGCCAGTGGATCCTCCTCTGCTTCGCTAGCAGACAGTATGCCATTAATCACCAGAAACTGTTGCTTCATGCCAATAGCTGCAAGCTCTTCATGGGTTCTAGCTACTTCTCGCAAGGTGCTTAGCTGTGCCCGTGCAACCAAGACTAATCGTGTACGCATTGGATCAGATAATGCTTCTACCGCCATTTTATACTGTTCACGTTGCTTTTCCAGGCCAGCTAAAGGCCCGAGGCAAGATGCATCGCCCTGACCATTTTTAAGAAAACTATTCCAAGCACCTGGCAACTGTAACAATCGAATAGTATGCCCGGTAGGTGCGGTATCGAATACAATGTGGTCGTAACTAGAGGTCAGTTCTGTGTCAGTGAGCAGTTCGGTGAACTCATCAAAAGCTGCAATCTCAGTAGTGCAGGCACCAGACAATTGCTCTTCCATATTTTTGACGACAGAGTCTTCCAGAACTCCACGAATAGGATTTATAATTTTATCGCGATAGGTTTGGGCAGCTCCTTCTGGATCAATTTCTAACGCATAGAGGTTTGCTACCGTTGGGATTGCAGTAATTTGGTTACCAATACGAATACCAAATACTTGTCCCACATTGGAAGCAGGATCAGTACTGACCAGCAATATACGCTTATTCGCTTCGGCTAGTTGGACTGCAGTGGCGCAAGCTATCGACGTTTTGCCTACGCCACCTTTACCAGTAAAGAATAAAAAGCGCGGGGGTTGTTGTAAAAATTTCATCAGTCCTCTTCCCTGTTCCAATAACCAGTGCTGGAGCTGCCACTGAGTAATTTCAATATTAGATTATAGCCCCTACTTAACAGGTGTTTTAAAAAACCAGTGCTTTCGTAACCAAAATGCAACATTAACAAGTAAAATGAGAACTGGTACCTCAACAAGAGGCCCAATGACCGTTGTAAAAGCAATGGCAGAATTAAGTCCAAAGGTGGCTATTGCAACAGCAATGGCCAATTCAAAATTATTACTGGCTGCAGTAAAAGATGCCGCCGTTGTCTTTTCATAACTGGCACCAATGAACTTTCCCATCGCAAAACTGACAAAAAACATCACTACAAAATAAATGACCAATGGAATGGCAATACGTAGGACATCGAATGGAAGTTGCAATACCATAGCGCCTTTTAAAGAAAACATCGCAAGAATTGTAAAAAGCAGAGCAATCAAGGTAATGGGAGAAATTTTTGTTAAAAAATTAGTTTCATACCAGGTTAACCCTTTTCTTTTTATCAATACAAAACGAGTCAGAAATCCTGCGAAAAAGGGAATACCTAGATAAATAAAGACGCTTTGGGCAATTGTCATAAAATTGATGTGAACTATTTGCCCACTCATGCCAACAATAGGTGGCAAGACTGTTAGAAAAAACCAGGCATAGACACTGAAGAAAAGTAGTTGAAAAATACTGTTAAATGCCACTAAGGCTGCGACGTACTGATTGTCCCCTTCTGCCAACTGATTCCAGACAATTACCATGGCAATACAGCGAGCTAGCCCAATAAGAACAAGCCCAGTCATGTATTCGGGATACCCATGTAAAAACAAAACGGCGAGACCAAACATGAGAAATGGTCCGATGAGCCAGTTTTGAATCAATGACAACAGGAGAATTCGCCAGTCTTTGAATATCAGTGGTAGTTCTTCATATTTTACCCGGGCTAATGGAGGATACATCATTAAAATCAGACCAATCGCAATAGGTATATTGGTGGAGCCAATTGACAGGGCGTTTAAGAATTGTGGTGCGCTACTAAAGAGTGAGCCGATAACGACACCAGAAGCCATCGTCATGAAAATCCATAAGGTTAAATATCTATCCAAAAATGAAAGACGACGAGTGCTACAAGTGGTCATGAGAACAACTCCTGTTCTATTCGTAGCTTCAATTGATTAAATACCGAATCAAATGCCGCATTGATTTCAATTTCGGCTCCTTCTATTTTAGCAGGATCAGGGATACTCCAATGGAGTTTCTTGGGTTGTCCTGGAACAATGGGACAGCTCTCACTAGCTGCCTGATCACAGACTGTAATAACTAAATCAATCGGTTGTGATTCAAATTCATTCCACGATTTACTGCGTCCCGCATTACATTTGATACCATAACGTGCAAGAGTTTTAATCGCTTTTGGATGGATCGTTCCAGTCGGAGCGCTACCTGCGCTAAAAGCCAGATAACGCCCATTGGAATAATGGTTGGTTATCGCCTCCGCCATAATTGACCGACATGAGTTTCCGGTGCAAAGAAATAGTAACTTGATAGGCTTGGTATTCATTATCCACAGCAGCTAGTTTTTGTTGGCTTCGTATCACAACAAGTAGTCGAGGTATTTTGATCGGGTATTGAGCAAGAACCCTCTGATGTATTTTCGCCAGAAAAAAATTGAGCATCCTCCATAGTATGATAGGCTTCCCAGGGAATTCCTGAAGGATCATTTACCCAATATTTTTCCGATTTGGCATAACAACAAGTCGTCTCACCATCGCTATGAGTTGAAATATTGGCTTGAGAAAACTGCTTTCTCAAGGCATCTAATTCAGTAGCATCATCTACTTGTATACCTAAATGTTCCACACCATTTTTGGCGGTGCGAGTTGAAATAGCAAAGTTAATACGAGGATCTTCCAGCATCCATTTGGCATAATCTGATTTCACTTTTACCGGATCGGCTCCAAACAGGGCATTATAGAAACGAATGCTGTCAGCAAGATTGCTAACACCAATGTGAATATGAAAACGTTTCATGATTTACTCCTTTTTAGAATTACAGCAATTAGTTAATTCAATAACTAGACAATCGCTTGTCCCTGGTTGTTGAATTTGAACTTGTTGTTTACTGCAACAGTCTTGAACCATGAATGCGATAAAATCACGCATTAACTCAAAATTTGCAGAATAAAATACATAACGCCCTTGGCGATAGGACGTGACAATTCCGGCATTGGACAAATGGCTTAAGTGAAATGATAAGGTATTATGTAAAATACCTAACTCATCGCCAATTGCGCCTGCAGATAACCCTTCTGGTCCCGCTTGAACAAGTAGTCGGAACACTTGCAAACGAGTTTCTTGAGAAAGGGTATCAAAGATTTTTAGTGAATTTTTTATGTCCATATGTCTAGAGTAGTAGACTTATTTGCTTTAGTCAAATAGGCCTAGTGCTCCGAAACTTGCACCCTGACACAAAACTCAAAAATATTGTTTAACCCAGCGAACGATATCTTGAGCACTCATCACCCCGGAGTGTCGAGCAAGCTCTTTTCCATGTGAAAAAATCATTAAAGTAGGAATACTTTGAATCTGATAGCGAGCAGCTAACGCTTGTTGTGTTTCAGTATTTATTTTAATAAACCTAATTCCGGGCTCAAGAAGCTTTGCAGCTGCTTCAAAATAAGGTGCCATCATTTTACATGGACCACACCATTCAGCCCAAAAATCAACCAGCAATGGTATCTCGTTCTTTTTGAGATGAAGATGAAATTGTGCTTCATCTAGTGCAACAGGCTTTCCATCAAAGAGTGGCTTTTGACACTTCCCACATTTAGGGCTCTCGCCTAATCGCGCAGAAAACAAACGATTTGTTGTATGGCAGTGAGGACATACAATATGGATTGAATCACTCATAACATCAGTTCCTATTAATTTTTACTTCGTTTATTTTTAAATCCGAATGCTAACTCTTACCTAATAAATTTCTTTAAAATCACCTCAAGAGGACAAAATCCTGTAAATCCACTTTGAAAAAGATTAGCTCCTACAAATACAGTAATCCATAAAAAATTAGCGCTTATAAACACTGGACTGGTCGATACGCCAAGCGCGAGTGATATCAAAACTAAGGACCCTGCAACAATACGAATAATCCGTTCAATAGTCATCATCTATTCTCCTAACACTAATTTAATGGGTACGTTTCCACCAACTTAAATAGACTAATGGAATTAAAAACAAGGTAAGTACGGTTGAAGCAAAGGAGCCAAATATCAAAGAAATGGCAAGGCCTCCAAAGACTGGATCGGATAACATCACCGCAGATCCCAGAATAATAGCTAGTGCTGTTAAGACAATCGGTAGAATTCGTTCTACGCCAGATTCGATGACGGCTTCTGTTATAGAGGAGCCTCGATGCTGATGTTCTAAAATAAAATCGATGAGTAGTAGCGAGTTTCGAACAACGATTCCGGCTAAAGCAATAACCCCTATCATGGACGTGGCAGTGAAGGGTTGGTTCATCAACCAATGTCCTGGAAAAACGCCGATAATCGTGAGTGGTATAGCCCCCATAATAATGAGAGGGATAAAAAACGATTGGTAAAAAGCAGTTAATAAAATATAAATCAAGATTATAGCCACAATAAAGGCTGAGCCTAAATCACGAAAAACATCCAAAGTCAGACGCATTTCACCAAGCCAAAAGAGCTGATTTGTAGCAAGGCGATTAGGCTGTGATTCATGAAACCCTAAATTTTCAACCTCCAATGAAAAAGGTGGCTTAGTCAGCATCTTGGTTGCAGAAGTAACCGCATAAGCAGGGCTCGAACCCAGCACTTCACCAGTCACATAAACAACGGGCGTTTGATCTTTAGTGAAGATAGGTTTTTCTTCTTTATCTTCCTGGAGGGTTGCAATTTGCGCTAGAGGGATGAGTTGTTGTTGCTGATTTTTTAAATACAGTTGATTAAGTACCTGAGCATCCTCACGTGCCTTTTGCGGGAGACGTAAAATAATATGCTCTGGCTCCCGGGCATTGGGTTTATGTGCATTCCCGATGGAAATACCCTTGAACAAAGCACTCACTTCCTGCGCTACCGTTTGTGGGGCTAAGCCTGCTAGCATGGCCGCATTATGATTAATTTCAATGTGGTATTGATTGGTGTCTTGAGTCACCGAGTTATCACTATTTATCATACCGTATATTTTGGGATACACCTCAGAAGTTATCTTATCAGCTACAGACCTCAATTCATTATAGTTAGGTCCATAGAGCCCCGCCTCCATTTGTGAGCGAACAGGCGGACCAGGAGGACTTTCAAAAAGTTTGATATGGCTTTGGGGATGCTTTTTTTGCACAGGCACTAGTTCCTGGTAAACCTGTGTTGCAATTTGGTGCGAGCCAATTGAACGGTGATGTTTGTTCACCAAATTCACGCGTATTTGCCCGTATTGACTGCCTCTTAATAGATTATCTCCTCGCACCAGAGCGGCAAAATCTTCTGGGGCAGACTCCCCTACATACAATTCTAAGTCTGTGACATAAGGATTCTTTTGGATGGTTGCGCTGAGTTCGCTGAGCAACTCGTTTGTTTTTGTTAAGTTAGCATTTGCTCCAGCATCAACGGACACTAAGAAGGTATTCACGTTGTCATCAGGTAGCATTTTAATTTCAACTCCTAACGGGCTTAGCGGTCCATTAGAGCCTGCAGGGCGAATAAATTGCCAGGCTGGTTGGAGCAATACTGCAAAGAGCAAAAGTACAATACTCAAATAAAAGAAATGTCTTTTTTTCGATGAATTAAGTAACCCATTGAATAATATAAGGTACGCTCGCTGCAGCCAGGAGCTATGGGGCTTATGATGCTCATTCATTTGTTTTTTAGCTTTAGTTCTTAACCAACGATAAGCCAGATAAGGAACCACACTATAGGCAATAAAGAGGGACACAATCATTGCCAATGGGGCATTAAACGGTATAGGCGCCATAAACGGCCCCATCATTCCACCCACAAAAGCCATAGGCAGTAATGCCATCATCACTGTAAAGGTAGCAATAATCGTCGGTTTGCCAATTTCATTGGCTGCATAAATAATCAAGCGAGTAACGTTTTTTTGCACGCCCTTAATAATATGGCGGTGAATGTTTTCAATCACAACAATGCTATCGTCTACCAAAAGGCCTAAGGAAAGAATAAGGGCAAATAAAGTAATTCGGTTAATAGTCTGACCTGATAACCAGCCAATACCAAGCACCAGGCACAAAATTAAAGGGATAGAAAAAACAACCACTGATGCTTCGCGCCACCCTAAAAAAACCATCAGCAATACCACGACACTTAGAATCGCCACCCCTAAGTGTTCGACCAAAGTATTCACAGCATCATTAGCCTCATCGCCATAATTACGAGTGATTGAGACATCGATGTTTTTGGGAATGAGCTGACTGTTTTGTAATTGCTCGAGTTTGTTCAAAAGTGCTTTTGCCACATCAACACCATTGCTTCCTTTTTGCCGTGCGAGAGCAATGGTTACTGCAGGCTCTATGTCTGCACTCTTCGATCGGTCTTTGGCTCCATAGGCAAAATAGGAGGCAATCGTCTCATCTTGAGGACCCTTTTCAATAGTCGCAATATCTTTTAATAAAATCGGTATGGCCCCATCCGTTCCAATAATAATGTTGGCTAAGTCTTGATTGGAAATGAGTGAGCCCTCGATCCGAAGAGGTGTTTCATTTAATTCATGCTCTAATGTTCCTGCATCAAGACTGATGTTATTAATAGACAAGGCTTGTTGAATGTTGGCAATGGAAATAGCGTGCTCTGCCATCTGCTTTGGGTTTAACCAAACACGAATAGCCTCTGGTGATGCACCCATTACCCAGCTTTTCCCCACTTGAGGCACAGAGCGCAACTCCTCCAAGACTTTATCGGCAAGCGTACGTAAGTCAACTGGATTTGCGTCTTTAGCATGTAATGTCAGTGTCACCAGAGGAACATCGTACAAACTGATAGAGCGAATTAACGGCATTAAAGTACCTGGGGGCATTTTATCCATATTGCTGTTGATTTGGTTATAGACCTTAACCAAGCTTGCTTCTTCATTTTCATTCACTTTAAAGCGAACCGTAACCATAGCACTATCATCAATAGCCATCCCGTACGTATGTTCAACACCAGGAATAGAGGCCATTAGCCCCTCTAACGGGCGAACAATTTGATGAAGCATTTCTTGGCTGTCACTGCCAGGTCGACTTACAGAAAGTGTTACTGCAGGCACAATAATTTCAGGATTATAAGTTCGCGGTGTGCGCTCCAGGGCCAGTATACCGAATAGCAAAATTCCAATAATCAGCAGAAGAGTCAGCTTGGATTGAATAAACATCCTGGCTAATTGCCCTGCTTTATTGAGCTTATTTTTGGAGTAAAACACATCCTTCACTATAGTCTCCTGATATACATTCGGTTTATGCGCTTTTTATCGTTTTAGAAATGAGTTGATTGCTGAGCATCAGCCATTGGGCTTCATGCACTCTTAATTGATGAAGTGCTTGTAACTCTTGTGCTTTACTTTGTGTTAGCTTCATCTGACTCTCCAATAAGGCACTTAGAGGTACCAGTCCACGACCGAAGCGCTGCTTTAGTTTTTGGATGACCATCTCTTCCTTCTCTGCTGTTTGTCGACTTAATTGCAATTCGTATCGAGTTTGACGCTCGGCACGCTGTATTTGCTTTAATTGCAAACGCAACTGATTTCGTTGCTCATCAAGCTCAAATTGAATGTTTTTGGCATGTGCACTTGCTACTTGAACAGCCCCTGCACGCTCACCTGCACTGAATAAAGTCCAATTAGCCCCTAGCGCGATCGTATCTGACGGAAGGCCTGAACCTAGGGTATTGCCATTCCAATCATGTCTTAATTGCATGGACACTTGGGGTTTATACAGTGCCTGAGAAGCCGCGATTGCCGCCTTTTCAGATTGAAGGCGCGCATGAAGGGCTTTAATGGAGGGATTGTCCTTTAACGCGTGGTTTATCAATGCGCTGTTAAGCTTTATCGTTGCGGTTAAGTTCGTATGCCGACTTGGAACAAAAGGGCTTCCAGGAGCACCAAGCAGAGTCCTAAAACCATCAAGTTCATCTTCTGTTTGGATTTTCGCGTTCGACAAACCAATAAGAGAGTTGTTTAAATAAGCTTCTGCCATTAATTCATCGCTATCTAGGGTAATTGATTGCTTTTTTAGAGCCTTTGTTGTTGATAGAAACGCTCTTGCTCGAGCAACCTGTCTTTTGGCGACACTTACTAGCTGATTGGCGGTTAGAAAGCGTTCGTAGGATGTATAGACCTCATAAGCCAGCTGATTCTGAGCCTGTTGATTACCTCGTTGTGCAGAGGCAACTAAAGCACGCATCTGTGCTTGTTGCGCCTTTATTCGCCCACCAGAGTAAATAGGAACGCTTAGTTTAAACGCCGTATCCAGGTTGCTGTAGTATCCTGGGTGGTTTAAGGCTTGTGGCTTGGTATATAAGGTATTTAGTCCTGTATATTCATTAGCGCCAAAATCAGCAAAACTGGCATTTCCCTGACTTAGTTTATAGCCAAATACCGACATCGGATTATCAGTTCGTGCCCCACTTACCTCAAGACCTAGTTGCGGCCAACTCATACTGTCTGCTTGCTTTGAGGCTCCGGCCGCTGCTTCTATTGAGGCTTGCGCTGCTTGGATTTTAGGGTTATTAGCGAGCGCAAGCTGAATCGCTTTCGAATAAGTGATAGGTACCGAGCCTGCGTAAAGAGAGTTCAACAGCGCACTCGCTACAATAATAAAAGCCATGTGTTTTCTTATGATAATACTTTTTAATGACATGACGGAAATCCTTAAGCAAAACATTAGTCACCTCTAATTAATAGAGCGGTTTTTATTCTTTGCAATAAATTAAATATAGAGTCGATAAAATCGCTTCCACTTCCGGTTTACTAATAAAATAATAAACTCGAGTCCCTTCTTTTCTTACCGACAGTACCCCTTCGCGCCTCATTTTAGCTAAATGCTGTGACAGTGCAGATTGAGATAACCTAACAAGAGACTCGAGCTCACCTACCGTACACTCTCGTTTGAGGAGATAACATAGGATGAGAAGCCTTTTGGAATTGGCCAAAAGCTTAAGGAGTTGCTCTGCCTTGGAGGCGTTGTTTTTCATCACCTCAAGGCTCGTGTTTATTAATGTATTCATAGACCCATTATATTAGAAATAACTAATATTTCAACCCCAAAAATCGATACTTAGAAATAGTTCCTGCAACAATCAACCCAACAGATTCTTAGCCCTATCGCACTGTGTTTTGGCTTCAAACCAGCCCAAAGGTTTACAAATACAAGTAATTTTGAATGTGACGAAGATAGAAACGCTTTATTGAGATACTTTAGGCATGGTGATGAAGAGGATGCCTCCTCTGAAGTAAATATATAATGTCATTTAAAGACATTGAAAGTATACCACTTCTAATTCATAGTAAAGATTGCACTCGCATCCTAGCCCTAGAGCTGCGGAGTTATCTTGTTTTGCTAACTCCATATAGGATCCTCTTGCCAAAAAGAATTAAATCCCATTTGTACTCCAGGAAACTCACTATATTTTTCAAATAAAGAAGATAACTGTATCTTCCAGTTATCTTGTGGTGATATTTTTTCTAAAAGGCGAATTATGACAAATGCAATTAGCTTAAATTTAAAGTTTCCATCAGAACCAGGTTGCAGCCACTTTTTTAAAGGATCTAATTTAGGTATAACTGGGGGAATTACTAACCAACGATTCCACAATCTTGAATGATGAGCACATAAATTTCTGATATAAGTCAAACTCCTCATCCAGGATTCAATGACCGTTGTATGTTGACCCAACACTGAAGCAATTTCATTTCGAATATCCATAGATTGAATGTTATCGAACATTTTTGAAACTGCCCCAAAGGATAAAGCTTCAATCATCATCCATATAGGTGGAAACTCAGGCTCACTATAATTTTGGTAATAGTGCTGAATAAACACTTCCTGCTTTTTTTGACAAATATACTTTACTGATTTATAAAAATCATCGTAAAAGTCTTTTGGATTTTGGGCTGAACCATCCGTTTTACGTACTTTAGCTTTTTTAAAATGTTGACTATCAATGTACCAAAATGGATCGAATCTTAGGCTGGTAACATTTGTGATTGCTGCACGAAACGCAACCTCTATTCGTTCGATAGCATCAGACACTATTAATCGCAGTTCCCTATCAAACTGGTACAACTTCCAGACCTGATCAAATGAAATACCTTCACGAAAACATCGTGATAAATTTTCTTGGCGAGGCTGCTTAAATGGCAAAAGATAAGAAGAAAAACGATAGTAACTAACAGTACTTAGGATATCATGAACATACTGTTCATTAGGGATATGCAAGCCTTGAGATTTTAAAAATTCAATCTGCTCAGAAACAGCAAGGGCATTCTTTGAATATTTTCTATTAACCATAAAAAAATAACCCGTCGTGGTGCGCATCGTTGAGAGGCGTGACGGGCCTGGTTAACCTTATTATAGCCCAACTTCCCTCAAACTCAAATACTCTACGCTAGTTAAATGTATTTTTCTTAAGTCAGCTATTATAGCAATTGACTCACTAATTTCACTTAAATAAAAAAATTAAGAAAAAAATCCTTGTTTCATGATAATCAATAGTAATAAGTTTAATTTAAAACAAAATGATTAATTTTTTTCTGTGACCAAAACGTGTCTCAATTGTGGCGGCACTACGCTGTAATAGGCAGTTTTAGGCTGTTTCTGGTGAGTTTGACGCTTCACAAGGTATTGATTTATAACGAATTTAAAACTAGAGCATCAGGCTTCGAACCAAGGTGTCGGGGGTTCGAGTCCCTCCGAGCGCGCCATTTAATCGTTTTAAAATCAAATAGTTAGCTCTTCATTTTTAAATTAACCTACTGCCCTAATTTCACACTGTGGGGATTTTGTGGGGATAGTGTGGGTTCCACCTTGTTTTACTCTCAGAATAGTAAGGCTCATCCCCAAATCCGGGGGCACTAATCAAGAACACAAAACTTTAACCCTTAACCTATAATTTTCAAAATTTCTAAATCCATAAGCACGACGTTGAATCAGCTGGCTCATCCCCAAATCCGGGGGCACTAATCAAGAACACAAAACTTTAACCCTTAACCTATAATTTTCAAAATTTCTAAATCCATAAGCACGACGTTGAATCAGCTTCATCTTGCGATGGAAGCCCTC
>Ga0066256_1002762_pt1 | contig 18502 bp, 9 predicted proteins | sample ThiBio_1000_biof_FD_87107 | JGI IMG/M metagenome (GOLD analysis project Ga0066256, IMG submission 87107) | Wastewater bioreactor microbial communities from Cape Town, South Africa - Thiocy_expt_1000_biof (version 2) | ecosystem: Engineered > Bioreactor > Thiocyanate-remediating >...
TATTTTGCTGTAAAACACGGTGATGCTTTGCGTTTTAAACGAGATAAAAACAACCGCGAATCCATAGATCATATGATGACTGAAATTACACTAGAGTCGACCCGATTAAATCAGTTGATTAATCTTTCCGGGAAAACCACCGCGGCTGAGGTCGAACATGTACAGACGTATAACCAAGCGAATGTTGCCACTTGGTTTCAAACATTAACTGGACAGGGAAACCCTGAAATTGCTCGGGGATCAGCGTCATCTTGGGTGCAGGAATATGCTTTTCGCTATCGTCATAGTAAGCTGATTCGTATCGATTTGAAACAGCAAAATACAGAATTAGTAACAAAAAGTCATGAGCAAACACTTTCGATGCAAGAGTCTTTAATAGGTAATCAAAGCGCTTTGGTCAGGTTTGTGAAGGATACCGAGCGCTACTTAATGAATAAAGAACATCAAGAGTTTATTCAAAAATTTTCTCTAGTTAATAAAATTAGACAGCAAGTTTTGGAAATGGTCTCTGTCATGAAACCAGAGGTAAAACCAGAAGAGGACAAGTTACCTAAATTTATTATTGATTTTTACGCTCGACCCGTACATTTAGGAGGTTTGGGTGGGATGGAGCAAGATTTAAATCATGCACGTTTAATGACTTGCGATTTATTGGAATCAACAACGGAGGCTAAGGATTCTTATAAAAATATGCTTAATGCTGCTCAAGGATTTAATTTCGCACGTACTCGAGATGCGAATATTCATTTTATTCTTCCAGGTGATGATGATTATCGTGCCATGCTTGGATTGAGTAGGCGTGGCCCTGATGACCGCATTGAGAAACAGATTACCCCGGCAAATATAAGGCAATATCTTGATAGCTCATTTGATTTTCTTTACTCCTTGAATGATCAAATAATTATCAATGAAGATAACTCAAATCTTGAGTACCCAATAAACAATCGCAAAGAATTTGTAATTTATCGTATGCTGTTATTGAAACAATTAGCAACTTTAGCAGATCCCAATAATGCGCGCGTAAATCCATCAGTGCGCATGGAAATTCATGCCTTTGTGCGTGAAAAGTTTCATTTAGATTCTGATGTTGTTTTTGCCAATATATTAAACCAGTCATTCTTTCTTGAGCCGGATATTAAAGGCGATACCATCACTGATGCTTTTGGCGCTACCCGCTCAGTCCCAGAGCTTCAGCTCTTAGCTGAGTGTTTGCGTATGGATTTAGCATATAATTCCAATGCTATTTCTCCTAAAATGCTGGTTGCTGCAGAAGCAAAAAGCTTTAAAGAACTAAAAGCGGTTGGTAGTAAAGTGTTATTAGGCTATGACGATAGTACTACAATTGGGATCGAGCTAACTTCTGAAGTGCATGATAAGATAACTCAAGCAATTGATAATACATTACTCTTTATAAAGTCGATGAATGAAAAAGTTGTCATGAAGAAAACTGGGGCTTTAGCAAGTTATATTTATGCTGTGCAGAGTCAGGTTAATCAGCTAATACATGGATTTAAAACGCTCGAGAAAATAATAGGTGTAAATCCACAACCTCATCCCTATGCTGATTCGCTGCCCAAAATACTCGCAGATTTAAATAACTTTGCTGTAGAGATAGCAAACATCATTAAAACTGCACCGAAAGCAGAGAATTTGGAGCGGTCAGAATTTCACTTTGGTGGTTTTAGTCATTTGGCAGCCGATTTAAGTGTCAATAATAATCTGAATATAGAAGACTTCACGCATATTAAACCTGTAACTGCAGAGGAATCATTCCTCGAAGAATTGAATCATTTGATCGCAAATCACGACAGTGCTCAAGAAAATTATCAAAAAACAAGACTAAAATTCTTTACATCTCCTGTAAATCCAAGAGTAAAAGAGGCAGCTCGGACGCTGGTTGCTGCATTAAATATGCTACAACGTGACGAAGAGATCTCTTTAGAGGGCCTTAAAGAATATCAAAAAGAATATAGCCAAGAACCATTGTCAAGTTTAATTCAAAAGCATCTGGCAATGCAAAAGGTCGTCAGTATTGAGGAGTTCTTCCAAGTTGATCCCCAGCAGAATAATCTTCCTCTGGCTGCTCCTTAGTTTAGAAAACTAGAAGCGATCTTAAGGAAGTTAATAATTATTAATTTAATACATCATATATATTTGAGCGCTTTGGTACTGTTGGAGAGTTATTTTCCCCGGGCTTATCAGGCGCTTGAAAAATTCCTTGACGCGGTGCCTGCAGCTTTTCCTGGCTCTTTTTGGCTTGATTAAAAGCTGAAGGGTGGGGTGTTGCAGCTTGATTAGTTCTAGAGTATGGAGCAGTTGATAACAAACTTAGCGGAGCGGCATTAGGATTTAGGAAAGGCTGGGGGCAGTACGTGGGTAATTCTCGCTGGGGCTCTGCAGGGGGATAATTAGATAGCGAAGGCAGGATAAAGTAGTTGTTTACTTGGACATTCATAGTGCATTCTGGTGCGGGCTTCGTCTTAGGGGCTGGAGTATATGGTTGATTCGCTGTGCTCGTGTCAGTTGATGCCGTTTTGCCCAGTCTCAATTTTAGAGCACTGACGATATTTTGTGGCTTTTGATGAAAAATCATGCTCATGTATTTTGGGTTTTGCTTATAATCTTCACTTGCTTTAAGGATTAGCTCGGAGTCCAGGTCCATCATCAGCTGATAAAAATTACTAATTTTCATAAATGGGTTCAGGGAGTATAGATCACCAATCGCGACGAATGTTGAGTAATCGTACTTAGTAAATAGAGAAATCAGCTGTTCCATAGTTAACCCCTCTTTTTCTTCGTTTAAGGTGATTAATTTAATGTAGCTCGATATAAATGGGTAAAGATCGTAACCAGGGGTAGGGAGATTTCTATACTGATTTATAATTGTATGCGCTCTCTTTAAAAAGCGTTCAGAAAAGCTTGTTTTACTCTCGGAATCCAGGTCTTCTAGCAAAGGATGTAGTTCTTTGGCTACATAATTAAGATCATTAAGGCTTACTAAATTTTTAAAAGGAAATAATCTAAGAGGATCCCCTAGAGATCTTCTCTCTTGCAATTCTTCAATAAAAGAAATGCCTGCAGCAGTAGCTTTAGGGATTTCACCCGTATTTGCAGTATTTAAATGACTCCGGACTAGACTATAGAAAAATTCTTGTGACGATTGACTGGGAATTGAAGCAGTAGTGGCTCTTGATTCTTCATTCCTGGAAATCTTCAGTTTTTTGGCCGCTCTATCCTCATCTATACCCTCCGGAGCAGGTCTTTTTAGGTTATTATTATTATTAAGGATTAGTAGGTATCCTAAGTCATTTAATGATGCGGTAAGTGCATCTTTTTCTAATTTAGACATCTTGGAATTAGCTAAGAGTGTGAGGAAACTCGCATTTAAATTTTTTTTAAATGCGTCGATAACTCGTTCCCTTGTCTCAGTTTTTAATTTGCTTAAAATGATTTTTAGTTTATTAGTATCGTCTTTAATTATAGCTTCACATAACTCTTTATATAGTTTACTCATAATATTAAAGTATAAAATCCTCGTTAATTTAGTTCAATTTTAACACAAATAAGTTTTGATGCTATCTTTGGTATGATATCTTATTCAAAACCCCCACTTTTCAATAAATCACCTGATTATTATTAGGTTTCACCCCTAGGTATTTCTTTATGGGGATTGCCTGGGCTGAATATTAATTTAATAAACTGTGTATGTTCGATTTTTTGTATCCTGGCGTTTTATTTTCCTGAGCAGAATGAGTCGCGGAAAACATTCCTCCGACCCGTGGCGCCTGCAATTTCTCCTCGTTATTTTTTTCGGGATTTTCCCGTAGAGAGTCGGCTGATTGCGCACTAGTGACCACAGGATTTTGAATGACCGGGTTCGTTACTGGTAGATTGGGATATGTATGAGCCAGTTTATTGTAATAAATCATAGGGCTCGGGGAATCCGCTATCACATTACCCGGAAGTGGATAATACACAACAGGAGGTGGGGTAAAAAAGTAATTATGATTTACTTGCACTTGAGTGTAATTGGGCTGCGTTAACTTAAGAGGTACAGGCTCTTTAGGTGATTCGTATGGTATATCTATGTGAGATTGTGGGCGTTCTTGACTCAATACTAAAGGAGATGCCCAGAAATAAAGTTCTTCAACAATCTGTGCTGGTTGTAGCTGAAAAACCTCCATTAAAAGTTCCGAATATTGTTTTATTTGTTTTTGAGCAAAGAGAATCAATTGAGGGTCCATCATCATCATTACTTCATAAAATGTATGAATGTTCATAAACGAAGTCACTGAATATAACTCGGCAATCGCATTAAAGGTCTCATAGTTATATTTTGTGAAGAGCTCTGCTTGTTGTTCTTCGGTTAACAATTGCTTATTCAGGTTTTCCGTATTCAGTTTTATATAACTTGAGATATAAGGATAGTCTTTATGGTTCGAAGTTGGATTATTCTTTTCCTTAGTAATAACATTAAGAGTTTGCATAAAAAATTTCTTCATAAACGTTGTCTTACGAAGAGCATCTAAGTTCTTAATTACAGAATTGAGGCTTTGCGCAACCTCGTCCAAGTCTTTAAAACTGTGCAAGCTATAAAAAATCCTGATACGATTTCCGTTAAGTAATTGCTTTTCTGCGTAATTGATAAACTGTTTGCTAGCAGAAATCTTGGGTGGTGTTGTTACCGTTTGTGCTCCAGTATTTGGGGTTGGTGAAATGATATATTGTTGCGGGTTGACATGACTCTGTATTTGTAGAGGTGAGCTTAATTCCGGGTGGGGTTCTATCCTCGCTTTTTTACGTGCGTGTTCTTCATGGAAAGATACGGGAGCAGCTCTTTTTTTCAAATTAATTTTCTCACCGATGACATATCCAAGCGCATTTAATTCAGTAGTAATTTGCTCTTTTTCACCTGCGGATAAATTTGAGCTCATTAAATGTCTGGAAAAATCCTGAGTTAATTTCTTTTGAAAATCTTTGACAGTTCTTTTGTCCTTATTTTTCCTCAGCTGCTCAATAATGTCCTTAATATAAGTAAAATCATTATTTGCTATTGCGCTGCATAATTTGTTGTATAGTGTGCTCATAGGATTTAAGTAAAATTTCAAAATGTGGTGCAATTTTAGCACAATTAAATCTTTATGTAACCATGGTGAGCTAATAATGGATGAAAAATTATACTAAGCATGACTCAGATCAATGAAATTATTGATGGCGGGTGCGTTCGTTGTAGATGCTGTTGTTTAAATATATGGCGCGTTATCTTCTAAGGTATATTTTTTTACCAGAATATTAATTTATATTTAGACTTTATATTTACATAGGTTCATTAACCTGAGCACTATTATGCCTGATAGAGCAGTCATTTTATTTCATAAGTTTAATCATGCTATGTACTTGATCTTGAATTATTATATTTTTTAAGTTCTCAACTGTTATTACATCCTGTTTCAAATTATTTTCGCTATTTTCCCCTGGAATTATATCTTCTAAATTGTTGCCGTTAATACTATTTAGGTTCCGATTCATGCTTTCATCGAGTAGAGCAGGGTCTAATCGCTTGTCCGTGTTCAAAATAATAGATACTATTTTTTGCCGCATTTCAGCTGAATTTATTGAAGCCAGCAAAATGCTTAGATCCTCAACCCTAATCGCTCCGTCTATGAATAATTCATTGACTGCGTATGCAGGGTTAGCGCCTAGCTTGATTAAGTGCGCGACTTCTTCTATATGAGCACCACTAATGCACCCTTTTAAGGCTATATTCAAATATTTTAGACAATTAACGGTTTCCTGATTCATGGTAATGGCTGGTTGAATTTGAACCCCAAGACAATTAATCAGTTCTTTGTAAAGAGTGAAGTGCCCATTTTTAGCCGCTTCCTGTATCGCTTGAGGATAATAGTTAGTGCCCGCTAAAAGTTCAGTTAACCATTCCTTTTGATTGGTAGAAGCCGCTCCAAGAATAGCCATCAAAAGATATTTGGGGGAAGATTTAAGAGCCATTAACACGTGTCGTTTATTGCCCGCCTGCGCATAACCGTAGACAGCATTTTTCTTTACTTCTTCCTCTATATCTGGATTGGCTGCTATTAAACGAAGTGCTTTATCATTAAACCCACCTCGACAATATCCGGCAACCGCAAAAGGAATTAACTCTTTATGTTCTCGATACAGAGTTTCTACATCTTCAAAATGCCCTCCCCAGGCGTATCCGTAAATTGCGTCTTTTTTATTGCCACCCTCTGCAATCAAGTAATTAACTTCCTTATCATGGTGCTCATAAGCTAGTTTAACCGCCAGATTTTCACCATTAAAATTGAGATTTAGATATAATTTAGGAAAGGGAAGAGTCATGCATCAATCCTTGGTAAAAGTGAATGTTTACTCATTATGAACATATAATAACATTGTAGTCTTATGTAAAGAGCTTAAAATCACTTTTAGACCTGTTGCCTCAATGAAAGGTGTTGCCGAAGGAGAAAAAAAGTACTGAGTCGTTGCCTCAGAATAGGTGTTGCTTTTGAGAGGTTTTATTAGAGTTAAAAAATAATTGTTATTGAGCCTGGTGGGTATGTGGGCGAGAAGCGTGTGAGTGTCAACAATAGTTGTGAGTAACGTCTTTTCGTTATTCATAACTTTGTTCACACGTCCCGTAGGGCACTGGCTGGTCCGAAGGACTCGTCCATCATATCCATAGGCTTTATATTTACTTTCATCCAGGTTTTTCATTAAATGGCCTTTCTCTGTTTTGTCTCTTGAACATGCACGAGCTTAAAGAGTAATTTTAGCTTCTTTTGGATGGTTTTTTGTAAATCGAATGGGTCAAGTGTAATAAATTTATCCTGCAACGTTTTTTTCTGCTCTAAAGTAAGGCCACTTGATTCCATTAATCGTTGATAGGGGGTTTGTGCTTGGTCATATTTTTTCTTAATGCGTGATTCAATACGTACTTTATCAACGAGTTTAATACAGGGGTAGAAAAAATTAAAAAGAAGTGAGAGCTCATGAGCATATAAATCATTCATCAGTTTGACTAACTTTGGATTATCAAAGCGATGGTAACCAAAGACTTGCCGCACGTGAGTCCAATTTTTTTGCTCAACATGTGCATTATCGTTACTATGATAAGGCCTTGATCGTGTAAATTGAATCGATTGTTTTTTTTCTGGCCGATCAGTAAAATAACGAACAAGATGCCAATTGAGAAATTCTGAACCGTTATCACAATCAAAACCTTTTATTTCAAAGGGTAAATGGGCTTCTATATCTTGAATGCCTTCCATGATCCCAGTCGCTCCTTTGTTCCAGGCAGCACGCATTTCTGTCCAACCGCTAAAAATATCCGTTAATGTAATCGACCAGACAAAATCACCCATTAATGAAGTACCACAGTGTGCGACCGTATCTGCTTCCATAAAGCCGACTTGTTTTGAGTCCCACTGATTGGTACTAATCGGAATTTGTTTCCTTAGAAGACTTCCCGGCTTAGTTCCACTTAAACCTTTCCCATAGCGTGCTTTAATGGGTTTTAGTAAACGATCTATCGTAGCAGCACTCATTGATACGAGTTGAGTCGATACATCCTCTGATAACGGCTCATGGTGCTTTTCATAATGCGGTACCCATAAAGGAAGGGCCCTCTTTAACCGCTTACCACACATCTGATCCGTAGCAAGCCATATCTTTTTAAGCGGGTCCAATAATACATCCGGCTTATAAATTTTCTTTTTACCCGGTTTTTTAGGTTTTTTATCAGAAATTGGCGCTTGTCTTAGCAACCGTGCTGCCGCTTTTCGATGATAACCATGGGTTTCGCAAAAGTCATCCAATATACGCTTTTTAACCGCTCGATTACCTCGACGATAACGATAACGCTGTGTTTTTAAATATAAATCCATGCTAACTGCTCCCATTTTGCTTCTCCCTTCGGCAACAGCAATAATGAGGCAACGATGCAATTTACATACTTAGTTAATATCTCCTTCGGCAACAGGTAATTTGAGGCAATTCGTAGAACTAAAATTAACTAAATGATTTAATATTAACTTAATATCCGCTTGTTATACTAACACCAGTTATTGAGTAATTTGAAAATATCCTGCTATATAGGGTGAGGATTGTATAGTGCCTACAATTGAGCAACTTAATTCCTTAGTCAATGGGTATCTTAAAACAAAAACAAAAGACAAGATATCTGATCATACCGCTTTTATAGAGGCCGTCGCTTTTTTTGAAAATGAATTTGGCGATTTACTCAATTTAGAGGCTATTGCAGCTGGGAATTCTGAATTCGATGTCGAAAGACGTTTATTTCATACTTTTTTAGATCAATCTTTAAATTATCACGAATCGGATAATCGCTTCATTTTTAGTAAAATTAATGCTCATGCAAGTGTGTGTGTTATCCGTCAAAACCTTGATGTTAGAGATATTAGAAGCTTATATAGTCATAGTTCTAATCTGGGTATTCGAGAAAAATATCTAAAAAATATATTAGGAAGTCAGGAGTGGTTAATTGACCTTGATTTAGAACGATCTCTTGAGTCAATGGGGCTAAGGGATAAAATTCGGATCACTCGTTTTAATCCCAGTGACATTGGCATGCAATTGCATTTTGCTCGTGAAAAAAATAACGACACCGATATCTACTCACTTCCTTTGTTGCTAAATAAAGGAAGTGAGGGGCGCCAATCAGGTTGTCATTGGTTTGCTGCGGTTATCACTGTGGATACGAATACCAACACCGTTTCTTATAAAATCAAAGACAGCTTTAGGTTAAACGAAAACCAGAAAAAAGAAATTGCTCAGATAATAGAAGAGGGGATTAGGTTTTCCGAGAAATCAACTAGTTCAGGGGTTGATTCTACCTTTGAGGCATACCCCAATTCATTGATTAATCACCAATCGTGTCACATTATCGGTGAAGCAACTCAGAAGGATTCATATTCCTGCGGTTATCGAGCATTACACGCTTTATTAAATGATCCTTCTTTAGCCGCGATGGTTAACTCTAATACTAAAGCAAAAAATTATGCTGATTGCACTTCATCCAGCTACGCTTTAGTGAGGCATTTTTATCAAGAGCAATTAAACAACCTGATTGTAGATAAAGAAAAAGTAACCCACTTACAAAGAGGTTTGGATTTTCAATCCTCATTAGGTCATAAGGATAAAGTTCAGCTTTACCCAGAACAAGTTGTACGTTATCTGGATCAGATTAGTTCGCCAGTGTTAAAGACAACAGGAGCTATTGAGCCATTATCGCAATTAAATCCAATAGTCGTCAAAAAATTAAATGAATTTAGTATCTTAAAAGACATTATTAGCTTTCCAGCCACAGAGGATAAAGAGCTTACGCCACAAGATTATGATGATTTTTTATTAAACACGCATGTGAAATTAATTGAAAATCATAAAATTCTTGAAAAACTACACATTGTGCCCTGTACTTCCGTAGCCCTCGATGGCCTAAATTTTTTCTCTGCAAATGAAGTAATTTTAAAAATTAAAGAATTAGTTATTGAGATAGCTGATATTCCAAATGAATCCGTGGCGGGTTTTATAGAAAAGTTCAAGACATTGCTTATCAATATGTCAGAAAAGAACTTGAAGAAACTTACTATTTTAGACAATAACAACAAAATTAATGCCGAACTCTGGCAAGTAATCGTTGATGTCATCAAAGCCCGGGAAATTAAAGTTGATATTCTTTTGCCAGAAAAATTCAGTTCCACTAATCTTCAACGTGAAATCGATCAGGCTGTTTCAAATAACCGTTTCATGAGTCCCGCACAAAGCTACCCCCTAAAATATGATGCCGAGAATCACCCTGTTTCCAATGGATTCAAACGTACCAGACCGCGTCAGGATCCCGCAGAAAATATTACGGTAGATATTGAACTGCAACAAGAGCAACAAGCTGAAGTAGCTGTTGCAGCTCAAAAAATGAGTGCACAGGGGAATAATTCTGAGGTTGGCGAATTAGAAGTCCTTTCAGCGGCTTTGTTCTCACAGTTTTACTCACAATTCAATAAGGGTAGTTTTAAAGTTTCTCGAAAAAGCTATCTCATATCTGAATCCGATGCAAAAAAAAGATGGCAAAGTTGGTTCGGTCATGTTGATAAAGAGGGCAGGGAAATTCTAAGCCAGCAATTATCCGGGATTACGATTCAAGCATGTGAACGGCTTCTCGATCATCCTAGACAATTTAAAATGGGTGTTGATCTTAATCATTTGCCACAGGGTTTTTCTGTTTTAGAATATCCTGCTGGAACGGGCAAAAAAGTATTACATTACGATGCATTGAGTTTTGCGCTACATAATAAACGCAATCCTGTTGCTGTAGTGATTACCGAGCCCCCTAGACCCAAGCCTTTACCTCATCGATTATTGCTATCCGTAATGGAGGGGTTGAATCAAGGATCGGAAAGGGATCAATTAATCGCATCCAAATGGCAGCAATTACAGAGTAATCCCTATGATCGAGAGGCAAATTATCTCTTTGCTGCGTATCTGCCTAAGCTAATGACGTATAATAAAGAACAGCTCCTACAACTTTTTAATCTGACTTTTGAACAGAATCACATTGATAAAGAGCAATGGGAATTAATTATTACCCAAACATCCATAATTGCTGATTTATTTGCTATGTCAATGAGTCTAAATAATCCATATGGACAAAAGTTGAGTGAATTATTTGGTTCGAATCAAAAAGTTCAGGCGGTTGTAGAACTGGCTAAGTCCCTTCACCAAAATCCCCCCAGGGTGCACAGTGCATTGCTTGATCAATTGTTAGCAGAAAAGCCGGGTTTGCTTAATCAATACCACATGTGGTGCAAAAAATTATCCTCCGTAAATGCTGATGCATTATTACAAACATACAGCGAGCTGGGTGAGGTTGGTTTAGACCAATTATTCTCTTATTGGAATGATATTCGCCTGGATGTTTTACAGTCTACATTAGACGCTTTGTTTACCAATGGCGAAAGTTATGTACCGTTCATGGATAAGGGATACCAAGAGGCCTTGGCTGCGATCGAGGGTTTTAGCGGTGCCCAAAAAATTTGGTGGGATATATTACTCAAAAAGCATGGTAAAGCTGTTGGTTATGACGAATTACTCTTTCTCGTTGAATCATTTAAGGCGTTTAGTAAACAGATTAATGATAAAGGATTAAAATTTTATAATCTTTCTGCCGACAGTTTTAAAGATACAGAGAGTATGCCTATTGCCCTAACCAGGATGCTGACTATCCTTAATAATTGTCAACAAAGAGATGTACAGGCGCAATGGGAACAGCTTAGTCAATTATCTCTGGCTCCAACCGGGGCAATTCGGGCTATTAAAGATGGTGAAAATCAGGATAACAAATGTTTGTTTGTTATCCCCGAAATGAATGCGGCTCATTACAGCGTACTTAAGGGATATAAAAAAGCTACTGATGACTGGCACGATTTAGGTAAGATGACATCACTCACCGAAGCTAAGGTGGAGTTCTACAAGGGTATCGCCCATCAAAAACATCGCTTATCCATATCATTCTATGATCAAGCTTTTGAAAAAATTAAAGCTAAAAATTTTGAGTCTTCAGTTCAAGTCATGTTAGCAGCACTGCTGTACTGCTCTACCACAGGAGTTAAAAACGAATTATTTTTAAAAGACGAAAACGAATCTTTAAAAGAGTGGGATAATATTTTATCTATCCTGGATAATTTGCCTTTACCAAAAATTATTAAAATTCCAAAATTGGTGAGTAAGGTTCGACTTGACATGATTGATAGTCTTTTTCAATTGTCACAGGTTCCCTCATTGCCGGTGCTCGATCAGCTGTTTAAATTAATTTGCAATTCAGTAAAATTAGAAACGTCTAATCCATTAAAGATTAAAGCTGAGCTCGAACAGAAAGTCGATTCATTACTTCAAATGTGCACTACACTAGAGAATTTAACCCGCAAATATGACGGATATGATATTCAGTATGGCGACGCAATATATGAAGGAATGAAATTTTATAATGTTCATGATTTTGCAGCGTCTGGTCAGAATTCCATATTCCACGCTCATTTGGAAACTGCAGCAAAAATCACAGGCTATAGTTACAATGAAAATCAACAAAGCATTGAGGCTCCAACCGAATTAAGGAAACTGTTTCTTCGTCTAATAAGTACGTTCCATATTACAAAGGAAGATGCACAATCTATATCGGTAAAATTAAGCAGATTTGAGGACCACCGGTCAAAGCGAAAAGCTGCCGAATATACATTGCAATTATTAACTCAAATTGAATCAAATGATATTAATAACACGAAATTAACGTACCAGGATTTAAGCACAATATTGGACGCCACCACCCAATCCTATTCTGCTGGCAGCTTAATTAACAAAACTAATATTGAAAATACCATTAAAAAGAAATTGGAAGCCTATTTTCCCAAGGATTTTTTTAAAAATTTACAAAATCAGGAAATTTCAGCACAAGTGCTGGGTCTGCTCGAGAAAGAATTCCCACTAATGGAAGAAAAAGAACTTATTCTTGCTGTGTTAAAACAATTTAATGAGGCTGGAGAAAGTTTAAGCTTTGGTGTTGTGGTTAAAAAAATTGCAATTATTGTTGGGGCAATGCTTCCAAATGAAAGGAGAATTTTTTTAAAAGATCTACAGAGAAGTGAGTTGTTTCATCCTAACCCATCCAAGACTGATGAAAAATTACCCATAGAGCAGTTTGATGGATTATTGGACGCAATGATGTCTCGCGGACATGTAAATGACTTTATATATTTACTGGCGCAGCCAGGAACTCATAAAACCGATGGACTCGTTCAAAAAGCAAGTTTGTATTTATCCACTATTTTGCCTCGAAAATGGAAACGTTACCACTAGCGACTGAGTTTTTATTGAAAAACCCTATCGAGACTTTAACTGCTACCCCAGAGGTAGAGAGAGCAGATCAAGATATTTTTAATGACTTTAAAAAATTGATGAGTGATCTGTTAAATAATCTTTTAAACGACCAAGAAATAGATTGGGTTGCAATGCAGACGGCGGCAGAGTATTTCAGGAACAATTTTTCTCCAAAGTTCAATTCGGTTGATCTTTTGCTCGATCAAATTAAATTGAGAATCAAAAAGGCATCTCCTGAATTACCGCAACCAAAAAAGGATGTCAGTCAAAATCAAAAAAGTGGTAAAGGGATCGAAGAAGCTTTTAAAGCTTTTGGAAATATGGTTCGAAATTTATTTAGTAAAACACCACAAGAAACTTTGAAACCAGCCCCTATAATAGAAACTATAGAAGTAGAGTCAACCCCAAAATTAGATAAAGAATATTTAAATACGGTATTAAAAGACCTTATGTCGGAGGAACAAAGACGTGCATGTTATCCGGGTATTTTTCATGATTTATTTAAGAACATTTATAAAGTTGCAGAGCAGTATTCTGGAGCAAAAGATTTAATAATCGAGTTTCTCCAAAGATACATAGAGAATAATAAAAATCCGGCATCATTGACAGTGAATGTGTGGAACGCAGTGGTGACTCTACAACAAGAGTTTGACAATTTAAACGATTCAAATGTAGTTCGCTCTCTATGTTATCATTATTCTGGCGGTAGAGGGAATTTTACACCGCAAAATCTTCTTGCTTTGATGCAAAGTGAAAATTTTCAGGCCTTAGCTGATAGCCATAAAAAATTAATACTCAATATTGTGTCTGTTTTACTTAATAATGAAAAATATTTTGAAAGTAAACAAATCAATGAAATCATAAGCCTAGCCAGTGATAAGGGATTTGGTGAGTCATTTATAGGCAAATTAAAAGAGTTTTATACAAATGCACCTTATCCTTCACTAACTCAAGTCATCCTCTGGCATGAAACCGAAAAAAATTCAGCAAATTATTCTGAAGCGTTAAGCGAAAAATACGCCCACTTTGATCGACGACCTTGCTCTAGAGAGATTGGTGGCGAGTTAGACACTAAAAAAGGGAATGGTTTTGAACTTGATAAAGCCAAGGAAAAGGCGAGTCAATTTGAAGGTATTGAATTTTTAGCAGCAGATCTACAGGACATGGCGAATGAGTGCGTTAAGGCACGTGATTTATCCACCGCGCTGCTCCTTTCAGAATTTAAAAAATTTCGTATATTACCCCGAGATCCTGAATTAACCTATGTTAAATTGGTAGCGATCACAGCAGAATTACTCTACCGCAGTAAGGGTAAAGACGGAGCTATAGGCAGTTCCTTCGAGATCAATACCACTCAATATCTTGCAGTATTAGGAACTTTAAATTCTGGAAGTCACAATACCAGCCAAATTGGCACCGGAGAAGGGAAGTCTCGTATTATGGCTTTATGTAATGCGTGTCAATTTGCTTTGGGTAAAACGGTCGATTTCGTTACCAGTGATGTGCAATTGGCGACCCGTGACTACTTGGAATTTCAGTCATTTTACAATCTATTGGGGGCACGTACCAACATCATTTTGGCTCATACACCTGCTGCTCAATATTGTATTGGTGGAATTAATTATTCTGATGCATCTAATTTGAGTTTGTTTCGTAATAAAGCATCCAGTACTGGTTTAGGTCAGGTTGTAATTGATCCAAAAGCAGAAAATCGAAGCCTTATGTTAGATGAAGCGGATAAAACCTATTTTGATGTTGCTGATACTCGCTTTAATTTTTCTACCGAAGGCGATGAATCTCTTAAAGGATTAGAGTGGATATATCCTTTAATGATTGATTTTTTTGCTCAGGATGATGTGAATAAAAATACAGAGTTTCAGGATTTATACTATCAAGACATTGATGGATGCAATAAGGCGTTTTTTAAATTTGCTACATCCAGGCTCGAATCCGATCAGGTAGCAAGGCTTAAAGCACTCCCCCAAGGACAAATCGAGTCCTGGCAAGAGGCTGCAATAACGGCTCGCGCTTTAAAATTTAAAAAGCATTTTAATATAAAAGCCGACGAGCATATTAGTACTCCTTTTGGTCCAAAAGTAGCAAGTGAAGCGCAATTGATAGCAGATAAAAGGGGCTCTAAACATTCTAAATTTTCATATGGGGTGCATCAATGCCTTCATGCTCGTTTAAACAAATTAAAGGAAAAGCCGCAGTCAGAAGAATCGATTGACCCATCCTTATTAGAAAAATTAAAAAATTGTAAAACATTTTTTCATGTTGATGCCGAAAAACAGATTATTTATTCCTCAACCAGTAAAAGCTTATTAGATGATTATTCTCAGGGAGGGGTGACCGCAGTCACCGGTACGGCTGGATCCCTCATTGAGCAACAGGAAGCCACTAGTTTATATAGCAATATGAAGTTCATATCTGTTCCCAGACATAGCGGGCTAAACAGGGAGGACAGACCCATACGCTTGACCGCAGATGAGAAAGATTACATCAAGGTATTGGTTGAATACATCCAGGAAGCCAGACGGAATAATCAACCGGTGCTTGTGATTTGTAGTGATGATGTTACCAGTGAAAAAATGCAAATTAAACTGAGTAATGCTTTACAGAATAAAGAACCTGTAGGGGAAATGCAGCGTATCGACAGTCAATTAACCTTAGAAAAGGAAGCTGAGCTTATAGAAAATGCGGGCAAACCGGGAATGGTAACCGTATCCACTGGTATGGTGGGGCGAGGAACTGACATCCACTTACATGGTGAAGCAAAAACTCAAGGTCTTAAGGTGTTACTTGCTTATCTGCCTCGTGAACGTGACATGATGCAAATACTAGGTCGTAGTGGACGATTTGGTGCTCGTGGTGATACACGGATTGTTTTGAATAAAGTGGATCTCAAAGCGACTTTAGGTAAAACTACTTTGAAAGAAGGATTCTATACCGCTCCAGAAACTTATATTCGCCAGCAGCAAGCATTGATGGATAGAAAAAATCAATGTGAACGATTAATTAAAAATACACTCAGTGATTTTAGTAAAAAAATCACCGATAATTTTTTTAAGGAATTTTTAGTAAATATAGAACCAAATCAACGTAAAGAATTAAGCCCGGCATGGATAAAATTTGTTAAAGAAAAAGATCAGCATTGGAATTCTGTGTGGAAGCAGATTATTAAAGAAATGGATAAAACGAATCCAGAACCTGAGGTAATTAATAAACATTTAGCGAGTCATCAGAAAAAAACGCAAGAGTTATGGGATGATCTGAGCCGTGAAATCACAGCGCAGCTCCATAAAGGCCCTAACAATTCTGACAAAAGTCTAGCTAAACTTCCTCATAAAGAAGTAGGTGAACTAAAGCTGGATAATAAAACGACGCAATTAATAAACGGGTTTGATGTAAATAGACTAGTCCCACACAAAGTCAAAATTCATGATAGATACGATCCAGCTCATGATGGACGGGCAGTGGTATATAGCAGACCTTTTGAAAAATTAAGAGCATTATTCAGGGGAGAGCGAAGATTATTTGCTGATTTTAGAGCATGGAGAGAGGGACATGGAATTCTCTTCCCCAACTTGCGCGCTTTTTTGAATGGACATATGAGTTTTAGTCAATTTTTGTTTGGTTACGGGAAAGATACCAAGAGCTCAGAAAAAAATCCTGTAGAGGTTAAAAGTTCTGCTGCCAAAGTAGAGTCAAATACCAGTAAAATGTTTTACTCTTCTAATCAACTCATTTGTAATTCTTTAGAAGTGTTACCTGCTAATGTGGGTAAAAAAGAGGCAACAACCGAGATTAAACCGGAACCTAAAGTCGCCTGTGAGGAAAAACCTGGTGAAAATGTACCTGACTCACCGAGAAGAGTGCCGCATCGCTGGGCCAGATGAAGTATCCGATTCAAAGTTTAGGGGGGTATCTTTTGAGAACTGTATATGCAGAAAACCCTATAAGTGAAAATATGGGTGCTGCTATCTTTTTTTCCAGGTAGCCGATTTAGAAGGAACAGAAGTCTGTACTAACTGAACCCACAAAGGATAACCTTGTCTCAAGGCGATATTTAGTCATACAGTTGCTTGCTTTCGTTTATATCGGATTAAAAAAAAATTACTATTGTATCCATGATGAAGAAATAATGTAGGGGGCGGCAAAAAAAAAGTAATAATTGCCGGAGTTTAAATTAAATTACTAGACCAGTTCTTTAAATTGTGCCTCCGTAAGATTGTCAGCCTTGGTGATGCATTAAGAATGCAATCTGTTTAGATGATTTTTTTGGAAAATTTTCGAATTAAGCTATTTTGTCTTGCAAAATCTTTGTATTAGCCGTGAAATACTTTCTCAATATTTAAAAATAGAAGAGACTATTTGGTAATGAATGTGAAGCTATTCACAATAGCTTGGATGCTTAATTAAACAATAAATTTCTGCTCATCATTTAAGCAGTGCTGTCTCTTTAACTAAGCAGGGGAAATATGTGGTGCATTCGAGAAAAAGATAATCTTAAGGTATTAATTTATGTTCAACCAGGTGCCAAATCAACAGAAATTGTTGGTATCCATGATGGTGCACTAAAAATTCGCTTAAGTGTTTCACCTATTGACGGGCGTGCGAACGATGCCTTACAGAAGTTTTTGGCTAAAAAATTTGATGTACCCCTCACTAATGTTAAATTAACTCGTGGAGGGAAAAGCAGGAAAAAGATATTTTCAATTATGAATTCTGATATTAATCCAGAAAGCATATATCCAATTCCTAAATAAACTCGGTAGTACTCATACTTAATACCTCGAACAAGTCGAGGTATTAAGGGCGTGTGCAATTGACAATACAATTAAAAATTTCTTATGCAATGCACCGGATGCGTTTCAGTTTTCCCTGCTAATCCCGTAATACCTGATGGAAAATTTACTACCCGGCCATCACTCATACCCGCATTATTTTGTGTAGAACTCCAATAGATGGTAGTTACGAAATTACCAAAATCACAGGGAATAGTGCCATTGCCGCAAAGTGCAGTATTGACTAAGACTAACTCATTTAAAGCAGGCATGTACCAATCAGGGGTTGGAGTCCCTCCCAAATTACGGCATTGGTATGCAGCACAATTTGCTGTATCGCCTGAACAAGAACCATCTGCAATAATCGCGTTGGTATTAGCCGCTCCATCAGTCAGACTGACTGCCCCTGCAATGTTAGTAACGGTATTGGTCCATTGACTCCCAAAACCTGATTCGACCACAACCTTGCCGGTGCCACCGCTTTCTGTAAATACAAGTCCCCCAAGATAAGAAAATGCAATTAGAGTTGTAGGACTATTCGCCGTATTACTGCCGCTTATGGTAATAGTACAAGGAGCATAAGGGTCAGGTGAGTTTAAAACCAAAATACACGCAGTGTTCGGAGCGACACTGGTACAATTGCTGTCATCAACAGTCAAATTAGGACATGCCGCCTGATTACTTACAGTTATAGCATTAGCATTGACGGGGCTTCCTGCATCATTGGTGATTTGAAGGTTCAAAGCAGCTCCTGATACTGTAACCACACGAGAAGATTGGACGGGGCCTGTGATACTGATTTGGGGCTGACT
>Ga0066256_1002763_pt1 | contig 18500 bp, 15 predicted proteins | sample ThiBio_1000_biof_FD_87107 | JGI IMG/M metagenome (GOLD analysis project Ga0066256, IMG submission 87107) | Wastewater bioreactor microbial communities from Cape Town, South Africa - Thiocy_expt_1000_biof (version 2) | ecosystem: Engineered > Bioreactor > Thiocyanate-remediating >...
AACATCGCCGACCTCTTCCCCCCCGGCATCCTCAGCGCCTACTGGATCAGCATCCGCGTTTCTGTCGCCTCGGCGCTCGGCGGCGCATTGATCGGCTTCTTCCTTGCCTGGGCCGTGGTGCTCGGCGGTTTGCCCACCTGGGTGCGCTCCGGCCTGCTCACCTTTTCCGGCGTTGCCTCGAATTTCGCCGGCGTGCCGCTCGCCTTCGCCTTTCTGGCGACGCTCGGCCGCACCGGCCTCGTCACCGTGCTGCTGCGCGATATCTTCGGCTTCAATCTCTACGGCACCGGCTTCAACCTCCTGTCCTTCCTCGGCCTGACCATCACCTACATGTATTTCCAGATCCCGCTGATGGTGCTGATCCTGACGCCAGCGCTGGACGGCATGAAGAAGGAATGGCGCGGGGCCGCCGAGGCCCGCGGCCCCAGCAACCGCCAATACTGGACGATGGTCGCCCTGCCGATCCTGTGGCCGAGCCTGCTCGGCACCGCGCTCTTGCTGTTCGCCAATGCCTTCGGCGCCATCGCCACCGCCTTCGCGCTCACCGGCTCGTCGCTGAACATCGTTCCGATCCTGCTCTATGCGCAGATTCGTGGCGACGTACTGCACAATGCCAATCTCGGCTATGCCATCGCGCTCGGCATGATCGTCATCACCGGCGTCTCCAATATCCTTTATCTTATGCTGCGCATGCGCGCCGAACGGTGGCAGAAATGAATTTGCAACGCTTCGGCGCCTGGGGCGCCATCCTTGTCGGCGCCGTCTATTTCCTCGTGCCGCTGATCGGCACGCTGGAATTCTCGCTGCGCATGCGCCGCGACGGCTACAGCCTCGATGCCTACCGGTCGGTGTTTTCAGACAGCCAGTTCCACCAGACCTTCGGTTATTCCATGCTGATGGCCTTGCTGACTATCGTCTTCGGCATGCTGCTCGTCGTGCCGACCGCCTATTGGGTGCGGCTGCGCTTGCCGCAGATGCGCCAGGTGGTGGAGTTCATCACGCTGCTGCCGCTGGTCATCCCGGCGATCGTCATCGTCTTCGGCTATCTGCGCATGTACAATTCATCCTCGATCCTGCCGCTGACCGGCTCGGTGACGGGCACGAACATACTGCTGGTGCTCTCCTACATCACCCTTTCGCTGCCCTATATGTACCGCGCCGTCGACACCGCCATGCGCGCCATCGACGTGCGCACGCTAACGGAAGCGGCCGAAAGCCTCGGCGCCGGCTGGGGAACGATCCTGTTCCGCTGCATCTTCCCGAACGTCATGAGCGGCGTGCTCTCCGGCGCCTTCATCACGCTCGCCATCGTCATGGGCGAATTCACCATGGCGGCCCTGCTCAACCGCCCGGCCTTCGGTCCCTACCTGCAGCTCGTCGGCGCCAACAAGGCCTATGAGCCTTCGGCGCTGGCGGTGATCGCCTTTGCTATCACCTGGCTCAGCATGGGCCTGCTCAATCTTGCCACCCGTTTCTCGAAAATCGCCCCCGCCAGGGCGTGAAGTGAAGGCCAATGTCGTTTCTGACCCTGCAAAACATCCAGAAATCCTTCGGCCCAGTCCAGGTCGTGCATAATTTCGATATGGCGATCGAGAAGGGCGAGTTCGTCTCCTTCCTCGGTCCGTCCGGCTGCGGAAAGACGACGATCCTGCGCATGATCGCCGGTTTCGAGAAGCCGAGCGGCGGCACGCTGACCATCGCCGGCAAGGATCAGCGGCCGCTGAAGCCCAACCAGCGCAATATCGGCATGGTCTTCCAGGCCTATGCGCTGTTTCCGAACATGACGGTGCATGACAACGTCGCCTTCGGCCTCAAGGTTGCCGGCAAGGCCAAGGCCGAGATCGATGCCCGCGTCAAGGAAATGCTGGCGCTGATCCGCCTCGACCATCTCGCCGACCGTTTCCCCTACCAGATGTCCGGCGGCCAGCAGCAGCGCGTGGCGCTGGCCCGCGCGCTCGCCGTCAAGCCGCAACTGCTGCTGCTCGACGAGCCGCTTTCGGCCCTCGATGCCAAGATCCGCGTCTCGCTGCGCGAGGAAATCCGCCTCATCCAGCAGAAGCTCGGCATCACCACCGTCTTCGTCACCCACGACCAGGAAGAGGCCCTCTCCATGTCCGACCAGATCGGCGTGATGAACAAGGGCAAGGTCGAGCAGCTCGGCACGCCGAAGGAAATCTATTCGACGCCGCGCACCGCCTATGTCGCCGATTTCGTCGGCGCGGCCAACCGCATCGACGTCAGCATTTCCGACGCCAATGCCGACGGAACCGCCCACATCCAGCTCGGCGGCGCCTCGATCCTGGCGCGCAACACCCTGCCGGCCGCGACGCGCGACGGCATCCTCATCATGCGCCCGGAGGATCTGCGGCTCAGCGCCAATGCCTCCGCCGAGGCACAGGCCTTGCCGGGAACGGTGGTCAAGCGGCAATATCTCGGCGGCAAGACCAGCTACAAGCTGGCGCTCGCCGACGACACCGTGATCAGCGTCGAATCCCATGGCGACAACCATGACGGCTTCGACATCGGCACGAAGGTCATGGCGACCATCGACCCCTCCAAGGCCGTGGTGATCGCGTCATGATCAAGGCACTCGATCTGCGCACGCCCTGGCCGTGGCTGTCGCTTGCGGCACTCGTGGTCCTCATCACTTTCATCCTCTATCCGCTGGTCAATATCCTGACCGCCAGCTTCGGCGTCGGCGACGTGGAAAACGGCTGGAGCCGGCTGCTCACCGATCCGCGCGGCCTCTCGGCCATCGTCAACACGCTGATCCTGGCGGCAATCGTCACCTGCACCTGCGTGCTCATCGGCGTGCCGCTGGCCTATGTGACGGCGCGCTATCGTTTCTTCGGCAAGTCGATCATCGCCCTGCTGCCGCTGATCACGCTGGTCATCCCGGAAGTCATCTCGGCCCAGACCTGGCTGATGGCGCTCGGCAATAACGGCCTGATTACCCGCTTCTTCCGCGATTTCGGCATCCATCTGCCGAGTTTCTACGGCTGGTTCGGCCTGATCACGGTGATGACCTTCGTCTATTACACCTATGTGTATATCGGCACGGTCGCCTCGATCAGCGGTTTCGACGTGCATCTGGAAGAGGCTGCCCAGAGCCTCGGCACCTCGCCGGCCCGCTCGCGCATCAAGGTCATGCTGCCGGTCATCCTGCCCTCGATCCTCGCCAGCGCCCTCTTGGTCTTCACCATGGTCGTCGGCAATTTCGCAATTTCGATGATCCTGTCGAACCAGTTGCCGCTGCTGTCGGTCGTCACCTACCAGGCGGCGGTCTCGGAAGGCGGGGCGGCCCCGGTCATGCAGAGCACATTCGCCACCGTCTCCGTGGTGATGGTGATGCTGATCCTGTTCTTCAACCGCTGGATCGTGTCGCGCGGCCGCTTCGAGATCGCCCAGGGACGCGGCGCGAGGCCGCAGCCGATCACCGGCTGGAAGGGTGCTGCCATCGGGCTTGCCGCAAGCTTCATCGTCGTCGTCTCGTTGGTGCCGCTCGCCGTCATCGCGGTCGGCGCCTTCACGGTGTCGCGCGGGCCGGTCATGCAATGGGGCAACTGGACGCTCGCCAACATGGAACGCGTCTTCGTGACCGCGCCGCAGCCGCTGGTGAATTCGCTCATCTATGCCGGCGCGGCCACGCTGATCGGCGTCGCCTTCAGCGCCGTCGTCAGCTATCTCATCATCAAGAAGCGCAATGCGGTCACGCCCTGGCTCGACTACATCTCCTCGGTGCCGCTGGCGCTGTCCGGCACCGTCCTCGGCATCGGCCTCGTCGTATCGTTCAACGCCGGCTGGCTGCCGCTGACGGGCACGGCGACGATCATGGTGCTGGCGCTCCTCGTCCGCCGCCTGCCCTTCGGCATGCGCAGCGCCCAGGCGACGCTCTACAACATCCCGAACTCCATCGAGGAAGCCTCGATCAGCCTCGGCTCGCCGCCGCTCAGAACCTTCTTCAAGGTGGTGTTGCCGATGATGGGACCGGCAATCGCCTCCGCCGCGATCCTCACCTGGACGACCAGCGTCTCGGAACTCAGCGCCTCGATCCTCGTCTATTCCGGCGGCCGGGAAACCCTGACCATCCAGGTCTTCCGCCTGATCGGCAGCAACCTGATGGCTTATGCCTCCGCCTACGGGCTGGTGCTGATCGCCGTCATCCTCATCCCGATCGTCGTCGCCACCAAAGTCTTCAAGGTCGACGTGTTCGCGTCGAAGTAAGCCGCAATCGTCATACAAAACAGAGAGGAACGAACATGAACATGAAAACCCTGATTTCCGCCGTCATGCTGGCCGGCCTTGCCGGCACCGCCTCGGCCGACGAAAAGACGGTGACGCTCTACTCGTCCAACCCCGAGCAGGCGATCGAAGCCGTGGCCGGCGCGGTCAAGGACAAGGCCTCCGACATCAAGCTCAATTCGATCACCGGCGGCAGCGGCGTGCTGCTGCGGCGCCTGGAGGCGGAAGCCGCCAATGTCCAGGGCGACATCTTCTGGAGTTCCAGCTTCAACACGGTCGGCGCCTTCGAAGGCGTGTTCCAGGCTTACGAATCCCCGGAATTGGCATCCATCCCCGAGAAGCTGCGTTATCCCGGCAACCTGTTCACGCCGTCGAACGTGCATGTCGTGGTGCTGATGGTCAACGAAAACCAGCTCGGCGACCTGCCGAAGCCGAAGACCTGGACCGACCTGCTCGATCCCAAATGGAAGGGCAAGATCGTCGTCGCCGATCCGGCCAACAGCTCCACCGGCTATACCGTGCTCTGGGGCGTCCACAAGATGCTCGGCGACGACAAGCTGAAGCAGCTCGCCGCCAATGTCGCCGTCAGTTCGTCCTCCTCGGCCGTGCAGAACGGCGTCGCCATGGGCGAATATGCCGTCGGCCTCGCCTTCGAAGCCAATGCCTACCCCTATGTCGATGGCGGCCAGGAAGAGATCAAGCTCATCTATCCCGAGGACGGCACCTTCACCGCCGCCGACTTCGCCGGTCTGGTCAAGGGCGCGCCGGGCGGGGACGCCGCCAAGAAAGCCTTCGATATCCTGATGTCCAAGGAAACCCAGACGGAGCTTTTGAAGACCTCCTTCCGCCGCCCGAGCCGCGGCGATATCGAGGTCTCCAAGATCGTCAAGCTGCCGGAAATGTCGGCGATCAAGGTCTTCGACATCGACGAGAAGGAAGCCGCCACCCAGCGGAACGCCTTCCTCGACAGCTGGCGCTCCTTCGCCGCCGCCGGCGCGAAGTGATCGCACCGACTTTCTGACACGCTCCAATCCATCACCGGGGTTGGCCTGCTTTCACGGCAGGCCAACCCTTTTGCGTTGCGGCGCCTTACTCCTTCCCCGTCTTGATCATGACAGCATCAAAGGTAACGTCGATGGTCTTCGCATAACGTTTGCCGTTGACCTTGTCGTGCCGCATGAAGGTCGGCGGCTTGATCGTGACCTGCAGCCTGTATTCGCCGTCGCCGGGCACCTTGATATTGCGGCCATAGTGATAGAGGCCGGGATGCCAGAGGAACGGGACCTCGAACGGCCCCACCGCCCTGCCCTCCTTTGGCGTCAAGGTGGCCGTGATCTCCAGATACGGAATGAAGCGCCCGTCGCCGGCGTCGCTGACGGAAATCTCGAGATGGCAGTTTTCTTCTTCGGGCTCGGTCCATTCCAGCTCGCCCTCGCCGTGCAGCATGTACATGCCTTCGGCGCGCTCTTGCGCGAAAGCGACGATGTAGTCGCCGGCGTGCTTTTCACCGCCCGCATCCGCGACCTTATAGGCCATGTATTCGAGCGAGGCGCGATAGGCCGCGCCCTCTTTTTTCGCCATGGCGATCTGGTGGCGATCGGCCTCGTCGCTGGGCTTTTCCGGGGGAATTCTGGTCATCTCACCTGTCCGGGCTGGTTGGAGATGGCAGGCAAACGTTCCGCATGGCCATGAAGTTCCGGTTTGCTGGCGCCGCATAGGTGCGGAAAGCATAACAAGCTGAAATAATTGCGAAATTCGTCTCTTTTGACGGCAGTCAACCTTTCGGCGCGGTCTGCCGCCGATCGCCCCTATCCAACCTTGAGCGATTGCGCATCCCTGCCCTTCAGCAGCGCCATCAGCATAGGCCCAAGCGAAAACGCGCCGTTTTCAGCCCGGCGTGTCAGGTCGCGCAGATAGCCGCCGGGCGAGTTGATGAAACTGGCCCGTTCCAGAATGCAGGCCATGGCGACGGCGGCCTGTTCAGCGCCCATCACCGCGCAAGCCGCCTGATAGGCCGAGGGACTTACGCCGAGCGTGGCGCGGACCACCACGGCCGCCGCCATCAGCTCCCGCCAGCTCGATATCGCTCCGCCCGGTCCGTAATCGGCTATGTCGGGGCATGCTTTCATGACAAGGGCAAGGGGAAAGGCTTTCAATTCCAAGTTCGCCGGTGCGGGATGACGGCGGGACGGCGCGCCCTGCTCTTTTTCGGAGCATGGTTCAAATTCATTGGGAGAGTCGGTATTTGAGTTCTGTATGTGCTGCTCGTCATGAGCGGCATTGGTGCTTTGAATCCGGGAATCTTCCCACGTTTCCAGCCTGTTGAGGATCTCTTCGCGCAGCAGGGTCATTTCGTCGAGAAGGCTGGCGAGTTGGGTAAGCGACGGCGCGCGGGGGATGCGCCCGACCAGATCGACATAGACCTGTTCGACCGCCTGCCAGTCGCCGTCCGCGCCCTCCTCCAGCGCCGCCGTGATCAGCTTGCGGACATCGCGGCGGCAGATGGTCAGATCCTCCTTGGCCTTGCGGAACTGCGCGCGCTCGGCGGCGACGGCCTGCGCCATCCGGGCGATCTCGTCCGCGCGGGCAAGCAGCGGCGAGAGATCGAAACCGAAGGCGTTCTCGATTTCGCCGGAACCGTCCTTGCGTGCATAACGCTTGCCGTTGGCGCTGTCCTTGCGCAGGATCAGGCCGGCCTCGACCAGCACCGCCAGATGCCGCCGCAGCGTCGCGCCCGCCATGCCATGGGCGCGCAGCGCCAGTTGCACATTCGAGGGGAAGACGATCATCCGCGCGTCCTGGCGCAGCTCGTTGTCCGGGTAGAAGGACAAAAGCGCGTCGAGCACGGCAAGACTGTTGGACTGCAGGCCGAGCCGGTCCATCGCCGCCGAGGCGTCGCGAAAGATCTTCCATTTGTCGGCCGCCTTGCCCGCCTCGATCCCGGCCACGGCCTGTTGCCGTTTCACCAGGGCAAGCGTCATCGGCCGCCGCCCGAAGGGCGTCGTCACATGTCCGGTTTGCATTTTCCTTCACCTTTCAGCAGGCAAAAGAAATCCGCTCACCAAAACGGTGCCAAAACTGCTTGACTGGGATTCGTGGAAATGCGATTCTCTTCTTGCTACAGATCGAGATGGGCTTCCACGGGCAACCGTTCGGGGGCCTTTTTCTTTTGCGGTCTGTCCTATCCTTCGTTCTTCCGTTTGCGGTATGTCGCGTAAAGGTCGTCGAGACTTTCCGCGATGAATTCGCCGAAACCCACGGCGTCCTTCGCCTTGAGCGCCAGCGTATAATTCTTGCCGTCGGTGCTGATCTCAGCGGACACCGCCCGGTCGCCGGGCGCCCATTTCGATTTGCGGCGCGGCGGCGCAAGGCCTTGCGACTTGCGACGGGTGAGGGCGTCGACGACGAAGGCGAAGCGCGCATCGCCGTTCAGGCCGGACAGATCCGTCCGCGCCAGCACCTCCCGCAAGTCGTCGAGCCGCTTCGGGTTTTCGAGCATCTGCTTCAGCTCGTACCAGCGGTCGCGGCCGGGGGAGCGGGCGCCGCCGATGGCTTCCAGCACATCCGCGGGCATGTTGGTCACCGAGAGCATTTTCGACAAGGTCGCCTTGTCGATGGACAGCGCCGCCATGACCGTGGCGCTGTCGCTGTCATAGTTCAGCGCGCCGAGCTGGCGGGCGAACACCGCCTTTTCGATGAAGGAGAGATCGGCGCGGGCGGGGGTTTCCTGCCCCTGGGCAATCACATGCTGCCGGTCGTCGATGGCCTTGACGACAGCGCGGACCTTGCGGCCGAGCGCCTTCACCGCTCGCAGGCGGCGATGCCCGAACACCACCATGTAGCGGCCGTCATCCTTCGGGTGCGGCCGCACCAGGATAGGGCTGTTCTGCCCCTGCTCGCGAATGGCCGCCACCAAGGCCTCGAAGGCCTGCGGATCGTCCTCGATGCGATCGCGCACGAAGGAGGCGTCGATCACATCGGGATCGAGCTCGATAACCGTTTCGCCTTCGAGAAGCTTGTCGGCGCGGTGCGCCAGTTCGTCGATGGTGGAGATGATCGAGCGCGACGCGCCCTTGACCGTGTAATCCAGCGCGACGCCGGGTTCGAGCGGCCTTTCGTTCATCAGGTTGGCAAAGGGATTTTTACGCGCCATGGCGCCGTCCCCCGTTCATCCGGTTGATTTCATGGGTGCAAAACCCGGTTTTGACGGCGGTCAACCGCATCACAGCCGCCCCCATGCCTTGTGGATGAGGCCCTGGATTTCGAAATTCACCGCATCCATGCATTCGATGGCGCGGTCATAGGTGCCGCGGGTGAAATTGTTGCGCTCGACCTCGTAGAGCGTCTGCTTGGTCAGGCCCGCATCGGAAATCGCCGTCGATTTCACCATGGGCTGCGTCAGGATCTCCTCGGCCAGCATCGACTGCATGAAGCCGAGCATCTGCGCCTGCGGCACGTCGGTCGGCTCGTAGCGGGTGATCAGGTAGCGCAGCCAGTCCATCTGCACATTGGCGCCGGCCCGCTTGATCGTTTTGGTGATGTTGCCGAGCATCAGCAGGAACTGGCTCATCGACATCAGGTCGAGCATCTGCGGATGCACGGTGATGAGCACGGATGTCGCCGCCGTCAGCGCCGTCAGCGTCAGGTAGCCGAGCTGGGGAGGGCAGTCGACGATGACCACGTCATAGCGGTCGTCGACATCGGCGAGCGCCTTGCCGAGACGGGTGAAGAACCGCTTGCCCTCCACCGAGGTCTGCATCGCCAGCGGCGTGTCGTATTCGTATTCCTGCAATTCGAGATTGGCCGGCACGATGTCGAGATCGGGAAAATTCGTCTCGCGGATCACCTCGGTGATCGACTTGCGCTCGCTGTCGTAGCGGATCGCATCGTAAAGAGAGGGGTTGCGGTCAAGCTCGGGCTGGAAGCCGTGCAAGGCCGAAAGCGAGGCCTGCGGATCGAGATCGACGGCGAGAACCCGGTGCCCGGTCAGCGCGAGATGCTGGGCGAGGTGGGCGGTGGTCGTCGTCTTGCCGGAGCCGCCCTTGAAATTGACGACGGCGATAACCTGCAGCTTGTCGCCGGGCTTGCGGTGCGGCACGTATTTCTTGGCGTCGGACTTGCCGGTGCGGTCGAGGTAGTGGCGCAGCTCGCGCATCTGCTCGCCGGTATAGAGACGGCGGCCGCCCGTCGAGGTCGTCGGGATCGGGCCCTTGCCTTCCAGATGCAGGCGCTTCAGATTGTTCGGGCTGACGCCGAGATAATGGGCGACTTCGGCCATCGCGAACAGGCGCAGCGTCTTCTTGGCGTTCGGGGGAAATTTCTCCATCCGAAGCTGGTCGAGCCGCCGGGAGATCTCCGCACCCTGCAGGAGGATCTTCTCGTCGAGCTCGAAAGACCGCAATGGCGAATATGCATTCATCGGGACGACCATTCTGGCGATAAAACGGAATCTTTATTCAAACTGCCGCCAGTATCCGTGATTCCGGCCCCGGCGCAAGGCGATTTTGGTTAACGATCGGTCGACGCCGAACCCGGAATTCTTCTTAACGCCTTGTTAAAACATGGATATCGCCTGAAATACCTTGGGGGTGCCGCTGCATTTCCCTGTTGGCAAATCGGCGCTCCCGCTTCGAAAGGCCTCTTCGCCTGCTTGTAACATCTGCCGGCAGGGGAGGGGATGAAGGAGGACGAAGGAGAATCGATTCGCATGGCGCGATTCCTTGCCATGGAAGCGCCTGTGACGTCACATTTGGCTTGAAGTCTTGTGATATTGCTATTATTTTAGCATTTATCCGTCATTTTCGGAGTTAATCGCCATCATGTTCGCATTTCAGATGACATCTCCGATGGAGGTGATGGCGCAGCTCGCGGCGCGGGCGAAACGGCGGCGAATCGAGGCCGGTCTGACGCAGCGCGAGCTTGCCGAAAAGGCGGGAATTTCCTACGGCTCGCTCCGGCTGTTCGAGATGCGGGGCAAGGCCTCGCTGGAGGCCGTCGTCAAGATCGCCTTCGTCCTGCAGGCCGAGGCGGAATTCGACGGCCTGTTTCCGCCCCGGCCGCCAAAGACCATCGCGGATGTCATCGAACCGCCGGCACGGCAGAGGGTGCGCAAGCCATGAAATTCACGTCGGTGCGAAAGATGGCGGTGGAACTGGATCTCGAAGGGGTGGCGCGGCGGCTGGGAACGCTCGCCTGGAGCACGGCCGAAAGGCGGGCCTATTTCGAATATGCGCCGGAATTTCTGGCCGCGCCGCTGCTGGTCTCGCCCTTTCACCTGATAGCCGAGCCGGGCGTGCGGCCGGCTCCGCGCGATCCGTTCGACGGGTTGCACGGGCTTTTCAACGACAGCCTGCCGGATGGCTGGGGCCGGCTGCTTCTCGACCGCCGGCTGCGCAAGGCCGGCATCGACCATCACATGCTGACGCCGCTCGACCGGCTTTCGGCGGTGGGGCAGGGGGGCATGGGCGCGCTTGCCTACCGGCCGGAACTGGCCGAGGAGGGGCGCGGCGACGGCGATCTCGACTGGTTCGTCGAGCAGGTCGAGATGATCCAGGGCAACATGGACACCGCCGATATCGATGCGCTGCAGGGCGCGCAGGGCGGCTCGGCCGGCGCACGTCCGAAGATCATGATCGGCTTCGACCGCGGCCGCGACAGTTTCGTCATCGATTACGGGCAGGCGCTGGCGCCGGGCGAGGAGCGGTGGATCGTCAAATCCCGCAGCGCCGAGGATCCGGCCGGGATCGGCGCGGAGGAGCAGGCCTATGCGCTGATGGCCCGCGCCGCCGGGCTGCGCATGGCCGAGACCCATCTGTTCCACACGCGAAAGGGCAACCGGCTGTTTGCGACCAAGCGCTTCGACCGGACGCCGGGCGGGCGGCTGCACATGCACACGGCGAGCGGGCTGCTCAACGCCAGCCACCGCGAAGCCTCGGTGAATTACGCGATGCTGCACAAGCTGACCCTCCTGATGACCCGCGACAGCGGCGAGGTGCTGGAAATGTTCCGGCGCATGGCCTTCAACGTTTATGCCCGCAACCGCGACGACCATGCCAAGAACCATGCCTTCCTGATGGGCGCGGACGGTCTCTGGCGCCTGTCGCCGGCCTACGACCTGACCTTCTCCGCAGGCCCCGGCGGCGAACACAGCGCCGACGTGGCGGGGGAGGGCAGGGCGCCCGGCACCGCGCATATGTTGAAGGTCGCGGAGGCGGCATCGATCAGCCCGCGCATCGCGAAAACCGTGATCGACGAGGGGCGCGCCGTCATCGCCCGCTGGCGTGATTTCGCCGACGAAGCCGGCCTCGCCGCCGCCCGCCGCAGCGAACTGGACCGGCTGTTGAACGGCTGACCGGGATTTTCGGCGTGTCGCGCGGGGGGGAGGGCGCGGGAGCGCAGCCGTGCCGGGACGGTCTTCGATGACGGCGCAGGAGGAAGAGCCGAAGACGATGGCGACGATGCGGCCGATCTGGATCAGCGCGCCCCGCTGGCCGCTACGCGATCGACTATGCGACGTTTGGTATTGAACAGGCAGAGCCTGCCGCTCTCCTGCCCAGCCATTCGCAGCAGGTCTCGGCTGGAAGCGGCTTTGCAAAATAATAGCCCTGGCCTTCGTCGCAGCCGATCGAACGCAGGAAAATCGCCTGCGCCTCGGTCTCGATGCCTTCCGCGGTCGTGGTGAGGCCGAGCCGCCTTGCGAGCAGGCTTATCGTCTCGATGATCGCCGCCGCTTCCGGCTTGTGCGCCATATCGGCGACGAACGAACGATCGATCTTTATCTTGTCGATCGGAAACCGATGCAGATAGGACATGGACGAATACCCGGTGCCGAAATCGTCGAGGGCGATGCGCACGCCAAGCGCCTTGAGCGCTTGCAGAATTCCGGCAACGCGCTCCTTGTCGCTGATGAGAAGGGATTCGGTGATCTCGAATTCTATGCGAAACGGATCGATTCCCGTTTCCCGAATGACGCCCTCGACGAGCGGCAGGAGGTCGTCGCCCTCGAACTGCTGGGGAGACAGGTTGATCGCCACGCCGATACAGTCCGGCCACGACCGGGCGGTATGACACGCCTGCCTTATGATCCAGCTGCCCAATGTCCGCATCTCGCCGATTTCCTCGGCGACCTTGATGAAATGCTGCGGCGGGACGGCCCCGAGTTTCGGGTGGTTCCACCGCGCCAGAGCCTCGTAGGCCGCCGTTTGCTGCGATTGAAGATCGACCAGGGGCTGAAAGTGCAGTTCCAGACGGTTCTGGTGGATGGCTTCGCGCAGGTCGCATTCGAGAGCGAGGCGCGCCTTCAGCTCGGCATCCAGCTTGGGATCGAAGAAGCGGAAGGTGCCGCGGCCCGCCATCTTGGCGGAATAAAGCGCAATATCCGCATTCTTCAAAAGCCCCTCGGGCGTATAGGCGCCTTGAGCCATGTAGCTGATGCCGACGCTGACACTGACATTGACCTGTCTTCCATCGAGTGCAAACGGCGCGTCCATCAACCTGCACAGAGCCTCGGCGATGTGGCGGGGATGACCAAAGATATGGTTCGCCACCACAAACAGCGCAAACTCGTCGCCGCCCCGCCGCGCGCTCCAGCGCCCTCCGGGGGGCAGGTCCTCGAGGCGCCCGGCCCGTTCCTTGAGGACCGCGGCGCCCGCATCCTGGGCATGGGTGTCGTTGATGGACTTGAAGTGGTGCATATCGATGAGCATCAGCGCCAAATCGTTGCCTGCGCCCGGATCGCAAGCAAGCGCGGAGAGAACCTGTTGAAACCGCCCCCGGTTCGCCAATCGGGTTAGCGGATCGTAGTTTGCGGTTTCCCTCAGATTGCGAAAGCGCAGGACCAGATGCGTGATCGAAAGAAGCAGGAGAAGCGCCAGCGTCCCGGTCAGCCAGATCGTCACCTTGGTGCTGATGAGTATGCTGTCGCCCAAGGAGAGGGTCAGCTGGTTTGACATTCCCTGAACGCTGTCCAGCGGAAACGGCGCTTTCAGCAGATGGCTGCGGCCGATGTCATAAAGCCGGGTCGCGAGATGAAGCTGAACGATGCTGGCGCTGACGGCGCCGGCAAGCACTGTCGAAATCGCACCCAGAATGTATAATTCGGGCCGCCTGACTACAAATCTTATCAAGCTGTTCAGCATTGTTCGGGCTCTAGGTGTAAAAACTGTCGGCGCCGCCGTTCGACGACGCGGAGATACAGGAACGCGGCCGGGTCTCATCGAGGCTGTCTCGATCGCGCGTGACCCGTTCTGCGGGTATAGTGCGAGCGCACGATTAACAAAATGCTGCCGGCCCGTCCCAGAAATCGCAATCCTGACGGCATTGACAGGCCATGGGCGATGCTACCGATAATTGCATGCGCAGGAGACCGGACCGGGAGCCGGTCCGTTTCGCCGCCGACGGGCGCTGCCGGCGCCCTTCGCGGCCAGCCAGTGCCGAAGTTTCCGCCCCGGCCGGCGTCTAGCGGGGCCGCGCTTCAAGGGCGATTGCGGCGGAACCTGATGGAAGATCAGGGGTTAGCCAGGCATACGTTTTGTCCGGCAAGCGAAACATGCCCGGAAAGGGCGATCGATGGAATTCCTTCCGGTTGAGCCGGACCTGCTTCAGGGTGTCGGGCAATGCGCGTCTTCATGGATTTCGAAGCCTCTTCTCTGGGCAAGCACAGCTACCCGGTCGAGATTGCATGGCTTTTCGAGGATGGCCGCGCCCGGTCTTTCCTGATCCGGCCGGAAGCCCATTGGACCGATTGGTCGGCCGAGGCCGAAGCGATCCACGGGCTTTCGAGAGCGCAACTGCATGCCGAAGGCGAGCCGGCGGGCGTCATCGTCGACGAGATGCTGGCGACGCTGTCGGGCGAGGATCTGTATGCCAGCTCACCCTCCTGGGACGGCAAGTGGTTGAGCGTGCTTCTGCGCGCGGCCGGGCGACCGCGTCATCCGCTTCGCCTTCGCAAATCCGACGACGCCTTTGTCGACGCCGCAAGCGCCATCCTCGGATCGTCGGCAAGCCCAGCCGAAATCCTCAGCCTGGTCGAGAGCGTCATCGCAAGGACGAAACCGCAAGACCTCGTCCACCGCGCCTTGCCCGACGCCCGGCTCGAACTCGACCGATTCAACCGGGTATGCCTCGAGGCCCGGGCCCTTTCCCGCCAGCGGCGACCGTCGTCGTGAGGCATGAGATACCGCGCCTGTTTGCGCAGGAAGCGCGCCTGTGACGCTGCGGCCGAACGAACGCCGCCTTGCGGCCTGACTGAGAGCAGAGCTTACCGGAGGGGGCTATTTGACGTTCCAGCGTTTCTTGAATGCCACATTCCGTTCGCTGCGCAGCCGCGCCATCTCCTGCAGATCCTGCAACACCGGCGGAAACCATTCGCTCTGCATCAGGCGTTCCAGATAGGAAATCCACACCGAGCGGGAGAACGCATTGATCCCGGGGACGACGTAAAGCTCGCCGCGCTCCACCTTGTCCTCGATCATGCGGATCGGAAAGTAAGCGGAGCCGCCGCGCCGTTCGATCCATTGCAAAGCCCAGGAGCCGTGGTTGATGGTCACCGGCGGGGGGATGTTTTCGGGCTGGAGCTTGGCGGGCTCCATCCGGAAATCCGGTCCCCCTTCCACATAGGTGTATTCGGGATGCCAGGCGGTTCGGCCGCGCGGCGTGGTCGAGACCAGCACGAGCTGTTCGTCGTAGAGGAAATCGAAGGCGACATTGGTGCGCGGCCGGGCGTCATACATCAGCGCGGCGTCGTAAATCCCCTGGGCGAGGCAGGCGTTGAGATTGTCCGCCGTCTTGTTTTCGATCAGCAGGGAGATGCCCGGCCGCTCCTGGGTGATCTTCAGCACCCAGTCTTCCATCACGCCCTGCCAGAGGCCGGGCTCGGCCCCCACCCGGAACAGCGTCGAACGCTCGATCGGCAGCGTCACTTCCTGCCGCGCCTGCTGCCAGACCTGGATCAGCATTTCGGCATAGGGCCGGAAGGCCCAGCCGGCGGCGGTCGGCTCGACGCCGGCGCGGTTGCGCAGGAACAGTTTTTGCCCGATCCGGTCCTCCAGCGAATTGATCCGCATCGTCACCGTCGATTGCGTGACGTTGAGGATCTCGGCTGCGCGATTGAAATTGCGATGTTCGAGAACGGCGAGGAAAGTCCGCGCAAGGGAGATGTTCATCCGGGTCCGCCCGCTGGAAGGATTTTGAGGGCAGCAGCGGCCCGCCGCCCGCCGGAGATCCTCCCGCGAAAGGCCGTCTGCGAAGCGCCAAGCCTAGGGGCGACGCCAGCCAAAGGCAAGCCGCTTCTCCCGCCCGCAGCCGGCCGGGAGCGGCTCCGCGTCACAGATCGACGGCCGGCCAGGGATCGGTCACGTCGACGCCGTTGCGGTAGACGCGGCGCAGCCCGCCCTCCCGCTGCAGAAGATAGATATCCTGCAAGGGGTTGCCGTTCACCAGGACGATGTCGGCGCATTTGCCGGCGTCGAGCGTGCCGATCTCACCGGCGAGATCCAGCGCCTCGGCGGCGGCGGATGTGGCGGTCTCCAGGGCTTTTGCCGGCGTCATGCCGAGCTCGACATAGAGTTCCAGCTCGCGCGCATGCTCGCCGAAGCGGCAGAGATTGCCCGAGGAATCCGTCCCCATCGCGATTTTGACGCCGGCCGCGATCGCCTTGAGGATCGAGCGCGACTGGTTTGCGCGGGCAATTTCCAGTTTCGCCAGCCCTTCCGCCCTGGCGCCGCTCGCAGCACCCCGGCGCAGGAGCGAGTCGGTGATGGCGAGCGTCGGCACCAGCCATGTGCCCTGCTCGACCATCATGGCGATGCATTCGTCGTCGAGATTGGTCCCGTGCTCCAGCGTGTCGACCCCGGCGAGCAGCGCCCGCTTGATGCCCTCGGTCGAATGGGCATGGGCGGCGACCTTCAGGTCGTAGTCATGGGCTTCGCTGACGATGACTTTCAGCTCCTCGACCGTATAGTTCGGCCAATGGACCTTGTCGTCGGCGGAAAGCACGCCGGCGCTGGCCGTGACCTTGATGAAGCCGGCGCCGAGCTTGCGCTGCAGGCGCACGACCTTGCGGCACTCCTCGATGCCGTCGGCGGTATCGAGATACTGGCGCGGCCAGGCGGCGGGGTAGAACAGGTCGCCGCGCCCGCCGGTCATCGAGATCACCCAGGGCGCGACCAGCAGGCGCGGTCCGGGGATGAGGCCGCGCTCGATCATCGCGGCAAGTTCGACGTCGCCGCTTTCCCGGTGGCCCATCACCCGCAGCGTCGTCACCCCCGCCTTCAGCGCCCGCAAGCCGTTGCGCACGCCATGCAGCAGTTTTTCGGTGCCGGGCACCAGCGCCCGGTAGGTGGCGTTGTCGACGATCCTGCCATAGTCCGAATTGGTGGCGAGATGCACATGGATGTCGCAGAGGCCGGGGATCGCCGTCGCCCCGGCGCCGTCCACCACTGTTGCCTGCGGCCCGGCGCTCAGCGTGCCGGTCGGGGCGATGGCGGCGATCCTTCCGTTTTCGATGCGGATCGCCATGGCGGTTTCGACATGCTCGCCGCGGCCGCGCCAGACGGCGACATTCTCGATCAGGGTTTCCTGGATGGTCATGTCCTGCCTCGCTCAGACCAGTTCGGCGGTCTTTTTCATCGATGTCGACCTGAAATGCGGAATGACCTCCTCGGCTACCGCGCGGGTGCTTTCGAGCGTATCCGCCTGCGAGGCGCCGAAATTCATCGTCAGGCTGACGCGGTCGATGCCGAGATCGGCATATTCGCCGAGCTTGTCGGTCATTTCCTGCGGCGTGCAGATCAGCAGGTTCTGCTCCAGCTCCGCCAGCGTCTGCTTGCGTGGCAAGACCCTCGCCATGCCGGCATCGACGATGCCCGGACCGGTATAGACATTGTCGAAGCGGGCGAAGAAATCATTGGCCAGTTCCACCTTTTGGCGCCGGTCCTTTTCGGAGCGGGTCACGAAGGCGGCGCGCGACAGCATCAGGGTCAGGTGCGCGCCGGCCTCGCCCATCTCGTCGCGGGCGCGGCGGAAGGCGTCGACCTGGGCCACCAGATGCGCCCGGTCGCCATGCAGCGGCGTGGTGAGGATATGGAAGCCGCGTTTGGTCGAGTGATAGATCGCCTCGGGGTGAAGCGCGGCCATCAGCATGTCGGGACCGCCGCGCCGGCACGGGCGCGGCATCACCGTCAGCGCGTCGAAATTGTAGTATTTGCCCTTCCAGGCGACCTCCTCCTCGCGCAACAGGGTGGTGAGGACATCGAGCGACTCGTCGAATTTTTCGCGGGTCACGTCCATCGGCACGCCGAAGCGTTCCATTTCGAAGGCATAGGCGCCGCGCCCGACGCCGAGGATCATGCGGCCCTCGGTGAAGATATCGGCGACGATGACCTCGCCGGCATAGCTGCGCATGTCATGCAGCGGCAGGACGGCGACGGCGGTGATGATCTTGACCTTCTGCGTGTGCGCCGCGAGCTTGACCACCGACATCAGCGTCGCCGGCATCATGCCGAGATTGACCAGATGGTGCTCGGTGACCGAGACGGCATCGAACCCCGAACGGTCGGCCAGCACGGCCTGCTCGATCATGTCCCGGTAGATGCGCCCCCCGCCATAGGATCTCTCCTTGTAGTCCATCGAAAGATGCGTGCAGAACTCCATGCGCTTGCTCCCAAATATGTCCGTGCAAGGGTTATCGGGCAGCGTCCAAAATTCTCAAAACGAATATTTTTACGCTCTTAATTCAAGATTTTCGATTAAAAGACGAAATATTACGGGAAAACGAGCTGCAAGCAGCAATGCAGGAGACCCGCGTGGCAGGCTCCTGTTTCGATGCATTTTCGATTGGAAAGGGCGGCTATCCCCCAGCCTTGCCGGGGGCAGGGCGGGCGGCGCAGTTCACCCAGATGACGCGGGCGGGCTTGGCAGACGCGTTGGTAAAACGGTGCGGGCGGGCGCTGGAAAAGCAGAAGCCGTCGCCGGCGCCGAGCGTATAGCTGGCGCCGTCGATTTCGAGCACCAGCTCGCCCTCCAGCACGAAGCCGGCCTCGTCGCCGCCATGGGTGAGCGTCTGCGCGCCCGAGGTGCCGCCGCGCTGGGCGACGAGTTCGTACATGGTGATGACGAGATCGGTATCGGTATTGGCGGGCGGCAGGGTCCCCCTGGGGATGCCCCCGCGCCAGAGCACGCTGGTCCCCCCCCCCCTGCCGCGCCGCGCCCGCCCCTCCCGGGGGCCCCCCCCGCGCCCGCCCTCCCGGGGAACCGCCGCC
>Ga0066256_1002643_pt2 | contig 18434 bp, 15 predicted proteins | sample ThiBio_1000_biof_FD_87107 | JGI IMG/M metagenome (GOLD analysis project Ga0066256, IMG submission 87107) | Wastewater bioreactor microbial communities from Cape Town, South Africa - Thiocy_expt_1000_biof (version 2) | ecosystem: Engineered > Bioreactor > Thiocyanate-remediating >...
TTTCGAGGATCCCTACTCCTCGCTCAATCCGCGCATGACCGTCGGGCAGATCAGCGGCGAGCCCATGCGCGTCCACGATATCGTGCCGAAGGCCAAGGTTCCCGATCGTATTGCCGAGTTGCTGCAGCTCGTCGGGCTCTTCCCCTACATGGCGCTGCGCTATCCGCACGAGCTTTCCGGCGGCCAGCGCCAGCGCGTCGGCATTGCACGGGCGCTCGCCGTCGAGCCCGATGTGATCGTGTGCGACGAGGCCGTCTCCGCGCTCGACGTTTCGATCCAGGGCCAGGTGATCAACCTGCTCGAGCATCTCCAGCGCAAGCTCGGCCTCACCTATCTCTTCATTGCCCACGATCTCGCGGTCGTGCGGCACATCTCGAGCCGCGTCGCGGTCATGTATCTCGGCCGGATCGTCGAGCAGGCGTCGTCCGACGAGCTGTTCGCCAATCCGAAGCACCCCTACACGCAAGCGCTGCTCGCGGCCGCCCCCGTTCCCGATCCGGTTATCGAACGGACCCGCCCGCGCACCATCATCACGGGCGAGTTGCCGAGCCCGCTCAATCCGCCTCCGGGCTGCGTCTTTCATCCGCGCTGCCCGAAGGCCACTGCCGAATGCAAGAAGGCCGTCCCCGATACGCGCGAGCTCATCACCGGACACACGGTCGCCTGCATTCACGCCTGACCGGCACCCAGAACGACGCAAAACAATAAGCGTCGCAATTCGCGAATGAACGAAGTGGAGGAAACTGAAGATGAGACGCACGACAAGTATCGCCTTGGCGTTGACCGCCGCGGCGCTGGTGGCCGCTCCGGCTGCTGCCCAAACTCCCAAGAAGGGCGGCATTCTGAAGTTCGCCTCGGTCGCCGAGCCGCCGACCGCGGACTGCCACGGCCCGCCGACCTTCGCCATGATCCATCCGGTCGTGCCGCAGTACTCGACGCTGCTCAAGCTCGTCGGCCCGCACGACAAGACGCGGACCGAAGGCGACCTCGCGGAGTCGTGGGAGATCTCGCCGGACGGCCTGACCTATACCTTCAAGCTGCGCCGTGGCGTGAAGTGGCACGACGGCTCGCCGTTCTCGTCCGCCGACATCAAGGCGACCTACGAGCGCATCGTGAACCCGCCGGAGGGCGTCGTCTCCTCGCGCAAGGCCGTCCATCAGGACATCCAGCAGATCACGACGCCCGATGACTACACGGTGGTCTTCAAGCTGAAGCAGCCGAACGCGTCGATGATCCTGCACTTCGCCTCACCCTTCAACTGCGTCTACAATGCCGCCAAGCTCGCCAAGGATCCGACCTATCCCTCCAAGGAGGTCATGGGCACGGGCGCCTTCAAGTTCGTCGAGTACGTGAAGGGCTCGCACTGGGTCGCAACGCGCTTCGAGGACTACTGGGACAAGCCGCGGCCCTATCTCGACGGCTATCGCCTCTTCTTCGTACGCGGCACCGCGGTCGTCGCGGGCATGCAGGGCGGCCAGTTCGACGCCGAGTTCCGCGGCCGCACCCCGCAGGAGCGCGACCAGCTCGTCGCCGCGATGAAGGACAAGGTCACGGTGCTGGAAGGGCCGTGGACCACCAACATCCTGCTCTCCTTCAACACCGAGAAGAAGCCCTTCGACGACGTCCGCGTGCGCCAGGCCTTGACCATGGCCATCGATCGCTGGGGCGGCTCGGAAAGCCTCGGCAAGGTCTCGCTGATCAAGGGCGTGAGCGGCGTCTTCCGTCCGGGCTCTCCCTACTCCATCTCCGACGAGGAGCTGAAGAAGATCCCGGGCTTCTGGCCGGACATCAACAAGTCGCGCGAGGAAGCCAAGCGCCTACTGAAGGAAGCGGGCGTCAGCAACCTCAAAGTCAAGCTGCTCAATCGCACGATCGCGCAGCCCTTCACGCCGGCCGGCATCTTCGCCATCGACCAGTGGCGGCGCATCGGCGTCGAGACCGAGCACGTGCAAGTCGAGACCAAGCTCTGGTACGACGGCATGGAGAGCGGCAACTTCGATGTGTGCGTGCAGAACATCTCGGACTTCACCGATGACCCGAACGCCCAGTTCAACACGCTGCTGAGCAAGAAGGTCTCGGCGATCGCCTACTCGCGGCACACCGATAGCAAGATCGACGACATGTACACCCTGCAGTCGGGCACGGTCGATCCGACGGCCCGCTTGAAGATCGTGAACGATCTCGAGAAGTACGTCCTGACGCAGGCCTACAACATCCCCCTGCTCTGGTATCAGCGGATCGTCGTCAACAATGCGAAGATAAAGGGCTGGGATCTGACGCCCAGCCACTTCACCGGCCAGCAGCTCACGCACGTCTGGCTCGACGAGTAGGCTGCATTCTTCCCCTTCTCCCCGTTCTTACGGGGAGAAGGTCGGGATGAGGGGCGGGAACTCGCGCGACGTCGGCGTATGCCGCCGCCCCTCACCCTAGCCCTCTCCCCGTAAGGACGGGGAGAGGGGAAAAGGAAGCGCCTAAATCCTCAGACGCATCGGACACCCATGACCGGCTACATCATCAGGCGCCTGCTCCTCGTCATTCCCTCGCTGATCGGGGTGGCCGTCGCCGTCTTCTTTCTCATCCGCGTCATGCCGGGTGATGTGGTCGTCGTGAAGCTGCGCGCCGACGGCGTCGCGGTCAGCGAAGACGCCATCATTGCCGAGCGCAAGCGCCTCGGCCTCGACAAGTCGATCGGCCACCAGTTCGTCGACTACATGTGGGGACTGAGCCGCCTCGATCTTGGCAAGTCGCTCTGGACTGGCGAGCGCGTCGTCGACGAAATCATGCTGCGTTTTCCGGTGTCCCTGCAGATCGCCATCATGGCGACCCTCATCGCGGTCTTCATTGCGATACCCTTAGGCACGCTATCCGCGCTCTACCGAGATACCTGGATAGACTACACCGTGCGCGTCGTTGCCGTGTCCGGCCTCGCCATCCCGAGCTTCTGGCTCGGCATGATCATCGTGCTGGGCCTGATCACCGTATTCGGATGGCTGCCGCAGATCGGCTATGTCTCGATCTTCGAGAACCCGTGGGCCAATCTCGCCGCGCTCTTCTGGCCGGCGCTGTCGGTCGGCTACCGCTACGCGGCCGTCGCGACGCGCATGATGCGCTCGGCCCTGCTCGAAGTCATGCGTGAGGACTACATCCGCACGGCGCGCGCGAAGGGCGTCTTCCGCCGCATCATCACGCGCCGCCACGCCATGCGCAATGCCATGCTGCCTGTCGTCACCGTCATCGGCCTCGAGTTCGCCTTCCTGATCGGCGGCCTCGTCGTCACCGAGCAGGTCTTCAACATCAACGGCATCGGCAAGCTCTTCGTCGACGCGACCACCCGCGGCGACTTCACGCTCATCCAAGGTCTCGTGCTGCTGATTGCCGTGACCTTCATCCTCGTCAATCTTGTGGTCGACCTGCTCTATGCTTGGCTCGACCCGCGCATCCGCCTGAGCTGAGCGGGAGACACACTATGGCCGACGTCACGTTCTCTCCCTCGTCCGCAGCCCTGGCGCGACCGAAGCGGCCGAACCCCGTGCTGCACTTCATCCGCAAGCAGCCGCTCGGCTTCATCGGCTTCCTCATCATCCTCATCTATTTCGGCCTCGCGTTCGGCGCCTACTGGATCTCGCCCTTCCACCCCGAGGAAATCGACTTCGCCGCCATGCTCGCCGCGCCGAGCCGCGAGCATCCCATGGGCACGGACCAGTACGGGCGCGATGTCTTCTCGCGCCTCGTCTATGGCGCCCGCACGGCCATGGCCGTCGGCATCCTCTCCGCATTCCTTGGCTGCACGGCCGGCGCGCTGATCGGCGCCACCTCCGGCTACTTCGGCGGCCGCATCGATAACATCATCCAGCGCGTCGTCGACATCATGCTGGCCTTTCCGATCATCGTTCTCGCAATGGTCGTCGTTGCCGTGCTCGGCAAGAACCTGCTGTTCGGCGTCGACATGAACCTGATCATCGCCATCGCGCTCCCCATGGTACCCAAGATGGCCCGCATTGCGCGCTCCTCGACGTTGTCGATCGCCCAGATGCCCTACATCGACGCCGCGCGCGCCGCCGGCTATGGCCACACGCGCATCATCCTCCGCCACATCACGCCGAACATCGTCGCCCCCTACCTCGTCATGGTGACGGCGTTCATTGCCCAGGCCATCCTGCTCGAGGCGAGCCTCTCCTTCCTCGGCCTCGGCGTCACCGAGCCGACACCCGCCTGGGGCCTCATGCTCTCCGGCGCCTCGGCGGATTTCTACAAGGCAGCACCCTGGATGATCATGTTCCCGGGCCTTGCCATCACGCTCGCGGTGTTCGCCTTCAACCTTTTCGGCGACAGCCTGCGCGACTGGCTCGACCCCAAGATGAAGGGCTGACCAGCCCGCCGTTCGCCGCAGGTGTCGTACACATGACCGTGCTAAGCTCGCGGCCATGCGTGCGCGTTCCAAATCCAGCCCTCTGAGCACCGCACGGCCGCGGACCAAGGCCGCGCCGGCCGTCGTGCTGCCCGAGCCGTTCGCCGGCTGGTTCGCACAGAAGGGCTGGCAGCCGCGCGCGCACCAGCTCGCGCTCCTTGCCCAGGCCGAGGCGCGCCGCTCGACCCTCCTCATTGCCCCGACCGGCGCCGGCAAGACACTCGCTGGCTTTCTGCCGAGCCTCGTTGCCCTGCACGCCAACCGCGACCAGCCCGCGAAGGCTTCCGGCCTGCGCACGCTCTATATCTCCCCGCTGAAGGCGCTCGCCGTCGACATCGCACGCAACCTGCTGACCCCGATCGACGAGATGGGCCTCGACATCCGTGTCGAGACACGCACTGGCGATACGCCCACGAGCAAACGCCAGCGCCAGCGGTTGCGTCCGCCCGAAATCCTGCTCACGACGCCGGAGCAGCTCGCACTCCTGCTCGCGAGCCCTGACGCCGCCTACATCTTCGGCGATCTCGACACGCTCATCCTCGACGAGTTGCACGCGCTCGCCCCCTCGAAGCGCGGCGACCTCCTCGCGCTCGACGTTGCCCGCCTCCGAACGCTCGCGCCGAGCCTCATGTCGATCGGCCTCTCCGCCACCGTCGCCCAACCGAGCGAGCTCCGCGCCTGGCTCACGCCGCAGAGGACGCCGGACACGACCATCCAGCTCGCCGATGTCGTAACCGTCGACGGCGGTGCCAAGCCGCAGATCATGATCCTCGAAACCGAAGGCGGCATGCCGATCGCGAGCCACACCGCGCGCTATGCCGTGCCGGATGTGCTCGCGGCCATTGCCCGCCATCGCCTCGCGCTCATCTTCGTCAACACGCGTATGCAGGCCGAGCTCATGTTCCAGGAGCTCTGGAAAGCGAACACGGAAAGCCTGCCCATTGCCCTCCACCACGGCTCGCTCGATGTCGGCCAGCGGCGCAAGGTCGAAGCGGCCATGTCGCGCGGCGCGCTGCGCGCCGTCGTCGCCACCTCCACGCTCGACCTCGGCATCGACTGGGGCGATGTCGATCTCGTCATCCACCTCGGCGCGCCGAAGGGCGCCTCCCGCCTCATCCAGCGCATTGGCCGCGCCAATCACCGCCTCGACGAGCCGTCGAATGCCATTCTCGTGCCGGCCAACCGCTTCGAGGTTCTCGAATGTCGCGCCGCGCTCGAAGCCGCGCTCGCCGGCGAGCAGGATGCCGTCATCCACCGCAAGGGCACCATGGACGTCCTCGCGCAGCACGTGCTCGGCATGGCCTGTGCCGGCCCCTTTCACGCCGATGCGCTCTACGAGGAAGTGCGCGCCGCACTGCCTTACACGGGCCTCTCACGCATCGACTTCGACCGCGTCGTCGATTTCGTAGCGACCGGCGGCTATGCACTGCGCCAGTACGAGCGCTTCGCCCGCCTCAAGCCCGATGCGGAAGGCCGCTGGCGCCTGACGCATCCGAGCTTTGCCCAGCAGTACCGCATGAACGTCGGCACTATCGTCGAGAAGCCGCTGCTCAAGGTCCGCATGATCAGTGCGCGTCGCCGACGCCCCGGCTCGGCACAGGGCCTCATGGGCGGACGGATGCTCGGCGAGATCGACGACGAGTTCGCCGCTGAGCTGAGCCCCGACGACACCTTCATGTTTGCGGGCCAGATCCTGCGCATGGAAGGCCTCACCGACGAGGAGCTGCTCGTCTCGCGCTCCAATGCCAAAGACCCCAAGGTGCCGAGCTACCCGGGCGGGCGCTTCCCGCTCTCGACGCACCTCGCCGCGCGCGTGAGGCAGATGCTCGCCGATCCGGCACACTGGCAGAGCCTGCCACCTTCCGTCGCCCATTGGCTCGAAATCCAGCAGCGCGTCTCGATGATCCCTGCCGCCGACGAAGTCCTCGTCGAGACCTTCCCGCGCAACCAGCGCCACTATCTCGCGATCTATCCCTTCGAAGGCCGCATCGCGCACCAGACGCTCGGGATGCTGCTCACGCGCCGCCTGCACCGTGCCGGCGCACTGCCCCTCGGCTTCGTCGCCAATGACTACGCCCTCTCCGTCTGGGCTGCCCGCGACATCGGACGCATGCTCGCAGACGGCGAGCTCGATCTCGCCGATCTCTTCGACGAGGACATGCTCGGCGATGATCTCGAAGCCTGGCTCGCCGAGACGAGCCTCATGCGCCGCACGTTCCGCACCTGCGCCGTAATCGCCGGCCTCGTCGAGCGGCGCGCGCCCCGCCACAAGAAGAACAGCCGCCAGCTCTCCATCTCGACCAACCTCATTTATGACGTATTGCGCCGGCACGACCCGCACCACATTCTCCTCGAAGCGGCCTATCAGGACGCGGCAACGGGCCTCCTGGATATCCAGCGCCTCGCCGGCTTCCTGGCGCGAATCAAAGGGAGAATCAGGCATAGTGCGCTCGATCGCGTATCGCCTCTCGCGGTGCCGCTGATCGTCGAGCTTGGCCGCGAATCAGTTCACGGCGCCTCTGCCGAGGAACTGCTCAGAGAAGCGGCCGAAGAGCTCATCGCCGAAGCCGCAGAACCCGGAAGCCTGGAGGCCCGATGAACGTTTTTGCGTTGAGCCCCGAGCGAGACCGCATGAGCGATGGCGCCAGCCAGCCGCTCGCGATCTGCGGCAAGCAGCTCCTCGCCGACATGTCCGGCGCGCTCTACTGGCCGGGCGAGCGCGCGCTCATCGTTGCCGATCTCCACCTGGAAAAAGCCTCGGCGCACGCCGAGCGCGGCACGCTGCTGCCACCCTACGATACGCGCGAGACGCTCGAACGCCTCGCAACCGTCGTCGAGCGGTACGATCCCGAGGTCGTCATCTCGCTCGGCGACAGCCTGCATGATCGCGGCGCTGCCGAGCGCATTTCTTCCGGCGATCTCGCCGCGCTGCGCATTCTGCAGGAGGATCGCCGCTGGATCTGGATTACCGGCAACCACGATCCCGAAATCGGCCATCAGCTCGGCGGCGAGGTCGTGGATGGGCTCGCCGTCGGCGGCCTGCGCCTCGTGCATCTCCCGACGGACGGCCACGCGACCCACGAGATTGCCGGCCATCTGCATCCGGCCGCCCGCCTCTCGCTCTACGGCCACACGCTCCGGCGCCCCTGCTTCATCGGCAACCGCCTCCGGCTCGTGCTGCCCGCATTCGGCACGTTCACAGGCGGCCTCAATGTGCTCGATCCGGCCTTCCTGCCGCTTTTCGGCAATGATGGCTTCGGAGTGTGGATGCTCGGGCAGGAAGGCGTCTATCCTGTTGCCACGCGCCAGCTCTACGGCGACTGACACCGGGGCGCGCCGCGCTTCTTCCCCTTCTCCCCGTTCTTACGGGGAGAAGGTCGGGATGAGGGGCGGCGACATACGCATACGTCGGCAGTTGCCGCCGCCCCTCACCCTGGCCCTCTCCCCGCGCGCGGGGAGATGGGGAATAGAGGAACACACTCTTGGCGCAGGAACTGTCAGCCAGACCAATCGCACGAAAGTGGCCCACCACTCTCGCACCGACGCCCGAGTACGAGGCGGCGCTCGACTATCTGAGCGAGGATGGCGGACATCTCTTCATCACGGGCCGCGCCGGCACGGGAAAATCAACCCTGCTGCGCGCGCTCTGCGACATGATGGAGGACGAGCACGTCGTCGTCGCGCCGACGGGGCTCGCCGCGGTCAATGTCGGCGGCCAGACGATCCATTCCTTCTTCGGCCTGCCGCCGCGCCTCATCCGCCAGGAGGACATCCGCCGCAGCCGCAATGGCGCCGTCATGCGCAAGCTGAAGCTGCTGGTGATCGACGAGGTCTCCATGGTCCGCTCGGACCTCATGTGGGCCATCGACCAATCCCTGCGCATCAACCGCGGCCGCCCGCGCGAGCCCTTCGGCGGCGTGCGCCTCGTGCTCTTCGGCGATCTCCACCAGCTCCCACCCGTCGTGCAGGAGGCCGAAGTCGCGGCCCATCTCGAAGAGACGCACGGCGGCCCGTTCTTCTTCAGCATCTCGGCCCTGCGCGAGGGCGTCGGCACGTACCTGCTCGAGCTCTCGCACGTCTTCCGCCAAAGTGATGAAGCGCTCATCGACGTGCTGACGCGCGTGCGCGGCGGCGATGTCGAGGCCGAGCATCTCGAGCTGCTGAACTCGCGCGTCGCGCCTATCCGCACGCTCGCCGAGGGCGAGCCCTATGTCATCCTGACGCCGACCAATGCCGCCGCCAACCGCATCAACATGGCCTACCTCGATGCGCTTCCCGCGGCGCCCATCGCATTCTCCGCAACGACGACCGGCGAATTCTCGCAAGGCGCCCATCCGACCGACGAAACGCTCGTGCTGAAGGTCGGCGCCAAAGTCATGCTGCTCCGCAACGACTCCGAACGCCGCTGGGTCAATGGCACGATCGCGCGCATTTCCCGCCTGGACGAGAAGCGCGTCTGGATCGAGGTCGACGGCAAGGAGCACGAAGTCGAAGCCGTCACGTGGGAGGCGCGTCGCTATGCCTACGACACGACGGCGCAAAAAATTGTCGAGAGCATCGCCGGCACCTTCAAGCAGTTTCCCGTGCGCCTAGCCTGGGCTCTGACGATCCACAAATCACAGGGTCTGACGCTCGACCGCGTCTATATCGACCTTGGACGCGGAACGTTCGCCCACGGACAGGCTTACGTGGCCCTCTCTCGCTGCCGGTCGCTCGAAGGGTTGGCCCTCGCCCGGCCGCTCCGGCCGAGCGATATCCTTTTCGACCCCGCCGCCATGGGTTATCGGGAGATTTTTCCCACACTGACTTGAACTTAGCGCTCGGCTTCGGTGCTGCACGACGCTCATCGTTTACCTTGCAGTCAATAGGCGATACAGCCATGCCTATGACTTTTGAGTGATGTGCCGACGGCCAAGAGCGGTTAGGGTATTTGGAGAATTCATTTGAGTTGGCCATGCCTATGGACGAATTCGAGGCGGACGACGTCGCCCCACCGGGCAGCGAGGTGACTTCGTCGGGCACGCCCCGGCGACAGCCTCTCTATGTCCAGATCGCTGCGACGCTGGCGGCACAGATTGCCCATGGCAATCACCCGGTCGGCTCACTGCTCCCGACCGAGGCCGAGCTTCAGCAGCAGTTCCACGTCTCGCGCTACGTCGTGCGCCAGGCCATCCAGCACCTGCGCTCCATGGGACTGGTCACGGCCCGCAAAGGCGTCGGCACGCGCGTCGAGGCGCGTCAGGCCGCGGCCCGCTTCCTCCTTACCATGCACTCCGTCGGCGACATTCGACAGTACGCGACCGGCATGCGCCTCGAGATCCAGGAGGTCGACGAAACCGTCCTGCGCGGCAGCAAGGCGGCGCTGATCGGCTCGCGTCCTGGCCGGCGCTTCCTGCGGATCACCGGCGTTCGTCGGCGCGATCGCGACAACAAGCCGATCAGCCATGCCGAGATTTTCGTCGATGACGCCTTCAGCGCCATCAAGTCCGAGATCCCGACCGTCGGCATCGCCATCTGGGAAATGATCGAGCGTCGGTCCGGCGAGACCCTGGTCGAGGTCGAGCAGCAGATCGATGCCGTCACTCTGGACCGCGAGCACGCGCACCTCCTCGAGGTCGCCGAGGGCACGCCTGCACTGCGCGTCATCCGCCGCTACTACGTCACGGGCCGCCGTCTGGTCGAGCTCTCGATCAACCTCCATCCGGCCAATCGCTTTTCCTACAACATGCGCATCAAGCGAGACGTCGGCGAAGCCGTACCTCTCATGCGCAAGCCGCGCTCGGGCAAGAAGTAAGCAGCCCCGCGATCCGCGGCCGATCACTGCGTCGGCTTGCCCCAGATGGCTTCGAGCCGGTCATCGCGTCCGCAACGATAGCGGTAGTACTTATAGCGCAGCGGATTCTTGACGTAGTAGTTCTGGTGATAGTCCTCGGCCGGCGTGAACGGCCCCGCATCACGCACGACGGTCGCAATCGGCTGCTTGAATGGCCCTGATGCCGCGAGCGCCGTCTTCGAGGCCTCGGCCAGCTTCTTCTGCTCCGGCGTATGGGCGAAGATCGCGGTCGTATAGGATTCGCCGCGGTCACAGAACTGGCCACCCGCGTCATAAGGATCGACATTCCGCCAGTACACGTCGAGCAGCTTCTCGTAGGTGACCTTTGTCGGGTCGTAGAGGACCTGCACGACCTCGATATGGCCCGTGCCGCCGGCCGTCACCTGCTGGTAGGTCGGATTGGCCGTCGTGCCTCCCATGAAGCCGGAGGTCGTCGAGACCACGCCATCCAGCGCGTCGTAAGGCGGCTCCATGCACCAGAAGCAGCCGCCCGCGAAGGTGGCGACGACAAGCTTCGCGGATTTCTCGCCTTCCGAGGACGGCGCCTGCGCGAGCAGAGCGCCCGTCATGAAAAAAGCTGCCGCAAGGACGCCCGCAACGAACGAAGCGATCTTTCCTGAGGATGCACGCATCGGACTTCCTCAACTCGGCACGCACTACGGCCTACGAGAATGGTCTCAGCGTACGGCGAGAGCAATCGGGCGGCAAGGCGCTCGCTGAAGATCACGCACCGCTCAGGGCAGAAAGCCCTTCTCCAGGCTCAGGTCCTGGGAAAGGCGCTGCTTGCCCTTGGCCGTGCGCACGCGGAAGCTCCAGGCGAGATCCGTCCCGCCTTCCTCCGATGAGTGCGAGCGCACCTGGACGGCGAGCGTTTCTCCCGCCTTCAGTTCCATAGGCTCGAGCGCCGGCAGAAAGAGCTGCTCCCAGTGCGTCGGCGCGGCGAGCGGCGATGTCGAGAGCACGACGCCCGGCACCAGCTCCGCCACCCACCAGACGGCAAGACCATGCACGGTGACCGGCGCCGCGATTGGCCACTCCGCCGTCCCCTTGCGCGCAAAGCGATTGCGCGCGTGGAAGTCGAGGCGATCCCAGGTGACGGCCGTGCGCCCCTTGTCCAACAGCTCGGCCGGCGGGAACACGCGCACATAGGCGTTGTTGAGGCTCATGGTATTGGCCGGGCCGAAGTTCAGCCCGCGGCCAATGCGCTCCCAAGCCACGAGCTCATCGCGGCAGCGCGACGCGATCACCGGCGCGACCATCTGCTCGAGCCCGCCCGGAATGAGCACGCCGCCAGGCTTCAGATGCCGCGCCTTGGCATCGTTCATCGTCTCGACGAGAAATTCCTCGAGCGCGTAGTTGCCGAGCGTCTCGGTGACCACGACGTCGGCGCGCTCGGGCTCGATGATCTCGGTCGAGCGCATGGGAATGAGCTCGATGTTGCGCAGCTTGTTCAGCTTGACCAGACGCTCGGCGAGCGCGCCGATTTCCGCGAACTCGTACGCGATCACTTTCCGCGCGCCGAGCTTGGCCGCGATCATGGCGAGAACGCCACTGCCCGTGCCGATGTCGGCAACGACCGTCTCACCCTTGCGGATGACTTTGGCGAGGGCGCGCTCGAACGCCGCGAGGCGGCCGATGTCGGCAATGAGCGAGCGATGATACTCGATGCGCATGTGTTGGGGTCACCTGGGGCTGGCGCCGGCTTATGCTCGGATCATCGGGCCAGCAGCAGGACGAGGGGCGACGCATAATATCGGCACCATACGCCGCCCCTCGCCGTGGTCCTCTCTCCGCGAGCGCGAAGAGGGATGCCATAAGTCGATCAGAAAAGTCCAAACAATCACTGAAGATCAGCCGATGGTCTTCCAGTACGTGTCCTTCTTGGTCACATAGCCGTCGCGGAACTCCCAGAGGTCACAACCCACGAGATCGATCGGCGCGCCGCCGTTCTTCGGTGTACCGCGCACGATCCATTCCGAGACCGCTTTTGACTGATCGACAATCCAGTGACGTATCTCTTCCCAGCGCATGTCCGGGATATCGCGGTAGCGCGCACTCAGAACCTCGCCGATCGCGGCCTTGCCGATGAGACGACGGCCTTCTGGCGCATTCGGACCACGCGCCATGACCCATTCGCAGTCGTCGGCGAAGTGCGACAGGATCGCATCGACGTCCTGCTTGTTGAAGCCATCCTGGATCTCGTCCAGCAGGGCAATCGTGACCTGTCGTGCCATGATCTTTGCGTCCTTCCCTTACTCGTGATCTTCCGCTCAACCTACCAGAGCCGCACGTCCTTACCTTCCGCGCGCAGCTTTTCCGCGCGCTCGCCGAGCCACTTCTGGAATCCACCCGGCGCCGCGTAGGCGCGCTCGTGCACATAGGCGAATGTCTGGTGGAAGTGGAACGGCTTCCAGTAGCCGATGAGCTTCCAGGCTGCCGCCGAGCCACCATCCTTCCCCGCGAGCGCTGCAGCCGGCGGCACGAAGTAGTAGATGGTCGGCGTGAAGTTCACGCCCCAGCGTCGCGCCAGCGCCCGCTCCTCGAGCTCCTTGCCGTCGAAGTCGGTCACCGTCCGCGCACCGTAGAGATTGAGCTGCACGACCAGGAAATGCTTCTGGATGTAGCTCGCGATCTCGGGATCCGAGAGGTTCGTGACGTGCATTTCCTTGCAGTAGGGACAGCCGCGCTGCTCGAACATGACGGCTAGGCTCTTTCCAGCCTTCTCGGCCTCCGTCAGGTCCTCCTTGAGGTCGAGGAAGGACTCGTGGAACCAGGGCTGCGTGTGGAGACCATCGTCATTGCGCGGCGGCTCCGACTTTTCCGTCGCCCGAAGCGCGACCGGCGCAAGCGGCAGCATCAAGCCGGTGCCCGTCAGTGTCAGCATCTCGCGTCGCGTGCGCATCATGGATCAGCTCCGAGGTTCGAGCTTTGCATGGAGTGAAGACGAGAACATCGCGCACGTCAATGTGCGTCGCGAATGCTTGACCTCGCCGCGGCCGCGCCCGATCGTGGTCACAGCAAACAAAACACGGAGGAAGCCCCATGAAAATCGTCGATGTCGAACTGACTTTGTTCAACTGGGATGACATCCCGCCGACGCGCTATCACGCGGGCTCGGTGAATTCCGGCGGACGGAGCAACCTCGGCCTGCTCACCGTACGCACCGATCAAGGCATCGACGGCCATGCGTTCCTCGGCGGTGCGACGAATCCCGCCGAGACCGATGCCGGCGCGCTCATCCGCTTCCTCAAACCCGTGCTCATGGGCAAGGATCCGCTCGCCCGCACGGACCTCCATGCCGCGCTGCGCGCCAAGCAGCGCACTGCCGGCCTGCGCACGGTCGGCGCGTGCGATACTGCGCTCTGGGACATTGCCGCCAAGGCCGCGAACCTGCCGCTCTACAAGCTCCTCGGCGCGGGCCGCTCCTCGATCGGCGCCTATGCCTCGAGCCAGATCCTCGACGGCCGCCAGGCCTACGCAGGCGAAGCTGCCGAGTTCAAAGCCGCGGGCTGGAAGGCCTACAAGATCCATCCGCCGCAGGACCCGGATGAGGACATCAAGGTGTGCGAGGCCGTGCGTAAATCCGTCGGCGACGGCTACACGCTCATGCTCGATTCAACCTGGAGCTATCGCTATCCCGAAGCGCTCAAGGTCGGCCGTGCCATCGAGGAAATGGGCTTCCACTGGTACGAGGACCCGCTGAACGAGGAGGACATCTATTCCTACGTCAAGCTGCGCCAGAAGCTCTCCATCCCCATCCTCGCCACCGAATACCCCGCTGGCGATATCGGCACCTATGCGGTCTGGCTGACCGAGCGCGCGACCGATTACCTGCGCGGCGACATCCCCGTCAAAGGCGGTCTCTCGACGATGATCAAGACCGCGCACCTCGCGGAAGCCTTCCACATGAACTACGAGGTGCACCACGGCGGCAACTCGCTCAACAACATGGCGCAGCTCCACTTCGCCTGCTCGCTCAGGAACACGACCTACTTCGAGGTGCTGCTCCCGCACGGCGCGCACAAGTACGGCCTGCTGAACGACGTGACCATCGACAAGAACGGCATGGCGCACTGCCCCGAGACGCCCGGCATCGGCGCCGAGATCGTCCGCGCCTTCGGTCACCACATGCTCGCCACCACCGATCAGCACGCCGCTGATCGGGCTCACGTCGTTGTAGTCGCGGCCATAGGCGATGGTGATGTGCTCCTCGCCGACCTCGATGCCGTTTGTCGGATCGAAGTCGCGCCAACCTGTCTCGGGCGACCACACTGAGATCCACGCGTGCGAGGCATCGGCGCCCGAGAGCTTCGGCTGGCCAGGCGGTGGATGCGTGAGGATGTAGCCGCTCACATAGCGCGCCGGCACGCGCAGTGCCCTGAGGCCCGCCAGCGCCAGATGCGCGAAGTCCTGGCACACGCCGCGCCGCTGCGCGAAGACCTGCTCGACGGGCGTCGAGACGTCCGTCGCCCCCGGATCAAAGCGGAAGTCGGCATAAATGCGCCGCGTGAGATCCATGGCCCCGTCGAGCACCGATCGGCCCTGCCCGAAGGATGCCCGCGCGTAGTCGGCGATCTCCAGCGTCGCGCCGGTTATGCGCGTGCTGCAGCGGTACTGGATCACGTCGAGATCCAGCCCGCCCGGCGCCTGCGCGATCACATCGTCCAGCCGGTCCCACGGCGTCGTCGCCGTAAGATCGGTGGCTGTAGGCGCGCGCGTCTCGATGGCACTGCGCGCCATCAGGATGAGCTCCTTGTGCGGCACCTCGACCTCGAGCACGACAAAGGGATTGCCGAACCCGTCGACGCCCTCATGGCGCATGGCCGGTGCCGGCTCGACCATGAGGTTGTGGCGGATCGTGGTCTGATGCCCGACCGTGCGCGGCGTCATGTGCACGAGGTGCTGCGACTGCGCGACCGGCGTCGCGTAGCGGTAGTGCGTGCGGTGGCTGACCTCGAAAATCATGGTCGCGGCTCGATGCGCGTCAGAGCACGATGCGGTGTTTCTTCCGTCAGATTGAAATAGTGGCGCCCGACCGCATTGGAAAGCTCCGGCAGTACCTGAAGCTGCTCGCGCATGAGCCGCTCCAGCGTCGCGCGGTCCGCCTCCTCGGCAATGGCCATGACATCGGCGAGCCGGATGGAGGTCAGAAGCGAAAGAATTAGCCGGCGATCCTCGGCGAGGCTGACGCCGTGGCGCGCATCGGGCAGCGCTTCGAGGTGCTTCGAGATGGCAGCAAGCTGATAGGCGAGCGCGCGCGGATTGGCCTCGTCGAGCAGCAGAAGATCGAACACGAGCGCCAGCATCGGATCGAGGCGATAGCGCGAGCGGTACGTAATGAAGCTGTCGGCAAGCTCCAGCAGCAGGAGCAGGCTGCTCGTCTCTTCCTCGGGATCGGGCGGCGGAATGAAGAGCGTGAGAATGGCCTCGCTCAGGTTGTACGCGCGTTCGAGGCGCCGCCCCATGTCCAGGAACGACCAGCCATAGTTCCGCGTCATGTTCTCGTGCGTGAGCCCATTGAACGAGGAAAGCGCGGCAAGGCCCTCGTCGAGCAGATCGAGCAGCGCGCCCGGTCCCGCGGCACTGAGCGCGCGCATCCAGGGATCGCCCGGCCGGAAACGGCTCAGCGTCTGCCATGCCTCGTGCGAAAGGCGATCGCGCACGAGATAGGACACCTGATAGAGCCCTTCGAGCGTGCGTGCGAGCGTACGCGGGCTGCGCGCGCGGGCAACGAGATCGAGGCAGCGGCTTTCGACATCGCCGGCATCCGAGATCCGGCGCACGCCCGTGTCCGCCATCTCGGGATCGGTGAGCCGCATGTCCAGGCAACGGCGCACGCCACCGAGCCCGTCAACGGGCCCACTGTCCTCCGCCACCCTGCGCAGTGCCCCGCGCAGCATCCGCATGGTCCAGTCGGCGCGCTCGCTGTAGCGCCCGAGCCAGTAGAGGTCATCGGCGACGCGGCTCTGCACGACGCGCTGCGAACGCTCGACGCGCGCGTTCTCGAGCTTCGGACGCCACAGGCTCACGTGCGGCGCCTGCTGTGCATCCGAGAGCACCCACACATCGCGCGTATGCCCATCGGGCGCGCTCAATGCCACGGCCCGCGCCGGATCGACCGTCATGGCGAGCCCGCCCGGCATGGCCTCGAAGCCATTGCCCGTGTGCGCCACGAAGAAACGCACAGCAAAGGGCCGCGCGACGAGGCTCTCGCCCTCGAATGCCGGCGCTGTGCTGAAGCCGATCTTTTCTTCCGCGACGAGGCCCGCACCGTGCAGCGCGATCTCGGCTTTCAGCCGCTCGCGCTCCGCAGCGGAGATTTCTCCTGCCGCCCGGCCGAGCGCTGCCTGTCCCGGCCGCCCCGTCCCCTCCTGCGCGGCGCGGATGACGAGGCCATCGAGATTGTCGAGCACGTGACGGCGCGCCGCCGGATCGCCGAGCCACCAGCGCGGTGCATCCGAAAGCAGCAGATCCTCACCGAGCAACTGCTTCGCGAGCGCCGGCAGATACTGGCCGAGCCCGCGGTTCTGCCCGAGCGCCGAGCCCACGGCATTCACGACGAGACGCGGGTTCTCGCGGTTCACGCGCAGCAGGCCCGCCGGTCCCATGAATCCGACAGGATCGAGCTCCAGCGGATCGATCTGGCGCCCATCCACGCAGCGGACAATGAGATCAATCTCCTTCAGCCCTTCGAGCGTCTTGAGATAGACGTGGCTGCCGCGCGTGCGCAGATCCGAGCCCTCGACGAGCAGCAGCCCGAGATAGCGCGCGAGATAAGCGTGCGAGAAATAGTCCTCGTGGTGCGGCCCCGGCGTCAGCAGCGCGATCGCCGCGTTATCACGACCGGCGTGCGCCGTAAGCGCATTCTGCAAGCGCTGGCAGTGCGCCGCGAGGCGGACGGCATTCACCTGCTTGAAGAGGTCGCCCGTCACGTGCGTATGCGCGACGCGGTTCGCCAGCACGAACCCGAGACCCGCGAGCGTTTCGAGATGATTGTCGATGACGCGCCACTGGCCATCGGCGCCGCGTGCGAGATCCGCCGCGTAGAAGCGGAGCGGCCCGGCCTTGTCGAGAATGCCCTGACAGGGCCTCAGGAAAGCAATGTCGGAGAACACGAGCTCGGGCGGCACGAGGCCGTCGCGCATGAGCTTCTGCGAACCATAGACATCGGCGAGCATGGCATCGAACAACCTTGCCCGCTGCGTCAGCGCCGTCGCCAGCCAGCGCCATTCGGCACTGGAAAGCACGATCGGCATGAGATCGAGCTGCCACTTCTGCGTCGCCGCATTGGGATCGGCGAACATGTCGTAGGCAACGCCGGTCTCGCGCACGCGCCGGTCGATGCGCGCCGCGCGGGCCGCGAGCTCCGCTGCAGGAAAATCGCCGAGGCCGCTGAGCAGCGCCTGCCAATAGGCGCGCACGGCGCCATCTGCGGCGCGCAGCTCGTCATAGCCGCTGGTCCCCGTCACGCGATAAAGATCGGCGAGGCCCGGTCCACCTTCCCGACGGGCGGAGGCGATCGTGTTCATCAGAGCCGGACCTTACCTCGTGCGCACCCACCCGCGGCGAGACGCCCTCGCTTCAGAGCGCCACGCGGCGCCCCGTGTCTAGCACGCCGAATCGTTCCCCCTGCAACGGACGCCCGCGCCGCGCCGGATTTGCCTTGAAGCCTGTGACAACCGTCACACACCACTCGTCTCGCTCACGAATTCCGACGCAGATCGAGCGTCACCGGATAGTCCGGATTGACGCGGACCGCCTGCGGCGCCATGCGCCCGGCCGTGTGGCCATGCGCCTCGAAGCGCGCGAGGCGCCGCCCCTCGGCCTCGTAGGCGTTCACCGGGAAGATCTCGAAATTGCGGCCACCCGGATGCGAGACATGATAGCGGCAGCCGGCAACCGACCGTCCCGTCCAGCTATCGAAAACGTCGAAGACGAGCGGCACGTGCGGCGGAACCGTCGGATGGAGCGCCGAGGGCGGCCACCACGCGCGATAGCGCACACCGGCGACAGCCTCGCCATAGGTGCCAGTAGGCGTCAGCGGCAGCGCGCGACCATTGCACGTGATGACGAAGCGCTCGCTCGTCAGGCCGCGCACCGCCACCTGGACCCGCTCGATGGAGGAGTCGACGTACCGCGCCGTGCCGCCGATCACGCCCTCCTCGCCGAGCACGTGCCAGGGCTCGAGCGCCT
>Ga0066256_1002772_pt1 | contig 18422 bp, 10 predicted proteins | sample ThiBio_1000_biof_FD_87107 | JGI IMG/M metagenome (GOLD analysis project Ga0066256, IMG submission 87107) | Wastewater bioreactor microbial communities from Cape Town, South Africa - Thiocy_expt_1000_biof (version 2) | ecosystem: Engineered > Bioreactor > Thiocyanate-remediating >...
CATCCAGACCATGCGCGGCCAGTGCCAGGCCGAAGGGGAGCGTGGCGTTGTTCAGCGCATAGCTCGACGTCAGCGGCACGGCGCCCGGCATGTTGGCGACGCAGTAATGGATCACGCCATCGACCTCGAAGGTCGGGTCCGCATGCGTCGTCGGGCGTGAGGTCTCGAAGCAGCCGCCCTGGTCGATGGCGACGTCGACGAGAACCGCGCCACGCTTCATCCGGGAAAGCTGTGCGCGTGAGACCAGGCGCGGCGCCGCCGCGCCAGGGATGAGCACCGCGCCGATCACGACATCAGCGGCAAGAATCTCCTCCTCGATCGCGTGCAGCGTGGAGAAGCGCGTGCGCGCCCTGCCGCTGAAATGCTCGTCGAGTTGCCGCAAGCGCGGCAGCGAGCGGTCGAGGATCACGACATCGGCGCCGAGGCCGGCCGCCATCCGCGCCGCATGGGTACCGACGACGCCGCCGCCGATGATGGCGATGCGCGCCGGCGGCACGCCGGGCACACCGCCGATCAGCACGCCGCGGCCACCGGCATGCCGCTGGAGGCAGCGGCCCGCGGCCTCGATCGCCAGCCGTCCGGCGACCTCGCTCCGGGGGGCGAGCAGTGGCGGGCCGCCCGCCCTGTCGGTCACGGTTTCATAGGCGCCCGCCGTAACCCCGGATGTGAGAAGACCTTCCGTCTGCTCCGGATCCGGCGCGAGATGGAGATAGGTGAACAGGATCTGCCCCTTGCGAAGCTGCACCCATTCGGAGGGCTGTGGCTCCTTCACCTTCACGACCAGCTCGGCCCTGGCGAAGACCTCCGACGCGCTCGCGATGATCTTCGCACCCGCGGCCTCATAGGCGGCATCGGGAGCGGAAATGCCGGCTCCGGCGCCGGCCTCGACCAGAACCTCGTGGCCTGCGGCCGCGTATTCGCGGACAGCCTCCGGGGTCAGCCCGACCCGGTATTCGTGAACCTTGATCTCCCTGGGCACACCGACGCGCATCACTTCCTCCCCGTTATCGTTGGAATATTGCGATCCTGCGCCGGTGCCGGCGCACTGTCAGGCCTTCGTGTGAATGGCTCTCCAGATTGCCTGCGGCGTCGCCGGCATGTCGATATGGCGCACGCCATGCGGCGAAAGGGCATCGACGATCGCGTTCATCACCGAAGGCAGCGAGCCGGCGCAACCGGCCTCGCCGCAGCCCTTGGCGCCGACCGGATTGGTCCGGGTCGGCACGCCCTCGCTGATGAAGGTGAAGAAGGGCACGTCCGCCGCGCGCGGCATGGCATAATCCATATAGGAACCGGTCCTGAGCTGGCCCTCTTCGTCATAGGACGGCATCGCGCAGATCGCCTGGCCGATGCCCTGCACGACGCCGCCATGCACCTGGCCGGCGAGCAGGATCGGGTTCACGGTCGCGCCGAAATCGTCAACGATCGTGTAGGCGACCACCTCGGTCGCGCCGGTATCCGGGTCGATCTCGACCTCGCAGATATGGGTGCCGTTCGGATAGGTCGCCTCGTTCTGGACGAACTCGCCGAAGCCCTTCAAATCGTCCGGGTTCCTCGCCGCCTTGGCGATCGCGGCGAAGTCGAGCGAGCGGTCGGTGCCGACGATGCGGGCAGCACCCTCGGAAAGCTCGATGTCGGCGGGCGAGGCCTCCAGCTCGTCGGCGGCGATCCGCTTCAGCTTTGCGGCGAGGTCCTCGCCGGCGCGCGCGGCCGACACGCCGCCGAGCGGGATCGAGCGCGAGCCGCCGGTGCCACCGCCCTTGGCCAGCTCGTCGGTGTCGCCTTGGCGCACCTCGACGCGCGCAAGGTCCATCGACAGCTTCTCGGCGACGAGCTGGGCGTAGGCGGTGGCGTGGCCCTGCCCGTTCGACTGGGTGCCGATGAACAGCGTCACCGTGCCGTCGCCGTTGAGCCTGAGATGCGCGGGCTCGGAGCCGGCAAAGGCACAGGCCTCGATGTAGGTCGCCATACCGATGCCGCGCAGCCTGCCGCGGGCGGCCGCCTCGGCGCGGCGCGCCTCGAAATCCGCCCAGCCGGCCCGCTCCATGGCGAGATCCATGTGGCCGGCGAACTCGCCGACGTCGTATTTGCGGCCGGTCGGCGTGGTGTAGGGAAACTGCCGCGGCTTGATGAAGTTGCGGCGGCGGATCTCGTCGGGCGACAGCCCGAGGTCGCGGGCGCAGGCGTCCACCAGCTTCTCGATCAGGAAGGCTGCCTCGGGCCGGCCGGCGCCGCGATAGGCATCGACCGGCACGGTGTTGGTGTAGACGCCGGAGATCGTCACGTCGAGCGCGGGGATGTCGTAGACGCCGGTCGACATGCTGGCGCCCATATGCGGGATGTAGGGGCCGTACTGGCTGCAATAGGCGCCCATGTTGGCGACCAGCGAGACGCGCAGGCCGAGGAAGCGGCCGTCCTTGTCCATGGCCATCTCGGCGGTCGCGACGTTGTCGCGGCCCTGCGCATCCTCGAGGAAGTGCTCGCTGCGGTCGCCGGTCCATTTCACCGGGCGGCCGGTCCGCCGCGCGGCCTCCATCACCAGCGGGTATTCGCGGTAGACGAAGCTCTTCGGCCCGAAGCCGCCGCCGACGTCCGGCGGGACCACGCGCAGCTTCGCAGGCTCGATGCCGACCCCGCGCGCGAGGAGGCCCTGCATGCCGTGGACGCCCTGCGAGCCGGTGGTCAGCACGAAGCGGTCCTCGTCCGGCCGCCACTCGGCGATCGCCGCGCGCGGCTCCATGTAGTTGCAGACGAGGCGCGAGTTGACGAAATGGATGCGGGTGACGCGCTCGGCCTTCGCGAAGGCGGCGCCGGCCTTGCCGCGGTCGCCCAGCTCGTAGAGGAAGGCGCGGTTGGTGCCAAGCTCGGGCCAGACCAGCGGCGTGCCTTCGTCGAGCGCGGTAGCAGTGGCCGCCGCCGCGTCCTCCGGCTCGAAATCGACCTCGATCAGTTCGGCCGCGTCCTGCGCCAGCTCGCGGCTGTCGGCCACGACGAAGGCGACCGCGTCGCCGACATGGTGGACCCGGTCGCGGCACAGGACCGGGATGTCGCGCGTCGGCGCACGGGTGCCGTCGGGTTGCATCTGCATGACGCCCGACTTCAGGTCGCCGACATGGCCGAGATCGGCGGCCGTCAGCACGAGATGCACGCCGGGCGCGGCGCGGGCGGCCTCGGTGGAGGCGATGCGGAAGGCGCCGTTGGCGATCGGCGAGCGCAGCACGTAGCCATGCAGCACGCGCGCGGGCGCGATGTCGTCGGTGTAGCGGCCGCGGCCGGTGATGAAGGCGTCGTCCTCCTTGCGGCGAACGGGGGCCCCCATTCCGAACTTCGGCGTCATGACGTTCATGCGGCTGGATCCTGGGAGACTTTGCCTGGGGAGCGGGCGAACAAAAGCGGCCGGCCCGCTCCGCCTCAGTTTTGTCGGCTCGCGCATTTCATGTAAAGGGCAGCGAGCCGAATTACATAAGCCACGACGGGGCCCCGGCAAGGACGCCCCGGAGGGTTCAAGCAACGAGGGCCAGACATGGCGAGCGATACCGGACAGGTCTTCCGGCTCGAGGATTACCGGCCGAGCGACTATCTGATCCCCGAGACGAAGCTCACCTTCCGGCTCGATCCCGAGCGCACGCGGGTGGTGGCCGAGCTGACGGTCGAGCGGCGCGAGGGCGCGGACCTGCTGGCGCCGCTGGTGCTCGACGGCGACGGGCTGGAGCTGGTCTCGCTGGAGATCGACGGCAAGCGCAGCAATCTCGACCAGGTCGAGACCGGCCCCGACCGGCTTGTGCTCAAGGAGCCGCCGGTCGGCCGCCGCTTCACCCTGCGCATCGAGACGCAGATCGCGCCGCAGGCGAATCAGGCGCTGATGGGCCTCTACCGCTCCAACGGCGTCTACTGCACCCAGTGCGAGGCGGAGGGCTTCCGCCGCATCACCTATTTCCTCGACCGGCCGGACGTGCTGTCGGTCTATCAGGTGCGCATCGAGGCCGACCGGCAGGCCGCCCCCCTGCTGCTCTCCAACGGCAACCCGGTCGAGCACGGGGACCTCGGCGACGGCCGCCACTTCGCCGTGTGGCACGACCCCTTCCCCAAGCCGTCCTACCTGTTCGCGCTGGTGGCCGGCGACCTCGGCAGCGTGCGCGACCGCTTCGTCACCGCTTCCGGCCGGAAGGTGGACCTCGGCATATATGTCGAGCGCGGCAAGGAGCCGCGCGCGCTCTACGCGATGGACGCGCTGAAGCGCTCCATGCGCTGGGACGAGGAGACGTTCGGCCGCGAATACGACCTCGACGTCTTCAACGTCGTCGCGGTGTCGGACTTCAACATGGGGGCGATGGAGAACAAGGGCCTCAACGTCTTCAACGACAAATACGTGCTGGCCGACGAGGAGACCGCGACGGACGGCGACTATGCGGGGATCGAGGCCGTCATCGCGCACGAATATTTCCACAATTGGACAGGCAACAGAATCACTTGCCGCGACTGGTTCCAGCTCTGCCTCAAGGAAGGGCTGACCGTCTTCCGCGACCACGAGTTCTCGGCCGACATGCGCTCGCGGCCGGTCAAGCGCATCCAGGAGGTGCGCACGCTGCGGGCCATGCAGTTCCCCGAGGACCAGGGGCCGCTGGCGCATCCGGTGAGGCCGCGGCGCTATCGCGAGATCAACAACTTCTACACGGCGACCGTCTACGAGAAGGGCTCGGAGGTGGTGCGGATGATCCGCACGGTGGTCGGGCGCGACGCCTTCCGGCGCGGCATGGACCTCTATTTCGAGCGCCATGACGGGCAGGCCGTCACCATCGAGGACTTTCTCCGCTGCTTCGCCGACGCGTCGGGCCGCGACCTGACGCAGTTCGCGCTCTGGTACCACCAGGCCGGCACGCCCAACGTCGCCGTCACCACGGCCTACGACGCCGACCGGCGCGAGTTCACGCTGGAGCTGGAGCAGTCGGTGCCGCCGACGCCCTCGGAGAGCCGCAAGCGGCTGATGCACATCCCGCTCGCCTTCGGCCTGATCGGTGGCAATGGCGAGGAGATCAAGGCGGCAGCGCCCGAGGGCGGCGGCGTCGAGGACGGCGTCATCCACCTGCACAAGCGGCGGCACACGCTGCGCTTCGCCGGCGTATCGGAGCGACCGGTGCTGTCGATCAACCGCGGCTTCTCCGCGCCGGTCACGCTGGCGCTGGAGCAGAGCCAGGCCGACCGGCTGTTCCTCGCCCGCCACGACAGCGACGCCTTCTGCCGCTGGGAGGCGCTGAACGGCCTGTTCACGCAGGCGCTCATCGCCGCGACCGGCAAGCTGCGCGACGGCCGCAAGGCGGCGTTCGCGCCCGAACTCGCCGCGATCGCCGGCGAGATCGCCGCCGACCGGCGGCTCGAGGAAGCCTTCCGGGCGCTGATGCTCAGCCTGCCGTCGGAGGCCGACATCGCCCGCGAGATCGGCTCCGACATCGACCCCGACGCCATCCGCGCCGCGCGCGAGGCGCTGGCCGGCGCGATCGCCGCCGCGGACGGCGCGACCTTCGAGCGGCTGATCGCGGAGCTGCACGACGCCGGCCCGTTCCGGCCGGACGCGACGGGTGCGGGCCGGCGGGCACTGAAGAACATCCTGCTCGACTACGTGACGCTGGGCTCGAACAGCCCGGCGCTGGCGGCCCGGCAGTTCCAGACCGCGACCAACATGACCGACAGGGCGGCCGCGCTGACCATCCTCGCCCACCGCTTCGCAGGCTCCGCCGAGGCCGACGCCGCGCTCGCCGAGTTCGAGCGGCGCTATGGCGGCGACGCGCTGGTGCTGGACAAATGGTTCCAGATCCAGGCCACCGTGCCGGGCGCGGAGACCGTCGGCCGCGTGGCGAAGCTGATGCAGCACCCGCGCTTCTCGATCGCCAACCCCAACCGGGTGCGCGCGCTGGTCGGCACCTTCGGGGCCGCCAACCAGAGCGCCTTCAACAGCGCCGACGGCAGCGGCTACCGGCTGTTCGCCGACGCCGTCATGGAGGTGGAGAAGCGCAACCCGCAGGTGGCGGCACGGCTGGCCACCGCCTTCCGCTCTTGGCGCTCGCTGGAACCGGTCCGGCAGGCCGCCGCCCGCGAAGCGCTCGCCGGCATCGCCTCGCATGCCGGACTGTCGCGCGACCTTGCGGACATCGTGGGAAGGACGCTGGGATAGCGGCAGTCGGCAGTCGGCAGTCGGCAGTCGGCAGTCGGCAGTCGGAGAAGCGTTGACGCCGAGCCTTCGGCGTTCAAGACGGACCGACATTTTCGGCCCGATTGCCGACTGCCGACTGCCGACTGCCCGATTCCCTCTGGACACCGCGAATCACCTCTGATTCCTTATGGATGATTCGGGAGTGCGGTGTATCCGGGTCACCCAATCCAGTCGGCTACGGGGAGCCGTTGAATGGCCAGAACGGACGCGTTGCACGCGCCCGAAGGAGGCGTCTTTGCATCCGGCGGCAGGGGGCCGCGGATGCGGACGGGCCTCGCCGGAAACGTGAAGATGATCGCCGAGCCCGCCTACCAGCGGCTGCTGGCGGCGGAGCCCTATCTGCGCCGGTCGATCCCGACGCTGATCATGATCTTCCTCGTCGTCATCGCCTGCTCGCGGGTGCTGTCGCTCACCGCGCAGCGCGACGACATCGAGCGCTCGGCGCGCAGCACGCTGGCGCTGGCGGCCGGGCAGGTCGCCTCCACGCTGGAGCTGACCGGCGCCTATCGCGAGCTCTCGGCCACGCAGGACATGCTCGACGGCTTCTCCCGCAACGGGCTGCTCGACCCGGCCCACGTGCTCGCCGTCACCGACGGCAACCTGAAGCTCGTCGCCGCCACCGACAATGCGCGCGGCTGGTCCGGCCGGCCGCTGGACAGCCTGATCGCGGGCGGGCAGCCGCTGTTCCTTTTCGGCGCCCGCGCCGGCGTGCTCGACGTCTCGGTCGGCGGAGCCGAATGGTTCGCCGCGCTCGACATGACGCGCGGCCGCGAGGCCGGCGCGCTGGTGATGGTGCCGCGCGACGCCGTGCTCGCCCAGTGGCACAAGGCGGTGTCGCTCAACGTCACGCTGTTCGTGCTGACGGCGACGGTGCTGATCGTCATCCTCTACGCCTATTTCAGCCAGGCCAGCCGGGCGGCGGCCGCCGACCGGCTCTATCTGCAGGCACACGAGCGCGTCGACCTCGCGCTGGTGCGCGGCCGCTGCGGCCTGTGGGACTGGGACATGGCGCGCGGGCGCATGTACTGGTCGCGCTCGATGTTCGACATGCTGGGCTACGAGCCCTGCGAGGCGATGCTGTCCTTCGGCGAGGTCGCCAAGATCATCCACCCGGACGACGGCGACCTGTTCGAGCTCGCCAACCGGATCGTGGCGCGCGAGACGGCGCAGATCGACCAGGTGTTCCGCATGCGCCGCGCCGACGGCCAGTGGGTGTGGATGCGGGCGCGCGCGCAGGTGGTCGATCCCGACGCCACCGACGTGCACCTGATCGGCATCGCCGTCGACGTCACCGAGCAGCGCCACCTCGCCCAGCGCTCGGAAGTGGCCGACCTGCGCCTGCGCACGGCGATCGAGAGCATCGGCGAATCCTTCGTGCTGTGGGACGCCAACCAGCGGCTCGTCATGTGCAACACCAAGTTCCAGCAGGACAGCGGCCTGCCGGCGAGCGAGGTGATGCCCGGCGCGCTGCGCCAGCACATCGAGAAGCGGATGACGGCCTACGTCACCGACCGCCGGCTGCCGCACCCGGCCTCGGCGCGCGGCGGCGTCTGCTACGAGCGCCAGCTCGCCGACGGCCGCTGGCTGCAGGTCAACGAACTGACCACGCGCGACGGCGGCACGGTGTCGATCGGCACCGAGATCACCCAGATCAAGCTGCACCAGGAGAAGCTGGTCGACAGCGAGCGGCGGCTGATGGCGACCATCCACGACCTGAGCCTGGCGCGAAAGTCCGAGGAGGAGCGCACGCGCGAGCTGGTCGAGCTCAACCGCAAATACATGCGCGAGACCGAGCGCGCCGAGGCCGCCAACCGCGCCAAGTCGGAATTCCTCGCCAATATGAGCCACGAGCTGCGCACGCCGCTCAACGCCATCATCGGCTTCTCCGAGCTGATGCAGCAGGGCCTGTTCGGCTCGCTCGGCTCGCCGAAATACGAGGAGTACATCCGCGACATCCATGCCAGCGGCGGCTATCTGCTCGGCGTCATCAACGACATCCTCGACATGTCGAAGATCGAGGCGGGCCAGTTCTCGATCGACCGCGAGACGATCGACCTGTCGCCGCTGATCGACGAGACGGTGCGGGTGGTGGCGCTGCAGGCGGAGAAGAAGGCGATCACGCTCGACACCAAGGTGGCCGACACGCTGGCGCTCGAGGCCGACCGGCGGGCGGTGAAGCAGATCGTCATCAACCTGCTCTCCAACGCGGTGAAGTTCACCGGCCAGGGCGGCCGCATCCTGCTCAGGGCGCGCAAGGTGGCGGGCGCCGTCACGCTCACCATCGAGGACAATGGCTGCGGCATCCCCGCCGAGGCGCTGAAGAAGCTCGGCCGGCCGTTCGAGCAGGTGCAGAACCAGTTCTCCAAGAACCACACCGGCTCCGGCCTCGGCCTCGCCATCTCGCGCTCGCTCGCCGAACTGCATGGCGGCGCGCTGAAGATCCGCTCGACCGAAGGGGTGGGCACGATCGTCTCGGTGCGCATCCCGGTCCGCCGCCGCCGGCGTGCACGGGAGCAGGCCAAGCAGGCGGCGTAGCGGAAGCCCTTCCGGAGGAAGCTGGTACTGTCGGTGTCGCGGCGCTATATAGATTGCAAATCTAGAAAGCGGGCTCGACCGATGGCATTGAGCATCAAGACCGACGAGGCGGACCGACTGGCGCGCGAGCTTTCCCGCCTGACGGGCGAAACTATGACGCAGGCCGTCACCACCGCCTTGCGCGAGCGGATCGACAATCTGCGTCGCGGCCGGACGCAGGAAGATCTGGAGTCGCGGGTCAGGGCTTTCGCGCAGTCGGTCGCGCACCGCTACGATCGCAGCCCCGTCACGCAGGCCGAATGGGACGTCGCGGGTGGCGACAGCATGGACGAGAGCGGACGCTGATGCTGGTCGTCGATTCCTCGGCGATCATCGCGATGCTGTTCGAGGAACCCGAGGGGCCGGCCTGCATCTCGGCGCTCGAAACCAGCGCCTCCCGGATGATCTCGGCAGCGAACTACGTCGAAACGGGCACCGTGCTGGCAGGCCGCGCCGCTCCGGGCCAGCGCCGCAATGCCATCGCTGACCTGGACGCGTTCCTGTCCATGCTCGGTATCGAGATCGCGCCGCTGGACGCCGCGCTCGCGCGGACCGCGCTGGAGGCGCAGATCCGGTTCGGAAAAGGCTTCGGCAACCGCAAAGGCCTGAATTTCGGCGACAGCTTCGCCTATGCGCTGGCCAGCAGCCTGTCGGCACCCCTGCTCTTCGTCGGCGATGACTTCCATTTGACCGACATCACGCCGGCGCTCACATAGATCACTCTGCGAAGGGGGCCAGGCCGGCCTGGCGGTCATTGTAAGGCCGCAAAGGCAGGCGTAATTTCGGGGCGTATCCCACCGGGGTATTTCCTCGATGCCGCCGCGATCGACGCTTTCGTGGATTGGCCGTGCCGCCGCGCTGGCGGCCGTCGTCCTGCTTGCCGGCGCGCGCGCCGGCCAGGCGGCGACCGTGTTCTTCTATTCCGAGCCGGAGCAGTATTACGGCTGGGCGGCGGGCTACAATTACAACCGCTCCGAGCGCGAGGCGCATGACGCATGCGAGGAAGGCGGCAGCCAGTGCAAGTTCGTGCTGGAATGCGACGGCGGCTGGAGCGCGATCGCCTTCGCCGACGACCGCGCGCGCGGCGTCGGCTTCTCCTGCGGCCTCGCCAACCCGTTCGGCGCCTTCACGATGGCGCTCGCCACCTGCATCGCCCAGTCGGGCACGCTGTGCTGGACGAACGCCACCATCAGCAACAACGCCCGCGAGCTGTCGGCCGAGCAGAACCGCGCCTCCGACCGCGCCTATTACGCCCAGCAGATGCTCTATGCGCTCGACCTCTACGCCGGCGACGTCGACGGCCGGCTCGGCGGCAAGACGCGCGCGGCGCTGAAGGCGTTCCAGGCGAAGCTTGGGCTGGAGCCGACCGGCGAGCTGGACGACGCGCTGTTCGAGCGGCTGCTCGACGCGATGGGCGGCCGCGCCGGGTTGGCGCGGGCGGTGCGGGACATGGTCGAGAAGGAGAGCAAGGCGGCCGCTGAGCACGCCTACGCCCATGCCGAGCAGCCCTACGCCGTCGCCGGCTTCAGCGAGGAGATCGCGCAGCGGCCGGACGAGGCGCGTCGCCTGACGCTGGCCACCGTCCTGTCGAACTGGGGCACGAAGTGCACGCTGCCGGCCAAGAGTGCCGAGCCGGTGCCGGCCGACGGCAGCGGCGGCTGGTGGGTGACCTGCGACGAGGGCGAGTGGACGGTGAGCTGGACCGACAAGATGCACCTGATCGCCAACGGCCACATCAGCATCACGTCCGGCGACGGAGCCGCGTCCGGCGAAGCCGACCGCGACGGCACGCGCAAGGCGTCGAAGTAGCCGCCTATTTGCGCCGGCCCTTGAGCAGCGCGTCGAAATGCGCCCTCACCTTGCGCGCGGTCTCGGCGACATGCGCCTCCAGCACCTTCATCTCGGGCAGGTCGGTGCGGGCGAGCAGCAGGTCGGCCAGCCCCGGCGGGATGCCTTCGCTGTCGACCGAGCCGGTGAGGCAGAGGCGGATGATCTGCGTCAGCGTCGAATAAAGCGCGAGCGCGTCGCCGAGCTCCTGGCGGACCTGCGGCTCGGCGAAGGCCGGCGACAGGTGGGCGAGGACGTCGGCCGTGGCCGTCAGCCGCCGGTCGGCCTCGACCGCGCCCGTCAGCGTCGCCACCTGGGCGACGAATTCGAGGTCGATCAGGCCACCGGGCATCAGCTTCAGATCCCACTTGCCCTGCGGCGGCTTCTCCTTGCCGATCAGCTCGCGCATCTCGACCGCATCGCGGCGGACCTTGGCGGCGTCGCGCGGCTGGGCGAGGATCGCGGCGATCTCGGCCTCGACCTTGTCGGCCAGCCCGGCCTCGCCGGCGACCACGCGGGCGCGGGTGAGCGCCATGTGCTCCCAGGTCCAGGCCTCCTCGCGCTGGTACTTGCCGAAGGCGTCGATGTGGGTGGCGACCGGCCCCTTGTTGCCGGAGGGACGCAGCCGCAGATCGAGTTCGTAGAGCACGCCTTCGGCCGTCGGCGCCGAGACGGCCGCGATCAGCCGCTGCGTCAGCCGGCTGAAATAGTGCGACGGGGCGAGCGGCTTGTCGCCGTCGGATTCCTCGGCGCCCGGATCGTGGTCGTAGAGCAGGATCATGTCGACGTCGGAGCCGGCCGTCAGCTCGCGGCTGCCGAGCTTGCCCATGCCGAGCACGACGATGCGGCCGCCGGGCACGAGGCCGTGGCGGGAGGCGAACGCGCCGACGACGGCCGCGAGCGCGGCGCCGATCGTCAGGTCGGCGAGATCGGAGAAGGCCTTGCCGGCGCGCGAGGCGTCGATCGAGCCGGTGAGCAGGCGCATGCCGATCAGGAACTTCTGCTCGGAGGCGAAGATGCGCAGCCGGTCGAGGATCTCCTCGTAGTCGCTGGCGCCGTTGAGGAAGGCGACGAGGCGCTCGTTGAGATAGGCCTTGCTCGGCAGCTCCGACAGCAGCGCCGGGTCGAGCAGACCGTCGAAGACGTGCGGCCGGCGCGTGATGATGGCGGCGAGCCGCGGCGCCGTGCCCATGATCGTGGCCATCAATTGCAGCAGGCGCGGGTTCGACTGCAGCAGCGAGAAGAGCTGGATGCCGGCCGGCAGCCCGGCCAGGAACTCGTCGAAGCGCAGCAGCGCCTCGTCGGCGCGGCGGGTGGCGCCGAAGGCCTCCAGCAGCGCCGGCGTCAGCTCGGTCAGCCGCTCGCGCGCCTCGGCCGAGCGCGTGGCACGGTAGCGGCCGTAGTGCCAAGCGCGGATGACCCGGCAGATGTCGCTCGCCCGCTCGAAGCCCAGCCCTTCCAGCGTGCGCAGCGTGTCGGGATCGTCGACGTCGCCGGTGAAGACGAGGTTGCCGGTGGTCGAGGTGAGCTGCGGGGCGGCCTCGAACAGCGCCGCATAGTGGCGCTCGACCTGGTGCAGCGCCTTGCGGAAGGCCTCCGAGAAGGCCTCGGCGTCGGGGTAGCCGAGCATCAGGGCGATGCGCGTCAGGCCCTCGTCGTCCTCGGGCAGCATGTGGGTCTGCTCGTCAGCCACCATCTGGATGGCGTGCTCGACGTCGCGCAGGAACCAGTATTGCCCGGTCAGCGCGTCGCGCGCCTCCGCCGTGATCCAGCCGCGCCCTGCGAGGGTGGCGAGCATCGGCACGGTCTGCTGGCCGCGCAGCTCGGGAAAGCGGCCGCCGGCGATCAACTGCTGGGTCTGGACGAAGAACTCGATCTCGCGGATGCCGCCGCGGCCGAGCTTGACGTTGTGGCCGCGCACGGCGACCTCGCCGTGGCCCTTGTGGGCGTGGATCTGGCGCTTGATCGAATGGACGTCGGCGATCGCGGCATAGTCGAGATATTTGCGCCAGACATAGGGCTGGAGCTCCTTCAGGAACGCCTCGCCCGCGGCGACGTCGCCGGCGAGCGCCCTCGCCTTGATCATCGCCGCGCGCTCCCAGTTCTGGCCACGGCTCTCGTAATAGTTGAGCGCGGCCTCGACGGGGATCGCCAGCGGCGTCGAGCCGGGATCGGGACGCAGCCTCAGGTCGGTGCGGAAGACGTAGCCGTGCTCGGTGCGGTCCTGCAGGATGCGCACCAGCCGGCGCGTCAGCCGCACGAACAGCTCCGAGGCCTCGTAGGGATCGACGATCGCCGGCGCCTCGGGGTCGAAGAAGACGATCAGGTCGATGTCGGAGGAATAGTTCAGCTCGCGCGCGCCGAGCTTGCCCATGCCGATGACGATCCAGCCCGAGCCGCGCTCCGGGTCGGCCGGGTCGGGCAGCTTCAGCTTGCCGGCGGCGTCGGCCTCGCGCAGCAGCCAGGCGACGGCGGTGCGCACGCAGGCGCCGGCGAGCTCGCTCAGGCGCGCGACGGTCGCGGCGCAGTCGGCCTCGCCGGCGAGATCGCCGAGCGCGATCAGCGCATGCGCCTCGCGCTTCAGCCGCCGCAGGTCGCGCATCAGGTCGGCCTCGGTCAGGTCAGGCGCGGCGGCCAGCGCGCCGACGGCCGCGACGATCTCGCCGATGCGCACGTCGAGCGGCCTGTCGAACAGCGGCTCCAGCATCTCCGGCGCGAGCCGCAGGCAGTCGCGCAGATAGGGCGACAGGTCGATCGCGGCGGCGACGAAGGAGGCGAGCGGCCCGCCGGCCGACAAGGCTTCGGCGACGCGGCCGGCGCCGGCCTGCCGGGCAGTCTCGACCAGGTCGGCGAGGTCGGCCTCGGCGGCGGCGGGGTCGAGCGGGTGCAGCTCGCGCACCGGCCGGCCGAACCAGACCTCTCCCGAGGCGACGCGCTTGCCGTCCGCCTTCGTCACGCGGCCGCCTCCCGCGGCGGGAAGACCATGCGGACGACGAGACCCGGCTCGGCGTCGGCCAGTTCGAGGCGGCCGCCGTGGAAGGTCATCACCGCCTTGGCGAGGCTGAGGCCGAGGCCGGAGCCCGGCATGTTGCGGCTCTGCTCCAGCCGCACGAAGCGCTCGGTGACGCGCTCGCGCTCGCCGGCCGGCACGCCCGGCCCGTTGTCGCGCACCGACAGGACGACGCCTGCGGCCGACTGCTCCAGATTCACGCTCACCTCCGCCGCGCGGCCCTCGACATCCGCGCTGTACTTGATCGCGTTGTCCACGATGTTCGAAAGCGCCTGGCCGATCAACTCGCGATTTGCGGGAATCACCGCCGGGCCGGCGACGGCCGAGGTCAGCCGCACCTTGCGCTCCTCCGCCACCGGCTCGTAGAGCTCGACAACGTCCTGCACCGTCTCGGCAAGGTCCACCTGCGTGGTCGGCTCGGCCGAGTTGCCGGCCTCCAGCCGCGAGATCATCAAGATGGCGTTGAAGGTGCGGATCAACTGGTCGGATTCGGCGATGTTGGCCTCCAGCGCCTCGCGGTAGTCGCGGGTGGAGCGCTTGCCGGTCAGCACCGATTCGGCCCGGTTGCGCAGGCGCGTCAGCGGCGTCTTCAAGTCGTGGGCGATGTTGTCGGAGACCTGCTTCAGCCCCTCGTTGAGGGAGGCGATGCGCGCCAGCATCGTGTTCAGGTTCTCCGAGAGCCGGTCGAACTCGTCGCCCGAGCCGGCGACCGGCAGCCGGCCGGTCAGGTCGCCGCCCATGATGCGCCGGCTCGCCTCCGACAGGCTGTCGATGCGCAGCAGCGCGCGGCGGCCGACGAAGAACCAGATCAGCAGCGCGCCGAAGCCCATCATGCCGAAGGCGACGACCAGCGAGCGGCGCACGACGCGGCTGAACTGCTCCGGCTCGCCGAGGTCGCGGCCGACCAGCACGATCATGCGGTTGGGCAGCCGGAAGACGATGGCCACGGCGGCATGGCCGGCGGGCTGGTCGGCCTCGCCCAGCGCCTCGCCGAAGCGGCGGTAGGAAAAGGGCTGCTCGGTCCAGCCGTCGGTCGTCAGCACTCCCGGCTGGAGGCTCTGGACGTTGCCGGTGAGGACGCGGCCGTCGGGATTGGCGATCAGATAGAGGTTGGCGCCGGGCTGGCGCGCCCGTTGCTCGATGACACGCACGAGAAAGGGCAGGCCGCCGCGGTCGTAGGCCTGGGCGAGGCCCATCACCTCCTCGTTGATGGTGTCGCGCGTCTGCGCCGTCAGCATGCTGGTCGACAGCGAGGTCATGTAGACGACCAGCACGGTCGCGCAGATGACGAACAGGATCAGGTAGAGCGCGGAGAGCCGCGCGGCCGTGGTGTTCCAGATCGCCCTGAGTGCCGCCAAATCAGCCGGCCCTCAGCATGTATCCGGCGCCCCGCACCGTATGCAGGACGGGGGAGTCGAATTCCTTCTCGATCTTGGCGCGCAGCCGCGAGACGTGCACGTCGATGACGTTGGTCTGCGGGTCGAAATGGTAGTCCCAGACGTTCTCCAGCAGCATGGTGCGTGTGACTACCTGGCCGGCATGGCGCATCAGATATTCGAGCAGGCGGAACTCGCGCGGCTGCAGCACGATCTCGCGGCCGGCGCGACGCACGGTGTGCGACAGCCGGTCGAGTTCGAGGTCGCCGACCTTGTAGACGGTCTCGACCTCCTTCGACTGGCCGCGGCGGTTGAGCGCCTCGGTGCGGGCGAGCAGCTCGGAGAAGGCGTAGGGCTTGGTGAGGTAGTCGTCGCCGCCGGCACGCAGGCCGGTGACGCGGTCGTCGACCTCGCCGAGCGCCGACAGGATCAGCACCGGCGTGGTCTTGCCGCGCGCGCGGAGCTGGGCGACGACGGAGAGGCCGTCGCGGCGGGGCCGCATGCGGTCCACCACCAGCACGTCGTAGTCGCCGCTGTCGGCGAGCGAGAAGCCCGTCTCGCCGTCGGCCGCGACATCGGCCGTGTGGCCGGCCTCGTCGAAGGCCTTCTGGATGTACTCCGCCGCCTCGCGGTCGTCCTCGATGACCAGAATCTTCATGGGATGCTTATACGCCAAACGTGCTGCGGCAGGCGATCTCGTCGCCCGAAACGGAAAGCGGCAGCGAAAGGTCTCCCTTCCGCTGCCGCCGGAACCGGGCGGAACGAGGATACTGCCGCGCCGATCCCGATGCGGTCCCGGCGGCGGGCGGGGATGCCTGCGCCGCCGCCGGGACGGCTCGTCAGTCCGATCAGCCCTCGGCCACCGGCAGCGCGATGAACTCGCTCTTGCTGTCGCGCTGGACCTGCAGGAGCACCGCCTTGCGGCCGGCGTCGGAGGCGGCCTTGACCGCCTTCTGCATGTCGGCGGCGCTGCTCACCGCGCTGGAGTTGACCGAAACGATCACGTCGCCCGCCTGGATGCCGCGCTCGGCGGCGTCGCCGTTCGGGTCGACGTCGGTGACGACCAGCCCGTTGCCGTCCTCGGACGGGGTCACGGTCAGGCCGAAGCTGTCGAGCACGTCGGCGCTGGCCGGCGCGCTGGTGTCGGCCTTGGCCTCCTGCGTCGCGCCGGGCAGCTCACCGAGCTTGACGGTCAGCGTCTTGGCCGCATTGTTGCGCCAGACGGTGATCTCGGTGCTGGTGCCGGGCGCCAGGTTGGCGATCAGGCGGGCCAGCTCGCGCGGCGATTCGACCGTCTTGCCGTCGACGGCGGTGATGACGTCGCCGGCCACGATGCCGGCCGCCTTGGCCGGGCCGTCGGCCTGCGGGTCGGCCACCAGCGCGCCCTCGGTCTTGGCGAGGCCGAGCGATTCGGCGATGTCCTTGGTCACCGGCTGGATCTGCACGCCGAGCCAGCCGCGCTCGATCGAGCCCTTGCTGATCAGGCGGCCGACCACGTCCTTGGCGGTCGAGGCGGGGATGGCGAAGGCGATGCCGACATTGCCGCCCGACGGCGAGAAGATGGCGGTGTTGATGCCGACCACCTGGCCGTTGAGGTTGAAGGCGGGGCCTCCGGAATTGCCGCGGTTCACCGCCGCGTCGATCTGGATGAAGTCGTCATAGGGGCCGGCGCCGATGTCGCGGCCGCGGGCCGAGACGATGCCGGCCGTCACCGTGCCGCCGAGGCCGAACGGGTTGCCGACGGCGACCACCCAGTCGCCGACGCGGACCTTGGAATCGTCGGCGAAGTCGACATAGGTGAACTTGCGCTTGTCATCGACCTTGAGCACGGCGAGGTCGGTGCGCGGGTCGGCGCCGACCAGCTTGGCCGCCAGCTCGGTACCGTCGTCGAGCACCACCGTGAACTCGGAGCCGCCGTCCACGACGTGGTTGTTGGTCACGACGTAGCCGTCCTCGGAGATGAAGAAGCCGGAGCCCTGCGCCGACGGGCGGGCGCGCTCGGGACGGTTACGGTTGCCGAAGTGCTGGCCGCCGGGCTGCTGCGGCTGGTTGCGGAAGAAGCGGTTGAGCGGATGGTCCTTGGGGAGATCCGGGAAGCCGGGGAAGTTGAAGAAGACGACCGCCGGCGAGACCTGCTGGACGATGTCGGCGAAGCTCGGAACCTGCTGCTGGCTCTCGACACGGACCGCGTCGGCGAGCACGGGGGCGGTGCCGGTGGCGACCGCGCCGAAGCCGATCGCGCCGGCGATCGCCAGCGAGGCCACCGCGGCCATCAGCCGGTTGCGGGTCTTCGAGACGCTGGATTTCGTATTGTTTTCCATCTCTGCTGTCCTCTTGGAAGGGATGCTGGCGCATCGTTCGCAGAGAGAGATAGGTCGGCCGACATTACGCCGCCATTTCCGGCGTATGAAGATTTCGTAATGTTGGGACGGGCGGCGGCCGCGGCTATTCGCCCAGTATGTCCTTCAGCCGCTCGCGCTCCTCGCCGGTCAGCGGCGCGGCCTTGCCGCCGCCGCCCCGGCCGCGCAGCACGAGGAAGACCCCGCCGGCGAGCAGGATCAGCAGCGGCGTGCCCCACAGCAGCGCGTTGCGGGCGCTGAAGCGCGGCTTCAGCAGCACGAACTCGCCGTAGCGCGCCACGATGAAGTCGATCGCCTGCGCGTCGGTGTCGCCGGCGGTCAGCCGCTCGCGAACCAGCACGCGCAGGTCGTGCGCGAGGTCGGCGTCGGAATCGTCGATCGACTGGTTCTGGCAGACCATGCAGCGCAGCTCGGCCGAGATGGCGCGCGCGCGCGCCTCCAGCGCCGGATCAGCCAGCATCTCGTCGGGCCGGACGGCCAGCGCCGGCATCGCCGCCGCGCACAGAAGCGCCAGCGCCGCCAGCATGGCCCTCGCCGTCCTCATGCGGCCGCCTCCTGCCTCGCCGCCTTGCGGCGCGGCGCGGCGGCCCAGCCCGAAGGTGCGGATGCCCGATTCGGTCGTCGGCATCTGGCGGGTGGTGTACATGCGCTTGGCGGCCATCACCGTGCCGAGCGCCTCGCCGCCGCGACCGGCGACGACGAAGGTCGCGCGGTCCTCGACGAAGTTCGGCCCCTGGCGCGGCTGCAGCCCCTCGAAGCGCAGCGTGTAGCCGCCCACCTCGGCGGTGTCGCCGGGCTTCATCGTGACGAACCGCTCGGCCTCCAGCGCCGTCACCGAGACGATGCCGAGCACGGTCAGCCCCAGCCCGGCATGGGCGAGCGCGGTGCCGTAGACGGAGCGCGGCAGGCCGGCCAGCCGCCGCGCGGCGGTGGCGAGCGGCACGCCCGGCAGGCCGGACTTGAGCGCGAGGTCGGTCAGCGCGCCGAACACCAGCCAGGCGGCGAGCCCGAAGCCGAGCGCGGCGAAGGCGGCGCTGCGGTCGATGAAGACCAGCGCCAGCAGCGTC
>Ga0066256_1002262_pt1 | contig 18415 bp, 18 predicted proteins | sample ThiBio_1000_biof_FD_87107 | JGI IMG/M metagenome (GOLD analysis project Ga0066256, IMG submission 87107) | Wastewater bioreactor microbial communities from Cape Town, South Africa - Thiocy_expt_1000_biof (version 2) | ecosystem: Engineered > Bioreactor > Thiocyanate-remediating >...
CTGGAAGCTATTTTATTCATAGCAAAATCACACCGTGGGCGCCGCGCTGAAGTGGAACACCCCGGGTTCGAGCACCGGGTCCACGCTGACCGCGATGGCGCTCTTGGGCGGGAAACGCCCTTCGAGCAGCAGCTTGGACAGCGGGTTCTCGATGCGCTGCTGGATGGCGCGCTTGAGCGGGCGCGCACCGAACACGGGGTCGAAGCCGACCTTGGCCAGCTCGGCCAGCGCCGCGTGCGACACGTCCAGCGCCAGGTCCATCTTCGCCAGGCGCGACTGCAGCAACTGCAGCTGGATGCGCGCGATGGCCTCGATGTGCGCCGCGTCGAGCGCATGGAACACCACGGTCTCGTCGATGCGGTTGAGGAACTCGGGGCGGAAGTGGTTCTTCAGCCCGCCCCACACGGCCTCCTTGATGTCGTCCGAGTCCTGCCCCACCATGGCCTGGATGAGGTGCGAGCCGATGTTGCTCGTCATCACGTTCACTGTGTTCTTAAAGTCCACGGTGCGGCCCTGGCCGTCCGTCAGGCGGCCATCGTCCAGCACCTGCAGCAGCACGTTGAACACGTCGGGGTGGGCCTTCTCCACCTCGTCGAGCAGCAGCACGGAATAGGGCTTGCGGCGCACGGCCTCGGTCAGGTAGCCGCCCTCCTCATAGCCCACGTAGCCGGGCGGCGCGCCGATCAGGCGGGCCACGGAATGCTTTTCCATGAACTCGCTCATGTCGATGCGGATGAGGTGCTCCTCGCTATCGAACAGGAAGCCCGCCAGCGCCTTGCACAGCTCGGTCTTGCCCACGCCCGTGGGGCCGAGGAACAGGAAGGAGCCCGTGGGACGGTTCGGGTCCGACAGGCCCGAGCGCGAGCGCCGGATGGCGTTGGCCACGGCGGCGATGGCCTCGTCCTTGCCCACCATGCGCTCGTGCAGCTTGCCTTCCATCTGCAACAGCTTGTCCTTCTCGCCCTGCATCATCTTGGCCACGGGAATGCCGGTGGCGCGGCTCACCACCTCGGCGATTTCCTCGGCGCCGACGTGGGTGCGCAGCAGGCGGTTGGCCTGGGCCGCACCGTCCTTGCCTTCTTCCTTGGCCTGGGCTTCCCTGAGCTGGCGCTCGAGTTCGGGCAGCTTGCCGTATTGCAGCTCGGCCACCTTGTTGAAGTCGCCCTTGCGCTTCCATTCCTCGATCTGCAGCTTGACCTGCTCGACCTGCTCGCGCACCTGCTGGCTGCCCTGGGCCTGGGCTTTCTCCTGCTGCCAGATCTCGTCGAGGTCGGCAATCTCCTTCTGCAGCGAAGTGATTTCCTCCTCGATCAGGCCAAAGCGTTTTTGCGAGGCCTCGTCCTTCTCACGGCGCACGGCCTCGCGCTCGATCTGCAGCTGGATCAGGCGGCGGTCGAGCTTGTCCATGACCTCGGGCTTGGAGTCGATCTCGATCTTGATCTTGGACGCGGCCTCGTCGATCAGGTCGATGGCCTTGTCGGGCAGGAAACGGTCGGTGATGTAGCGGTGGCTCAGCTCGGCCGCAGCCACGATGGCCGGGTCGGTGATCTCCACGCCGTGGTGCACCTCGTACTTTTCCTGCAGGCCGCGCAGGATGGCGATGGTCGCCTCCACCGTGGGCTCGCCCACGAGGATCTTCTGGAAGCGGCGCTCCAGCGCGGCGTCTTTTTCGATGTACTTGCGGTATTCGTCCAGCGTGGTCGCGCCCACGCAGTGCAGCTCGCCGCGCGCCAGGGCGGGCTTGAGCATGTTGCCGGCATCCATGGCGCCCTCGGCCTTGCCCGCGCCCACCATGGTGTGCAGCTCGTCGATGAAGACGATGGTCTGGCCCTCGTCCTTGGCCAGCTCGTTCAGCACGGTCTTGAGGCGTTCCTCGAACTCGCCACGGAACTTGGCACCCGCCAGCAGCGCCGCCATGTCGAGTGAGAGCACGCGCTTGCCCTTGAGCGACTCGGGTACCTCGCCCGCCACGATGCGCTGGGCCAGTCCCTCGACGATGGCCGTCTTGCCCACGCCGGGCTCGCCGATCAGCACGGGGTTGTTCTTGGTGCGGCGCTGCAGCACCTGGATGCCGGCCTCCAGGCTCTTGCGCGTGAGGCCATTCTCCTTGGCGATGCGCGCGGCCTCGCCTTTGCCGTCCGTCAGCGCCAGCAGAAACAGCTCGCTGGCGATGAACTGGTCGCCGCGCTTGATGGCCTCCTTCTCGGTGGCCTGCAGCACGCGGCCCAGCTCGGGCCCGCCCTGCACCTGCTCGTGGCCCTGCACCTGGGGCAAGCGCTTGACGGCGGCCTCGGCCGCCGACAGCAGGCCGGGCACGTTGGCGCCGGCGCGTTCCAGCAGCGCGCGCGGGCCGTCGTCCTGGCGCAGCATGGCCACCAGCAGGTGGACGGGTTCGATGTAGGCGTGGTCATGGCCCAGCGCGAGCGACTGGGCGTCGCCCAGGGCTTCCTGGAATTTGGTGGTGAATTTGTCGAGACGCATGGGTGGCAATCCTCCGGTACTGCAACAGAAGTGGTAGCGCCGCCGGTGTTTTCAAGCCAGGCGCTCGCGCACGCTCCTGAAAACAGAGCTGCTCGCGCTTGTTCCACAGGCCCTGGTGGCCCATTTGGCTTCAATCCTGCGGCGCATTCGCCGAGGCCAGCCCCCAGCGGGCGAGCGCGGCGTCGTCGCTGGCGCGCGCATCCACCCAGCGCGCGCCCTGCGCCGTGGCCTCCTTCTTCCAGAACGGCGCCTGGGTCTTGAGGTAGTCCATGAGGAACTCGCAGGCCTGGAAGCTCTCGCCGCGGTGCGCCGAGGTCACGGCCACGAGCACGATCTGGTCCGTGGGCGCCAGCAGGCCCACGCGGTGGATGATGCGCACCCCCCGGATGTCGAAGCGCCGCCGGGCCTCGTCGATCATGGCGGCGATGGATTTCTCCGTCATGCCGGGGTAGTGCTCCAGCTCCATGGCGGCCACGGCCTCGCCCGCGCTGTGCTCGCGCACCGTGCCCACGAAACAGCACACGGCGCCCACGCCCGGGTCGCCCGCGCGCAGGGCGGCGATTTCCGCGGAGACGTCGAAGTCCGCAGTCTGGATGGACACGGCGTGGAGCGCATTCATGGTGGCTGGCCTTTGCAAAGCTCGATCAACAGAGCGGGCGGCGGCACAGGGCCGCGGATTGCCGCTACGATTCGCCCGCACTGTACCCGCATCGCCCCCCGCCCGCACGCCCATGGCCACCATCCACACCCCGCTCTACCAGCTCTACCCGTCGCCGCGCAACCAGTACCGCGAGGTCTTCGCGCACCAGGTCTTCGTGCCCTACCCCTACGCCCTGATCGACCTGGCGGCCATGGACCTGGCGGGCCGCAGCACACTGTTTGCCGCCTGCCGCCATGCGGACATGAAGATGGGCCAGGTGGTGAGCTTCGAGCTGGAGGCCGACCGCGTCCGCTTCGAGCGCCTGTTCACGCCCGACTGACGGGAGCCCCATGGACCAAGACGACAACCAGATCCAGGTGCCGCCCTCCTTCGTCGCGCTGTACAGCGACGCGCGCCAGCGCCTGCACGAGCCGCCTGCCGTGGTGCGCGCGCGCTACGAGCTGTGCGAGGACCTGGCCAGCCACCTGGTGGAGCAGGCACAGGCGCAGTACCACGGGCAGACGCCGTCCGAGGCCGAGGTGCTGCGCCGCATGCATGCGGGCCTGTGCAGCGCCGGCTCGGGCGTGAGCGCGGCCGAGGCGGCCTGGATCACCACACGCCTGGCCGAGCTGCTCGCCTGGCCCTGCCCTGCGCTGCAGCCACCGCCGGCGTGAGCCGCGGCGCCGCAGGCGCCGTCAACCGCCCGTGACGGGCGGGAAGAAAGCCACCTCGGCGCCCTCGTGCAGCGGCGCCGCGTCCTCGCTGAGCACCTGGTCCAGCGCCATGCGCACGGCGCGGCCGCGCTGCAGGGCGGCAGCGTGCGCGCCGCCGCGCGCGATGAGCGTGTCGCGCAGCGCACCCAGGGTGGCGGCATCGGTGTCCAGGCTCTCCTGATCGATGCCCAGGGCCTCGCGGATGGAGGCGAAATAGCGCACCGTGATCTTCATGCGAGCAGCTCCGAAAAAGGGATGTAGCGCACCACATCGCCGCGCGCGATGGGCTGGCCCGGGGGGTTGTCCACCACGCCGTCGCCCCAGACGGTGGAGGTGAGCACGCCCGAGCCCTGGTTGGCAAACAGGTCCAGCCCGCCCGCCGCGTTGCGCCGCACGCGCAGGAACTCGCGCCGCTTGTCGGCGCGCGGCCAGTCGAAGTCGGCGCGCAGGGCGATGGCGGCGGGGGCCGTGTCGCGCACGCCCTGCAGGCGCAGCACGAAGGGCCGCACCAGGAGCAGGAAAGTGAGGTAGCTCGACACCGGGTTGCCGGGCAGCCCCATGAAATGGGCCGCGCCGATGCGCCCGTAGGCGAAGGGTTTGCCCGGCTTCATGGCGATCTGCCACAGGTCGAGCCGCCCGAGCGATTCGACGGCGGGCTTGACGTGGTCTTCCTCACCGACCGAGACGCCGCCGCTGGTGAGGATCAGGTCGTGTGCGTCGGCGGCCTGGCGCAGCGCGGCGGTGGTGGCCGCGCGCTGGTCGGGCACGATGCCGAAATCCGTTACTTCGCAGCCCAGGCGCAGCAGCAGCGCGCGCAGGAAGAAGCGGTTGCTGTTGTAGATGGCGCCGGGGCGCATCTGCTCGGGCGGCACGTCCCCCGGCATGACGAGCTCGTCGCCGGTGGAAAACAGCGCCACGCGCGGGCGCCGCGCCACCTGCAGTTGTGCGAGGCCAATGCTCGCCGCCAGGCCCAGTTCGGCCGGGGTGAGGCGCGTGCCGGCGGCCAGCACCTGCGCGCCCAGGGCGATGTCTTCCCCGGCGCGGCGAATCCACTGGCCGGGCCGGGGCCGGGCGTTGACGCGCACGCGCACGCCGCCCGGGCCGTCCTGCGCCTCGCAATCTTCCTGCATGACGATGGCGTCCGCGCCCTGGGGCACGGGCGCGCCGGTGAAGATGCGCGCTGCGCTGCCGGGCGCGAGCGGCTGGCCCGCGCTGCCAGCGGCGATGCGCTGCGTGACGGGCAGCTCGGCGCCGGCCTGCGGCACGTCGGCCGTGCGCAAGGCGTAGCCGTCCATGGCGCTGTTGTCCTGCGGCGGCACCTGCAGCGGCGAGACGGCGGCCACCTGCAGCACGCGGCCGTCCGCGTCCCAGGTGGATACGGTTTCCGCACCGGTGAGCGGCTGCGCCTGGTCCAGCAGCTCGGCCAGGGCCTCGTCCAGTGGCTTCATGGGAGGACGCATGGCTTGGCTTCTCCGTGCAAATCCCAGTCGTAATCAAAGCGCTCGCCTTGCTCCAGCAGCCAGGCGGCGATCTCCGCCGGCGCGTTGAGGTCGAACACCGGCAGGCCGGTGGGCAGCGGCAGCTGGCCGGGCGCGTCGGTCGCCAGGGCGACGACGAAGTCGTCGCTGGCGTAGCGCACGGGGTGCGGCGCGCCGCCGCCCGTCGGCGCGCGCCAGACTTCCACCTTGGGCAAATCGCTTTCCTTGAAGCCTTCGACCAGGACCCAGTCCACGCCGTCGTAGAGCTCGGCCAGCAGGTGGTGCACGGAGAGCACGCTGGGCTGCTCGAACTCGCGCATCAGCGCCAGGCGCCGGTCGGACGCCACCACCACCTCGAACGCACCGGCCTCACGGTGGCGCCAGGTGTCCTTGCCGGCATGGTCGATGTCGAAGCTGTGGTGCGCATGCTTGACGACCGAGACGCGCTGGCCGCGCAAACGCAGTTCGGGAATCAGTTTCTCCACCAGCGTGGTCTTGCCGCAGCCTGAAAAACCGGCAAAGCCGACAACCTTCATGCAGACTCCCATTTGCTATCTTGTTAATAGCTATAAGCCTATGCACATCAAGCGCTAGAGGCCATTTTTACCACTATTTGCAGTGCGCGGCGATGAACGCCTTCACCCGTTCAACGTCCGCCGGCATCACCTGCACGCGCTTGGGCAGGGCCTCGATGCCGTCGAACCGCGCCGGGCGCTCGGGCGGGTGGCCCAACGCTTCGGTGATGGTTTCGGCGAACTTGATGGGCAGCGCCGTCTCCAGCACGATCATGGGCACATCGCCCGCTCCCATGTGCTCGCGCGCCACCTTGACGCCGTCGGCCGTGTGGGTATCGATGGTGGTGCCAAAGCGCCGGAAGGTGTCCCGGATGGTGGCCAGGCGGTCGGCGTGGGTGCTCTTGCCGCTGACAAATCCGTAGCGTGTGGCGGCTTCGGCAAACAGCGGGTCGGCGCCGAGGTCGAAACGGCCTTCCTGGGCCAGCGCATCACCAAAGAGTGCGCGCGTGCGTTCGGGACTGCGGCCCAGCAGGTCGAAGACGAAACGCTCGAAATTGCTGGCCTTGCTGATGTCCATGGAAGGGCTGGACGTCTCGTGCGTGTCGGCGCTGCCGCGCACGCGGTACACACCGGTGCGGAAGAACTCGTCGAGCACGTCGTTCTCGTTCGTCGCCACCACCAGGCGCTCGATCGGCAGGCCCATCATGCGCGCCACGTGGCCGGCGCAGACGTTGCCGAAGTTGCCGCTGGGCACCGTGAAGCGGACCTTCTGGTCGTTCGACGTGGTCGCCTGCAGGTAGCCGGCGAAGTAGTACACCACCTGCGCCAGCAGGCGCGCCCAGTTGATGGAGTTGACGGTGCCGATCTTGTACTGGCGCTTGAATGCCAGGTCGTTGCTGACCGCCTTGACGATGTCCTGGCAGTCGTCGAACACGCCTTCGATGGCGATGTTGTGGATGTTCTCGTCCTGCAGGCTGAACATCTGCGCCTGCTGGAAAGCACTCATGCGGCCATGCGGGCTGGTCATGAAGACGCGCACGCCCCGCTTGCCGCGCATGGCGTATTCGGCCGCGCTGCCGGTGTCGCCGCTGGTCGCGCCCAGGATGTTGAGCTCCTCGCCCCGGCGCGCCAGTTCGTATTCGAACAGGTTCCCCAGGAGCTGCATGGCCATGTCCTTGAAGGCCAGCGTCGGGCCGTTGGACAGCGCTTCGAGCCACAGGCCGGGCTCCAGCGGACGCAGCGGCACGATCTCCGGCGTGCCGAAGACTTCGGCGGTGTAGGTCTTGCGGCACAGGGCGCGCAGGTCGTCCGCCGGGATGTCGTCGATGTAGAGCGAGAGGATTTCAAACGCCAGCGCGGCGTAGCCCTGGCCCCGCAGAACGCCGCGCAGGCGCGTGAGCGCGGCGCCGTCGATCCGCGGGTAGTGCTCGGGCAGGTACAGGCCACCGTCCGGCGCCAGGCCTTCGAGCAGGATGTCGCAGAAGCGGGGTCGGGCGGAATGGCCGCGGGTGGAGAGGTATTGCATGGCGGTCTCGCAGGCCAACAGGGTGAATGTAGCGCCGTTCGATCCGTATAAGCCCGTGCGGGCCGGGCTTGTCGAAACCTGGCGCCCGCGACGCTTGCTTGGGCCAGCGCAGCGAACAGAACGAACGGCCGTGGCTTAGTTGAGCTCTTCCTTGCGGATGCGCACGATGGGCGCGAGCACCGTGGGGAGCTGCTGCAGCTCGGCCAGCACGGCGTCCAGCGTGCCTTCGCGGGCGTCGTGGGTGAGGATGATCAGGTCGGTCTGCGTCGAGCCTTCGCCGCCGACGTCCTCGGCCTCGCGCTGCAGCACGGCGTCGATGCTGACGCCGGCAGCGGCCAGCAGGCCGGTGACCTTGGCCAGCACGCCGGCCTGGTCGGCCACGCGCAGGCGCAGGTAGTAGCTGGTGACCACTTCGCTCATCGCCAGGACCGGCAGCTCGCCCATGGCTTCCTGCAGGCTGGCCGGCTGGAAAGCCAGGTGCGGCACGCGGTGGTGCGGGTCGGCGGTGTGCAGGCGGGCGATGTCGACCAGGTCGGCGATCACCGCGCTGGCGGTGGGCTCGCTGCCCGCACCCCTGCCGTAGTACAGCGTGGCGCCGACGGCGTCGCCCTGCACCACCACGGCGTTCATGGCGCCCTCGACGTTGGCGATCAGGCGCTTGGCGGGCACCAGGCTGGGGTGCACGCGCAGCTCGATGCCCTTGCTGACGCGCTTGGTGATGCCCAGCAGCTTGATGCGGTAGCCGAGCTGCTCGGCGTACTTGATGTCCTGCGCGGCGAGCTGGGTGATGCCTTCGACGTAGGCCTTGTCGAACTGCACCGGGATGCCGAAGGCGATCGCCGACATGATGGTGACCTTGTGCGCGGCGTCCACGCCTTCGATGTCGAAGGTCGGGTCGGCCTCGGCATAGCCCAGGCGCTGCGCGTCCTTCAGAGCGGCGTCGAAATCCAGGCCCTTGTCGCGCATTTCGGAAAGGATGAAGTTGGTCGTGCCGTTGATGATGCCGGCCAGCCACTGGATGCGGTTGGCCGTGAGGCCCTCGCGCAGCGCCTTGATGATCGGGATGCCGCCGGCCACGGCGGCCTCGAACGCCACCATCACGCCCTTGGCGGAGGCGGCGGCGAAGATCTCGCTGCCGTGCACCGCCAGCAGCGCCTTGTTCGCCGTGACGACGTGCTTGCCCGCGGCGATGGCTTCGAGCACCAGCTGCTTGGCGATGCCGTAGCCGCCGATCAGCTCGACGACGATGTCGATGTCGGGGTTGGCGATGACGGCACGCGCATCGCCCACCACCTGCACCCGGTCGCCGGCCACGGCGCGGGCGCGCTCCACGTCCAGGTCCGCCACCATGGTGATGGCGATGCCCCGGCCGGCGCGGCGCTGGATTTCTTCCTGGTTGCGCGCGAGGACCGTGAACACGCCGCTGCCGACGGTGCCGATGCCGAGGAGGCCTACTTGGATGGGTTTCATCAATTTTCTCAGTAAAAAATGCCTCTAGCGCCCGTCCAATAAGCGCCGATAGCTACAAAAACAATAGTCAAGCCTTGGCGTGGCGCTGCCGGTACTGCGCCAGGAAGCCCGCCAGCCGGCCCACGGCCTCGCGCAGGTCGTCCTCGTGCGGCAGGAAGACGATGCGGAAATGCTGCTGGTCGGAGTAGTTGAAGCCCGAGCCCTGCACCAGCATCACGCGCGTGGCGCGCAGCACCTCCATGAAGAACTGGCGGTCGTCCTCGATGGGGTACATCTCGGGGTCCAGGCGCGGGAACATGTACAGCGCCGCCTGGGGCTTGACGCAGGTGACGCCCGGGATCTGCGTGATCAGCTCATAGGCCAGGTCGCGCTGGCGGCGCAGGCGCCCGCCTTCCTTCACCAGGTCGTTGATGCTCTGGTAGCCGCCCAGCGCCGTCTGGATGGCCCACTGCCCCGGCACGTTGGAGCCGAGCTTGAGGTTGGCCAGCATGTTCAGCCCCTCGATGTAGTCGCGTGCTGCCCGCTTGTCGCCCGAAACCACCATCCAGCCGGCGCGGAAACCGCAGGAGCGGTAGGCCTTGGAGAGCGAGTTGAAGGTCAGCGTGAGCACGTCGGTCGAGAGGCTGGCCATGGCCGTGTGGCGCACGCCGTCGTACAGCACCTTGTCGTACACCTCGTCCACCAGCAGCACCAGGTCGTGCTCGCGCGCCAGCTGCACGATGCCGCGCAGGAGCGCGTCGGAATACAGCGCACCGGTGGGGTTGTTGGGGTTGATGACGACGATGCCGCGCGTGCGCGGCGTGATCTTGGCGCGCATGTCCTCCAGGCTGGGCATCCAGCCGTTGGCTTCGTCGCACACGTAGTGCACCGGCACGCCGCCCGCGAGGCTGGTGGCCGCCGTCCACAGCGGGTAGTCGGGCGCGGGCAGCAGCAGCTCGTCGCCGTCGTTGAGCAGCGCCTGGGTGGCCATGACGATCAGCTCGCTGGCGCCGTTGCCCAGGTAGATGTCGTCCAGCGTGACGCCCGCAATGCCCTGCTGCTGCGTGTAGTGCATGACGGCCTTGCGCGCCGCGAAGATGCCCTTGCTGTCGGAGTAGCCGGCCGAATCGGGCAGGTTGCGCGCCATGTCCTGCACCACTTCTTCGGGCGGATCGAAGCCGAACGGCGCCATGTTGCCGATGTTCAGCTTGATGATCTTCTGGCCCTCATCCTCCATCTGCCGGGCCGCGTCCACGATGGGACCGCGGACATCGTAGAGAACATTGGCGAGCTTGCTGGACTTGTGAAGGGTTTTCATGCGCGCAGGGAGCAGGGGAATTCGCGGGCCCGGGGAGCCCCCGGCAGGGCGAAACCTATAATTTGACCACAGTTCCACCGCGGCGCTGCCGCCCGGCGGCGCGCCCGCACCGCCCCAGGACCGCATGAAATTCTCCCCCGAACGCATAGACGCCCAAAGCATCTCCGGCTATGGCCCGGGCTGGGTCGCGGTGGGGGGCGAGAAGATCCACGACAGCGTCATCCTCGGCGCCCAGGGCCTGCGCACGCCGTGGCCGGTGCCCAGCTTCGAGCAGCTGACGGCCGAGCACATCGCCGAACTGGCGACGCTGGAGGCCGAAGTCATGCTGCTGGGAACGGGCGAGCGCACGCGTTTCGTGCACCCCCGGTGGCTCGCGCCGCTGCTGGCGCGGCGCATTGGCCTTGAAGCCATGGACAGCTTTGCCGCCTGCCGGACCTACAACATCCTGGCGGGAGAGGGACGCAACGTGGTGCTGGCGCTGATCATCGCCCCGCCCGCGCCGGGCTAGCGCGGCGCACCCAAGAGCCCCCGCAGGTGCCGTGGAAAGGGCTTTCAGAGTAAAATCTCGGGTTGCTGCCGGGGTTATACGAGAAAAAATCCAAACACCTTCCCCGGTTTTTCAACGACCTCACCGAGAGAGATTAAAGATATATGGCGATCGTTGTCAATAAACCCCTCCCAGAATTTGAAGCCAACGCCACCGGCGGCGTGCGGGTGACCAACACCTCGCACCACGGTCAGGTCATGGTGCTTTATTTTTATCCCAAGGACAACACGCCCGGCTGCACCACCGAAGCCATGCAGTTTCGCGACAAGTACAAGGATTTCGTCAAGGCGGGCGCCGCGGTTTTCGGCGTTTCGCGCGACAACATGAAGTCGCACGACGATTTCAAGGAAAAACTCGAACTGCCGTTCGAGCTGATTGCCGACACCGAAGAAAAAATGTGCCATATGTTCGGCGTGGTCAAGAACAAGATCATGTACGGCAAGAAGGTCAAGGGCATCGAGCGCAGCACCTTCCTGATCGACGCCGACGGCGTGCTGGCCGAAGAATGGCGCGGCCTGAAGGTGCCGGGCCACGTGGAAGAAGTTCTCAAGGCCGTCAAGGCGCTCAACGCCCTGAAAAAAGCCGCCTGAGGGGCCAGCGCGCCGCCCGCGGCGCTGCCCGGGCCGCCGTGCATAATGGCCCGATGCCGCTGCACCGCGCGACGCCCGCCCCGCTTTCCAAGCCGCCTCGGTCTCCAGGCGGCTTTTTGTTTTTCTGATCCGCCAAGGTTCCATCGCCCATGCCCCTGCCCCCCGCTCCCACCCGGCGCGCCGCGCTGCTCACCCAGGAAGCCTTCGACCACCAGCCGCCCGCACAAAAGCGCGCCGCTCGGCGCACCAGCGCTGCGGCGCCCAGCGCCGAAGTGGCGGCGCCTCTGGCCGCTGTGGGCATGCCGGCGGCGCAGCTCGAACGCACGCAGCCCGCCGCACCGGCAACGGCGAGCCCGGTACGCGCGCGCACCCGCCGCAGCGAGGCCGCACCGGAGGGCAAGCCCAACGTGGCACCCGCTCCCGCCGCCAAACCCGCCCGCGAGCGCAAGGCGCGCAAGAGCGGGCCGGCCAAGCTGTTCGTGCTCGACACCAACGTGCTGCTGCACGACCCGACCAGCCTGTTCCGCTTCGAGGAGCACGACATCTACCTGCCGATGATCGTGCTGGAGGAACTCGACGGCCACAAGAAGGGCATGACCGAAGTGGCGCGCAATGGCCGCCAGGTCAGCCGCTCGCTCGATGCCCTGGTGGCCACGCCGGGGGCCGACATCGGCCGCGGCATCAAGCTCGACTCCACCGGCCAGCGCGCCGCCGGCGGCTGCCTGTTCTTCCAGACCTCCGGGCTGGATTACGAACTGCCGACAAGCCTCCCGCAGGGCAAGGCCGACAACCAGATCCTCGGCGTGGTCGAGAGCCTGCGCAGGCAGCACGCCGGGCGCGAGGTGGTGCTGGTGTCCAAGGACATCAACATGCGCGTCAAGGCGCGTGCGCTCGGCCTGCCGGCCGAGGACTACCAGAACGACAAGGCGCTGGAAGACGGCGACCTGCTCTACGCCGGCGTGCTGGCGCTGCCGCAGGACTTCTGGAACCGCAACGGCAAATCGGTCGAGAGCTGGCAGAGCGGCGCGCACACCTACTACCGCATCAGCGGGCCCATCGTGCCGCAGCTGATGATCAACCAGTTCGTCTATTTCGAGGCGCCGGGCGAGCCCAGCCTGTACGCCCGCGTGAGCGAGATCCGCGACAAGACCGCCGTGCTCAAGACGCTCAAGGACTACGGCCACGCGAAGAACGCCGTCTGGGGCGTGACCACGCGCAACCGCGAGCAGAACTTCGCCGTCAACCTGCTGATGGACCCGGAGGTCGATTTCGTCACCCTGGCCGGCACGGCCGGGACCGGCAAGACGCTGATGGCGCTGGCCGCAGGCCTGACGCAGGTGCTGGACGAGCGCCGCTATACCGAGATCATCATGACCCGCGCCACGGTGAGCGTGGGCGAGGACATCGGCTTCCTGCCCGGCACCGAGGAGGAGAAGATGGGCCCCTGGATGGGCGCGCTGGACGACAACCTCGAATTCCTGGCCAAGGGCGACGGCGGCAACGCCGGCGAATGGGGGCGCGCGGCCACCAACGATCTGATCCGCAGCCGCATCAAGATCAAGAGCATGAACTTCATGCGCGGCCGCACCTTCCTGAACAAGTACGTCATCATCGACGAAGCGCAGAACCTGACGCCCAAGCAGATGAAGACCCTGATCACGCGCGCCGGCCCGGGCACCAAGATCATCTGCATGGGCAACCTGGCGCAGATCGACACACCCTACCTGACCGAAGGCTCGTCCGGCCTGACCTTCGCCGTGGACCGCTTCAAGGGCTGGCCGCACAGCGGCCACATCACCCTGGCGCGCGGCGAGCGCTCGCGCCTGGCGGATTTCGCGAGCGAAGTGCTGTAACGCCCCGGGTTTTGAAGCAAAAAGAGCTGCCAGCGCACGGTCCGCATGCCTTGGCAGCTCTTTTTTTCATAGCTAAAGAAGCAATTTACTATCGCTTTTCTAGCAATGAAACCTTGCCAGACAAGCGCTGGAGGCCAATTTGACCCTCAAAAATCGTCGTTCGACCCCATCGCCAGGCTCTCGAAGCGCGTCTGCGATTTCTGGAAGAACAGCTTGACCGTGCCGGTCGGCCCGTTGCGCTGCTTGCCGATGATGATTTCGGCGACGTTGGGCTCCTTGCTGTCCTTGTTGTAGTAGTCGTCGCGGTAGATGAACATGATGATGTCGGCGTCCTGCTCGATGGCGCCGGACTCGCGCAGGTCGCTCATCATCGGGCGCTTGTCGGTGCGCGTCTCGACGCTGCGGTTGAGCTGCGAGAGCGCGATCACCGGGCACTGCAGTTCCTTGGCCAGCATCTTCAGGCCGCGCGAGATCTCGCCCAGTTCGGTGGCGCGGTTCTCGCCCTGCGGGTTGCTCGAGCCGCTCATGAGTTGCAGGTAGTCGACCACGATCAGTCCGAGCTTGCCGCAACTGCGCGCCAGGCGCCGGGCGTTGGCGCGCAGCTCGCTCGGGGTGAGGCCGGGCGTTTCGTCGATGTGCAGCGAGACGTTGCGCAGGCGCTCGATGGCTTCCGTCAGGCGCGGCCATTCGTCGTCGGTCAGCTTGCCGGTGCGCAGGTGCCCCTGGTCGATGCGGCCGATGGAGCCGACGATACGCACCGCCAGTTGCGCGGCGCCCATTTCCATGGAGAACACCGCCACCGGCAGGCCTTCGTTCAAGGCCACGTGCTCGGCGATGTTGATCGCCAGCGCGGTCTTGCCCATGGACGGGCGCGCCGCCAGCACCACCATGTCGCCCGCCTGCAGGCCGGAGGTCATGCGGTCCAGGTCGATGAAGCCGGTGGGCACGCCGGTGATGTCGTTCGGGTTGTCCGCCATCTCCTGCACGCGGTCGAGCAGGTCGACCACCAGGCTTTCCATGCCCTGGAAGCCCTGCTTCATGCGCGAGCCTTCCTCGCCGATGTTGAAGATCTTCTGCTCGGCCTCGTCGAGGATCTTGTCCACCGGCCGGCCCTGCGGGTTGAAGGCGGCGGTGGCGATCTCGTCGCTCGCCGTGACGAGCTTGCGCAGGATGGCGCGCTCGCGCACGATTTCGGCGTAGCGGCGGATGTTGCTGGCGCTCGGCACGTACTGCGCCAGGGCGTTGAGATAGGCGAGGCCGCCGATCTCCTCGGATTTGCCGATACTCTGCAGCTGCTCGTACACCGTGATCACGTCGGCCGGCTTGCTGGCGTTCACCAGCTTGGCGATGCCGGCGTAGATCAGGCGGTGCTCGAAGCGGTAGAAATCGCTCTCGACCAGCAGGTCGCCCACGCGGTCCCAGGCCTGGTTGTCGAGCAGCAGGCCGCCGAGCACGCTGGATTCGGCCTCGGTGGAATGCGGGGGTACGCGCAATTGCGCCAGCTGGTGGTCGTAGGGAGCGAACTCCTCATCGACCGGGATCACGAAATCGGACATAGCCTGCGATCGTACCGGGCCGGGCGGACCGCGTCACCGCACAAGCCTGTGGGCAGGCTGTGGACAAGCCTTGGGACAAGCAGGGCACAGCCTGTGCCCACGCCTCTGTCAGGCGCCCGGCGCCGCGAACCGCGCAAATACGGCGTCCAGCTGCGTGCGCCAGGCCTGTTTGTCGGTCTCGCCGGCAAAGCTCGCGTCGATGCTGTTGCGCGCCAGCTGCCAGGCGTGGCGCGCGTCCATGCCGGTGGCGGCAAATACGCGCAGGAAGTTTTCGTTCACGTAACCGCCGAAATACGCCGGGTCGTCGGAATTGACCGTGGCGCACAGGCCGGCCTCGAGGAGCTGGCGCAGGTTGTGCTGGGCCAGGTCGGGGAACACGCACAGCTTCTGGTTCGACAGCGGGCAGACGGTGAGCGCGATGCGCTCGCCCGCCAGGCGGCGCATCAGCGCCGCGTCGTGCTGGGCCTGCACGCCGTGGTCGATGCGCTCGACGCCCAGCACGTCAAGCGCGCTCCAGATGTAGGCCGGGGGCCCCTCCTCGCCGGCGTGCGCCACCAGGTGCAGGCCCAGGGCGCGGGCCCGGGCGAAGACGCGCGCGAATTTTTCCGGCGGGTGGCCCAGCTCGGACGAATCGAGGCCGACGCCGATGAACAGTGCGCGGTACGCCAGCGCCTCCTCCAGCGTGGCCAGCGCGTCTTCCTCGCTCAGGTGGCGCAGGAAGCACAGGATCAGCTCGGCGCTGATGCCGCTCTCGCGGCGCGCGTCCACGCAGGCGCGGTGCAGGCCTTGAACGACCGTCGCCATGGGCACGCCACGCGCCGTATGCGTCTGCGGGTCGAAGAAGATCTCCGCCCGCACCACGTTGTCGGCCGCGGCACGCTCCAGGTAGGCGCGCGCCATGTCGTAGAAGTCCTGCTCGTGCAGCAGCACGCTGGCGCCGGCGTAGTAGATGTCGAGAAAACTCTGCAGGTCGGTGAAGGCGTAGGCACTGCGCAGCGCCTCGACGCTGGCGTAGGGCAGCGCCACGCCATTGCGCGCGGCCAGCGCGAAGATCATCTCGGGCTCCAGCGAACCTTCGATGTGGATGTGCAGCTCGGCCTTGGGCATGGCGCACAGCAACTCGGGCAACCGTTCCGGGGCAATGTTCGGAGAGAGGGTCATGGTGCGCTTTCCTCAGATGAACGAAAAAGGCCGCCCGAAGGCGGCCCGTTGCATAAGGCCCAGGTCGGGGCTTACTTCTTGTCGCCGCCGGGCACGCTGCCTTCCACGCCCTTGACGTAGAAGTTCACGCCGCCCAGGAATTTGTCGTCGGCCACCGCGTCCTTGGCGATGACTTCCTTGCCGGTATTGTCGACCAGCGGGCCCTTCCAGATGTGGAAGGTGCCGTCCTTCAGACCGGCCTTGACCTCTTCCACCTTGGCCTTGAGCTCGGCCGGCACGTCCTCGGCGATGGACACCATGTCGATGGCGCCTTCCTTCACACCCCACCAGGCCTGGCCCGTGGTCCAGGTGCCGTCCAGCACGTCCTTGACCGCCTTGGTGTAGTACGGCGCCCAGTTGATGATGGCCGAGCCCAGGTGCGCCTTGGGGCCGTAAGCCGTCATGTCCGAATCCCAGCCGAAGGCGCGCTTGCCTTTTTCCTGCGCCGTCTTGAGCACCGCCGGGGAGTCGGTGTTCTGGAACAGCACGTCGGCGCCGCCGTTGATCAGGCTGGTGGCGGCTTCGGTTTCCTTGGGCGGGCTGAACCATTCGTTCACCCACACCACCTTGGTCTGGATCTTGGGGTTCACGCTCTGCGCACCCAGCGTGAAGCTGTTGATGTTGCGCAGCACCTCGGGAATCGGCACCGAGCCGACGACGCCCAGGGTGTTCGTCTTGGTCATGCCGCCGGCGATGATGCCGGCCATGTACGCGCCTTCGTAGGTGCGGCTGTCGTAGGTGCGCAGGTTGTCGGCCGTCTTGTAGCCGGTGGCGTGCTCGAACTTCACGCCGGGGTTGTCTGCGGCCACCTTGATCATGGATTCCATGTAGCCGAAGGTGGTGCCGAAAATCAGCTTGTTGCCCTGGCCCGCCAGGTCGCGCAGCACGCGCTCGGCGTCGGCCGATTCGGGCACGCTCTCGACGAAGCTCGTGACGATCTTGTCGCCGAACTCTTTTTCGATGGCCTTGCGGCCGTTGTCGTGTGCGTACGACCAGCCGCCGTCGCCCACCGGGCCGACATAGGCGAACGCGATCTTCAGGGGCTCGGCCGCGGGTGCGGGAGCGGCCGCCACGGGGGCGGGCTCGGGAGCGGCGGCCGATGCCGGCGCCTCCTCCTTCTTGCCACAGCCCACGAGCGCGGCAGCGGCCACGGCGGACAGTGCAGCCACTTTGAGAAGTGCGCGTTTGTGCAGGTCGGTCATGTCGGGTTTCCTGGTTGGTTCAAAAAATGCAAGCGGCTTGCGGGACGAAAAAGGAGCCATTATGAAGTGTTACAGAGGCGTTCAGCTGCCCGGGTGGAAGGGCTTGCCGAGCGATGCCGGCATGTTCACGCGGATCCATGCCGGGTTGCGCGAAATAAGCGCCAAGACCACGATGGTGGCCAGGTAGGGCAGCATGCTGAGCCACTGGCTGGGCACGTGCACACCCGAGGCCTGCAGGTGGAACTGCAGCATGGTCACGCCGCCGAACAGGTAGGCGCCCAGCAGCACGCGGCCCGGCCGCCAGGTGGCGAAGGTGGTGAGCGCCAGCGCGATCCAGCCGCGCCCGGCGACCATGCCCTCGACCCACAGCGGCGTGTACACGGTGGAGATGTAGGCGCCAGCCAGGCCGCACAGCGCCCCCCCGGCCACCACGGCCGCCAGGCGGATGCGGCGCACCGGGTAGCCCAGCGCGTGCGCCGACTGTGGCGACTCGCCCACCGAGCGCAGCACCAGGCCGGCGCGCGTGCGGTAGAGGAACCACACCAGCGCCGCCGTGAACGCCATGGTCAGGTAGACCACGGGGTGCTGGCGAAACAGCGCCGGCCCCAGGACGGGCACATCGGCGAGCAGTGGAATGCCGTACTTGGGCAGCTCGGGCAGCTTGGCCTGCACATAGTGGATGCCGGCGAACGCCGAGAAGCCCACGCCGAACAGCGACAGCGCCAGCCCCGTGGCGTACTGGTTGGTGTTGAGCCAGATGACCAGCCAGCCAAACACCGCGGCGAGCAGCGCGCCGGCCGCCATGCCCGCGGCAAAACCCAGCCAGGGGCTGCCCGTGTGCACCACGGTGGCAAAGCCGGCGATGGCGGCGCACAGCATCATGCCCTCGGCGCCCAGGTTGACGATGCCTGCCTTCTCGTTGATGAGCAGGCCCAGCGCCGCAATCGCCAGCACCGTGCCCGCGCTGAGCGTGGCGCCGATCAGGAGTGCGTAGGATTCCATCTCAGACCTCCCGCCGTGCAGGTTGCGCGCGCACCCAGCGCACGCGGTAGGCGATGAGCGTGTCGCAGGCCAGCAGCGAGAACAGCAGCAGGCCCTGGAACACACCCGTGAGCGACTTGGGCAGCCCCAGGCGCGACTGCGCCAGCTCGCCGCCGATGTAGAACATGCTCATGAGCATGGCCGAGAACACCATGCCCACCGGGTGCAGGCGCCCGACGAAGGCCACGATGATGGCGGCAAAACCATAGCCCGCAGGCACGTAGGGCGTGAGCTGGCCGATGGGGCCCGCCACCTCCAGCGCCCCGGCCAGGCCCGCCGCGCCGCCCGAGATGAGCAGTGCCGTCCC
>Ga0066256_1002773_pt1 | contig 18406 bp, 13 predicted proteins | sample ThiBio_1000_biof_FD_87107 | JGI IMG/M metagenome (GOLD analysis project Ga0066256, IMG submission 87107) | Wastewater bioreactor microbial communities from Cape Town, South Africa - Thiocy_expt_1000_biof (version 2) | ecosystem: Engineered > Bioreactor > Thiocyanate-remediating >...
CGGACGTGCTGGTGCTGCGCCGCGGCACCGAGGCGGTGACGACGACGCCGGAGATCCGCGCCTTCCTGCACGGCCCGGAGCCGATGATCGTCACCAAGGCCAACGCCAAGTCGGTGGTCCACCGGCGCATCTATCTCGACTATGTCGGGGTCAAGACATTCGGGCCGAAGGGCAAGCTGGCGGGCGAGCTGCGCATCGTCGGCCTGTTCACCTCGACCGCCTACACGCGCTCGGTGATGAAGATCCCCTACCTGCGCTCGAAGGTCGAGGCGGTGATCGCCAGGTCCGGCTTCGACCCGAACGACCATTCCGGCAAGGCGCTCATCAACGTGCTGGAATCCTATCCGCGCGACGAGCTGTTCCAGATCAGCGTGCCGGTGCTGCGCCGGCATGCCGAAGCGATCCTGGCGCTCGGCGAACGGCCGCGCGTGCGCGCGCTCTACCGGGTCGACCAGTTCGACCGCTTCGTCTCCGTCCTCGTCTTCGTGCCGCGCGACCGTTACGATTCGCAGGTACGCGTCGCCATCGGCGAGTTCCTGAAGACGCTCTTCGACGGCCGCCTGTCGGCCTACTATCCGGCCTTCCCCGAAGGCTCGCTCGCCCGCGTGCACTTCATCATCGGCCGCTCCGGCGGCAAGACGCCGAAGATCGAGCAGGAGACGCTGGAGGGGGGCATCCGTGCCATCGTGCGGACGTGGGACGACGCGCTGCGCGAGGCGGTGGCGGCGAGCGGAGCGGGTGCCGCGGAGGCCGCGCTCGCCGCGCGCTTCCCCGAAAGCTATCGCAACTCGTTCACGCCCGAGGTGGGCCTGCGCGACGCGGCCGCGCTCATCGGGATCGGGCCGGACAACCCGATCGCCATCGGCTTCCACCGCGATCCCGGCAGCGCCGAAACCCATGCCGACCTGAAGATCTACCACCACGGCGCGCCGGTGGCGCTGTCGCGGCGTGTGCCGCTGCTGGAGAACATGGGTTTTCGCGTCATCAGCGAGCGCACCTTCGAGATCGAGACCGGCGACGGGGTCGCCTTCCTGCACGACATGGAGCTGGAGAGCGCGCGGGCCGCGCCGATCGACCTTGCCGACGGCGGTGCGCTGTTCGAGGAGGTCTTCCTGTCGGTCTGGCGCGGGCAGAGCGACAATGACGGCTACAACATGCTCGTCCAGACGGCCGGGCTCGGCCCGGCCGAGATCCGCATCCTGCGCGCCTATGGCCGCTATCTCCAGCAGGCCGGCATCCCGCAGAGCCAGGACTTCATCGCCGCCGTGCTCAACCGCTATCCGGAAATCGCGCGGCGGCTGTTCGAGCTGTTCCGGGCGCGGTTCGACCCGTCGCGAGGCAATGGCGAGGCCGAGATAGAGGCGGCGATCGCCCAGGCGCTGGAAGCGGTGCCGAACCTCGACGACGACACCATCATCCGCCGCTTCCTCAACCTGATCGCCTCGACGCTCAGGACCAACCATTACGCGCCGAAGGCCGACCGGCCGGTCTCGCTGGCGCTCAAGCTCGATTCCAAGGCGCTGACCGGCCTGCCGGAGCCGCGGCCGTGGCGCGAGATCTTCGTCTACGGGCCGGAGGTGGAGGGCGTCCACCTGCGCTTCGGCCCGGTGGCGCGCGGCGGCCTGCGCTGGTCGGACCGGGCGCAGGACTACCGCACCGAGGTGCTGGGGCTGGTCAAGGCGCAGCAGGTCAAGAACGCCGTCATCGTGCCGGTCGGCGCCAAGGGTGGCTTCTTTCCCAAGCGCCTCCCGGCCGGCGGCAGCCGCGACCAGGTGTTCGAGGCCGGTCGCGCGGCCTACGTCAACTTCGTCTCCTCGCTGCTGTCGGTCACCGACAACATCGAGGGCGACCATGTCGTGCCGCCGGAAGGCGTCATCCGCCACGACGGCGACGACCCCTATTTCGTCGTCGCGGCCGACAAGGGCACGGCGACCTTCTCCGACACCGCCAACGCGATCAGCCAGGAGCACGATTTCTGGCTCGACGACGCCTTCGCCTCGGGCGGCTCGGCCGGCTACGACCACAAGAAGATGGGGATCACCGCGCGCGGCGCATGGGAGGCGGTGAAGCGGCATTTCCGCGAGCTCGGCAAGGACAGCCGCGCCTGGGACATCCAGACGGAGCCGTTCACCGTGGTCGGCGTCGGCGACATGTCGGGCGACGTGTTCGGCAACGGCATGCTGCTTTCGCGGCAGACGCGGCTGATCGCGGCCTTCGACCACCGCGACATCTTCATCGATCCCGATCCGGACGCGGAGAAGAGCTTCGCCGAGCGCGAGCGGCTGTTTGCGCTGCCGCGCTCGTCCTGGCAGGACTACGACAGGGCGGCGCTGTCGAAGGGCGGCATGATCGTGCCGCGCACGCAGAAATCGGTGGCGCTGACGCCGGAGGCGGCGGCCGCGATCGGGCTCAAGGCGGGCACGGCGAGCCCGATCGAGATCATGGGCGCGATCCTGAAGGCGCCGGTCGACCTCCTGTGGTTCGGCGGCATCGGCACCTATGTGCGCGCCGACGGCGAATCCAACGCCGAGGTCGGCGACCGCGCCAACGACGCGATCCGCGTCACGGCGGCCGAACTGCGCGTCAAGGTGATCGGCGAGGGCGCCAATCTCGGCATGACCCAGCTCGCGCGCATCGAATACGGCCTCAGGGGCGGCCGCTGCAATTCGGACGCGATCGACAATTCGGCCGGCGTCAACTCGTCCGACGTCGAGGTCAACATCAAGATCGCGCTCGCCGCGGCCATGCGCTCGGGGCGGCTGACGCGGCCGGCCCGCAACAAGCTGCTTGCCGAGATGACCAGCGAGGTCGCCGGGCTCGTGCTTGCCAACAACTACCACCAGCCGCTGGCGATCTCGCTGGCCCGCGCCCGCGGGCTGGAGGACCTGCCGCACCAGGCGCGCATGATGGCGGCGCTCGAGGCACGCGGCCTGCTCGACCGGCAGGTCGAGTTCCTGCCAAGCCCCGATGCGCTCGCCGAGCGGGAGGCGCGGGGCCAGCCGCTGACGCGGGCCGAGCTCGGCGTGCTGCTCGCCTATGCCAAGCTCGTGCTGTTCGCCGACCTCGTCGCCTCCAGCGTGCCGGACGAGGCGCATTTCGACCGCGACCTCGTCTCCTATTTCCCGGCGAAGATGGCGAAGAAATACAGCGCCGAGATCCACGGCCACAGGCTGCGACGCGAGATCATCGCCACCGCGCTCGCCAATGACGCGGTCAACCGCGGCGGGCCGTCCTTCGTCAACCGGCTGCAGGACATGACCGGCTGCATGCCGGGCGAGATCGTGTCGTCCTACGCGGTGGTGCGCGACGGCTTCGAGCTGCCGGAGCTCTATACGCAGGTCGACGCGCTCGACAACAGGATAGCCGGCGACGTCCAGCTCTCCTTCTACCAGCGGATCGGCCGGCTGGTGCATGTCGGCACCGCCTGGCAGCTCAAGAACGCGGCGCCCGGCGCGGACGTGGCGCAGCGCGTGGCGGCGCTGCGGGCCGCCCGCAAGGCGCTGGAGCCGGCCCTGCCGGGGCTGTTCCCGGAGGTCGTGCGCCGGCGCTTCGCGGCGTTCGCCGCGGAGGCCGAGGCGGCGGGCGCGCCGGCCGCGACCGCGCGGCGTCTGGCCGCGCTTGCCGCCGCCGAGATCGTGCCGGACGTGGCGCTGCTCGCGGCCCAGTCCGGCGCTCCGCTGGAGCGCGCTGCGGCTGCCTTCATGGCGGTGACCGAGGCCTTCCGCATCGGCCGCATCGAGGACGCGGCGCGGCAGATCGAGCCCGCCGACTACTATGAGGGGCTGGCGCTGGCGCGCGCCACCGACATGATCGGCGCGGCGCGGCGGGGGATCGCCGCCGCGGCGCTGAAGGCTGCGCCCGCGGCGGGCCAGCCGGTGGCCGACTGGCTGGAGGCCGGCGGCGACAAGGTGGCCGGCACCCGCGAACGCCTGCAGGCGCTGACCGAGAGCGGCGACATCACGGTCGCGCGGCTGACCGTCGCCGCCGGCCTGATGGACGATCTCGGGCGGAGCTGACGCGCGGCCCGCCGCGACCTGCGCGACGGCGGTTTGCGCGGCCGCGAAAAACGTGCAGACATGGCGGCGGCCGCGGGAGCGGTCGGCGAGGGGACGGATAGATGGCTGAGACGACGGTCGGGCGCGCCTCGAAGCGCGGCATCTGGGGCTGGATGTTCTTCGACTGGGCCCAGCAGCCCTTCCACACGCTGATCATCACCTTCGTCTTCGCCCCCTATTTCGCCTCGGCCGTGGCGCCGGACCCGGCCACCGGCCAGTCGCTGTGGGGTTACGCCACCGGCTTCGGCGGGCTGATCATCGCCGTTTTCTCGCCGATTCTCGGCGCTATCGCCGACGCCAGCGGGCCGCGCAAGCCGTGGGTGCTCGTCTTCTCGATCTTCGGCGTCATCGGCTCGTGGATGCTGTGGTATGCCGTGCCCGGCGCGGCCAACCTCGCGCCGACGCTGTTCTGGATCGCGCTCGCCGTGTTCGGCATGGAGTTCGCGGCCGTCTTCAACAACGCGATGATGCCGACGCTGGTGCCGCGCGCCGAGCTCGGGCGGCTCTCCGGTTCGGCCTGGGGGCTCGGCTATGTCGGCGGGCTGATCTCGCTGGTGCTGGTGCTCGGCTTCATGGCCGGCCAGCCGGGAACCGGCAGGACGATGCTCGGCCTCGACCCCATCCTCGGGCTCGACGTCGCCAGCCGCGAGGGCGACCGCGCCTCGGGGCCGCTGACGGCGATCTGGTACGTCGTCTTCCTGGTCCCGATGTTCCTGTGGACGCCGGACGTGGCGCGCCGCGCTTCCACGAAGGGCGCGGTGTCGCGGGGTCTGCGCGAACTGTGGGCGACGCTGAAGCGGCTGCCGACCGAGCGCAGCTATTTCAGCTTCCTGATCTCGTCGATGTTCTACCGCGACGCGCTCAACTCGCTCTATTCCTTCGGCGGCATCTACGCTGCGGGCGTGCTCGGCTGGTCGATCGTGCAGATCGGCATATTCGGCATCCTCGCCAACATCACCGGCGCGGTCGGCGCCTGGCTCGGCGGCCTCGCCGACCAGCGCTACGGTCCGCGGCTGGTGGTGGCGGTCTGTGCCGTGATCCTGACGGCCTGCTGCCTCGTCATCATCTCGACCACGCAGACGCAGGTGCTGTTCGTGCCGGTGGGCGCCGCGGGGGCCGATTCGAGCGTGCCCGACATCGTCTTCTACGTCGCCGGCGCGCTGATCGGCGCGGCGGGCGGGTCGATCCAGGCGGCCTCGCGCACGCTGCTGGTCGATCAGGTGCCGTCCGACAAGGTGACCGAGGCGTTCGGCCTCTATGCGCTGTCGGGCCGCGCGACGACCTTCATCGGGCCGCTGGCAATCGCGCTCGCCACCACCTTCTTCGCCTCCGAGCTGTTCGGCCTGTCGACCCAGGACGCCCAGCGCGTCGGCGTCACCCCGATCATCGTGCTGTTCCTGATCGGCTTGGCGCTGCTGCCCTGGGTCAAGAGCCGTCAGTACGAGGCGGCGTGAGGCATCTCTCCCCGTGAGGGGAATCAGTGCCGGAAGTGGCGCATGCCGGTGACGACCATGGCGATGCCGTGGGCGTCGGCGGCGGCGATGACCTCGTCGTCGCGCACCGAGCCGCCCGGCTGGATGACGGCGGTCGCGCCGGCCTCGACCGCCGCCAGCAGGCCGTCGGCGAAGGGAAAGAAGGCGTCCGAGGCGACGACGGAGCCCTTGGTCAGCGGCTCGGCGAGACCGGCGGCCTCGGTGGCGTCGAGCGCCTTGCGGGCGGCGATGCGCGACGAATCCACCCGGCTCATCTGGCCGGCGCCGACGCCGACGGTGGCACCGTCCTTCACATAGACGATGGCATTCGACTTGACGTGCTTGGCCACCCGGAAGGCGAAGCGCAGGTCTGCCATCTCGGCTTCAGTCGGCGCGCGCTTCGTCACCACCGTCAGCTCCATGTCGTCGACGCTGGCATTGTCGCGGTCCTGCACGAGCAGGCCGCCGGCGACGCTCTTCACCGTGAGCCCGCGGGCGCGCGGGTCGGCCAATCCGCCAGTGACCAGCAGCCGCAAATTCTTCTTCGCGGCGACGATCGCCTGCGCCTCGTCGCTCGCCGCAGGCGCGATGATCACCTCGGTGAAGGTTTTCACGATTTCCTCCGCCGCTTCCGCGTCGAGCGTGCGGTTCGCCGCGACGATGCCGCCGAAGGCCGAGACGGGATCGCAGGCGAGCGCCTTCAGATAGGCCTCGCGCAGGCTGGCGCCCTCGGCGACGCCGCAGGGATTGGCGTGCTTGATGATGGCGACGGCGGCCGTGCGGGCCGGGGCGAACTCCGACACCAGCTCGAAGGCGGCGTCGGTGTCGTTGATGTTGTTGTAGGAGAGCTGCTTGCCCTGGAGCTGGCGGGCGCTCGCCACGCCGGGGCGCTGGCTCCCGGTGACGTAGAAGCCGGCCGTCTGGTGCGGGTTCTCGCCATAGCGCATGACCGAATGCAGCCGACCGCCGAAGGCGCGCCAGTCGGGCTGGGGGATCGCCAGCGTTTCGGCGAACCAGCCGGAGATGGCGGCGTCGTAGGCGGCGACGCGGGCGAAGGCCTTGGCCGCCAGCTCCTGCCGGAAGCGGTAGGGCAGCGCGCCGCCATGCGCCCGCAGCGCCGTGAGCAGCGCGCCGTAGTCGGCCGGGTCGGTGACGATCGCCACATAGGCGTGGTTCTTGGCCGCCGCGCGCAGCATGGCCGGGCCGCCTATGTCGATGTTCTCGACCGTGGTCGGGTAGTCGCCGCCGGCGCGGCGCACCTCCTCGAACGGGTAGAGGTTGATGATCGCGAGGTCGATCGCGCCGATGCCGTGCGCCTGCATGGCCGCCGCGTGCCCGGCGTCGTCGCGGATCGCCAGCAGGCCGCCATGCACGGCCGGGTGCAGCGTCTTGACGCGGCCGTCCATGATCTCGGGGAAGCCGGTCAGGTCGGATACGTCGCGCGCAGCAATGCCCGCCGCGGCGATGGCCTTCGCCGTGCCGCCGGTCGAAACGAGCTCGACCTTCATGGCCGCCAGCTCGGCAGCGAGCCCGGCGAGCCCGGCCTTGTCGGAGACGGAGATCAAAGCGCGGCGGACGGGGACGAGATCGGGCGGGGCGATCTTCTTGGAGGCGACGGCCATCGGCAAGGCTCCGGGACAGCAGGGGGACGGCTGCGCCTAACACAGAAGGGCGGAAATGGGAATCGCTGCCTAGGCGTGCACGCGGGCGAAACGCCAGTTGATCTCGGGGAACTCTGAGGCGCGGAAGGAGAGAACGATCTGGCGGCTCTTCTGCGGCCCGCCTATGCCGGCGAAGAAGATCGAATCCTCCACTACCGCCGGGACCTCCGCGCAGGTGAACAGCCAGAGATCGCCGGCGGGACCCTTCAGCACCATCCGCTCCTGTCTGTCGCGAAAAATGCCGACGGCCGGATGGACGTGGAAGCGAACCGCCACCTCGTCGCGGCCGTTGGCGGCCGGGCGCGCGCCGCCGGGACCGTAGAAGCGGTCGGCGCCCTCGAGCATGCCGCCGTCGGGCGAAAGCAGCAGCTCGCGCTCGTGGGTGAGGCCGAAGCGGTGGAGATAGCCGTCGTGGCTGGCGACGAAGCCCTGCGCGCCGCTGGAATCGGTGCGCCGCACCGCGACCTTGCGCGGCCCGCCGACCAGCGGCGTGCCGATCAGCTCGGCCAGCCGTGGCGCAATCGCGAAGCGGGCCTGCGAGGTGTCGTTGAGGGTCGCGGTGGAGTGGGCGGCGGTGGCGCGCGCCAGCGGCAGGAACTCGTCGTCGCCGAACTCGTCGATGCCGCAATTGACGATGAAGCGCTGGCGGCCCGACGACATCTCGAAGGAGAGGCAGCCGGCATGCGCCCGGTGCGAGACCTCGGCGGGGGGCGGCGCGCCGGTGTCGGCGATCACCGTGGTGCCGCCGGACGCCAGCCGCTGGTAGCCGGAATGCGGCGCGTTGGCCAAAGGCTGGCCGCCGGTGTCGTCGTGGTGGAGGATCGCCGCGACGCGGTCCTGTACGGTGGCGCCCATGCCGTTGAACAGGGCCAGCGCGCCGTCCTGGTGGCGGAAGAAGCGCAGCGCCGGCAGCATGCGCTCGACCGCGGCGATCAGCGCGTCGGGCGGGGCCTCGGCCTGGTTGGCGTAGGTGTGGCGCAGGGGCAGAAGGTCGGCGAGCAGCTCGATGAGCGCCAGCGGGCTGCGCGAGACATGGCCGCCATCGGGCAGGATCTGCCGCTCCAGCTCGGAGGCGAGGTGGCGGGTGGCGGCGCGCAGGGCGGTGCGCGAGGCCGGCAGCGACAGCGCCGAGTAGGCGAGCGCGGCGCGCGCCCGCAGCCGCTCCTCGCCGTCGGGCATCTCCGGCGCCATGGCGCGCAGATAGCGGATCTGCACGGCGAGCGAGCGCAGGTAGGCGCGGTAGAAGGCAAGGTCGGCGCCCTGCAAGACCACGGTCGAATGCTGCAGCCAGGCGATGACGCGGCGGGCGGTGACGGCCGGCTCCCAGGCGATGCCGGCGATGCGGCGGCCATGGGTGGTCATCCAGTCGGTGACCAGCGCGCGGGCGTTGGCGGCGGCCAGCTCGGTGCCGGCCTCGCGCATGTGGCGCAGCCAGCGGAAGCCGTGCAGCGACCGCAGCCAGGCGACGTCGGCGAACTCGATCTGGAAGGGCGACTGGCCGCCGGTGTCGATCATGTGGCCGGCGAGCGGGTAGCGGCCGTGATAGATCTCGTCGGCGATCTGCTTGTCGGGCAGGCGCAGGTCCGGCGGCGCGATCAGCACGCGCTCGGGCGTGCGGCCGGTGTAGCGCCAGCGATAGACCGGACCGGCGCGCAGGCGGCGGCGGGCCCTTCGCCAGGCCGCGCGCACCACCAGGCCCCACAAGGGTGGGCTGTCAGGCCTGCCGATCGCCAATCCCCGTTTCCTCCTTCGGGACTCGCCGCTCGTCCCGTGCGCGACCCTAGAGCATGTGGCGCGCCGCTTGAAGGTGCTTGACACCAATCAACGGTGACCTAAAGCGCGTCGCGTCAAATCGGAATCATGCGACGCGCTTTAAGTCCTTATTTTTACACATGTCGTTGTTCCGAAACCGGTTCCCACTTTCGGGCGACATGCTCTAGCGGAGGTTTGCCGGCGAAAGACCCTGCCGGCTCAGGCGCGGCGCAGGCGCATGGCGAAGAAGCCGTCGCAGCCGGAAAGCGCGGGGTCGCCGAGGTCGAGGTCGGCCGGCGTGGTGCGCAGCATCCCGGCCGAGTCGACGAAGGGCGCAAGGGCCGGCCCGTCGGCCGCGCCGAGCGGGTCGAGGACGACGTCCTTGCGGTCCGCGAGGAAGGCGGCGGCGAGCGCCTCGCCCTCGGCGGGGTCGAGCGAGCAGTTGGAGAAGACGATGCGGCCGCCGGTTCGTACCAGCGTCACCGCGCGGTCGAGCAGCCGGCGCTGCAGGTCGGCGAGTTTGTCGATGTCGGCCGGCGATTTCGTCCACGGCACGTCGGGGTGACGGCGCACCGTGCCGGTCGAGGAGCAGGGCGCGTCGAGCAGCACGGCGTCGAACGGCTCGGCCGGCGTCCAGGCCAGGAGGTCGGCCTCGACGATCTCGGCCCGCAGGCCGAGCCGCTCTAGGTTCTGCGCCAGCCGCTTCAGTCGGCTGCGCGAGGCGTCGACCGCCGTCACGTTGGCGCCGGCGGCCGCGAGCTGTGCGGTCTTGCCGCCGGGCGCGGCGCACAGGTCGGCGACGCGCAGGCCGGCGACGTCGCCGAACAGCGTTGCCGGCAGGCTGGCGGAAAAGTCCTGCACCCACCATTGGCCCTCGGCGAAGCCGGGAAGCTCGGGCACGGGTGCCGGCAGCCGCGCGACCCGCACCGAGCCGTTCGGCAGCACGATGCCGCTGAACCGGGCGGCCCAACCTTCGGGATCGGACTTCACGGTGAAGTCGGTCGGCGCCTCCAGCCGGTGCATGGACAGGATGCGCGCCGCCTTCTCCGCGCCGTAAGCGTCTTCCAGCCGCTGTGCGAACCAGTCGGGCGCGTCGACGGTGCGCTCCAGCACGGCGGGCAGCGCGCGCTCCTTGCGGCGGCCGATCTCGCGCAGCACGGCGTTGACGAGGCCGGCGAAGCGGGCGGTGCGCGGGTCGGACTTCGCCTGAGCGACGGCGAGGTCTACCGCCGCGCTTTCGGGCACGTCGAGGAACAGCATCTGCGCGGCGGCGACATGGAGGATGTGCGCCAGCGCATGGGCGTTGGCCGGCAGCGGCCGCTCCAGCCGGGCGGCGATGAGCGCGGCGATTGCGTTGCGGTGGCGCAGCGCGGTGAGCAGGATCGCGCGCACCAGCGCACGGTCACGACCGTCGAGGGCGAGATATTGCGGGTGGCCATGCTCGTTGTCGATGAGCGCGTCGAGCGGCGTCTTGGCGTCGATCACCGCCGCGAGCAGGCGCGTCGCCGTCCGCCGCGCGGCGAGGCCGGGTGTTGTATCAGGCACCCCCACCCCTAACCCCTCCCCACAAGGGGGAGGGGGACTCCTTCACCAGCGGCTGGCCACAAACACTGCGAGAATGCCGCCGATTCCCCTCCCCCTTGTGGGGAGGGGTTAGGGGTGGGGGTCGAGATGCTCGGCGAAACCAAGGGGTCGCAGTTCACGCCCACGGACCCTTGCGGGTCACACGCGGGCCGGTCGGGTTGCGGCCCCAGGGGTTCTGCGGAGGCTGCGCCGGGGCTTCCGGCGCTGGCTCTTCGGCGGGCCGGCCGCCCCACGGGCCGGCCTGCGCATCGGGCGCGGCCGCGCGCGGCTCGGGCTGTTGCGGGGCAGGACGAGCCGAGGCGGCGGGTGAGGTGTCCGGGCGGCGGAATTCGGCCGCCATCGCTTCGAGCGCGGCGATGCGGTTCTCGGTGTCCGGGTGGGTCGAGAACAGATTGTCCATGCGCTGGCCCGACAGCGGGTTGACGATGAACATATGCGCGGCCGCCGGATTGCGCTCGGCGTCCGGGTTGACGATCTGCTTCACGCCGCGGGCGATCTTGTCGAGCGCGGAGGCGAGCCAGAGCGGGTGGCCGCAGATCTCGGCGCCGCGCCGGTCGGCCGAATATTCGCGGGTGCGGCTGATCGCCATCTGCACGACCATCGCGGCCAGCGGGGCGACGATGATGGCCACCAGAACGCCGATGAAGCCGAGCGGGTTGTTGTTGCCGCGGTTGCCACCGAGGAAGAAGGCGAAGTTGCCGAGCATGGAGATCGCGCCGGCGAGCGTCGCGGTGATCGTCATGGTCAGCGTGTCGCGGTTCTGCACATGGGCAAGCTCGTGCGCCATCACGCCGGCGACCTCCTGCGGCGACAGGCGCTGGAGCAGCCCGGTCGTGGCGGCAACCGCGGCGTTCTGCGGGTTGCGGCCGGTGGCGAAGGCATTGGGCTGCGGATTGTCGATCAGGTAGACCTTCGGCATCGGCAGGCCGGCGTTTGCCGCGAGGTCGCGCACGATGGCGTAGTATTCGGGCGCTTTGCGTTCGTCGCCCGCGCCGGCGCGGTTCATCCGCAGCACCATCTTGTCGGCGTTCCAGTAGGAAAACAGGTTCATGCCCGCCGCGATCAGGAAGGCGATCGCCATGCCGCCGCCGCCGCCGATCAGGTAGCCGACGCCCATGAACAGCGCGGTCATCAGCGCAAGGAGCATGGCGGTGCGGATCGTGTTCATCGTCGTCTCTATCGGTTCGTTCCGTCGCATGATGTTTTCCGAGAAGTCTGCAACTTCTCGGCATCGTGCTCCAGCGCCGGTCCAGCGGGGTCGCCCGCCCGGCCTCGTCGGTCTATATGATGGGAGCACGCCGGCAGCGATTCAATATTTGACGGGTGAGCAGATGGCCGAAAACAACCGCGAAGCCGATCCGGCGCAGGCCGTGCCGCGCAAGCTTTCCCCCGCCGCGCAGCGCGCGCTGGCCGAGGCCGCGGCGCGCCGTGCCGAGGTGGACGCCCGTCCCGCGCCGCCGAAGGAACTCGGCGGCCCCAAGGGGCCGGAGCCGGTGCGCTACGGCGACTGGGAGGTGAAGGGCCGCGCTAGCGATTTCTAGCCGCAGAAGTTGATGGAACTGGCGAGGGATCACAACCGTTGGGGACTGCCGGATGCCCGGCCCAACCCGACAGGTGCAAGAAATGCAGATCCGCCTCGGCTACGAGATCGCCATCGAGTGTCCCGTCGAGACGCCGGTCATCTCGCTTCTGGAAATCAACCCCGACCGGCGCGGCGACATCGTCCGCCAGACCCGCGTCCTCACCTCCCCGCAGACGGCCAGCACGGTCTACAAGGATCGCCACGGCAATCTATGCCGACGCCTCGTGGCGCCAGCCGGCGGCATAAGGCTGCTTTACGACGCCGTCGTGGAGGACAGCGGCGAGCCGGACCGCGGCCGTCCGGGCGCACCGCTGACGCGCGTCGAGGACCTGCCGGACGACACGCTCGTCTACCTGCTCGGCAGCCGCTATTGCGAGACGGACCATCTGTCGGACATGGCGTGGAAGCTGTTCGGCGGCATCGAGGGCGGCTGGGAGCGCGTGCAGGCGATCGTCGACTACGTCCACGAGCGCCTCTCCTTCGGCTATCACTATGCCCGCGCCACCCGCTCGGCCGCGCAGGCGCACGAGGAGCGGGTCGGGGTGTGCCGCGACTTCGCGCATCTCGCCATCGCGCTCTGCCGCTGCATGAACATCCCGGCGCGCTACGTGAACGGCTATCTCGGCGACATCGGCGTGCCGGCCGACCCGGCGCCGATGGATTTTTCCGCCTGGTTCGAGGCCTGGATCGACGGCGCGTGGTACACTTTCGACGCCCGCCACAACAAGCCGCGCATCGGCCGGGTGGTGATCGCGCGCGGCCGCGACGCCACCGACGTGCCGCTGCTGCACACGTTCGGGCAGCACCGGCTGAGCTTCTTCAAGGTCTGGACCTACGAGCAGGAGAAGCATCCGGCGCGGCCGCCGGCCAACGGCGTCGACCGGACGCTGCCGGCATCCGTGCTCGCCTGAGGGCGCCAGCCCGCTTGCAAGCCGCGCATTCTAGGAATAACTCCCTATAATGCGTTTCCAGATTCGCCCGCTCCTACACTTTGTGACCGTTTTCGCGGCGACCCTCGCCGTGCCGTCCGGCGCGCTCGCGGGGCGGATCGACCTCAAGGGTCCTATCGAGGCGGAGGTACTGAGGGTGCTCGACGGCGACACTGTCGAGGCGCAGGCGCTGATCTGGCCGGGCCAGTCGGTGCGGGTCAGCGTGCGCATCCGCGGCATCGATGCGCCCGAGATCCACAGCCGCTGCGCGCGAGAGCGGGAGGCGGCAGGCCGGGCGCGCGACATGCTGGCAGGGCTCGTCGCGCAGGGGCGCATCGCGCTGACCAATATAGGCGGCGGCAAGTATTACGGCCGGGTGCTGGCCGACATCGCCACACCGGACGAGGCCGACGTCGCCGCGCTGCTGCTCGAGGCCGCGCTGGTGCGGCCCTATCAGGGCGGCCGGCGGCAGCCCTATTGCGCGGGAGGCAGGTAGAGGGTGGCTGAAAAGGCAAGGGGCCGCCCCGAAGGACGGCCCCCGTGCTTTCGTCCGAGGCGCGGCTTCTGGCGGCGGGGAGAACCCCGCCTGCCGCGCGTCACGCCTGTCAGGAAGACTGCTTCCCGAAAGGACGATCCGCGAGAGCCCCGCTACGGAAACCGAAACCACTCGACATCGGATCACCTCCTTTCGTTTCGTTGAACACGCCCTGATGATGGGGGCGCCGGGCCGCTTTGGCAAGATGACGCAGCGGCAGCGGGGTCCGGTTCGGGTTTCGTGCCCGGCGACAGCGCGCTATCGTCGGGCCGGGAGCGGGGACGATGAAATCCATTGCGCTGTGCGCCGCGGCGGCGGCCGTCATGCTTTTTCTGCAGGCCGCCTCGGCCGCGACGCCGGGCGAGGGTCTGCCGGGCTTGTCGCCCGGAGCGGAAACGCTGCTGGCGCAGCGCGCCCGCACCTGCAAGCAGGTGCGCTCATGCCGGGAGGCGGTCGAGATCTGGTGCGACGGCTATTCGCGCGCAGACGCCGATCACGACGGCATCCCGTGCGAGAACATCTGCCACTCGAAGGACGAAGTCGACGAAATCCGCGAAGAAATCGGCTGCTGAGAGAGGCTTTCAGCCGCGCGTGGCGATCGCGGCGGCCGCGCCCGCCATCATGGCGGCGCTGGCGCGGTTGGCGAGCCGCACGGCCCGCGCGCTCCTGAGCAGCCGGCGGGCCGCACCCGCCGCGAAGGCCCAGCCGAGGTCAACCGCCACCAGCACGACGAACATCGTCGCCGTCAGCTCCGCCCAGCCGAGCAGGTTCACCCTGCCGAGGTCGATGATCGTCGGCAGCAGGGCCATGTAGAACAGCATGATCTTCGGGTTGCCGAGCGTCACCGCCATGCCGGCGAGGAACATGCGCCAGCCGGAGCCGGCGGGCTGCGGCGCGTTCGCCGCGCGGTCGGCGGCAGGCGCCGTCCACATCTTCCAGGCGAGCCAGGCGAGATAGGCCACGCCCGCCCATTTGATCGCGGTGAAGGCGAGCTGGAAGGTCTGGGCGATCACCGCCAGTCCGAGCACGGCGAAGGTGAGCCAGACCGCCTCGCCGATCCACATCGCGGCCAGGAAGGGCAGGACGTCGCGCACGCCGCGGGCGATGACGCGGGCGACGAGCGCGGCGATGCTCGGACCGGGCGAGCCCGCCGCCACGACCAGCGCGGCGGCGAAGATGGCGAGCGAGAACAGGTCCATCGCTGCTTCCCTCCGGGAGGCCGGCCCGCGAGCCGCCTACGCCCTCTTGTTCTGCCGGTTGGCGATCAGGTCGTCGACGACGCCCGGGTCGGCCAGCGTGGAGGTGTCGCCGAGCGAGCCGAAATCGTCCTCGGCGATCTTGCGCAGGATGCGGCGCATGATCTTGGCAGAGCGGGTCTTGGGCAGCGCCGGCGCGAACTGAATCTTGTCCGGCGTGGCGATCGCGCCGATCTCCTTGCGCACATGGGCGATCAGCTCCTTGCGCAGGTCCTCGGAGCCCGCCTCGCCGGCGTTCAGCGTGACGTAGCAGTAGATGCCCTGTCCCTTGATGTCGTGCGGGTAGCCGACGACGGCGGCCTCCGACACCTTCATGTGGCTGACGAGGGCCGATTCGACCTCGGCCGTGCCCATGCGATGGCCGGACACGTTGATGACGTCGTCGACGCGGCCGGTGATCCAATAGTAGCCGTCCTCGTCGCGGCGGCAGCCGTCGCCGGTGAAATACTTGCCCTTGTAGGTGGAGAAGTAGGTCTGGACGAAGCGCTCATGGTCGCCGAACACGGTGCGCATCATGCCCGGCCAGGGCTGGGCGATGCACAGGTTGCCGGAGCCGGCGCCCTCGATGACCTTGCCGTCGCCGTCGACGATCTGCGGCACCACGCCGAAGAAGGGGCGCGTCGCCGAGCCGGCCTTTAAGTCGGTGGCGCCGGGCAGCGGCGCGATCAGGATGCCGCCGTTCTCGGTCTGCCACCAGGTGTCGACCACCGGGCAGCGCTTCTCGCCGACGACGTTGTAGTACCACTCCCAGGCTTCCGGATTGATCGGCTCGCCGACCGAGCCGAGGATGCGCAGCGATTTTCGCGACGACTTCTTCACCCACTGGTCGCCCGCGCCCATCAGTGCGCGGATGGCGGTCGGCGCGGTGTAGAAGATGTTGACCTTGTACTTGTCGACGATGTCCCAGAAGCGGGTCGGGGTCGGATAGTTCGGCACGCCCTCGAACATCAGTGTGGTAGCGCCGTTGGCGAGCGGCCCGTAGAGGATGTAGCTGTGGCCCGTCACCCAGCCGACGTCGGCCGTGCACCAGTAGATGTCCCCGTCATGGTAGTCGAAGACGTATTGGTGCGTCATCGAGACGTGGACGAGATAGCCGCCGGTCGTGTGCAGCACGCCCTTCGGCTTGCCGGTCGAGCCGGAGGTGTAGAGGATGAACAGCGGGTCCTCCGCCTTCATCGGCTCCGGCTTGCAGTCGGCCTTCACCGAGGCCGTCTCGTCGTGCATCCAGAAGTCGCGGCCTTGCGTCCAGCCGATCTTGCCGCCGGTGCGGCGCACCACCAGCACGGTGCGCACCCTGGTGCCGGCCTTCGCCGCGATCTCGATCGCCCGGTCGGTGTTCTCCTTGAGCGGGATCGGGCGGCCGCCGCGCAATCCCTCGTCGGCGGTGATGACCACGTCGGACTTGCAGTCCTCGATGCGGCCGGCGAGCGAATCCGGCGAGAAGCCGCCGAAGACGACCGAATGGATGGCGCCGATGCGGGTGCAGGCGAACATCGCGTAGGCCGCCTCGAGGATCATCGGCATGTAGATGGTGACGCGGTCGCCCTTCTTGACCCCGTGCTTCTTCAGGACGTTGGCCCAGCGGCAGACATGGGCGTGCAGCTCGCGATAGGTGACCTTCCTGTCGTCGTAGGGATTGTCGCCCTCCCAGATGATGGCGGTCTGGTCGCCGCGCTTCTTCAGATGGCGGTCGATGCAGTTGTAGGAGACGTTGGTGACGCCGTCCTCGAACCATTTGATCGAGACCTTGCCGGTGAAGGAGGCGTTCATGACCTTGGTGTAGGGCTTGAACCAGTCGATCCGCTTGCCGTGCTTGCCCCAGAATTTGTCCGGGTTCCTGACGCTGTCGGCGTACCATTTCAGGTACGTCTCGTTGTCGATCAGCGCGTTCTTCTTCCACGCGGCCTTGACCTTGTGGACGTGAACCTCGGACATGTCTCCCTCCCTGGATGCTCGTCTGCGGCGCGGGCCGCACGTCTCAGCCGGTTCTAGTACCATTTGGCCGGAAGCCACAACATTAGACATTCGGGTTGGAGCGGCGGCAGGCCCCGCGCGGCGGCGGCTTCCGGCGCAGCATCTGTCAGCAATCCGGCGCGCCGGCTGCCAAGGCATTGAAATGCCAGACGAAACCCGCGGAACCCGCAGCAGATGGTTAACGTTTTGCGTCGCATAGTAACGATGCGAGGAACCCATCGTTCGAGGAACCGACACATGCGAAGCCATGCCGAGACCGAACTGATGCTCAAGGGCTACGGGCTGACGACGGCCCAGATCCTCTACCACATGCCGGACCACCCGCATCTGCTGCAGAGCTTCCTGTGGCAGCATTTCGACCTGGCGCCGAAATTCCCCGAGCTGCGCCGCTTCCTCGACTTCTGGAAGGAGAAGCTCGACGGCCCGCTCCACTCGGTCCGCTACACCCACCGGAGGCTGATCGCGCCAACCGAATGGCGCGCCGTGGACGGCGAGCTCGTGCTGCACTAGCGCCGCAGCCGCCTTTTCGGCGCGTAGGGGCTTGCGGGGTTCACGTCGAGGTCGACTTCCTTCACGCAGCTCTGCGGGCCGCTGTGCTGGCCGGGGGCTTCGTGCCACGGTGCGTCGACAAGCGTGGCGTTGGCGACTTCCGACAGGATCAGGCACTTCCAGCCCGGCACGCGGCCGTGCTCGGCGTCGCCGGCGAACTGCCAGACCAGCGCCTTCTCCGCGCCGTCGGAATGGCCGAGGATGATCGGGCAGAGCGCCCGCGCATGGCCGTTGTAGAGGCAGGCGACCGGCCTGCGCTCCGCCATGGCGCGGTGGAAGAGGCGGTATGCGGCGCTGCGTGCCATGCACCCATTCTATGGCGCGGCGCGGCCGCGGAAAGGCCTCAGCCCTGCCGGCGCGCCATGAAGGCGAGGCGCTCGAACAGGTGCACGTCCTGCTCGTTCTTCAGCAGCGCGCCGTGCAGCTTGGGCAGCGCGTTCTTCGCGTCGCCGCGCAGGTCCTCCGGCGCGACGTCGTCGGCGACCAGCAGCCGGATCCAGTCCAGCGCCTCGGAGGTCGACGGCTTCTTCTTCAGGCCGGGCACCTCGCGCACCTCGTAGAACTGGGTGAGCGCGGCGCGCACGAGGTTCTGCTTGATGCCCGGATAGTGGACCTCGACGATTCTTCCGAGCGTCTCGGCGTCGGGGAAGCGGATATAATGGAAGAAGCAGCGGCGCAGGAAGGCGTCCGGCAGCTCCTTCTCGTTGTTGGAGGTGATGATGACGATCGGCCGCTGCGCCGCGCGGATCGTCTCGCCGGTCTCGTAGACGTAGAACTCCATGCGGTCGAGCTCCTGCAGCAGGTCGTTGGGGAACTCGATGTCGGCCTTGTCGATCTCGTCGATCAGCAGCACCGCCTTGCGGTCGGCGGCGAAGGCCTCCCACAATTTGCCGCGCTTGATGTAGTTGCGGATGTCGTTGAAGCGGTCGTCGCCGAGCTGGCTGTCGCGCAGGCGGGTGACGGCGTCGTATTCGTAGAGGCCCTGCTGGGCCCTGGTCGGCGGCTTGACGTGCCCTTCGATCCGGGCGGGGGCGGGGGCGGCCGCCCCCTGGCGGGC
>Ga0066256_1002774_pt1 | contig 18402 bp, 24 predicted proteins | sample ThiBio_1000_biof_FD_87107 | JGI IMG/M metagenome (GOLD analysis project Ga0066256, IMG submission 87107) | Wastewater bioreactor microbial communities from Cape Town, South Africa - Thiocy_expt_1000_biof (version 2) | ecosystem: Engineered > Bioreactor > Thiocyanate-remediating >...
GGAGAGGACGGCCGGGGCGGCGCGGGGGGGGGTGCCCCAGCGGGGCCGGAGGGGCGCGGCTAGCCCCAGGGCGAGGAGGGCGGCCGTGTAGGCCGCGCCCGGCGGGCGGGGCGCGTCGCCGACCGGGGGCCGCAGCCGCACCGCCATGAAGGCGCAGACGGCGAGCAAGGCGAGGCCGAGGGCCATCCGCCACGGCTCGCGGGTGACGATGTCCCAGCCCTGCCAGCGGGTCGCGAACAGCGCGACATAGGCGAGGTGGGCGAGCAGGAAGGCGGCGAGCCCGGCGAGGAAGGCGCGCTCGCCGCGCTGGGCCAGCGCCGCGTCGCCCACAGCGCCCAGCGCCAGCGCGGCGGTGAGCAGGAGCGGGCCGCGCTCGACGGCGGAGAGCACGGCGAGCAGGCCGACGGCGGCGGTCTTGGCGACGCTGCGCCGCCAGGACGGCTCGCGCGCCTGCGCGAGGCCGTAGAGGACCGCGGCGATGAGCGACAGCAGCAGCAGGCCGTTGGCCGTCGCGGTGACGGCGCCGGGGAAGGGCAGGCTCATGCCGAAGCCGCGTCGGGCGCGCGGCGGCGCAGCAGCATGTTCTTCGCGGCGAGCGCGGCGCCGAAGGTGATCAGCAGACAGGCGAGGACGATGTGCGGGGTGGCCCGCGTCGCGCCGGCGGCGATCAGGATCAGCGTCGACAGCAGCGGCGCGGCGTAGCTCGCCGCACCTAGCACCTGGATGTTGCCGTGCTTGACGCCGTAGTCCCAGGTGTAGAAGGCGGCGCCCACCGGCAGCAGGCCGAGCCCGGCGATCGCAGCCCACTCGCCCCAGCCCTGCGGCCAGACGGTCTCCTCCAGCGCCAGGTGGCAGACGGCCGACAGGATGGCGGTGGCGGCGCAGAACCAGGTGACGGTGTCGGTCGGCACCGACTGGAAGCGGCGCGACAGCAGCGAATAGGCGGTCCAGACGAAGGCGCAGACGAGGGCCGCGCCGTAGCCCATGGCATAGCGGCCGTCGAAGGACAGGCCGCCGCCATTGGTGACGATCAGGAAGGTGCCGGCGAGCCCGAGCAGGGCGCCGGCGACATGGTGCCAGCCGAGCCGTTCGCCCGGCATCAGCGCCGAGCCGAGCACGATGAGCAGCGGCCACAGATAGGCGATCAGGCTCGCCTCGACGGCCGGCGCGTTCCTGAGCGCGGTGAAGTAGAAGAAGTGGTAGCCGAACAGGCCGCCTATGCCGATCAGCCAGACGACGGCCGGGACCGGCTGGCGCTTTGCTGCAGGCGAAGGCGCGGCGAGCCGCGCGACGACGCCGACCAGCGTGCCGATCGTGAAGGCGATGGCCGAGAGCTGGAAGGGCGGCACCTTGCCCGACAGGTCGGTCAGCAGCGCCAGCATCGCCCACATGGCGACGGCCGTGAAGCCGATCAGGGTCGCGCGCGTCATCCTCGCCTGCCGTTTCCGCCGGCTACCGCGCCGGGCGCAGCCGCGTTAGCGCGGGGCGGTAACCGGCGCAAGGCCTTGCCGCCAGGCGGAATGGTGCGATCGCACCATTGGACGCGCCGGAACTTGTGCGGATAGTGAACATAGCGGGCGCCTGCGCCCGCTTCTTCCGGGCGGGCTGAACGGCCGCCGGTCCTATGGGCGGAGCTCTCAGAGCCCCAACGGGCTTCGTCCGGCGTCGAGCCGGGACCGGGTGCAGAATTGCCAGAACTGGCCACGTTCTCCCGCCCGGCCTTTTTGGCCGCGGACGGCCTGCCGCGCCGGCGTCACGGAAGCTGCACCGAACTGTCATCGAGCTGTTACAACCGCCGGCTATGGGCTGCACGACGCCACGAGGCGTCCACAGAACTTCCGAACAGGAGTGGCACCCATGACCAGTCTCATCCGCCCGGCCGCGCTGGCGGCCGCCGTCGCCGCCTCGATCGCGCTCGCCGGCGTGCCGGCCGTCGCGGCCGACATCTCGGGCGCCGGCGCGACCTTCCCCTACCCGATCTACGCCAAGTGGGCCGACACCTACAAAAAGGAAACCGGCATCGGCCTCAACTACCAGTCGATCGGCTCTGGCGGCGGCATCAAGCAGATCAACGCCCGCACCGTGACCTTCGGCGCCAGCGACAAGCCGCTCTCCGGCGACGACCTCTCCGCCAACCATCTCGTGCAGTTCCCGACCGTGATGGGCGGCATCGTGCCGGTGGTCAACATCGCCGGCGTCGAGCCGGGCAAGCTGGTGCTCGACGGCGAGACGCTGGCCAGGATCTTCATGGGCGAAATCAAGACCTGGGACGACGCGGCGATCGCCAAGCTCAACCCGGACGTGAAGCTGCCCGGCGACGCGATCGCGGTGGTCCACCGCTCGGACGGCTCGGGCACGACCTACAACTTCACCTACTATCTCGGCGAAGTCTCGGCCGAGTGGAAGGACAAGGTCGGCGTCGAGGCGAGCGTCGAGTGGCCGGTGGGCATCGGCGCCAAGGGCAATGAGGGCGTGGCCGCCAATGTCGGCCAGACGGCCAATTCGATCGGCTACGTCGAATATGCCTATGCGCTGCAGAACAACATGACCCATGCCGAGATGATCAACAAGGACGGCAAGCGCGTGGCGCCGAAGTCCGAAGCCTTCGCGGCTGCCGCGGAAGGTGCCGACTGGTCGAGCCAGCCGGGCTTCGGCGTGATCCTCGCCAACCAGCCGGGCGTCGGCACCTGGCCGATGACGGCGGCGACCTTCATCCTGATCCACAGCGATCCGGACAACGGCGCCGACGCGGCCGAGGCGCTGAAGTTCTTCGACTGGGCCTATGCCAAGGGCGACGAGGCGGCGCTGGAGCTGCACTACATCCCGATGCCCGACGCGGTCGTCGCCAAGGTCAAGGACGCCTGGAACCAGGTGCAGGCAGGCGGCAAGCCGGTTTACACCCCGACCAACTGATCCGAAAATGTCCGGGCGGCGGCGCAGGCCGCCGCCCGGCTTCACATGCGGGGAAACGGCATGACGGACATCGCAGCAGGCGAGGGCGCGCAATCGGACGGCAGGCAGGCGAGCCTGCGCCGCTTCGCCCTGTCCGACGCCGCCTTCCGCAACACCACGCGCGCCGCCGCGCTGCTCGTGCTGCTGTCTCTGGCCGGCGTCGCCGTCTCGCTCGTCAACGGCTCGCTGCTCGCCTTCTCGACCTTCGGCTTCGAGTTCCTCGTCAGCGAGAGCTGGAACCCGGTGAAGGAGAAGTTCGGCGCGCTGGCGCCGATCTACGGCACGGTGGCGACCTCGCTGATCGCCATGCTGATCGCGGTTCCCGTCGGGGTCGGCATCGCCATCTTCCTGACCGAGTTGTGCCCGCGCCCGCTGCGCCGGCCGATCGGCATCGCGGTCGAGCTGCTCGCCGGCATCCCGTCGATCATCTACGGAATCTGGGGCCTGTTCGTGTTCGCGCCCTTCCTGCAGCGGACGCTGCAGCCCTTCCTGATCTCGACCTTCAGCCACGTGCCGGGGCTGAGCTCGCTGTTCGCCGGGCCGCCCTACGGCATCGGCATCCTGACGGCCGGCCTGATCCTCGCGATCATGGTGCTGCCCTTCATCACCTCGATCTGCCGCGACGTGTTCGCATCCGTGCCGCCCGTGCTGAAGGAATCGGCCTACGGGCTGGGGCTGACGACCTGGGAGGTGACGTCGCGCGTGGTGCTGCCCTATACGCGGGTCGCCGTCGTCGGCGCAGTCATGCTGGCGCTCGGGCGCGCGCTCGGCGAGACGATGGCCGTCACCTTCGTGATCGGCAACGCGCACCGCATCACTGCCTCGATCCTGGCGCCGGGCACGACGATCTCGGCGGCGATCGCCAACGAGTTCACCGAGGCGACGGGCGACCTCTACACGTCCTCGCTGATCGCGCTCGGCCTGGTGCTGTTCGTGATCACCTTCATCGTGCTGGCCATCGCCCGGCTGATGCTGGCGCGGCTCAGGACGAAGGCGGGGAGGTAAGACGATGCTATACGCCCGCCGCCGCCTGCGCAACACGATCATGATGGGGCTGTGCGTCGCCGCCGCCGGCTTCGGTCTGCTGTGGCTGCTCGTCATCCTCGGCGAGCTGGTCTGGAAAGGCACGGCCGGCCTGTCGATCTCCGTCTTCACCGAGATGACGCCGCCGCCGGGCGACGCGGGCGGCCTGCTCAACCCGATCGTCGGCAGCCTGCTGATGACGGGGCTGGCGGTGCTGATCGGCGCGCCGGTGGGCGTGCTCGCCGGCACCTACATGGCCGAATACGGCCGCCACACGCGGCTCACCGGCGTCGTGCGCTTCATCAACGACATCCTGCTGTCGGCACCGTCGATCATCGTCGGCCTGTTCGTCTACGAGGTGCTGGTCGTCACCATGGGCCATTTCTCCGGCATCGCCGGCGTGATGGCGCTTGCGCTGATCGTACTGCCGGTGGTGGTGCGCACGACCGAGGACATGCTGCTGCTGGTGCCGGACGCGCTGCGCGAGGCGGGAACCGCGATCGGCGCGCCGCGCTGGGTGGTGATCCGCCACGTCGCATATAGGGCCGCGCGCGCCGGCATCACCACCGGCGTGCTTCTCGCGATTGCCCGCATCTCGGGCGAGACGGCGCCGCTTCTCTTCACCGCGCTCAACAACCAGTTCTTCAGCGTGAACCTCGGCGCGCCGATCGCCAGCCTGCCGGTGACGATCTTCCAGTTCGCGCTCAGCCCCTACGAGGAATGGCAGCAACTGGCCTGGACCGGAGCGCTGATCATAACCTTCGCCGTGCTCGCGCTGAGCATCGTGGCACGCGTGCTCGCCGGCCGAGGAGAGAGCAGATGACGCAGATGATGACGATCGAACCCGCGACGACGCACGCGACCAGGCACGCCACCGGGCGGCCGAAGATCGAGGTCAGGAACCTCGACTTCCACTATGGCACCTCGCGCGCGCTGAAGGACATCTCGCTGTCGCTGCCGGAGCGCAGCGTGACCGCCTTCATCGGCCCGTCGGGCTGCGGGAAGTCGACGCTGCTGCGCGTCTTCAACCGCATCTACGAGCTCTATCCGGGGCAGAAGGCCTCCGGCGAGGTGCTGCTCGACGGCGTCAACATCCTCGACCGCAAGCAGGACCTGAACCTGCTGCGCGCCAAGATCGGCATGGTGTTCCAGAAGCCGACGCCGTTCCCGATGACGATCTACGAGAACATCGCCTTCGGCGTGCGGCTCTACGAGAAGCTGACCAAGGCCGAGCTCGACGGCCGCGTCGAGGACGCGCTGCGGCGCGCCGCTCTGTGGGACGAGGTCAAGGACAAGCTCGACGCCAGCGGCCTGTCGCTGTCGGGCGGCCAGCAGCAGCGCCTGTGCATCGCGCGCACCGTGGCGGTGAAGCCGGAGGTGATCCTGCTCGACGAGCCGGCCTCGGCGCTCGACCCGATCTCGACCGCCAAGATCGAGGAGCTGATCGAGGAACTGCAGGCCGACTACACGATCGTCATCGTCACCCACAACATGCAGCAGGCGGCGCGCGTCTCGCGCCAGACCGCCTTCATGTATCTCGGCGAGCTGATCGAGTTCGCCGACACCGAGACGATCTTCACCTCGCCGCGCGAGAAGCGCACGCAGGACTACATCACCGGCCGCTTCGGCTGAGCGCATCGGGGGCACACGACCAATGGACAGCCAGCACACCGTCCGTTCCTTCGACGAGGACCTCGCCCATGTCGACCGGCTGATCCGCGAGATGAGCGAGCTCGCCGGCGCGATGGTGGCCTCCGCCACCGGCTCGCTGGTCGGCTCCGACAACGCGCTCGCCCAGCGCGTCATCGCCGACGACAAGGCGATGGACGCGCGCCAGCGCGCGCTGGACGAGTCGGCCATCGCGCTGATCGCCAAGCGCCAGCCGGTGGCGCAGGACCTGCGCGCCGTGGTCGGCGCGATCCGCATGGCGGCCGACCTCGAGCGCATCGGCGACCTCGCCAAGAACATCGCCAAGCGGGTCGCGGCCGTCGGCGAGGGCGGCACGCCGCGCAACCTCGCTCATTCGATCGAGGCGATGTCGAAGCTGGTGCTGGAGCAGATCCGCGGCGCGATCGAGGCCTATGTGGCGCGCGACGCGGGCGCCCTGGAGCGGCTGCGCGACCGCGACGAGGACATCGACATCAAGTATACGTCGGTGTTCCGGGAACTGCTGACCTACATGATGGAAGACCCGCGCAACATCACCGCCTGCACGCACCTCCTGTTCTGCGCCAAGAACCTGGAGCGCATCGGCGACCACGTCACCAACATCGCCGAGAACGCCTATTACGTCGTCACCGGCGCGCTGCTGCCGCTCGCGCGGCCGAAGCGCGACGAGACCACCCCGGCGGCCTGAGGACGGAACGCGAGCATGAGCGCGCCGCGCATCATGGTGGTGGAGGACGAGGACGCGCTCGGCGTGCTGCTGCGTTACAACCTCGAGGCCGAGGGCTATGAGGTCGAGGTGATCGAGCGCGGCGACGAGGCCGAGCTCAGGCTGCAAGAGGCGGTTCCCGACCTGCTCGTGCTCGACTGGATGGTGCCGGCCGTCTCCGGCATCGAGCTGTGCCGGCGGCTGCGCCAGCGGCCGGCGACCGAGCGGCTGCCGGTCATCATGCTGACCGCGCGCGGCGAGGAGGCCGACCGGGTGCGCGGGCTTTCCACCGGCGCCGACGACTATCTGGTCAAGCCGTTCTCCATGCCCGAGCTGATGGCGCGGGTCAGGGCGCTGCTCAGGCGCGCGCGGCCCGAGCTCCTGTCCTCCGTGCTCAAGGTCGGCGACGTGACGCTCGACCGCGAATCGCACCGCGTCTACCGCGGCGAGGTCGAGGTGCGGCTGGGACCGACCGAGTTCCGCCTGCTGGAGTTCCTGATGCAGCATCCGGGCCGCGTCTTCTCGCGCGCACAATTGCTCGACAAAGTGTGGGGCGAGGCGGTCTACATCGACGAGCGCACGGTCGACGTGCATGTCGGCCGCCTGCGCAAGGCCGTCAACCTCGACGGCCTCCCCGACGTCATCCGCACCGTCCGCGGCGCGGGGTACTCGATCGAGTAGCCAAGGCACTTGGCACCGGACGCCATCTGTCCTATCTTTTGCCATATAACAGGGCCAAGGAATAGGACATGAGCGAGACGTCAGCGGCATTCGGACAATTGCGGGTCGGGCCTTTCGCCGATCGGGCAGGAAAGATCGAGGTCGACCGCATCGCGGACGATTTCGGCATGTCCAAGACGCAGCTCGCATCGACCATCGGCCTGGCGCGGGAAGCGCTCTACAAGAGCTCGCGCAGCCGCTCGCCGAAGATCCAGATGCGGCTGCGGGAAATGCTGGAGATCGTCGAGCGCATCAGCGGCTGGGCCGGCGGGCGCCAGCAGGCGATGTCGCGGGATCTCGCGCAGCCGATTCCCGCCGTCCGCGGCCGGACGGCCGCGGCCCCCGGCCAGGAGGGGCGGGCGCCGGGGGTGCGCGACTATCTCGACCACGTCGCCCTCGGCGGCTTCGCGTGAGATTCAGCGGGGTCTGCTACCGCGCCCATGACCCGCGCTGGTCCTTCAAGCCGATGTCCGGGGAAGGCGCGGCGATCCGCGGCGCCCGGTTCAACCCGAAGGGGGTGCCCGCCCTCTATCTCGCGCTGAGCATCGTGACGGCGGTCAAGGAAGTCAGCCACGGCTTCGCGCACCGCATCGACCCGTGCGTGCTGTGCTCCTACGACGTCGACTGCGAGGACATCGTCGACCTGCGCGCTCCGGAGGGCCGCGCGGCGCATGCCATCGATCTCGAGCCCATGGGCTGTGCCTGGATGGATTTTCTCGGGAAGGGCAAGCGGCCGCCTTCGTGGGCGATCCACGACCGCCTGACGGCGGAAGGCGCGGCCGGCATACTGGTGCCGAGCTTCGCGTCGGGAGCAAGCGACAGCGACGGAAACCTCGTGCTCTGGAAATGGGGGCCGGCGCCGCCGCATTCCGTGCAGGTCTTCGACCCGAGCGGCAGGCTGCCGAGAAACCAGCTTTCTTGGGATTGAGCCGAGACGGCGCTCAGGCCATCGCCCGACCGGGCTGGTGGGCGGCGGGGGCGGAGGCGCGGGCGGCGACCTGATCGTCGACGAAGGCGAGCGCGGTCATGGCGCAGCCCTCGCGGATCAGCGGCATCTCGTTCGGCTCGGTGGCGAAGGAGATGGCGCCGCTGTGCTGGCCGCCCGCCGTCTGGGCGATCGCGGCGCGGATCGGCTCCTCCAGTATGTCGAAGGCGAGCGCGCCGGGACCGACGATGGCGACCGGGGCGGGATCGAACAGCGCGAACAGGTTGCCCATGCCGTAGCCGATCGCCTCGCCGGCGCGGCGGAAGGCGGCGCGCTCGCGCCCCTCCGAGGCCCGCGCGGCGTCGGCCAGCGCCTCGATCTCGGCCTGGCCGATGTCGGCGGCGGGCGGGTCGGTCTCGGCGCCGCCGGCCGCGCTCCGCACCAGCGCATAGTTGCCGGCATAGGCCTCGATGCAGCCGCGGCGGCCGCAGCGGCAGAGCGCGCCGTGCGGCACGTGGATCATGTGGCCGAACTCGCCGCCCGACGAATGGGTGCCGGTGAAGAGCTGGCCCTTCTGCATCAGCCCCATGCCGATGCCGTTGGACAGAAGCACGGCGAAGAAATCCGCGCCGTAGCGCTGCGGCCAGCGCCATTTCAGCGCCACCGCGATCATGTTGCAGTCGTTCTGCACCGTCGTCGGTATGCCCAGCCGCTCCTCCAGCAGCGGGCCGAAGGCGATGTCGCTGTGGGGCGTGATCGGCGACCAGAGCAGGCGGGAATCGGAGGAATCGGTGATGCCCTGCACGGCGAGCGCGATGCGGGCGGGCCGGCGGCGGCGCGGGCCGCGCTGCAGGAGGCAGCGGACCGCCCCGACCACGGCCCCGGCGAGCTCGGCCTTGCCCATCGGCATGGGCGGCAGCCGCTGCCCCGCCTCGTCGGCGACGGGGCCGTCGTAGCTGATCAGCGAGGTCCAGAGCTGGTTCAGCGTCAGCACCACGCTGACGACCGAGGCGAAGCCGGGGTTGAGCCCGAGCGCCACCTGCGGGCGGCCGCGGCGGGCGAGCGCGGTCTCGCCCGACTTGACCTCGACCAGCGCGCCCTCGGCGATCAGGTCGGAGGAGATGGCGGAGATGGTGGAGTTGCTGAGGCGGGTGGTGGCGGCGATCTCGGTGCGGGAGGGCTGGGTGGCGCGCCTGACGGCACCGACCACCATCGCGCGGTTGCGCCGCCTCAGATCGTCGTGCCGCACGCCGACCGTCATGTCCCGCCGTCCTCCCGCGCCGTTCCGCCCGTTTCCACTGCTGCCTCAACGGCGGCGGGCGATCAACGCCACACTTGCCATATTGACATGAAGGTGGCGCTGAGTCATTAATTTTTTCGAGGCTCGAAAAAAAGAGCTTCGACAACTGCAGATCTCAGTCGTCACGCGCCGCACCGGCGCAGGGAGGATAACCATGAGGAATTTTGCGACCGCCATGCTGGCGGGTGTCGCCATGTCGATGGCGCTTTCGACGGCGGCCATCGCCAAGGACAAGGTGATCGGCGTGTCCTGGTCGAACTTCCAGGAAGAGCGCTGGAAGACCGACGAGGCGGCCATGAAGGCGGCGATCGAGGCGGCCGGCGACAAGTACATCTCGGCCGACGCGCAGTCGAACCCCGGCAAGCAGCTCACCGACGTGGAGAGCCTGATCGGCCAGGGCGCCAACGCGCTGATCATCCTCGCGCAGGACGCCTCGGCCATCGGCCCGGCGGTGGAGAAGGCCGTCGCGGAAGGCATCCCGGTCGTCGGCTACGACCGCCTGATCGAGAACAAGGACGCCTTCTACCTCACCTTCGACAATGTCGAGGTGGGCCGCATGCAGGCGCGCGGCGTGTTCGCGGTGAAGCCGGAAGGCAACTACGTCTTCATCAAGGGCAACGGCGCCGACCCGAACGCCAACTTCCTGTTCCAGGGACAGATGGAAGTGCTGAAGGGCGCGGTCGACGCCGGCAAGATCAAGAATGTCGGCGAGGCCTATACCGACGGCTGGCTGCCGGCCAACGCGCAGCGCAACATGGAGCAGTTCCTGACCGCCAACAACAACAAGGTCGACGCGGTCGTCGCCTCCAACGACGGCACGGCGGGCGGCGCGATCGCGGCGCTCGCGGCGCAGGGCCTCGCCGGCTCGGTGCCGGTGTCGGGCCAGGACGGCGACCACGCCGCGCTCAACCGCATCGCGCTCGGCACGCAGACCGTGTCGGTGTGGAAGGATGCGCGCGCGCTCGGCAAGGCGGCGGCCGAGATCGCCTCGGCGCTGGCCGGCGGCACGGCGATGGACAAGATCCCCAACGCGACCAAGTTCAAGACGCCGGGCGGCCTCGAGATGAACACGGTGCTGCTGGCGCCGGTGCCGATCACCAAGGACAACCTCAACGTCGTCATCGACGCCGGCTGGGTGTCCAAGGACGTGGTCTGCCAGGGCGTGAAGGCCGGCTCCGTCGCGGCCTGCAACTGAGCGGCGGACCGAGCGGGCGCCGACGGCCGCGACCGCAGCGCGGCCGTCTCCCCCGATGGCGGGGAAGAGACGGTGCTCCTCGATCGCCCGATCATAAGCAAGAGCGCCGCGGTTTGACGAAAACCGCGGCGTATCTTTCCTTATTTTCACGCATGTCGTTGTCCCGAAAACCGGGTCCCACTTTCAGGCGACATGCTTTAAGCTAGGACGCCGCCAGGGGCCGCCCGAGCGTCGGCGGCCGGGAGGATCGCATGACCGATACGGTGACCCAGGCGCCTGCCGACCAGGCCCGCGCATCGGAAGGCGGCCCCGTGGCGCGCTTCCTGAAGGCGACCGAGCTCGACACCCGCATGCTCGGCATGGTCGGCGCGCTGATCGTCATCTGGGCGGGCTTCCACATCATCAGCAGCCTGCGCCTCGGGGTGAGCCCGCTCGACTTCGACAGCCGCGCCTTCCTGACGCCGCGCAATCTGTGGAACCTGTCCGTCCAGTCGGCCTCGGTCTCCATCATGGCCACCGGCATGGTGCTGGTGATCGTGACGCGCAACATCGACCTGTCGGTCGGCTCGCTGCTCGGCTTCATCGGCATGATCATCGGCGTCACCCAGGCGCAGATCCTGCCGCAGCAGTTCGGCCTGCCGCTCGGCCACCCGTCGATCTGGGTGATCGCGCTCGCGGTCGGCATCGTCGTCGGGCTGGGCATCGGCGCCTTCCAGGGCGGGCTGATCGCCTATCTGTCGATCCCCTCCTTCATCGTGACGCTGGGCGGGCTGCTGATCTGGCGCGGCGCGGCCTGGTGGGTGACCAGCGGGCAGACCGTGGCGCCGATGGACGCCACCTTCCGCCTGCTCGGCGGCGGGCCGGACGGCTCGATCGGCGCGAACTGGAGCTGGATCGTCGGGCTTGTCGCCTGCGCCGGCGTGGTGGCGATGCTGATGTCGGGCCGCCGGCAGCGCCAGCGCTTCCACTTCCCGCTCAGGCCGCTATGGGCGGAGGCCTTCCTCGGCGCGGTCACCTGCGCGGCCATCCTCGGCGCGGTTTGGGTGGCCAACTCCTATCCGTGGCCGATCGGCATCGTGCGGCGCTACTACGAGAGCCTGGGCGAGCAGGTGCCGGAAGGCGCCTTCATCGCCCACGGCATCGCCATTCCAGTGCTGATCGCGATCGCGGTCGGCGTCGTCATGACCTTCGTGGCCACCCGCACCCGCTTCGGCCGCTACGTGTTCGCGCTCGGCGGCAACCCGGAAGCCGCGCTGCTCGCCGGCATCAACGTCAAGTGGGTGACGCTCAAGGTGTTCATGCTGATGGGCTTCCTCGTCGCCATCGGCAGCTCGATCTCGACGGCGCGCCTGAACGCGGCCACCAACGCGACCGGAACGCTGGACGAACTGCTGGTGATCGCGGCGGCCGTCATCGGCGGCACCTCGCTTTCGGGCGGCGTCGGCACCATCGCGGGCGCCATGCTGGGGGCGGTGCTGATGCAGTCGCTCGCCTCGGGCATGGTGCTGCTCGGCGTCGACGCGCCGCTGCAGAACATCGTCGTCGGCGCCGTCCTCGTCGTGGCGGTGTGGTTCGACACGCTCTACCGCCGCAAGGCCGAATAGGAGGACGAGATGGAAGCCCAAGCCGCCACGCCGCTCGTCGACCTGCGCAACATCTCCATCGCCTTCGGCGGCATCCGCGCCGTCGACGACGCTTCCGTCGACCTGCATCCGGGGGAGGTGGTCGCGCTGCTCGGCCACAACGGCGCCGGCAAGTCGACGCTGATCAAGATCCTGTCGGGCGCCTACAAGCGCGACGCCGGCCAGATCTTCATCAATGGCGAGGAAGCCACGATCGGCAACCCGCGCGACGCCAAGCGCTACGGCATCGAGACGATCTACCAGACGCTGGCGCTGGCCGACAATGTCGACGCGGCCGCCAACCTGTTCCTCGGGCGCGAGCTGAGGACGGCGTGGGGGACGCTGGACGACGTCGCCATGGAGGCCGAGGCGCGCAAGGTGATGGGCCGGCTCAACCCGCGCTTCGTGCGCTTCAAGGACCCGGTGGTGAAGCTGTCGGGCGGCCAGCGGCAGTCGGTGGCGATCGCCCGCGCGATCCTGTTCAACGCGCGCATCCTGATCATGGACGAGCCGACCGCCGCGCTCGGGCCGCAGGAGACGGCGCAGGTGGGCGAGCTCGTGCGGCAGCTCAAGTCGGAAGGCATCGGCATCTTCCTGATCAGCCACGACATCCACGACGTGTTCGACCTCGCCGACCGCGTCTGCGTGATGAAGAACGGCCGCGTGGTGGGCACGGCGCGAACCAGCGACGTGACCAAGGACGAGGTGCTGGGCATGATCATCCTGGGCAAGTGCCCGCCCGGCGCGACGCCCGGCCCCGGCGCGATCGGCATGGCGGCCTGAGGCAGCGGCGGCTACGCCGGAAGGCAGGCAAGAAAAAGGGGCCGCGAAGGCCCCTTTTCCATTCGATCCGTCGAGCCGGATCAGCAGCGATAGGTCTCGACCACGCGGCCCGTGCGGCGGTCGACGCGCTCGCACCAGCCCGGACGGCCTTCGATCGCGCGGCCGATGAGGTAGCCGCCCACCGCGCCAGCCGTGGCGCCGAGCACCACACCGCCCACGCTGCCGCCCGTCGCGGCCGCAATGGCGCCGCCGGCGACCGCGCCGACACCGGCGCTCTTCTCGGCGGTGGTGCAGCCTGCGAGCATCAGGACAGCGGCGCTGGCAACAATCAACTTCTTCATATCTGCCTCCATTAAAAACTGGCTGGTGTGGTGGCGACGGGTCGCCGGGGTGGTTGCACTGCGTTGCCCGATTCCTGCCGACCGGCCCGGCCCTCGCGCCGGTTCCCCTCGTCGGTGCCGGCGCTCGGGATGATCCTGCGTCCGGCGGTGTCCTCAGGCGGTAAAGCGGCCTCGTGGATGGTTGGTCCGGTATTGTCCTTTCATGCGCGCGTCAACGCGCCGCAGCCCCTCTTGGTTCCCGTTTCGGGCGCAACCAAGGCAGAGCTTGTCACAAAGCGCCGAGCAGCCACAAGAGGGCGACCATGACGGCGAAGGCCAAAATCCCCAGCCTGAACCAGGCGAAGGGGCCGCGCACGGGGGCCGGCCCCGGCTCGGATGCGCGATAGTCGCCCATGGAGGCGCGGGCGGCGGTCTCGATGCGTCTCATTTCGGCAATCAGCATGTCGGGCTACCTCCTCGGCGGTCCGGCTCGACCTGGCGAAGCGGACCGGGAAACTGATTTCTGCGGGGACAAATGCACCGGGCGGCGGTCGGTTCCGCCTGACGCCGCCCGGCGCCGCTGCGAACATTTTTTGCAAAGGCATGGAACTTCCGGAGGGCTGCGCCGTTTTCAGGCTGCTAGGCGCCGGCCGCCCCACCCCCTCCGAACGCCCCCCCAAGAGGCGGCCGGTCGCCAGCTCAGAAGGCCCGATCCCCTCAAGCCTTCCACCTGAACAGCCGGCTCCGTGCCGGCTTTCTTTTTTTCGGAATTGCGATTTGGTGGCGGCGTTCAGCCGATGCGGGCGAGCAGGCCGTGCAGCAGCGCGACCACCAGCAGGGCGAGGAAGAGGAAGAACAGGTACTGCGCGATGCCGGCCGACGCGCCGGCGAAGCCGGCGAAGGCAAAGGGTGCGGTGCCGGCGGTGGCCGCAGCCAGCGCCAGGGTGGCGATGCGCATGTAAGCCTCCTCGTGGCGACCGCCGGCAGGCCGGCGCGACGCTTTGCGCAATTCAGGCCGGCCACCGCCGCGGGGCCGCGCCGTCACGCAATGTCAGGCGGGACGGCCGCTCCGGCCGCCCCGAAATGGGCCGGCTCAGGCCGCCGCGCGGGCCTGGCGGTCGAAGAACAGCGCCTGGCTGATCAGCGCCTTCACCATGTCCGGGTTGAACGGCTTGGTGACGAGGAAGGTCGGCTCTGGGCGCTCGCCCGTCAGCAGCCTCTCGGGGAAGGCGGTGATGAAGATCACAGGCACCGGCGTCATGGTCAGGATCTCGTTGACGGCGTCGATGCCGGAGCTTCCGTCGGCGAGCTGGATGTCGGCCAGCACCATCTTCGGGCGCTTCTGGGAAAACAGCTTGGTCGCCTCCGAATGGGTGCGCGCGGTGCCGACGACGCGGTGGCCGAGGCTCTCGACCATTTCCTCGATGTCCATCGCGATCAGCGGCTCGTCCTCGATGATGAGCACGTCGGTCGCGACCTGGCGGGAGATCTCGGCGCTGGCCTCCTGGATCAAGGCGGAGAATTCCCGCTCGTCGACCTGCAGCACCTCGGCGGCCTCGGCCTCGCTGAAGCCCTCGACGGCCACCAGCAGGAAGGCCTGGCGGGCGCGCGGCGCAATCGCGCCGAGATTGGCCTGGGCGCTGCGCTCCCACGGGATGTCCGACGGCCCCTCGGGGATGCGCATGTTCACCGAGGTGAACAGCCTGGCGAAGATCTGGTAGAGCGCGATCCGGTCGCTGGACGCCTTCGGAAAGATGCCCGTGTCGGCGATGAGGGCCTCGAGCATGGCGGCTACCATTGCGTCGCCGCTGGTCTGCGAACCGGAAACGGCGCGCGAGAACCGGCGCAGGTAGGGAAGATGCGGCGCAATCGCTGCGGACAAACTCATGATAGGAAGGTCTCCCTGAAAAGAACGAATACCCCGGCGGCAGGAGCCCCCGCGGTCCTGCCAAATTCGGACGATAACGCAGGGTGCGCGCATTGGTTCCATTTTTTTCGGAACCTTTCGCAGCAACGCGCGTTTCTGGCCCCAAGGCGGCATGGGAGGACGCGGGCGCGCGCCCGTTCCTTTCAAGGACAGAGGGCCTTTCAAGGACACCGGGTCCGGGGGACGAGCGGACCGGCCGGCATGGGACAGGCGAGACAGGGGCAAGGACAGCAAGGATGACAGGCATGAAACCGGCCGCAGGCCGCGGTTCCACGAGCGGAGGCGGCGGCAAGCCCGAAGGCCTCGGCCCGACCTCCGAGATCGGGCGCAAGCTGAAGCAGTATTACGACGAGCTGGTGTCCGACGACGTGCCGGACCGCATCATGGAGCTGATGCGCAAGCTGGAGACCAGCGAGAAATCCGAACCGGAAACGCCCAAGGGTGGCCGATGAGCGAACCAGCCGCCTTCCGCGACGATCTCGTCAGGACGATCCCCAGCCTGCGGGCCTTCGCCATCTCGCTGGCGCAGAACAACGATCGCGCCGACGACCTGGTGCAGGAAACGCTCGTCAAGGCGTGGGACAAGCAGTCGTCCTTCCAGCTCGGGACCAACCTCAAGGCGTGGCTGTTCACCATCCTGCGCAACGAGTTCTACTCGCAGATGCGCAAGCGCGGCCGCGAGGTGCAGGACAGCGACGGGCTGCTGACGGCGAGCGTGGCGATCCATCCCGGCCAGCAGGGCTCGGTCGACCTCAAGGACTTCCGCAAGGCCCTCGAGACCCTGCCGGAGGACCAGCGCGAGGCGATCATCCTGATCGGCGCCTCGGGCTTCTCCTACGAGGAGGCGGCCGAGATCTGCGGCTGCGCGGTCGGCACGATCAAGAGCCGGGTGAGCCGCGCCCGCACGCGGCTGCAGGACATACTCGGCATCGAGGGCGACGGCGACTTCGGTCCCGACGCGATCTCGGCCCAGGTGCTCGGCTCGACGGCTGCGTAGGGCCTACGGCGCGAACCCAGGCGGTCCGCGCCCGATCCTTTCCGAAGATGCTAGAGCGGTTCAAGTTCTCACAGAATCGGTAGAACCGCTCTATCTCTTTGTATTTGCCGCATTTCCGGACGCAAAACCGCTTCGCACTTTTGCTGGAAATGCTCTAGGGAGGCCGGCGGCTCAGCCGGCCATGCGGCGGCGCGCCACGGCGCGGCCCAGCGCCTCGACGAGGTCGCCGCCCGCATAGGGCTTGCCGATCACGGCGATGCCGGGAAACTCGTCGAAGATCTCGTGCCGGTCGACATAGCCGGTGGCGAAGACGAAGGGCATGCCGTTCTCCTTCAGCCGGCGGGCGGCTTCCACGGTCGGCACGCCGCGCAGCATGACGTCGATCACCGCGGCGTCGTGGGCGTCCGCCTGGACGCCGCCTTCGCCGAGCTGCGACAGGTCGTGCACCACCGTCACGTCGGCGGCGCCGGCATCGCGGCAGATCTGCTCCACGTCGAGCGCGATCAGCGCCTCGTCTTCAAGCAGCAGCACGCGCAGTCCGTTGAGCGGCAGTTCGGACAAACAGGAATCCCCCGTGAAAAAGGCCTCGCATCTTTCACCCATTGATGTCAGCCCGGACCGTCGCTGTCCTTAACATATGAGAGGTGCGGACGGCGATCGCGGCGGATGCGCATGCGCGCGGGCGCGGCGGCGAGGACAGCCCGGCCGGCCGTGATTTTCCGGCTGGACTCGGGCCGGCAAAGGCATTTTCATGATGGCGGTTCCCGACCCTCGCGGCAGCGGCGGAACCCGCGGGCGGAACCGAACGCGCTCCGCCCTGTTGATGAGGGTCCGCAACCAGAGGAGTGTTTCATGGCCACCGCCCCCCGTCCCGGCAAGAGTGCCGCAGCCGATCCGAGAGCCGCAGGCGACCCGAAGGATACCGCGCAGGACCTCGCCGCAGACCTCGCCCTTCTGCGCGAGGACGTCGCCAAGCTCGCCGCCCAGCTCCAGGCGCTGGGCGAGCAGTCCGTCCGCACCGCGAAGCGGGCCGCCAGCGAGAAGGTCGAGCAGCTTCGCGCCCAGGGCGAGGCGGCGATGAGCGACCTGCGCGGTAATGCGGAGGAGCTGGAGGAGCAGCTCGTGGCGCGGGTGCGCGAGAAGCCCATCACCTCGCTCGCCATGGCCGCCGGCCTCGGCTACCTGCTCGCGCTGATCATGCGCCGCTGACGCCCATGCTGTTCAGCCTCATCGCGTCGGTCGTGACCGCCGAGGCCGCCGAGGCGGCCGGCCGGGCGCGCAGCAGCGTCGTGGCCTACGTGGCCGGCGCGATCCTCGCCGTCGCCGGCATCGGCTTCCTCGTCGGGGCCGGCTACATCGCGACCGCGCGGCGGATCGGCGACCTCGAAGCCTGCCTCGCCTTCGGCGCCGGCTTCCTGGTGCTGGCCATGCTCGTCGTCGTCATCCAGCGGCTGGTGTCGCGCATGCGCGCCCGGCAGGCGGCGGAACGGCGCCGGCGCGAGCTGGCCGAGATCGCGGCGGCCGCGACCGCCGGCATGGTAGGCTCGAAGGGCGGCGTGTTCACCGGGCTCGCCGCCTCGCTGCTGACCGGCTTCGTGCTCGGCCTCTACCGCGAGAACAGGCGCGACCGCGACTGAAGCGCGGTCGCGCTGTCCGGAACAAGCGGCCGGCGCGCGCATTAGTCTCACGACATCAATGGCACAGGAAGGACCGGCCCGGGCGCGGGCCGGCGCGAGGCTATGGCAAACGGCGACGACAGGCAGGTTGAGCTCAATCCCGACCGGGCGAGGCAGGGCAGGCCGGGCTGGCCGGTACTGCGCGTGCTGATTGCCGGCCTCGTGCTGGTCATGATCGTGTGGGGGCTGGTCGAGATCTACGGCGCCTACATCGCCCCGCCGGCCTCCGAGCAGGTCGGCGATCCCGCCACGGTGAACCGTCCCAACGCCGTGGAAGGCAACGTTCCCGCCGACAACAACTGACGCGGCCGGGCCGGTCCTTATCCGGCTTCCTTTTCCGCCGGCAGCAGCACGTTAAGCGCGCGGGGATGGATGACGATCTCGGTGCTGGCTTCCAGCGGCAGCAATTCGCCGTCCATGGCGCACTGGAACCCCCGGGCGGCGAATTAGATCGGAAGAGCACACGTCTGAACTCCAGTCACATCACGATCTCGTATGCCGTCTTCTGCTTGAAAAAAAAAAAAACACAACACACAGCAGTGCCTACTAGGAGTGCGATCGGACGACTCGTGACGATAGCCGAGGAGC
>Ga0066256_1002112_pt1 | contig 18390 bp, 19 predicted proteins | sample ThiBio_1000_biof_FD_87107 | JGI IMG/M metagenome (GOLD analysis project Ga0066256, IMG submission 87107) | Wastewater bioreactor microbial communities from Cape Town, South Africa - Thiocy_expt_1000_biof (version 2) | ecosystem: Engineered > Bioreactor > Thiocyanate-remediating >...
TTGGCGAGCGCCTCGGTGTTCCACTGGCCGTTGGTCATGGCGAAGATGATGTCGAAGACCTTCAGCACCACGATGGTGATGGTGGTCCACACCACGACGATGGTGCCCCAGACCTGCGGGATCATGATGTCGAAGAAGATGCGCAGATCACTGGCGCCGTCGATGCGCGCGGCCTCGAGCGTCTCCTCCGGAATGCCGCGCAGGGCCGCCGACAGGATGACCATGGCGAAGCCGGTCTGGATCCAGACCAGGATGACCATGAGCAGCACCGAATTCCACAGCGGGATGGTGATCCAGGCCTGCGGATCACCGCCGAAGAAGGTGACCAGCGCATTGAGCAGGCCGATCTGATTGTCGGTGTCGCCCCGATAGTCGTAGACGAACTTCCAGATGACCGAAGCGCCGACGAAGCTGATGGCCATCGGCATGAAGACCAGCGACTTGGCGATGTTGCCCCACCACAGCCGATCCGCGAGCACGGCGATGATCAGGCCGAACGCGGTTGCCAATGACGGCACGATGATCAGCCAGAGGATGTTGTTGAAGATCGACTGCTGGAAATTCGCATCGCCGATCGCCCAGGTGTAGTTGGCGAAGCCGACGAAGTTCTGGCCGGTCCGATCGAAGAAGCTCAGCCGGAAGGTCTCGACCACCGGGTAGACCAGGTAGACCGAGAGAAAGAGCAGTGCGGGGAGCAGAAACAGCCAGGGCCGGATGTTGCTGCGCAGGTTGTCGCGCCGGGTGACCTCGCCCGTGGCCATGCTGCCCGAGGTGGTGAGCACCTTGTCGAGCAGCCAGTTGCTGCCCCAGAAGTAGGCGATGCAACCCGCTAGTGCGACGGCGATCGCGATGATCGCGCCCGTGATCTGTTGCAGGATATCGGCTGTCATGGACCACCCCTCCCCTGGCGGACCTATTCCTCCCAGGGCGCAGTCACGACGGGCGCCAACCCGGACCGTGTGCGCCAGAACAGGTTCGGCGCAGCAGCGCCGAACCCGAGATCGTCAGCGGTCAGCCTACTTGATGGCGTCCCAGCTGGCCTGCACCGCATCGGCCACTTCCTGAGCGGACTTGCCGCCCACGAAATCGACCATGGCGGTCCAGAACGAGCCGGCCCCGACGGCGCCCGGCATCAGATCGGAACCGTCGAAACGGAAGGTCGTGGCGTTGAGCAGAATCTCGCCCTCGCCCTTCAGGGTGTCGTTGCCGTAGGTCTCGGTGTTGGCGGCCTTGAGCGTCGACAGGAAGCCGGACTGCGCCATCCAGACCTCGTTGGAGATCGGGCTCATCAGGAAATCGAGGAACGCATGCGCGGCCGGGCTGTCCTTGGTGATGGTTGCGAGCGTACCCGCGCCCAGCACCGGATTGCCAAGATCCTTCTCGGCCGAGGCCGGGAAGTAGAAGAAATCAGCGTCGGTGCCCAGTTCGGTCCCCTCGGGGAAGAACGACGGGATGAACGACGCCTGGTGGTGCATGAAGCAGGCGGGCGGAACCGAGAAGAGGCCGAGCGGGCTCTCGCGGAAATCGGTGGTGCCGACTGCCGCCGTGCCGCCGGCGACCTTCTTGTCGTCCTTGGCGAACCAGCCGAACTCCTCGAGCGCAGCAACGACCTTGGGGTCGTTGAACTTCAGCTCGTTGGAGACCCAGGCGTCATAATCCTCGGCCGGGTACATGCGCAGCATGATGTCCTCGACCCAGTCGGTCGCCGGCCAGCCGGTGGCGCCGCCCGAACCCAGCCCGATGCACCACGGCGTGTTGCCGTCGGCAACCATCTTCTCGGTGAGGGCCTTCAGATCTTCGTAGGTGGCGGGCACTTCGTAGCCAGCGTCGGCGAAGTTATCGGGCGAGTACCACACCAGCGACTTCAGGTCGGCCTTGTACGGAATGGCGTAGAAGGTCTGCGCGCCCGACGCATCGGCATAGGTGCCCAGCGACACGAACGACGAACCGGCAGCGTGCTCGGCTTCGACGCGCGCCTTCATCTCGTCGCCGAGCGGCGAGAGATAACCCTTGGACGCCATGTCGGCGAGCAAGCCCGGCTGCGGCAGGATGGTGACGTTGGCCGAGGAGCCCGCGGCGGCATCGATCTGCGCCTGCTGCTCGTAGTTCTCGGAAGAAGCGTATTCGACGGTGATACCGGTCGCGTCGGTGAAATAGGCGATGACCGACTCGAACATCTCCTGGTCGCCGCCCTCGCGCCAGGGGCCCCAGACGGTCAGCGTCTGGCCTTCGAGGCCCTTGTGGCTGTCGGCGAACTGCTGCAGGGCGTCCCACGAGAACGCGCCCTCGCCCTTGGGGTAAACCAGTTCCTGCGCCATCGCGGTGGACGACATCAGGGCAATGGCGGAAACCCCCGCCACGAGGAATTTGTGCATGAAAGTCCTCCCATCGCACAGTTAGGGCGGGGAGTTTCGATCCCTCGCCCCCGCCTGCCGGCGGCCGTCGCGCGCGGTCTCCAAAACGTTTTGGTCCCAAAACGTTTTGGCCCCTTGCTGCAGGCTCATCTCCGGCAGTTTGCGGTGAGGCAATGTGGCATGAACTTTAGTATGGGGGCAAGGAGGGTTTTGCCCCGGCCCGCCCCGCATGGGCGGCGAGCGGTGGCGGCGCCTCGACAGGCCCGCCACGGCTTCAGCTCGCAGACTTGGTGGCGGCTACTCTTCGGTGCGAACGGGACGCGGCGCCGGCCGGCGCTTATCGAAGGCCGCGGGACGCTTGGGGGCCGCAATCAGGCCCTCGCGGATTGCTGTCTTGCGCGCAGCCTTGCGCACCCGGCGAACCGCCTCGCCGGCCTCGCGCACGCGCTTTTCCGACGGCTTCTCGTAGTACTTGCGCAACTTCATCTCGCGGAACACGCCTTCGCGCTGGAGCCGCTTTTTCAGGACGCGAAGCGCCTGTTCGACGTTGTTGTCACGAACGAGTACCTGCACGAGAGAATTCCTTCGATTGTTAAACAAATTATCCGTTGGCCGACGAGGCCCATCTCCGATCGAGACGCCTGTCTCAATGCAAGGATGGAATGCCGGAACCACCCGCATACGCAGATGATGCGAACTCGCCGCGCCGCGCGTAGACGTCCAGTCTGGATCGTGGAGAGACAACGCCGCGGGGGCATCGGCCTAGTGAGCCGTACTGAAGGAACCCATATGACCTCGAAACACGTTTCAAACAAGGCCTGAGCTGCGGGCCACGCCCTGGACCTGCAATCTTCCGCGGGACGAGAACCGGACGAAGCGGCGCCTTGCAGCTGCGAACGCTCCCCATCCCTCGCAGCACGCCGGATTTGCCTTGAAGCCGACGCATTTCCAGCGCATATTGGAATACATACGTTTCGCTAAATCTCGCGCTACCCTATGAAGCTGCCTTTGCAGCTGAAGATGGCAACCTCCTGATCTGTGAGCGTTTAGGTCCTGTCGGCATGTCGTCGTACGGGAAACAATGCCGCTTTTCGCGGCCACACTATCGGAAGGGCCCATCATGGCCATCAATGGTACCGTCAAGTTCTTCAACACCACCAAGGGCTTCGGCTTCATCCAGCCGGACACCGGCGGCAAGGACGCGTTCGTTCACATCAGCGCCGTCGAGCGCTCGGGGATCAGCAGCCTCAATGAGGGCCAGAAGGTCTCCTACGAGCTCGAGCGCGGTCGCGACGGCAAGGAATCCGCGACCAATCTCAAGCTGCTCTGAACGAGCCGCAACCGAGAATTAGCGAAAGGGCCTCTCACGAGGCCCTTTTTTGTTGCGCGCCGTTCGGGTCAGTCGGGCTTGTTGCCGTGCGGGTCGGGCATAGCGCGAAGCTTTTCCATCAGGTCGTCCGCAGGCTGGCCATCGCGCAGCCAGGTCAAATCGAGACTGCCCTCCTTCCAGGCGAAGCGCTCGAGGTGGACGACCACGATCTTGACCAGTGCCGGCTCGGCCTCGGGATTATCGGCGGTGCACTGCATGACCAGCGACTCGCTGTAGGCGTCGAGAACGTTGTGGGCAAAGTGGTTGCACAGCTGCGGCAGGTACCGGCTGGCATGTGGGGTGGCAAAGGTGGCCGTGACAGTCATCGGAAGCTCCTAGTCGTAATAGATGCTGATCAGCTGTCCGCCGATCGTGTGGACGCGCACATCGATCTCGTAGACGGCGCGCATGATTTCGGCGGTGATCACCTCGGCCGGCGTGCCGGTGTGCGCGACGCGCCCCTCCCGCATGCACACGATGTGATCGGAATAGACAGAGGCGAAGTTGATGTCGTGCAGCACCACGACCACGGTCTTGCCCAGCTCGCTCGCGGCCCGGCGCAGGAAGCGCATCATGGCCACCGCATGCTTCATGTCGAGGTTGTTGAGCGGCTCATCGAGCAGCACGTAGTCGGTGTCCTGCGCCAGCACCATGGCGACGTAGGCCCGCTGGCGCTGACCGCCTGAAAGTTCGTCAAGAAAGCGGTGGCGGAGATCCTCGAGCGACAGGTAGCCGATGGCCTCGTCGATCTTGCTGCGATCGGTGACGGTGAGACGGCCCTTCGAATGCGGATAGCGCCCGAAGGCGACGAGATCATCGACGGTGAGCCGCGCCGCGATCTGATTCTCCTGCTTGAGGATGGCGAGGCGCTTGGCCAGCACGTCGCCCGGCGTGCGGGTGACGTCGAGACCATCGACCGTCACGGTACCCGCGTTCATCGGCAGCAGGCGCGCCACCATGCCGAGCAGCGTCGACTTGCCGGCGCCATTGGGGCCGATGATAGAGGTGATGCCGCGCTGCGGCAGCTGCAGCGACACACCGTCGACCACAACAGTTTCGCCGTAGCGCTTGGAGACGCCTTTGGCATCGATCATCTCGGTGCCTTTCTCAGCAACAGGACAAGGAATGTAACGCCGCCGACAAACTCGATGATGATGGCCAGCGCGGTGTTGTAGCCGAACACGTGCTCGGGGCCGGCCTGCCCGCCGACGAGACCGACCACGCCGATGAGCACCGCGGCGGGCAGCACTTCGATGTGACGATAACCCGGCATCGCGAGGTAGGCGAGATTGGCGACCAGCAGGCCGAAGAACAGCACGGGGCCAACGAGCGCCGTCGAAACACTGATCAGCACCGCGACCACGACGAGGACGAGCGCGACGGTACGGCGGTGGTCAACCCCCAGGTTGGTGGCGGTATCTCGCCCCAGCAGCAGCACGTCGAGCCGCGACAGCAATGGCAGGGCGATGAGCGAGGCGGCAACGATCAATCCGGTCGCAACGAGAAGCAGCTCCGGCGGCACGGTATTGAAGCTGGCGAACAGAGCATCCTGCAGGACGACGAATTCGTTGGGATCGATCAGCCGCTGCATCAGGCCGGACAGCGAGCGGAACAGAACGCCGAAGACGATGCCGACGAGCACCAGCAGGTGGAGGCTGCGTGCGCCGGTGCCGAAGAGCCAGCGGAACAGCAGCGTCGCGAGGCCGACCATCACCAGCACATCGCCACCGAAACGCAGCATCGGGTCGAGGGTGGCATAGGCAAAGCCGCCGAGGATGAAGACCAGCCCGGTCTGCACGAACTGGTAGAGAAAATCGAAGCCCATGATGGCGGGCGTGAGGATGCGGTTTTCGGTGACTGTCTGGAACAACACGGTCGACACCGCGATGGCATAGGCCACCAGCACCAGGGCCCAGAGTTTGCGGCCGCGGAACGGCAGGACGAAATCCCACGAGCCGCGCGCATTCAGCGTCATGAACAGGGCCATGGCCACCAGCGCTGCAGCCAACAGCAGCGCCAGCACGAGCCAGGGGCGCGGGGCGGCACGCTCAGCCAAGTTGTTCACGCCGCCTCAGCAGGAGCCACAGGAAGATGGCGCTGCCAACGACGCCGAAGACGGTGCCGATCGGAATCTCGTAAGGGAAGCGGATGACGCGCCCGATGATGTCGCAAACAAGGACCATGGCCGCGCCGGTCAGCGCGATCCACGGAATGGAGCGGCGCATGTTGTCGCCCATGACGGCGGAGACGAGATTGGGCACGATCAGCCCGAGGAACGGAATGGAACCCGCGGTGACGACGACGACGGCCGTCACCAGCGCGACGATCGACAGGCCCAGCGTCAGCACGCGGCGATAGTTGAGGCCCAGGTTGGTCGTGAACGCCTCACCCAGGCCGGCGACGGTGAAGCGGTCGGCCGCAACATAGGCGACAAGCGTCAGGGCAGCGGCCAGCCAGAGAAGCTCGTAGCGACCGCGGATGACGCCCGAAAAATCGCCTATGGTCCACGCGCCGAGGGTCTGCAGGAGGTCGAATCGGTAGGCGAAGAACTGCGTCACGGCCCAGATGACGCCACCCAGCATGATGCCCACGAGAGGCACGACAAGGGCCGATCGGAGCGGAACCGCCCGCAGGAGTTGCATGAACAGCGCTGTCCCCGCCAACGCGAAAAGCGCGGCGACCAGCATCTTTCCCATCAACGGCATATCGGGCGCGAGAAGCGTTACGGTCAGCAGGCCGAGGCTCGCCGATTCCACGGTGCCGGCCGTCGAGGGTTCGACGAAACGATTGCGGGCCAGCATCTGCATGATCAGCCCGGCGACAGACAGCGCCATCCCGGCCAGCACCAGCGCGATGGTTCGGGGAATGCGGCTGATGAGCAGCACCTGCACCGGACGGTCATCCGGGGCGCTCGACAGCAACGAGGCCAGCGACACGTCGCTGACCCCGATAAAGAGGCTGACCGCCGCGAGGACGAGAACGCCCAGCGCGGCGGCCGCAAGTTTCAGTCCGTTCGCCACCTGCTACTTGGCGGCGAGCGCCGTGCCGACATCCTCGACAAGCTTGGTGAAGGCCGGCAGGCCGCCATTGACGATGTAAGAGCGGACGGGGTCGATGTTCACGACATGGCCGTTCTTGACCGCATTGGTCTGGTTGACGAGCTCGTTGTCGAGGATGGCTGCCGCACCACCCGTACCGGTCGCTGCATCGCGATCGATGACGAACAGCCAATCGGGATTGGCCTCGAGGATGAACTCGAACGAAACCACATCGCCGTGGGTCGCCGCTTCCACGCCCTCAACCGCCGGCTTCACGCCGAGGGTGTCGTAGATCCAGCCGAAGCGGGAGCCCGGGCCGAACGCCGTGACTTCGCCACCGGCGGTGAGAACGACAAGGCCGGTTCCGGCATCGGCTGCGGCGCCCTGCGCCGTCGCGATCTTCTCATCGAGCGTCGCGATCATCGCATCGACTTCGGCAGTCTTGCCGAAAACCTGGCCGATGATGCGGGCATTGTCCTTGATCGAGTGGGCGAAGCGGGCCCAATCGTTGGTGAAGTCGATGGCCGGCGCGATCTTGGCCAGTTCGGGCAAGGCGGCCGACGAACGTGCCGCGACGATGACGAGGTCGGGCGCCAGGGCGTTGACGGCCTCGTAGTCCGGCTCGAACAGCGAGCCCACCTTGGCATAGCTGTCGGCGGCGTACTTGCTGAGGTACTCGGGCAGGTTGGTGCCCGGCAGCCCGACGATGTCGATGCCGAGGGCATCGAGCGTGTCGAGTGCCGCGAGATCGAAGGTCACGACCTTGGCGGGGACGCCGGGGAGCTTCGTTTCACCCTGGGCGTGGTTGACCACGATCTCCTGGGCGACGGCCGGCAGGGCGAGCCCGACGAGGGCAATGGCGGAGAGGAGAAGCTTATTCATGACTTGTTCCATCAACTTTCGTTTGTTCCCCATAGCCGCCCGATGCCGACCGTTCAACGGAAAAAGCTGCGACACGTAGAACCTGCAGATCGGGGGGCATGAACGGCGGGACGATCAGCCCGTCATCTTCGGTTCAGCGATGCGGCTGTTCCATGCTTCGATCACCGTGCCGCAATGCTGCTGCCTTTCTCGGGGAAGGCTCCGTCTCAACGCCTCGCCCGTGGGTTCAGCCCCCCTGCGGTGTGCCAACGAAAGGTCCATGAATTGCGCAACGCTTCGCTCCGCCTGCTAGCTGCCACTGCTGCCATCGCGCTCTTCATCCAGCCGGCGCTGGCGCAGCCGGCGCCGCTGCCGGAGGTGGTGGAGTTCACGCTCGATAACGGGCTCGAGGTGGTGCTGGCGCCCGACCACAAGGTGCCGAAGGTGTCGCTCAACCTGCAGTACCGGGTGGGCAGCCTGAACGAGCCGCCGGGACGCTCGGGCTTCGCGCATCTGTTCGAGCATCTGATGCTGTTTGCCGGCACCCCGGCCTACCCCAAGATCGACGCGACCTTCACGGCGTCTGGCGTCGACTTCAACGGCTTCACCATGGAAGACGCGACCACCTATGTGGCGGCCGGCATGGCGTCGACGCTGCCGCTCATGCTGTCGATCTATGCCGACCAGATGGCCAATATCGGCGCGTCGGTCGACCAAGCCGACCTGGATCTGCAACGCTCCGTGGTGCTCAACGAGATGCGCCAGAACGTGCTCGATGCGCCGGGCATGTCGGCGGTCACCGCGCTGCGCTCGGCAATGTTTCCGGAAGGCCATCCCTACAGCCGGACGGTGCTCGGCTCGATCCCCGACCTTGCGGCTGCAACCCTTGCGGATGTCCGCAGCTTCTTCGATGCCTACTATGCGCCCAACAATGCGGTGCTGGTCATCGTCGGCGACTTCGATGCCGAGGCGACGCGTGCGCTGATCGAGGACACTTTCGGACGCATCGATGGCGGTGTGCCCGTGGCCCAGCCGGCGCCGGCCGCATTCGATCCCACACGAGTGCGGATCGAGGGGACAGATGCCCTCGCTGCACCGGTTGTCTACATGGCCTTCAACGGGCCCGATGCCACCAGCGACGATAACGCTGCGCTGTTCATGGCCGCCGACCTGATGAGCAACGAAGCGGGGGTGTTGCGTCAATCGCTGATCAACACTGGGCTCGCAACGTCCGCGGGCGGGTTCTGGTCGCCAGGCAAGCTGGGGGGACGCTTCATGATCTATGCCAGCGCCGGACCCAATGTCAGCGCGGAACAACTCGAGGCTTCGCTGCGGCAGGCGGTCGCGGATTTCGTCGCTGCGCCGGTCGATGCGGGTGACCTCGAGCGGACGCGATCCGGCCTGCTGCTCGGCTCGCGAACCCAACTCGAGTCCTTCGGGACGCGCTCTGCCTACATCGCCGCTACCAAGGTCATCGAAAGCGACATCAGCGACATCTTCGAGGACGACGCCGACGTGATCGCCGCGACGCCCGAGCGGGTCGAGGCGGTGGTCGACGCGGTGCTCAGGCTGGATGACGCGAGCGTTGCCGTGATCGTGCCAGGCCCCCGTGGCGACTATCCGCCGGTGCTGAGCGAAGCCTCGGGCGAGGCCATGCCGATCACCGTGCCGCCGCGGCCGGGTGCTGAGATTCCGCAGCTCGCCGCAGGGGGGCCACAGGCCGCGACGCTGCCCGAGCGAGAGACGGCGACGCTGTCGAGCGGCATCGAGGTCTTCCACTATCGCATGGCCGGCGCGCCGCTGGCCTATGTGTCCGCGATCGTCAGCGGTGGCAGCAATAACGATCCGCGCGGCAAGGAAGGCCTCCACGCGCTCGCAGTGGACATGGCATGGCGTGGGGCCGGCGAGCGCGACCTGCAGGCCCTGGGCCGGGCCGCCCGGGACATCGGCGCGACCGTGGGGACATGGTCCGGCTCGGTCGCCAGCGGCGCCAACCTGAGCGTTCCGCCACAGGACCTGGCCTCGGGCGTCGAGCTGCTGGCGGACGTGCTGCAGGCGCCGCGCTTCGCGCCGGAAGAATGGGACGTGCTTAAGGCCGGGATGCTCAATGGCCTCGTGCAGCGCGATTCCGATCTCACGAGCGTGGCGCAGCGGGCGCTTGCCCAGGTGATCTTCTTTCCCGATGCCGACGATCCAGCCGTATCGATGACGGTGGCCTCGGTGACGGGCCTCACGCTCGCGGACGCGGCCGCAGCCTACGACACGATGATCACTCCCGAAACGATGACCATCTACAGCGTCGGCGATCTGCCGCTCGAGACTGTGGTGGCGGCGTTGGAGCCCCGGCTTGGCCAGGCGTGGCAGGATGACGATGAAGGTCTGACATCGGAGCCGTACCTGCCAGCCGTGTTCCCGGACGAGCAGCAGGTGTTCCTCGTGCCGATGCCAGGCACCAGCCAGGCGACGATCCACGTCGCGCGGCCGGCGCCGGGATCGGCCGATCCCAGCTATCCGGGCGCAGTGGCCGTGACCAACCTCCTCGCCAGCGATTTTTCGGGCCGGCTCAACTCGGTGATCCGGGAGCAGAAAGGCTACTCCTACGGCGTCGGCGGCCAGATCTGGGACTGGTACAAGCACGACAGCGCCTTCACCGTCACCGTTCCCGTGCAGATCGACGCGGCGGGACCGGCTCTGGCCGAGGTATTCGCCGGCTTCGACAGCCTCATCAGCGCGCCGGTGACGGAGGCGGAAGTGACCCGCAGCATTAGCGGCTACCACACCGCATTGGCGAGCCTGCCGGAAACGGCCGGCGGCTTCTTCGGCGCCATCGTCAACATGCGGGCCGACGGCATCGATCTCGACGAAACCATCGCCTATGCGGAGCGCATGACCCAGCTCACACTCGACGAGGTCCGCGCCGAGGCGGCCGAGCTTGCCCGGCTCGACCAGGCGGTGATCATCATCTCGGGCGATCCCGACCGGATCGGGCCGCAACTGGAGGCGATGGGGATCGACGATGCCGAGATCATCCCCATGCCGCTGGGCGCACCGGCTGCACCGGTGGCTCCGCCAGCCAACTGAGGCCTGCGGCAACGACAGTGCCAGACGGCCGGCGAAGCGTCAGGGCCTGGCCGGCCGGGTCGACTTCAGCGCGATCAGCGTGCCGGCTCCCGCCACGATGACCATGCCGACGATGGTCAATGCATCGGGGACATGGTCGAAAAACAGCCAGCTCAGCAGGCCGACCCAGATGAGCTGGGTGTAGCCGATGGGCGCGAGCACCGACGCGGGTGCGTCGCGGTTGGCCGCCGTGAACAGGAAGTGGCCGAGTGCCGCAGTGATCCCCAGGCTCAGGAACAGGGCAAGCTCCAGCGGCCCGGGCGCCACGCCGTGCAGGGTCCAGGGCAAGGTAATGCCGAAGCCGATGGCGCCGCACAGAGCCACATAGAACAGCAGCGATGAGGTGCGTTCGGTGCGGGCGAGAATCCGTGACAGCAGGTAATAGACCACCGACATCACCATGGCGCCGAGCACGTAGAGGACGCCTGTCGGATCGAGGCCACCGCCCGGCCTGAGGATGAGCAGCACGCCGCAGAAGCCGGCAGCGCAGGCCAGCCATCCGAGTAGCCCGATGCGCTCGCCCAGCAGCGGGCGGGCCAGCAGCACCACGACCAGCGGCGCGAGATAGACGATGGAGACCGACTCGGCGACAGGCATGAGCTGGAAGCCGAGGCCCATGAACAGCGTGGACGCTACCAGGCAGGCGGCACGGACGAGAACCAGCACCGGCCGATGTACGATCACAAGGCGGCGGCCCAGGCTGGGGCCGAGCAGCGCCACCATCAGCAGCAGATGGATGATGTATCGCACCGCGGCCACCATCGGCACCTCGTAGTGGCCGACGAGGTACTTGGTGGTGATATCGTTGCAGGCAAAGAAGAGGACCGCGAGGGAAACCAGCAGCACGCCTCGCAACGGCCGCTCGACATGCGGCGGCTCACCCGAGGCGGGCTTTTCGGCCGAAGCGGCAGCTGTCGCGGCCTCGGCGGTGGACTCGATTGCTGTCATGATGGCGCCATCCCGACCGAGAACCGGCCGGCGGAGATGCTCTTTGCGCGCCGGAAGCGCGAAGCACAAGCCCCCTCCCCGCGGCTCCCGCGACAGGCTAAGGTCGGCAGCGACCGCCAACCGGAGGGCATGACGTGGCCAACCTTCTGACGCTCACCAAGACGCAGCCTGTTCGCCATCTTGCGCCGGGCGAATCCCTGATCGATGCCGGCGAAGCGGGGGGAGAGCTTTACGTTCTCGAATCCGGTCGCCTTTCGGTGGTCCGCGAGGGCGTCGAGATCGCCGTGATCACCGAACCGGGATCGCTGATTGGGGAGATGAGCGTGCTGCTCGGGGTTGACCACAGCGCCACGGTACGGGCCGTCGGGCCCGTAGCCGTGCGGGTCATCGAAGGCGCGATCGACTTCCTCGAAGCGACACCGCTCGTCGCGCTCCATGTTGCGACCGTGGTCTGCCAGCGGCTCGACGACACCTCCGCCCTGCTGGTGCAGTTGCGGAAGGAGGGCGTGAAGGCCGAGCCCGGCTTTCTCGAGCGCATCTTTGGCGCCGTCTCCGGCACTTCGGCGCGAGATATCGCCTGACGGCTACTGCAGCTGCGGCTTGAGCAGGAAGCTGTTGCGATCGGCAGATTTGACGCGCAGCCAGCTCTCGCGGCCATCGCGGACGATCCGCAGCGGCACCTCTGCACCGGCCGACCCGGTGCTCCACAGCTTGCGATAGAAATCGGCGAGCCCTTCCACTTCGCCGTCGCGAACATCGGAAATCACGTCGCCGCGCTGCAGCCCGGCTGCCGCGGCGGGACCGCCTTCTGCCACGCTCATCACCACCACCTCGCCGTTGTTGTCGGCCGAAAACACGCCAAGCCAGGGCCGTGCTTCGCGCTTCGGTGCACCCAGCGTGAGCATTTCGTCGAGGATAGGGCGCAACAGGTCGATGGGGACCACCATGTTGATGTCGGCCACCTCGTCACCACGCATCATCTGCAGCCGCAGCGAGCCGATGCCGAGCAGCCGGTCATCGTCATCGACAAGGGCCGCTCCGCCCCACGAGGGGTGAGCGGGCGCGATGAAGATGGCCTCCTCCAGCAGGTACTCCCAGTAGCCCGCGAATTCCTGCTTGGCGACAATCGCGGTGCGCACGGACTTTCCGGATGCATCGGCGAAGGTGACCATATCGCCCACCGCAGCCTTGCCCGATATACCCAGTTCCAGCGCCGGAAGATCTAGTGGGCCCAGCGCCTGCACCAGACCAAAGCCGGTGACCTGGTCATAGGCCAGGACGTGGGCAGCGACGACGCGGCCGTCGGCATCGGTCAGCCAGACCTCGTTGGCCTCGGTGAGCAGGTAGCCGATGGTCAGCACGAGTCCATCCTCGCGGATCACCACGCCGCTGCCTTCGCGGATGGTGCCAAGGCTGCCGGCCGTAAAGGCCTCGTCGGGGATGTGGGCCCGCAAGGCGACGATGGCGCGCTGCAGCGCATGGTCCATGGGCAATCTCCCGTGATCGGAACCCCGCACTAACGCGAGGTCATGGCGCACCTAAGGCGCCGCAACTGCAGGCGTCAAATCACGCGATCAGGCGCGAGGTTCGGCATTGCGGCGGATCTTGCGAATTCCGGCCAGCAGCCGCCGCTCTTCGGCGTCAGAGATGCCCGCGAGGAAGGTCTTGAACAGAGCCTTACCCTCATCAGTCATATGCACAAAGATCGGGACCACCTCGTGGCGGAGGAAGATGCGGCGGACGCGGCTGTCACTGTCGTCGGCGCGGCGCTCGATCCAGCGCTTGGCCTCAAGCCGCTCCACCAGTTTGCCTACGGAAGCGCGGCCCATCTGCATAACTTCGGCGAGCTCGGTCTGGGTCAGCCCCTCCTGCTCGTAGATGTGCATCAGCGCCCACCACTGCACGTGGGTGACGCGCACCGTGGCCATGTGCTTGTCGACATGCGTGGAGATCAGCCGCGACAGCTCGTGCATCGAATAGAGCAGCTCGGAGTGCTCCCGATAGGAGGCGTCAGACATGGCGCGAACGAGATCGCTGGCCGACGGATTCTGCTGTTCATTGCTGCGTACGGCGACCATCGCGACCCCCTGCCCCGGCTGCTCCATATGCTACAAAAGGATTAGACGTCAAAGCTCACGACAATATGCATGGCTACAATCTTGCCAATGCATGATCGTATGCTAACGTACAATACGACGTCCCGCTTGGAATGGCCGGCAACAGGCCCTGCGGAGGAGAGTCACCAATCGACTGGGTCTGATCGTCGGCGGGTCCTCCGCCGGGAAGGGAACACGCATGTCTAAAAACCGGAAACCGGAAACCGCTGCAGATCAGGAAGATCGTGCGGCGCTGAGCCGTCGCGAATTCTTCAAGCAGGGCGCTGCGGCGGCCGGCGCGGGCGCCGTGGCGCTTGCCGGGGTCAGCGCCGCAGAGGCGCATGGCGGCGACCACCAGAGTTGGGACTACGAAGTCGACATCGTCGTGATCGGCAGCGGCGGCACCGGCCTGCCCGCGGCTGTGCGCGCACGCGACCTCGGCGCCTCGGTGCTCGTGCTCGAGCAGAACTACGATGCAGGCGGCAAGATGGGCCATTCCGGCGGCTGGGTGTCGCTGGGCGGCGGCGACCATATCCAGGAGCGAGACCGGCTGGGCCTCGACCCGGACAATCTGGGCCTCACGGCGCCGGTACTGTCGGCCGACCAGGTTACCGACGACCCGGACAAGCTGTTCACCGACATGACCGACTGGTCAGTGCTCGACGATACCGCCGAGCCGGCCTATCGCTACAACGACGCCGAGTTGCACCGGGCCTGGGCCGACGCTGCACCCAAGGTGCGGCAGTTCCTCTCCGACAACTACATCCGCTGGTCGCGCATCACCGGATCGAACCTGGGCAGCGGTGTCTCCGTCGCGCGGGCGCCCTGGGCGATCCTGAAGCTGGGTGACGTCACCGATATCGAGGCCGGCACCATCACGCAGGAAGATGCCGGCGACGGCATCGCCGAGAAGAGCTCGGCGTTCAACTCGATGTACTGGCCGCCGGCGCCATCGGCCACGGGCTTCGGCGCCCCCGGCTACGTGTTCGGCGGCTTCGTGGTCGCCCGGTCGCTGGAATACAGCGCCCGCAAGAAGGGCGTGCAGTTCCTGTTCAACCGTCACATGGACACGCTCATTCGTGATGGGGATGATGGCCGGGTGATCGGCGTGACCGCCAGCTATTCACCCCGCTTCAACCCCGAGACCAACGAGCGGCTGGAGCCGTGGTGGAGCAACGGCACGGTGGACACCGACCAGCCGGTGATCCGTGTCAGGGCCCGCAAGGGCGTGATCATCGGCACAGGCGGCTACATGGGCAACGTCGAGTTCCGCACCATGTTCAACCCTCGCCTGCGGGAGCCCTCGTTCCAGTACAGCACGGCGGTGATGGGGCCGAGGCACGCCGATGCCAGCGGCATCATCGCCGGCATGAAGGTTGGCGCCGCACTCGCCGGCCTCTACCAGGGCTACAACCACGGCCTCGGCTCGCCGCGCCTGCAGACGAAGGTGGGCACGCATTCGGTGTGGGATGCCACCTTCCCCGGCCACCCGGCGTTCGTGTTCACCCGTGCTGCCGGCGTTCCGATCGATCCCGAATGGATCATCGCGGTGAACCAGGTCGGCAAGCGCTTCTACGACGAGAGCGTGCTGTCGGGCGAGGCAATCTGGGATGCCTCCTATCCTCCGGGCCAGTCCGGCACGCGGACGCCCTTCACGCCGCTCGACTGGCGCAATGCCAGCGTCGAGCATGTCCGCGGCAGCTACAACCTGAGCGGCATCCATGCCGCCGCTCTCGCCATGAACGAGGGCTCCGTTGGTCCGCACTACCTGCCAGGCCCGGTCTGGGCGATCTTCGACCAGGCCGCAGTCGACGAAAACGGCTGGGAACTGCGCCATCCGTACATTGCCGAGCCGCCGGACGGGAACTTCTTCAAGGCCGACACGCTTGAAGAACTGGCCCGCATGGTGACGGGCAACAAGTGGCAGCATTCGCACCTCAAGCACCTCGTCGAAACGGTGGCGAAGTACAACGCCGCAGCCGACGCCGGAAAGGATGAGGAGTTCGAGAAGCCGGTGATGCACAAGATCGAGACGGGGCCGTTCTATGCCGCGATCATGCCAATCGGCGTGAACGACTCCTACGGCGGGCTGCGCATCGATGGCAACGCACAGGTCGTCGATCTCGCCGGCAACCCGATCAAGGGCCTCTATGCCGGTGGCGAGGCGAGCGGTGGCGGCCGTCAGCACGGCATCGGACGCGCGGCGGTGCAGGGCTACATGGCAGCGACGCACGCTGTCTCGCAACTGTCCGACGACTGAACTACATGAGATCGACCGGCGGGCCCCACGGCCCGCCGGACAACCCAGAACAAGGGGGGCATATGCTCAATGGACTTGCCCCGATCGCCATCGTTCTGACTGCCTCCCCCCCCACCGCCGCGGTCGCCGTGGGGGCGCAGGGTTCGGCACCCCGCCCTGCCCCGTCGACAGACGCGACGAGCGCGGCGGCAGCGGCACCAACGGCCGAGCAGATCACCGCCGGCAAGCGCATCTGGGTCGACGCGGCCTGCTACAACTGCCACGGAACAAATGGGCAAGGCGGTAGCAGCAAGGACTTCCCGCACGGGCCCAGTATGCGCAAATCAATGCTGGACTCCGAAACCATGACCGAAGTGATCGCCTGCGGCCTGCCCGGCACGCTGATGCCCGGCTGGGCCAAGGGGGCCTACGTTGAACGCCCCTGCTTCGGCGAAACCGGCGGCGTTCCCGAGGGATTGCGCGTCGTCGGAGCCTATGACGATCAGCAGCTGGCGGATCTCATCGCCTATATCAATTCGACGTTCCGGAAGAACTTTCAGGAATAGTCCGCGGCAAGCCAGCCCACTGCCGGCGCCGCACGGCGCCGGTCAACGACCACAGATTTGAGAGTTCATTTCATGCAAAGACGTACACTACTGGCCGGTTCGGCCGCCCTCGCCGCCCTGCCGATGCTTCCCGCGCAGGCAGCGGAGACATTCGAGGTGCACATGCTCAACAAGGGTGAAATGGGCTCGATGGTCTTCGAGCCGCTGCTCACGCGGATCGCGGTGGGCGACACCGTCCTCTTCAAGCCGACCAACCCGAGCCACAATGCCGAGACACTCCCGGGCATGATTCCTGATGGGGCCGAGCCCTTCAAGGGCGCCATCAACAAGGAGGTTTCCGTGACCTTCGACGTCCCTGGCGTCTACGGGATCAAATGCCTGCCCCATCTCGCCATGGGCATGGTGGCGCTGGTGGCCGTCGGCGATGCCCCCTTTGCCAATCTCGAGGCCGCCAAGACGGCCAAGGGGCCGCCGCTCGCGCGCAAGCGGCCCGACGCCGCCTTTGCAGAACTCGAAGCCTCGTGAGGCCCGCCATGATGAAACTGTTCGTTACCGCCACTGCCGCCCTGCTCGTGTCGAGCGCCTTCGCGGGCAGTGCTGCCGCGCAATCCCTGACCGAGGCCTGGCGCACCGGCGGATTCATGACCCCTGAGTCGGTCAGCTACGATCCGGGCTCGCAGTCGCTCTATGTCGGCAACATCAACAGCCCAGACATGAGCGCCAATGGGCAGGGCTATATCAGCCAGGTCGGGCTCGACGGCACCGTGATCAAGGAGAAGTTCACGGAGGGGCTGAATGCCCCCAAGGGGACCTTCGTTTCCGGCGGCACGCTGTTTGTCGCTGGCGTCGAGGAAGTGGTTGAAATCCACCTCGCCACGGGCGCCATCATCACCCGCCACGCCATCCCGGGCGCCACGTTCGTCAACGACGTCGCGGTGGCCGATGACGGCACGATCTATGCCACCGAGACCATGCAGGCATCGGTTTACGCCATCCGCGACGGCAAGGCCGAAGTGTTCGTCTCAGACCCGGCGCTGGCGGGCGCCAACGGCATCGTCATCGACGGCAACCAATTGCTGGTCGCCACGCTGGGCGATCTCAGCGGTGGCCTCGCGAACCTCAAGCCGAGCACCGTGAAGGCGATCGACCTGACGAGCAAGGAGATCACCGACTACGGCTCGCCCGAACCGGTGGGATCGCTGGACGGAATCGAGCTGACCGACGGCGGCGTGCTGGTCACCGACAATGGCGCCGGGCGCGTGGTCAAGATCGCGGAGGACGGCACGATCACCGAGATTGGCAACAGCGGCGCCGGTTCGGCCGACTTCGAATACATCCCCGAGCAGAACCTGATCGTGGTGCCGATCCTCAACACCAGCGAGCTGGTGGCGTTCACCTACACGCCCTGATCGCTCGATCTCCCCGTCAGCGCGTGTTGTGGAGCATGCCCTGGAAGGCGCGATAGCTGCCTTTCGGGGTACGCTTCTGAGTTTCGTAGTCGACGTGCACGATGCCGAAGCGCGACGCATAGCCTTCGGCCCATTCGTAGTTGTCGAGCAGCGACCAGGCGAAATAGCCCCGTACATCGGCGCCCTGCTTGCGGGCCTCCTGCACCGCCTGAAGATGAAGGTCATAGTAGCGGACGCGGCGAGCGTCGTCCGTCTCGCTCATGCCGTTCTCGGTCACGTAGATCGGCACCTTGGTGTATTCGGTCGACACCCGCACCAACAGATCCGTGAGGCCCTTGGGATAAAACTCCCAGCCCAGATCACTCGCTTCCCCCGGCCCTTTCCCAACCC
>Ga0066256_1002776_pt1 | contig 18385 bp, 18 predicted proteins | sample ThiBio_1000_biof_FD_87107 | JGI IMG/M metagenome (GOLD analysis project Ga0066256, IMG submission 87107) | Wastewater bioreactor microbial communities from Cape Town, South Africa - Thiocy_expt_1000_biof (version 2) | ecosystem: Engineered > Bioreactor > Thiocyanate-remediating >...
GCGGGTGATCGCCATACGCGCCCAGGGAGCATGCGATTGACCCAATCATATATGAAACGTATACGGTTCGGATGTTCGCCAGTTTCGAGAGACATCCATGGGCATTGTGAAGATCGACGACGAGTTGCATGAAGAGGCCCGCCGGGCCAGCACGGTGATGTGCCGGTCCATCAATGCGCAGGCCGAGTTCTGGATGAAGATCGGCATGCTGGCCGAAGCCAATCCGACCCTGTCCTTCAACGAGATCGTGAAGACGCAATTCGCGGCCGCGCAGGGGCATCTGCCAAAGCTCGCGGTCGCCTGAGATGGTAAAGACCCCGGACGAACTGGCGCTCATGCGCCTGTCGGGACGGATGCTGGCGTCCGTCTTCGAAATGCTGGACGGGCAGGAACTCGCCGGCATGTCGACGCTGGAGGTGAACGACCTGGTCGACCGTTTCATCACGGTGGATCTCGCCGCGCGCCCCGCCAGCAAGGGCCAGTACGGCTTCAAATATGTCCTGAACTGTTCGATCAACCATGTCGTCTGCCACGGCGTGCCCAGCCCGGCCGACATCATCCGCGACGGCGACATCGTCAACTTCGACATCACGCTGGAGAAGAACGGCTTCATCGCCGATTCGAGCAAGACCTACCTGGTCGGCAATGCCTCGCCGGCCGCGAGGCGGCTGGTGCGTGTCGCCCAGGAGGCGATGTGGAAAGGCATAGGCCAGGTCCGGCCCGGCGCACCTGGGAGACATCGGCTTCGCGATCGAACGGCATGCCAAGAGGAACGGCTATTCGATCGTGCGGGAGTATTGCGGACACGGCATCGGCCGCGAGATGCACGAGGAACCGCAAGTGCTCAATTTCGGCCGACCGGGAACCGGCATGAAACTGCGCGAAGGCATGATCTTCACCATCGAGCCGATGCTCAACCAGGGCACCAGCAAGGTTTCGACCGAGCGGGACGGATGGACGGTGGTAACCAATGACCGCAAGCTCTCCGCCCAGTTCGAGCACACGGTCGCCGTCACAAGGTCCGGGGTCGAAGTGCTGACCTTGCGTCGCGGCGAGAGGCCGATGACGGAAAGCCAGCTGTGACCGAGGATTCGCACGCCGCGTGGACGTATCGGACGCGTGGCGGCGCGGCCCAAGGCTGGCACTCCCTCCGCCATTGAAGCCCGGTCCGCGAGGATCTGCCGGCCCTCTTCGGTGACTTGCCCGGCACCGCGCGCGACACATCAGACCTTTTGCAAGTGACGTTTCCCGACTATCCTGTCGGTCCCGCATCATAAGGGAACAGGCGGGTGTTTTGGGGTATGCGCACATGACGGGCCTGCACGCTTCGCGGCGACCATCGGCGGCGATATTCGGTTGCGCGAGCCACACGCTCAGCGCCTCGGAATTCCGCTTCTTCCGCGAGACCAATCCCTACGGCTTCATCCTCCACAGCCGCAACTGCCGTGACCCGAAGCAACTCGGCGAGCTGGTCCGCGAGTTGAAGGAAGCGGTCGGCAGGAAGCACGTCAACATCTTCATCGACCAGGAAGGCGGACGCATCAGCCGGCTGGCGCCACCGCATTGGCGGGCGGTGCCTTCCGCCGTGCAGTTCCTCGACGTCGCCCGCACCGACCCCAGGCGCGCGGCCGAGGCCGTCCACCTCAACGCCCGCCTGGTGGCGGCGGAACTGCGCCAGCTCGGCATCACCGTCAACATCGCGCCGGTGCTCGACCTGCCCGCGCCGAATGCCCACAAAATCATCGGCGGGCGCGCTTTCGGCGACACGCCCGAGACGGTCTCGCTGCTCGGCCGCGCCGCCTGCGAAGGCCTGCTTTGCGGCGGTGTGCTGCCTGTCATCAAGCACATTGTCGGCCACGGCCGCGCCGCGGTCGACCGCAACGAGCCGTTGCTGGTGGTGGACGCATCCCTCAAGGAGATGGACAATTTCGACTTCGTCCCCTTCCGGGCCTTGCACGACATGCCTTGCGCCATGGTCGCGCATGTCCTCTACCGCAAGCTCGACCCCGAAATACGCGCCACCGCGTCGGTGCCGGTCATAGAAGGCATCATACGCTCGAACATAGGCTTCGGCGGCGTGCTGATCAGCGACGACGTCGCGACGCTCGGGCCAGCCCACGAACTGGACCGCCACGTTCGCGAGACGCTGGAGGCGGGTTGCGATCTCGTCGTGCATGGCAATGGCGACATGGACCAGATGCAGGCGGTGGCCGCGGCCCTGGAAGGCGTCGGCGAGGATACGGCGCTGCGGCTGGAACGCGCCGAGGCAGCACGGCACGAGCCGGCGCCGATCGACATGGAGCGGGCGACCGCTCGTCTCGACATCCTGCTGCGCACCGGCCGGTCGAACGACAACGCCGGGGACACGCGCAGCGGTCGCGTCGTCGCCAGCGTGGTCGACAGCATCGAACGCGACATCGTTTTCGGGCGGCTCCTGCCGCGCCAAAGGCTGATGGAAGACGAACTGGTCTATGGAATGGGCGTCAAGCGGCATGTCGCGCGCGCGGCCTTCCAGGAACTGGCGCGCAAGGGCATCGTCAGCTTCGAGGCCTATCGCGGCGCCACCATCCGCCACTTCACCCAGGATGAACTGGCCAAGCTGCAGGATCTGCAGACCACGCTCCACGTCGCGGCCGCGAACCGCCTGCAGCGCCCCGCCCCTTCCCTGCTCTTCCGGCTCGAGGAGGTGCAGAACCAGTTTTGCGAAGCCGTCGAGCGACGTGACCTGCAGCAGATCCTCCACGCCGACATCGTCTTCCATCAGGTGCTGTGCGAGGGATCCGGAAACGAGTTCCTCTCCGCCGCCATCGGCAACTGCGATGCGCTGGTGCGAAACGTCTATGTCCAGAATCTGCGGTCGGTGGAGCGGCTCGCGCTCACCTGCCATGAGCATGAAGCAATCATCGAGGCGGTGCGCCGCGAAGATGCGAACCTGCTTGCGCATCTGTGTGCGGAACACATCGCGATGGCGTTTGAGTTCTACCGGGAAAGCGTGCTCGGCCTGGAACCCAAGGCGGCGCTGCGGCCGCATTGAAATCGCCGAAGCGGGCCGGCCCTGAAAGAGCCACGCGGCGCGCTTCAGGCATCACGTTCAAAAGCGCCTTGCTTAGCCGGCTTAAAAACCCTGATCGCGCAGGAACCGCCGCGCATCGAGCATGGCCGCCATGCGATCCTGCTTCCAGCCGAACTGGTCCGCCTCGTATTCCACCGCCAGTTGACCGCCATAACCGAGGCCGCGCAGCAGCGACAGCAGGCCGGGCCAATCCATCTCGCCCGCGCCGAGGGGCGGGCAGGAAAAATCCGGGAAACGACCGGCGGCGTCCTTCACATGCACGATGCTGATGCGATCGATCAGCTTTTCGGCCGCCTCGAATTCGGATTCGCCGTGCAGGAAGATGTGCGATGGATCGAAGCAGACACGCAGGTCCGCGCCAGGCAGGTTGCCGATCAGCTCGAGATAATCGGCGGTCGAGCGGATGAAATGCGGCACGCAGCCCTCTACCGCCACCTTCACGCCACGCCCCGCGCCATGATCGCAAAGCCGGGCGAGTGCGTCGCTCAGCCGGCTGAACGCCTCGGCGCGCGAAAGCGATTGTGCCTGCCGGCCCGTGAAGCAGTGGACGAGGGGGATGCCGAGTTCCGCCGCCAGATCGATCGAGGCCATGGCGTAGGCCAGGTTCTCCTGGCCTCGCCTGTCATCGTCGGGGACCAAGTAAACGTTGGCCCCAAGCGCCGACGCCGCTTTGTCGATGTCGCGCAGATCGGCCCTCGCCTGCTCGCGGTGGTGGGCATCCAGACGCGGCGTCAGATGCGGCGGCGGCGACTTCTCGAAGCCGTCGCCGTTGATGTCGAGGCCTTCGTAGCCGGCCAGCCGCGCCATCTCGGCGACCGTCGCCAGCGGCTGGTCGTGGAGATGGCCGGTACAATATGCGACGCGCGACACCCTTGCCGTCCTCAGCTGTAGCTCGGCATGCGATAAGGCGTGCCCTGCGTCAGCGGCAGCGATATCCAGCAGCTGTCGATCTGCGAGTCGTAGGCTGCCTGGATCAGCTCCTGGCTGCGGATGCCATCGATGCCGGTGGCGCCGACATGGGTCGCCTGGCGGCCTCTCAGCGCATCGGCGAATTCGGAGACCTGCTCTGCGTAGGCGTCGTTGAACTCCGGCCAGAACGACATCCAGCCGGTCCAGGCCGGATTGGCGCGCGCCTTGGCGAACGGATAGACCGCCCCGGTCAGGCGCTTCGGCAATTCCTCCGGCGCGACCGTCGTGTTGATCGCCAGCGGCACCGCGTGGAAAGGCGAAACCGCGTTGGTGACCAGATGGATCGAACCCTTGGTGCCGTAGATGTCGGTCGAATCGGCGATCACGGAGGAGAAGCGGTCGGCCGCGAAAGTGCCGCGCGCGCCCTTCCTGGTGCGAACGATCATATGCACGTTGTCATCCACCACCGGCGGGATCACGGAGTGGTGGAGATCGGCCACCACGCTCTCGAAATCGTCGTCCAGCAGATGCCGGATCATGTCGTAGCGGTGGACCAGATTGTCGTTGATGGTGGTGCCGCCGGACTGCTCGGGCAGGTAGCGGAAGTTGGTCTCGTCGAAATAGTTGTTCCACTTGCCGGAAAAGACGCTGCGGAAGGCATGGATCTCGCCGATCACGCCTTGCTCGATGGCGAATTTGGCCAGCTTGACCTGGTTGAGGAAGCGCTGGTTGAAGCCGGTGCGCAAAGGCACGCCGGCTTCGTCGGCCGCCTTCTGCATCGACAGGGCCTCATCGAGCGTGATCGAGATCGGCTTCTCGCACAGCACGCCCCGGCCTGCCTTCGCGCAAACCTCGGCATGTTCACGGTGCATGAAGTTCGGCGTGCACACCACCACGCCTTCCACGGCCGGATCGCGCAGCATCTCGTCCAGCGAGGTGTAGATCTTCTCGGCGCCGTACTGCTCGGCCACCTGGCCGGCCCGCTTGCGGTCGGGATCGCAAATGGCGACCAGGCGCGCATTGGCCGTCTTGCCGACCGCCGGCGCATGATAGTGGGCGATGCTGCCAGCGCCGAGGATGCCGATGCCTACTTTGTCCATGGATTCACCTTTTGCTCTGCGGTCCGCTCGCGATCAGCGGCCGGTGTCGTTGGATGGTACGGGAGGGGCGGAATCGCGCGAACCGGAGGTCAGCTCGCGCCGGTAGATCGCGATCACGATCACGAACACCAGCAGCGTCCACACCGTCGAGATCACCGCTGTCTGCGGGTCGATCCGGTCGCGAAGCGACAGGAACATCACCTTGGTCAGCGTCGTGTTGGGGCCGCTGCCGACGAACATCGAAATGATGACCTCGTCCAGCGACGTCAGGAACGACAACAGCAGGGCGGTCAGGATCGGGCCCTTTATCTGCGGCACCAGCACCATGAAGAAGGATTGCGGGCCGTTGGCGCCGAGGCTGCGCGCGACGCGGAGCTGGTCGGTGTCGAAGGTGGCGAGCGCGGCGCGCAGGATGACGAAGGCGACCGGCGCGGCCATCAGCGTGTGGCCGATAAGGAGACCGGGGAATGTTCCGTTGAGCCGCAGCTTGGCAAAGGCGAAGAACAGGCCGATGCCGATCAGCACCGGCGGCACAGCCACCGGTAACAGCACGATGCCGCTGATCGCCAGCGAGCGGCGGCCGCTGAGAGAGCGCGCGGCATAGGCTGCCAGAAGCGCGATCGGCATGGCGCAGAAGGATGTCGAAAGCGCGAGCAGCAGGCTGGTGCGCGTGGCCGACATCCAGACGTTGGATTGCCAGAATTCGTGCCACCAGCGCAGCGACCAGCTGCTCGGGGGGAACTCCAGGAGTTCCGACCCCGACAGCGACATCGGGATGACAAGGAGCGTCGGAATAAGCAGGAACACGGCAACCACGCCCGCGAAGACGCCGAAGGCCAGACGGCCGGCGCGCCCCAGTTGCAGGAGATTATCCATTGGCTGCCCCCGTCGAACGGCGCGACCGGGCGACCGCCCAGTATCCGACGGCAAGCGCGGCGGCGACCATGGCCAGCAACACCACGCCCAGCGAACTGGCCGCTCCCCAGTTGGAGAAGGAGGAGATGTTCTTTTCGATGCGCATCGACACGACGGTGACGTTGCCGCCGCCGAGGATCGCCGGGGTGACGAAGAAGCCCAGCGTCGTGACGAAGACGAGCACGGTCCCGGCCAGTATGCCGGACGCCGAGAGCGGAAGGATGACGCCGAAGAAGGTGCGCGTGCGGCTGGCGCCGAGGCTAAGCGCGGCCCGCACCACGTTGACGTCCATCTGCTTCATGGCAGCGTAGGTCGGCAGCACGAAGACGGGCAGCATGATGTGGACCATGCCGACGACGGTGCCGGCGAAATTGTTGATGAGCGGCAAGGGTTCGCTCGTGAGGCCGGTCCACATCAGGAAGGAATTGACCAGGCCGAAGCGCTGCAGCACCACCAGCCAGGTGTAGGTGCGCACCAGAAGCGCCGTCCAGAAGGGCAGCAGGATCGCCAGGAACAGCAGCGCCGCCGGCCGTCCTCTCGCGGTTGCCATGACGAAGGCGAGCGGCGTGCCGACCAGCACGCAGACCAGCACCGTGACCGCGCTGAGCTGGAAGGTGGTCAGGAATGTGCGGTAGTAGGCCGGCGACTCCACGATGCGGCTGTAGTTCTCCAGCGACAGGTGCCCGTCGGCGCCGACGAACGACTGGGCGAAGAACCAACCCGTCGGGACGACGAGGGCGGCGATCACCAGCAGGAGCGCCGGCACCGCCAGCATGCCTTCGAACGCGCGCATTTTCGCGGGACGTCCGTCCGCGTGACCGGCCGCGGCGCCGAGGCTGGGCGATATCGGGCTCATTGCGATGCCGCCGGCACGAAGGAAAGCTGCCCGCAGGGCACGAAGGCGCGCACCGTGGAGCCGGCGGCGATGCCGCCAAGCCTTGCTTCCTCGGCCACGCTTATCCTGGCCTCCACGCTGGCGCCGTCCGTTGTCGAAAGCAGGACCAACCAGCCATCGCCCTGGAACAGCGTACGCACCACTTCCGCCGCGAAGATGAAACCATCGCCACCGTTGGCGTCCGGGTCCAGGCTTATGTGCTCGGCGCGCAGCACGGCGAGTTCGTCGGCCGCGCCGCGTTCCGTCGCCATGGCCTCCGCCCCTGCCCCGCGCGGCTCCAGCGCGTCCAGTCGCAGCAGGTTCGCATGGCCGATGAAGGTGGCGGTGAAACGGCTGTTGGGTGCCCTGTAGATCGCCTGCGGCGTCTCGGCCTGAACGATGCGGCCGCGCTCCATCACGGCGATGCGGTCGGACATCGCCATCGCCTCGCGCTGGTCGTGGGTGACGTAGATGGTGGTGAGGCCCAGCCGCTCGTGCAGGCCACGGATCTCGACCTGCATGCGTTCGCGCAGGTTCTTGTCCAGGGCCGACAGCGGTTCGTCCATGAGCATGAGCCGGGGCTTGCACACGACGGCGCGCGCCAGCGCCACACGCTGGCGCTGGCCGCCGGACAGATTGGCCGGGTTGCGATCCTCGAACCCGGCAAGACCGACCCGGTCGAGCGCGTCGAGCGCCTGCCGCCGCGCTTCGGAGCGAGCAACACGGCGGACACGCATGGGGAACATCACATTGGCCAGCACGCTCATATGCGGGAACAAGGCGTAGTTCTGGAACACGACGCCCAGGTCGCGTTTGTTCGCCGGCAGCGCGGAGATGTCGCGGCCGGCCAGCAGGATCGAACCGCCGGTCGGCTGCACGAAGCCGGCGATCGCCATCAGCAGGGTCGACTTGCCCGACCCGGAAGGGCCGAGCAATGTGAGGAACTCGCCATCGCGGACCGTCAGGCTCACGGCCCGCAAGGCCGTGAACCCGTGGTACTGCTTGCTCAAATCCGTGATCTCGAGCAAGGGCGTGCCCGTAACCGCTGCCATGACGTAACCCGTTCCCCGCTTCAGTTGTTCATCATGTCGTCGAAGGCGGCGTCCGCCTTGGCGGTGTTTTCAGCCCACCAGGAACCGCTCTGCACCACCATCTTTTCGGCGTTGGCCGGGAAGCTGGGGAACTTGGCCGCCGTCGCGTCCGAAATCAGACCGGTCGCGTAGGCCTTCATGTTGAGCGGGCCGTACTTCACCATGACGGAGAAGTTTGCCTGCGGCTCCGGCTTCGACATCTCGTTGAGCAGCTTCATCGCCGCCGCCTTGTGCGGGGCATCGGCCGGAACCGCCCAGCAATCCTGGCTCAGAATGCCTTCGTTGAAGGTGTAGTCCACCGGCGCGCCGCCGGCCTTGAGACCTTCGGAGCGGCCGTTCCACATCACGGCCATGTCGACCTCGTTGTCCTTCATGATCTGCTGGCTCTGCGAGCCGGATGACCACCAGACCGCGATATTGGGCTTCAATTCGGCAAGCTTGTCGATGGCGCGCTTCAACCCTTCGGGCGAGGACAGCACCGAATAGACATCCTTCGGCGCCACGCCATCGGCCATCAAAGCCATCTCGAGCTGCGCTTCGGAATCGTTGTGCATAGCGCGACGTCCGGGGAATTTCTTCACGTCCCAGAAATCGGCCCAGCTCTTGGGCGGATTGTCCTTGTAGACCTTGGTGTTCCAGGCCAGCACCCAGGAGGAGGCGAGGAAGCCGATGCAGGCGGGGCCTGCGGCGGCCTTGGGAAATTCGCTGGCGTCGATGACTGAATAGTCGAGCGGCCCGAACAGGCCCTCCTTGAAGCCGATCTCGGCCTGGAAGGTCGGCACCTGGACGATGTCGTAGGTGACGGCGCCGGCATCCTTCTGCAGGCGCAGTGCCTGGTAGCCGTCGTCGAAAGTTTCCTCCCGGACCGTCAGGCCGAGCGACTTGGCGGCCGGGTTCCAGAGATACTTGGCGCCCGCCTCCTGCACCACGCCGCCGGACGTCGCGATGGTCACTTCCTGGGCGAATGCCGCGCCCGGCCCCAGCAAGCCGAGCACCAGCACGCCACAGCCGAATATGTTCGTTCCCGCACCAATCATTTTTTCATTCTCCCATTTGGATGCGCCCAAATCTGACGCATCCGCCGCCCCTCGCAACAGAGGGATTATCGATCCGATCATCGAGAAAATTATTGATAATTCAGCCGATTTGGGCGGCGGCGGATCGTCGCTAGACATGGTCCCCGTAGAGCGGCCAGGGCGATGAAAGCGCGAGCCGCAGCGCCGGTTCGAGCGCACGGATGGGAGCCCCGACATGGATGTAAGATCGATCGAACAGGTGGCCGCGAGCCCGGAGCATCAGGGCACCGTGCCGGTGTGGTGGCTGTTCAAGCCGCGCGAGATGCGAGCAGAGACGCTGGGCGGTCATCTGGAGCTGGTCAGCGAGTTCGAGGTGCTCGGTGGCGGCGAGGTCCATCCGCACAGCCATCCCACTTTCGAGTTCTACTATGTGCTTTCCGGCCGGGGCTTGATGACCATCGAAGAGGAAACCCGCGAGATCCGCCAGGGAGACCTGGTGAAGATCCCACCGGAAGCAGTCCACAGCCTGCGCCCGGTCAGCGGCAACGCCTCGATCCGCTGCCTGGCCTTCGCCGTGGCGGTGCCTGGCGCCCCGACCATCGACTACTCGGCCGAATGACGGCAAGCGGAGCATGACGATGGAAAAACGCTTCCTCTATGCCGGCCTTGCCGGCGACAGCGATGCCGGCCGCTTCATCAGCCACGGCCTCTATCGGTCGGCCACGGTCGAAGGGCCCTGGGAGCCGATCGGCGACCGCATTCACCCGCAGCCCGAGGTCCGCGCCATCGTCACGGATGCCGGCCGCACCGGCCGGGTGACGGTGGGCACGCAGCGCGGCGTCTTTCGCAGCGAAGATCATGGCGAGAGCTGGCGTCAACTGCCGGCGCCGGACCCGGGGATCGCCGTATGGTCGCTCTTCAACCATCCGAGCGAGCCGGATACCCTGCTGGCCGGCCTGGAACCAGCCGCCATGCTGCGCAGCCGCGACGACGGCCAGACATGGCAGGCCTTGTCTTTCGACACTCGCTTTCCGGCGGTCACCGAAGGGCCGGAAATGCCCAAACGGGTCACCGGCATCGCCATCGATCCGCGGCGGCCGCGGACGATCTACGCCAGCATAGAGATCGGCGGCCTGCTGCGCAGCGAGGATGACGGCGAGACCTGGGGCTGCGTGACCGAAGGCGTCTATGTCAACGAGGACAGCGTCGACCTGCACGCCGTCTCGGTGAGCGGCAAGGACAGCCTGCTCACAGTCGCCACCCGCGTCGGCGCCTTCCAAAGTGAGGACGAGGGCCGGCGCTGGCGCACGCTCGACATCCCGATGCTGCGGCCGCGCGGCACCTATTGCCGCGCCATAGCGCGGGCGGCGGACGACCCCGACCGCATCTACATGGGCGTCGGCAACGATTTCGACGGCGATGTCGGCGCGCTGATCACCTCAGGCGATGGCGGCGGCTCCTGGCGCCCCGTGTCGCTGCCCTGCCCGCTCAAGACCACGGTCTTCGCCCTGGCGATCGATCCGCGCGCGCCGGCCGGAATCGCCTGCGCAACCAAGTACGGCCACGTCTTCGCCTCGGCCGATGCCGGCGCAAGCTGGCGCATGGGCAAACTTCCGGCGGGAGCGGGCCACGTTTTCGCGCTGGCCGTCGGCTGATCACGAATTCCCTCGCAAACACGGATCAAAGGCCATGGCCAATCCCCTGAAGCAGAAACTGCTGCGCAATGAGACCGTCCTGGTCGTCAATCCCGATCATCCCTCGCCGTCCCTGACGGAGTTCGTCGCCAAGCTCGGCGTCGACGGCATCTTCATCGACTGTGAGCACGGCATGGCCGGCATAGAGCGCGTCTCGGACATGTGCCGCGCCGCGCGCGTCGCCGGCGTGCCCACGGTGGTGCGCCCCGAATGCGATGCGCCGTGGCTCGTCACCCGCTATCTCGACGCCGGCGGCGACGGCGTCATGGTCCCGCATATCGACGACGAGGCCATGGCCACGCGACTGGTCGAGACGGTGCGCTACGCGCGCCCGAGGGACCACGGCGACAAGGTGGTCATCGCCATGATCGAATCCCTGCAGGCGGTGGAGCGGCTCGACGCCATCCTGGCCGTCGAGGGGATCGACGTCTTCTTCGTCGGGCCGAATGACCTGTCGCAGTCGATGGGGCTGCCGGGGCAGATGCACAGCCGGGACGTCAAGGCGATGGTCAAGTCGCTCGGCGCGAGGATCAGGGCGGCGGGCCGGATTCCGGGCACTCTCGTGGTCCAGGAAACGGCCACCGAATTCGTCGCGGCCGGTTTTTCCTACCTCTACGAGCACGCCAACAATTTTCTTGCCGCCGGGACGGCCTCGTTCCGCCGGCAGCTGTCAGCAAGGAGCTAGAAGAACATGCCGATCACACGCCTGCGCACGGGCCCTCGAATGAGCCAGATCGTGATCCACAACGACACGGTCTACCTGGCGGGCCAGACCGCGAACGACCCGGTGCCCTCGGTGCCCGAACAGACGCGGCAGATTCTTGCCAAGATCGATGCGCTGCTGGCGGAGGCAGGGACCGACAAATCGAAGATCCTGTCCGCGACGATCTGGCTGAGCGATATCCGCCGCTTCGAGGAGATGAACGAAGTGTGGGATGCCTGGGTCACGCCTGACAGCACGCCGGCGCGCGCGACGGTCGAGGCGCTGTTGGCGCGCACGCCCAATCTGGTCGAGATCGGCATCATCGCAGCGCGCGATTGAGCGCTGGCGCCGGAGGTGTTCTGATGCTGTTGGACGAACTCGGCTCGAAAGGTGTCGTTGAACTCGCGCGCATGATCGCCGCGAAGGAACTGTCGCCCGTCGAACTCACCATGGACATCATCAAGGGGATCGAAGACCGCAACGACGCCTTGAACGCCCTTGTGGTCTTCGCCTTCGAGGAAGCGCTCGACACTGCACGCGCGGCCGAGCGCGCGCTGATGGCGGGCGACAAGATCGGCCCGCTTCACGGTATCCCCTATGCGCTGAAGGACTGTTTCGACTTCAAGCCGGGCTGGCGCAATACGTTCGGCGGCGTCCCGGCCTTGAAGGACTATGTCAGCGGCGCCTATTCGCTCTCCCCGCAACGCGCCGACCGCGCGGGCGCGATCGCCGTGGGCAAGACCAACAGCCCCAGCTTCGGGTTCCGGGGCACATGCGACAATTTCCTGTTCGGCCCGACGCGCAATCCGTTCAACCTGGCGCTGAATTCCGGCGGCTCATCGGGCGGCGCGGCCGCCGCGGTTGCTGCCGGGCTGCTGCCTTTCGCCGAGGGCGGCGACGGCGGCGGCTCGATCCGCATTCCCGCGGCATGGTGCGGCGTCTACGGCTTCAAGCAATCCTTCGGGCGGCTCCCGCTGCATGCGGGGGCCAACAGGTTCTCGGGCATCAACCCCTTCATCTTCGAAGGCTCGCTGACGCGCAGCGTCGCCGACACGGCCTACATCCTTGGCGCGCTTGCCGGAGAAGACCCCGCCGATCCGCTGAGCTATCCCTCGCACGGCGACTTCATGCCCGCCACACGGCGCTCGATCCGCGGCATGCGCATCGCCTATAGCCCGAACCTCGGCATTCATGGCGTCGACCCGATCATCGCGGAGCGCGTCGCCGATGCTGTCAGGGCCTTCGAGGAGGCGGGCGCAATCGTGGAGCAGGTCGATCTCGACCTGCGTTACACGCTGCGGGAGCTTTCCGATCTGTGGTGCAGGTTGATCGTGCCCAACAGCCTGCTGACGCTGAAGCTGCTCCAGGCCGAAGGCCATGACCTGCTACGCGACCACCCTGAGGACCTGCCGTTGCAGTTTCGCGAATGGCTGGAATGCTGCAGATCAATGACGATCCTGCAGCATCTGGAGGACCAGACAATGCGCTCCGAGGTCTTCGCGACATTCCAGGAGCTGTTCGAGCGCTACGACCTTCTCGCCTGTCCGACGGTCGCGGCGATGCCTGTCGCCAACGCCGTCGATGGCAACACCGTCGGTCCCTCCAGCGTGGCCGGGCGCCCCGCCGATCCGCTAATCGGCTGGTGTATGACGTTCTTGTTCAACCTGACCGGACACCCGGCCGCGTCGGTGCCCGCCGGCCTCTCGCCCGACGGGCTGCCGGTGGGCTTGCAGCTTATCGGCCGCGGCAGGGCCGACGCCGACGTCCTCGCCGCCAGCGCGGCATTCGAACAACTTCGCCCGTGGGCAAGCACATACCGAATCTGCCACAATCTCCCGGCAGCCGGTGCCACGGGAAGCGCCGGCGAGAATGAGGCTATGCATGGATCTGCCCTTTGACCTTGGCGCTGGCGCCGCTTCGCTCGGACATCGCTTTCTGATCGGCTTGCAGCCAGGCCATGTGCTGGGCGACCATGACAAGCGGCTGCTTTCTCTTTTGCGGCCTGCCGGGGTCGTCTTCTTCCGCGCCAATTTCCAGGCCGGCGTGCCTTACGAGGAATGGCTCGGCACGCACCGGCAACTCGTCGCCGACATTCGCGAGCATATCGGCCGCGACGAAGTGATCTTCAGCATCGACCATGAAGGCGGCGGGGTGCTGCGCCCGCCGGCGCCGATAACGCCTTTCGCCTATGCCCGGCGCTGGCGCGAAAACGCGGCGGATGTCGGCCACGCCATGGGCCGGGAGTTGGCATCGCTTGGCTTCAACGTCAATTTTGCGCCGGTTCTGGACGTCAATTCCAATCCGGACAATCCGGTGATCGGCCGCCGTTCCTTCGGCGCCACGCCCCAGGAGGTGACGGAGGCCGCGCGGCCGTTCCTGCATGCCATGCAGGCCGAAGGCGTGATGGGCTGCCTCAAGCATTTTCCTGGACACGGCGACACGAGCGTCGATTCCCATTACGGCCTGCCGGTCGTGGATGTCGACGCCAAGACGTTTCGCCAGCGCGAGCTGGCGCCGTTCCGCGAGCTTGCCAATGGCGAGGCGCGCATGGTCATGACCGCCCATATCGTCTTTCCGCAAATCGATCCCGGCACGCCGGCGACGATGTCGAGAACGATCCTGCAGGACATATTGCGCAACGAACTGGGTTTTGGTGGGGTCGTCGTTTCGGACGACCTCGGCATGAAGGCGATTTCGTCCATGCTCGACCAGCCGGAGACGTCGATCAAGCTGGCCAATGCCGGCTGCGACCTGCTTTGCATGTGCGCCTATTGGGCCGACACCGGCCTCATCCTGCGCATTATCGACAACATCATCGCCGGCATCCGCGATGGCAGCGTCGCGGAAACAGTGCTCGAGCAATCCCACCAGCGCGTCACGAAATTGCTGTCGGAACTGCCACGGCACGGCGTTACGGCGCTGTCCGATGTGGATTTCACCCGCCATGCCGGACTGGCGCCACTGCACGATAACAGCGCCCGCAAGGTTGCCGAGGGCGGGGCCGCGACCGTGTGAGACTTCGGTCGACGGCGGTGCGATCAAACCGGCTCGAAGCCAAGCAGCTCCCGTGCCACGGTACGCTCCTCGTCGGCCGGTATGACCAGAACCTCGACGGCTGAATTGCGGCCACTGATCAGTTCCGCGCCGACGAGGTTCGAGCCCTCGTCGAGCGCTACCCCCAGCCAGCCGGCTGCCTCGCATATCCTGCGCCGGATCTCGGGCGCATGCTCGCCGATGCCGGCGGTGAACACGAGCGTGTCGAGCCCTCCGAGCGCGGCGACGAGCGAACCGATCTCACGCCCGATGCGATAGATGAAGAGATCGATCGCGCGCGCGGCCGACGCCTCCTTGGATGCGAGCAGCACCTGCATGTCGCCGGAGATGCCGGACACGCCGAGCAGCCCCGATTGCTCGTAAAGAAGATCGGTCAGTTCGGCCGACGAGAGCTTGCGCTCCTGCATGAGGTGCAGGAGCACGCCGGGGTCGATGGCGCCGCAACGCGTGCTCATGACAAGGCCGTCGAGCGTCGAGAACCCCATCGTGGTCGCGACGCTTTGCCCGGCCTTCATGGCGCAGAGGCTCGCCCCGCTGCCGAGATGTGCGACGATCGCGCGACCGCCGGCACGGGCGCCCCGGCGCTCGCGGAGCGACGCTGCGATATGAGCGTAGGAAAGACCATGGAAGCCATAGGAGACGATGCCCTGTTCGGTCATCTCCCGAGGCAGGCCATAGATCCTCGCGAGTTCAGGCCGCCCCGCGTGAAAGGCGGTGTCGAAGCAGCCGAACTGCGTTGCCGCGGGCAGGAGCCGGCCGGCCAGGTCGACGATTTCCAGGTTGATCGCCTGATGGATCGGGGCAAGCACCTCGAGCTTGCGCAGGGCGCTCAGCGCGCGCTCATCAAGCGGGGCCGCCCCGGTAAAGTCCAGCACCGGCCGCGCCCGCCTCGAACGCCCTGGCGATGGTGATCGGCCCCTCGGCCAGGCTCCTGTCCTGTCGCGGCGACGTCGCCGTGGCGTCGACCCGTAGCCGGGGCCGGCCGCCTATCGACGACACGCCGCCGCGCAGCAGCAAGGGGAGCTCGTCGCGGGCCTCGAACGCCGCGAACTTCAGGCTCGACGAGCCGCCATTGAGAACGAGAATGGCGCTGTTCATGACCGCCCGGCCGCCGTTTGTCCGCGACCGCCGGACCGTCCGGCTCGACGTTTCGGCATTGGCTACTGCTCCCACTTCCAGCCGAGGATCTCCGGCATGTCCTGGCCATGGGCGCGGATGTAGGCATTGTGCTCGATCAGCTTGCCCTCCATGGCCTGCCTCAGGGCGATATGCGCGCCCGTCGGCTCGGGAATACGATCGAGCACGCCCAGCACGAGATGATACCGGTCGAGGCCGTTCATCACGGTCATGTCGAAGGGCGTGGTCGTGGTGCCTTCCTCATTGTAGCCGCGCACATGGATGTTGTCGTGATTGGTTCGCCGGTATGTCAGCCGATGGATGGTCCAGGGATAGCCGTGATAGGCGAAGATGACGGGCTTATCCCGGGTGAACAGCGCGTCGAACGCGTGATCCGACAGGCCGTGCGGATGGTTCTCCTTCGGCTGCAAGGTCATCAGGTCGACGATGTTGACCACCCTGATCCTGAGCTCCGGCATGTTCTGTTTCAGGATCTGCACGGCGGCCAGCGTCTCCAGCGTCGGCACGTCGCCGGCGCAGGCCATGACCACGTCCGGCTCGGCGCCATGGTCGGTCGAGGCCCATGGCCATATGCCGATCCCGGCATGGCAATGCACGATCGCTTCCTCGATCGACAACCACTGCCAGGACGGCGCCTTACCGGCCACAATGACGTTGATGCGGTTCCAGGTCTGCAACACATGATCCGTCACGCAAAGCAGGCTGTTGGCGTCCGCCGGGAGGTAGACCCGCACGACATCGGCCTTCTTGTTCAGGGCCACGTCGATGAAGCCCGGATCCTGATGGCTGAAGCCATTGTGCTCCTGCTGCCAGACATGGCTCGACAAGAGATAGTTCAGCGATGCGATCGGGCGCCGCCAGGGCAGTTTGCGGCAGGCGTCAAGCCATTTCGCATGCTGGTTGAACATCGAATCGACAATGTGCGTGAAGGCCTCGTAGCAAGAGAACAGGCCGTGCCGGCCCGTCAGCAGATAGCCTTCCAGCCAGCCTTGGCAGGTGTGCTCTGACAGAATTTCGAGCACCCTGCCATCCCGCGCGAGATGCACATCCTCGGGCAGGATCTTCTCCATCCAGGCGCGCTCGGTCACCTCGAAGACATCCTGAAGCCGGTTCGACGCGGTTTCGTCGGGACCGACGATGCGGAAGTTCGCGGCGTCGCGATTCATCGCCATCACGTCGCGCAGGAAGCCGCCCATCACGCGGGTCGCCTCGGCCTTGACGCTTCCCGGCCGATCGAGCGCGACAGCGTCGTCGCGCAGGCCGGGCAGTTCGAGCGATTTCCGCAACAGGCCGCCATTGGCATGCGGGTTGGCGCTCATGCGTCTGGCGCCATTCGGAGCGGTGGCACGGATGGCTGACACAGGCGCGCCCGAAGCGTCGAACAGCTCCTCGGGCCGATAGCTTCTCAGCCATTCCTCCAGCATCCTCAGATGCGCGGGATTTTCAGCGAGGCCCGACAGCGGGACCTGATGGGCGCGCCAGAAGCCTTCCGTCTTCAGTCCGTCGACCTCCTTGGGACCGGTCCAGCCCTTGGGGCTGCGAAACACGATCATCGGCCATTTCGGCCGGTCCAGCATGGCCGCGCCACCGCGAGCCGCTTCCTGGATCACCTTGATACGGTCGAGCGCGTCGTCGAGCACCAGCGCCATCCGCTCGTGCATCGCGGTCGGCTCATCGCCTTCGACGAACAGCGGCTCGTAGCCGTAGCCGACGAACAGCGCGCGCAATTCCTCCTCGGGTATCCGGGCAAGGATCGTCGGATTGGCGATCTTGTAGCCATTGAGATGCAGTATCGGCAGCACCGCGCCGTCGTGCACCGGATTGAGGAATTTGTTGGAATGCCAGGCGGTGGCCAGCGGCCCCGTCTCGGCTTCGCCATCGCCGACGACGCACACGACGATGAGGTCCGGATTGTCGAAGGCCGCGCCATAGGCGTGGGAGAGCGCGTAGCCGAGTTCCCCGCCTTCATGGATAGAGCCCGGCACATCGGGGGCGGCGTGGCTGGGGATGCCGCCCGGGAAGGAAAACTGCCGGAAGAGCTTCCTCATCCCCTCCTCGCTCAGCGGAATATCCGGATTGATCTCGCTGTAGGTGCCTTCGAGATAGGTATTCGCAACCATGGCCGGCCCGCCATGGCCGGGCCCGCAGATATAGATGGCGTCGGCGTCGCGAAGCCGGATCGCGCGGTTCATATGCGCGTAGATGAAGCTCAGGCCGGGGGACGTCCCCCAATGGCCCAGCAGCCGCGGCTTGACATGCTCCAGCCGGAGCGGCTCACGAAGCAGCGGATTGTCGAGAAGGTATATCTGCCCGATCGTCAGGTAATTCGCGGCGCGCCAATAGGCGTCGATGTCGCTCAGTTCCTGCTCGGACAAGCGTTTGGCCGCCTGGGCGGTATTCGCCTGCTTGTTCATCTGCCTGGCTCCTTTGCCTCGTCTGTGGGACGCCGCGGCTGACCAACCGGCCACCGGACTGCCCCAACGCTGAGCGTCGAATTCAGTTCATCTGCCCGCACCAAACCGCGGGCCGGCGCAACTATGCTCGATTGTCCCGACGCCGCCTTGATCCATCTCAAATGGAGCGCCGAGACGAGCGGAAGCCGCGCTCTACTCCCCGGACGCAGCTTAACGGGGTTGGGCCGCAGACATGTGACGAGCGGCCGAGCCCGGTTACTGCCCTTTGTGCTCAGCGGCCCGACAGGTCACCGGGACAGGCCGTAGCGCCTGCGGCGCTCGCCGGGTAGCTGTACACGCGAAGCCCCGAGGCGGCGTCGAACGGACAGGCGGACAGCCAGGAAGGAGCCCGCCCCGTCATCAAAG
>Ga0066256_1002777_pt1 | contig 18382 bp, 6 predicted proteins | sample ThiBio_1000_biof_FD_87107 | JGI IMG/M metagenome (GOLD analysis project Ga0066256, IMG submission 87107) | Wastewater bioreactor microbial communities from Cape Town, South Africa - Thiocy_expt_1000_biof (version 2) | ecosystem: Engineered > Bioreactor > Thiocyanate-remediating >...
CAGGATGAGGCGGTTCACTGCCACCGGCTCCGCCGCCGCCAGCGCCCCTGGGGCCCCCGCCACCTGCCAGATGGTCACGATGAAGATGGCGGCCAGCGCCACCGTGAACAGGAACTGCAGCCGGCGCACGCGGTCCAGCGTCTCGTGCTTCCGCAAGTCATCCAAGATGACGTCACGGTACACGGGTGGGCCCTCCCCCCCACTGCTGTTGCTCTCCATGACTGCCATGGCGGCACGCCCGTCAGTGGGTCAGGGTGCTAGCCTCCTAGTAGGGTGCTGCGGCGCCGCCTGCCGCCGCCGCACCCACCGCCGCCGCCTCTGCCGCTGCCTCCGCTGCGGGGTGACGGCGGCGCAGCTGGCTCCTCCCGGATATCAACCGTGCCGCGCCCGTCAACTCGCCCACCGCCAATGGGGCGCCTTGCCGGAAGCGGGTTGTGCGAGGTTCGGGACGGTGGACGGGTCAGAATGGCCGGCGGGAGAGGTAAACCAGTGCGTTGACAGCGCGTCCGTTGCGTTTCGGGGTTGGCTGGCTGGCCGCTGGCACACAGCACGTTGTGACGCAACCCCACCGGGGAAATCACGTCGCTGGCGCAGCCACCACTGCTGTGGCTGTACTCAATGCTGCTGGCGTCGTATGTGTTTCCGCCGTTGCTAATAATCGCCGCGCTGGTTGCTCGATGCCTGCCCTCCTGCCGCGTCTGCTGCAGCAGCAGCCAGCAGCCAGCGGGAGCGGGAGAGGGAGAGGCGGCAGCGATGCGCGGCCGATGGTTGAAAGAGTTATCAGCCCAGTCACGGCCGTGTCAACACCCCCACTACGACACCTGCTACTACTGCTGTTGCTACTGCTGCTGCTACTGTTGTTGTCGCCAGCGCTGTGTGTGTTACAACCCTGCTGCCGCTGCCGCTGCTGCAGCTGTCTGCTGCTGTCTGCTGTCGGTTAACGACAGCCAGCCTGCACACGATGACGGCAGCGACGACGGCGCGCGCATGCAGCACGGCACGCCCGGCAGCCAACCAAGACGCGCACAGCAGCCACTACCGGTGGGTCGGAATCTGCCTCCCTGCCGCGCCGCCCGTCACCCTGTCACTGTTGTTAGCCGGCCGTGCCACGCCACAGACAGCCGCCGAAGCCGGCAGCAACGCAAGTTGAAGGTTCAGTCCTCAGTCCACTACACCCCCGCGCGCCTGCGCCGGCTCGTAACCGTGCCACGCAGGCACGCCGGACGTAACCCTGGGGATGCCGCTGCGCTACCGCCCGCACGGGTGCACGGTGCGCAACCCTGTGCACCGGTGTGCGTATATTGCCCGCGCGGGCGGCGGGCGCGCGCGTGTGCGTTCGCCTGTGCGCGTGTGGGCCGTGTGGCCGCTTGTCAGTTGGCTGCGAGCAGCGGACAAAACGTAGGCCCTAAGTAGCAGCAGCAGCTGTGAAGGAAGGGAGTGCAGCCAGACACAGCGGCGCGCTGCAAGTGATGACATGGCAGCACAGCACTCGCTGCTGCGCTCGCTGCTGGTGTCTGCCAACGGGTGCGTCTGAGTGGTGCATGCGGTTGGTCGGGGCGTTCGCCGTTCGACTGCTGCTGCTTGCTGCCACGCGCAATTGAGCGGCGAATCGGATGTTGCATGTAAACTTTGCATGCCACCGGCGTGGATCCTGCTGGCGCCACCACGGCGCGCAAGATGATAGTGCAATGACGCAACGGGCGGCGTGGTGCACTCGCCACTCGAAGTACGGACGTGGGTGGTTGGCAGCAGCAGTCGCACGTTCAACGCAGCGGCGTGGCAGGCAATGGACTGGCCAGCGGCGCGCACCGCAAGCGTGTTGGCACGAGCGGCGGACACACCCGCGGCTTGCGGAGGAAGCGTAGTGCCTGGTGCCCCCTCACACCTTCGCGTATCACGCCACCAGGGGGTAGCCGCGGCACAGCCAGCATCTGCGTCCGCTCATGCGGCGCTGCTCTCACTCGCTCCGGGCCTGCGACCACATACCACCTCGCATGCGCGCCGGGTGGTCAGAATGTGATTCATTGCCAGCGTTGTCTTGTTGTTGCCAACGCGACTTGTGTTGAGTTGCGCCACGACAACATGCTGTCGTACCACCTGCTGCCCGCCAACAACTGGCCAACTCCGCGCTGGCCAAATTATTCGCCGCCGGACACAAATCCCGGCGCGCTTTTGTGCTTGTAATGGTGTATGACACGCGCTGAGTTGAAGGGGGTGGGTATTGTTTGGAATACAGTGGTGTAGGTGGAGGATGGAGGTGTCGCCACTAACCGCCAGCCAGCGGCGCCGTTTGGCAACGCGGCAAACAAGGGTGGTGGGTGTCAGTGTGTCGGCGCTGGTACAGTAAGTAACAAAAAGGGCAAGCAGCCAGGCTCACAGGAGGGCGCGCTATGCGCTGTGCATGAAGACACAATGAGGGCGTGGGGGGGCTAATGTGCGAGGGCGGGGGGACACAACAACACCGACGAGCGCAGGGGGGCCAGGCGGCACCTGTGAGGCGGCGAGCACGACCCCGACGCGGGGACGCGCGTCGCACGGCCCCGAAGGCGCAGCCAGCCCGCTGCGGCCCGTGGCAACAGTAGTAGCTACAGTGTACAGTGGCGGCGGGCGCCGCCGGCGGCAGTCGCGCAGTAGTGCGACAGAAGCCAGGACGCTGGGCGTGCGCACAAAGCGCGGCACGCGGCAGGGCGTCATGGGCGGCAGTGGCGGCGAGTTGTCGGGAAGGAGGGAGGGTGGCAAGGGGGGAGGGGCACACAGCATGCGTGCTGGACACTGCTGCTATCAAGTGACGACGCGCGCAATGATGATGAGGATGAAGATACACAGCCAACGGCGCCAACGGCACAATACACCGGAAGGCAGCATACATACAGACATGACGGCAAGGACGGGGCACAGGCAAATCATCGGGCACACAGGAAAAGAATTAATCGCCACGGGTCAATCATCACCCCTACTCAAAGTTCAGCTCGACGTTGGCAAGCAGGAGGGTGGAGGTGTCGGCCAGCATGCCCGCCTCCAGCCAGGTGGCGGCATGGCGGACGAGGTCGGTCGTGTACACCCACTTGTACTTGTGCGCCACCGCCAGCAGGGCGACGCGCACGCTCGCCGCCTGCTCCGGTGCCCACGCAAATGAATGCAGGGACAGCCACACGGGCGGCCAGCCGGCGTCACGCAGCCAGTCAAAGGCGGCTGGCAGCAGCTCCGCCTCCGCGCCCTCCACGTCCATCTTCAGCAGCGACACGGCGGTGGGCACGATACCCAGCCGCGCCGTCGCTGCCGCCAGCGTCTCGCATGTCACGTGCCCCGCCGCCGCCGCGTCCTTGCTCGCCATGGACGGCATGATGCTGCCGGTGCCGTCGCCCGGGAAGCCGTACAGCGGCGTGTTGCCGCCCGCCGCGGCAATGCAGGTGTCGTGCACGCTGATGCGCGCATCCAGCGCCGGGTTTGCGGCCACGTTCACCACAAGCTCGCTGTACGCGCGCCGGTCCGGCTCAAAGGCGTACACGTTGGCGCCCGCGGCGGCAGCAAACAGCGGCGTGATGCCAATCCAGGCGCCCAGATCTAGCACCACGCTGCCCGGCGGCGCCGCACTCACCAGCGCCTTGATCACATGCAGCGTGTTGCGCTCCCACTCAAACTTTTCCACCCGCTGCCACCACACGCCATTGTCTGTGGTTGGTGGATGGGGGAGGGTGGTGATGTGGGGGTGTGATAATGAATATGTGCGGCGCCGCCAACACACTCGCAGGTATCAATGCCCAACAAGTGCCGTCAAGCAACCCACGTACCGGTGCGAATGATCTGCAGGTCCGCCTCGACCAGCGGGAGATTGACAGACGCCATGGGCCAGTCAGCGCGCAGCTGCTTGACCTCTGGCGTGGACACGGTGGAGGCATGGACGGCAGCTCGGGCGCGCAACTCCGCGCCGCCACGCAGCGTGTCACTGCTGCCACCACCGTTGCCACTGCTGCTACTTGTTGCAAGCTGCGCGCTACGGTCGAACGCCACGCCGCCACGCTTTGCTGCCACCGTAGGCGGCGGGTTTGGCGGCGCGCCTGCTACTGGCGATCCAGCGCCATGCCGGTCAGCATACAGCGCCAACGTCACCAGCGTCGCGGTGGCGGCCACGCACGCCACCGTGTGCCACCGCCGCCACGTCCGCAAGCACGCCACGCTGCGTGCCATTGTCGCCGTCTCGCGCCCCTGCGCGCGCGCGCTACCTATTCGCGCCCTCTTCTCTCTGCTCTGCTTCTCTGCTGCCCTGCTGCTCTGCGTTCAGATGATGACCACGCCGGACAGTGACGCCGGCAATGATTTTGGATTGAGCGCGCGCGCGCGCGCTGCAGTGGCGTCGCGCAGCAACGCAAACACACGACGCGCGCAAATACTACATTGCCAGTCACATTTGCGCCACCCGCGCGTGCCGCCACGCCGTGCCGCCGCCGCTGCGCGCGCGCTTATCCATCGACTGGCAGTTGCTGCTCTGCTGCTCTGCTGCAGTCCGCGACTGGCAGGCAGGGCGCGAGTCACGAGTCACTCATGACGCCGCGGACCACAGAACGGCGCGGTTCAAGGATATCGATTTTCGATTTTTTCCAACGAATCCAGCACGCGGGCGGGCACGTGCGGCACGCGTTAAACAAGCATTTCCACACGCCGGCCCAGCGTGCAGGCACATGCAAAACACTGACACGGGGCTGGCTAGTGGTTTGGGCCGCTTGAATCCTTGTTTAATATTGCCGGCGGCGCACTTTGTTGCCGTTCTTTCACCCTCTTCTCGCCCCCCTCCTACATACTTCCATTCCTCCACCCGTTCGTTCGGTTCGTGCGACCACTACTGCTGCTGCTGCTGCTGCTGCCAGCTGCTGCTGACGGTTGCTTTGATATCGCCACCACTTGCTTCATCTCTCTCCTGTTACTTCTCCTGTGCCTGTGGCGCCCCAGTGGTCTTCCCACTGCAGGCGAGTGCAGTGCCAAGCGGTGGTAACGACCGACACCCTGAAGTGACAACGCGTCGCAGCTCACGGTGCGGCGCCACGAATGTCGGACCGGCCGGCACACACGGACGCGGATGGCGGCGGGGCGTCAGACGACCCCACAAACGTGGGGCTTATGGAGGCAGCGGCAGCAGCGGCGGCCGCCTTGGCCAGCGGCGCAGGCCCGCCGGCGGCACCGCCCCCCCCGCCCCCCAACGGCGCGGCCAGGGCGCCCGCGAGCGGCGGGGCAGACACGCCTACCGTGACAGCGCGGTCGCCCACGATGGTGACCCGCGGCGGCGCGTCGATGGTGAGTGGAGCCGCCGGCGTGCCGCCCGTGCTGCCGGCACGGGAGGCAGAGGTGGAGGCGCAGATTGCACGCGATGCGCAGCTGGCGGCGCAGCTGGCAGCATCGGAGCGCGCACGTGCAGAACGGCACGAGCGGCGTGCGGCGGCGGCGGCGGCAGCAGCAGCGGTGGCGGACGGCAGTGACGGTGGCGATGGCGGCGGCGGTGGTCGTGGCGGTGGCGGCGGTGGCGGTGGCGGTGGTGGCGATGATGATGATGGAATAGTGATCCAGGACCCGGTGTGGGGCGCATTTTCGCCGCCGCGCGGGCAGCAGTTCAAGCCCTGGCAGCTTGTGTGCCTTACCTCCTGCCCCTGCTGCCTGCCGCCGTGCTGCGACGGCCGGCGGCGTGCTGGCTGGCGGCGCATGGCATCCACCGCCTCCTGCCAGCTGGGGATTCTGCAGGCGGCACTGTGGCTGGCGTCGCTCTGCTTCCGCGGCTTTGCGCCGGTGGCCATTAACCCCATGCTGGGCTCCTGGCCCGACACGTTGAACACGCTGCAAGCCAAGAACGCGGCGGAGATTGTGAGCCACAAGCAGCTGTGGCGCCTGGTCACGCCCGCCTTCCTGCACGCCGGCCTCGTGCACCTGCTCATGAACCTGCTCATGCAGCTGCGCGTGGGCGTGGCGGTGGAGCTGGAGTGGGGCACGTCGCGGTACCTGCAGGTGTACTTTGGCGCCGCCGTGTTTTCCACCGTGTTTTCTGCCGCCATCATGCCCAACTCCCTCTCCGTCGGCGCCTCCGGTGCGCTGATGGGCGTCATGGGCGCCTGGATTACACACCTGCTGGTGCACTGGGGTGACGGCGACCTGCAGACGCAGGCGCGGCGCGGCGTCCAGTTCCTCATCATCGTCCTGAACGTCATGGTGGTGGTCGCCTTCTCCTTCGTGCCGTTTGTGGACTGGGCGGCGCATTTGTTTGGCCTGCTGGGCGGCCTGCTGCTGGGCGGCTGGCTGTTCGGTGCGCCCAAGCTGTGGCCGCACACCTTTTCGCGCCCCTGCGCCCGCCGCCTGTGTGGCGCCGCGGCGGCAGACACGGCGGAGGCAACCCTGGCAGCTACAACGGTGTACCTGGCAGACGCGGCGGCCCGCCCACCAACTGCCGCTGCCCCGGTGGGCACACCCGCATACGGCGCTGCCAGCACGGCACGGTGGCTGGCAGGCGTCGGCGGTGGCGCGCCAGGCGCCACATCCGCGCCAGCAGGTGCTACTGCCGCCCGCCGGCCACCAGCCCCGCCGCCGCCAACTGGTGTGTCGCGGCGCACCCTCATGCTGACGACCGTGGGTGGCTTGGTTGCCTACCTGGTCATCATGCTGGCTGGCCTGCTTGGCTTGTTCTACAACACCTCGCCCGCGGCCTGGCTGCTACACTACTGCTCCGCCATGGCCGCGGCCTACCCCTCCTACGACCTCTCGTGTTGACCGTTTGTGTTGTGTTACCTGTTACCTGTAGCGTGTGCCCCCCTTGCCAATACCACTCGCTCACGTGTTTCAATTGTGCCTCGCCTTTCATGCCAGGTGCGTGGTGTCCACCTGCAGCCGCAAGCCGCGGCGGTGCGGCGCTGCCGCGCCCTCCAACCCTGCCGCCTCGCCGGCGCGCCCGCCACGGAGCAGCGGCGCAGGGCCCGGCGGGCGTGTTGGAACGAACGTCGGCGGCGGTAGTGGCGCGGGCGCGAAAGATGCCGCCAAAGCATGGCGGCCGCCACCAGGCGACGCCAGCGGTGCGTGGGGTGATGCAGGCCCCGGTGTCAGCGGCGCGACGCCCGTCACCGCAGCAGCAATCTCGACGTGCGGCGCGCTGCCGCGCCGGCCGCCGCCGCCACCAGCACCGCCGCCGCCGCCATGCGTGGGTATCAAACGCTTTCGCCCACCTCCCAGCCGCGGCGCCGCCTTGCCGCCGCCACCGCGTCCAACCCCGGTGAGGGGGTCCGTCGCGCGCGGTGTGGGCAAGGCAAACAAGGCGGCGGAGACGTCGTCGCGGACGTGCGTGGTGATGGCAGCCAGCGGCAGGCGGTGGTACGCTGACCCCAGCGGGCCAAGTTCATGGCCCTGCCCCACCCGGTTGGCTTTGTTGGACGCCGACACCATGTTCTTTGGGATGCCAAACCGCTCCATGCGCAGCTGGATGGCGGCGTGCGGCCGTGCACGCGCCACCCGTGCTGCCTCCTCTGCCGCCGCCGCCAACGCCGCGGCATCCTCCTCCCCCTCCTCCCCCGTTGCCTCACCTCGCGACGCGCCGCCGCCTCCGCGCCCCCCGCGGCTACCTCCAGCCGTCCTGCTGCCAGGCCCGCCGCTGCTGCCACGCCGCTCGCGCCGCGTGCCTCGGCTGCCGCTCCGACTGCCGCGTGCAGCCCCGGCGCTTGCCCGTCCTGGTGCCGCTGCCGCCTTTGTGCCAGCCGCCGCCGCGGCCGCGCCCGCGCCCGGCGCCGCGGCCGCCGCTGCTGCTGCTGCTGCTGTAGCGGCGGCTGGCACTCCACCCACGACACTGCCACGCCGGCCACCACCGGCACGTCGGCCGCCTTTGCCGCCCTCGGAGGGCGGGCGGAAGCCTGGCGCCGCGCGGCGGTCTTCGTCACTGCTCATGCCAGCCGCCGACAGCTCTCGCCGCACACGCGCATCCACTGCGCGCCCCAGGAAGTGGTCCACCAGGTCATTCATCACTTGGCCCACCGACTGCCGCCGCAGTGTACTGTGCTTTTTGGCGCCACGCACGCTGGCCATCGGCGACGTAATCGCCGGCCCGGTGCCACCACCACCACCTGTCGGGGACGCCGCCACACCAGCACCGGTACTAGCAACAGCGGCGGCACCGGCAGCTGGGGAGGCGCTGCCGCCGGCGGCGCTAGCGGTACCACCAGCGGCTGCTGACGCGGTCGGAGTCACCGCCGCACCGCCGCCGCCGCCAGCGCGACCGCGGCCAAGCGCACGTGCTAGCACGCTACTGCCGCGGGGGGCGTCGCCCGCAGCCGCCCCAGTCGCCCGCGCTCCCGCCGTCCCGCCACCACCGCCGCCGCCGCCGCTGCGGACACCACCACGGCTGGCACCCGGCCGTGAGCCGCTGGCAGACCGCGCGTACCCGCGGCTGCCTGACCGCGTTGTGTGGCTGCGGCTGGGCGGCACGAACAGCGAGTCAGCGAGGCGCTGGAAGCGGATGGCGGACGCCGACGGCTGCGTGGAGGTGTTGATGGCATGCGGGTCAACGGTTGCCGCGTCGCTCGTGGCAACGCGAGTGCCACGCGACGGCTCCCGTCCGCTGCGTGGCGACCGGCTGGTGCGTGCCGTCTGCAGGGTGGGCGGTCGCGCACTCGTGTCACCGGCATGGTGGCCCGCCCCGTGCCGCTGCGTCGGGCTGCGGGATACCGCCGCTGCGCGCGGCAGCAAGAGGGGCGTGGGTGGCGGGCGTGGGTGCGCGCGCCCGCGGCTGGCATCTGGCGGGGGGGGCGGCGCAGGGAGGCCACCGCCACCGCCGCCGCCACCGCCGTCGTCGCTGTCGGACGCTGCTGTTGCGTCTGGCACAGGTGACAGCGTTGCGCGTGGAGGTGAATGCGCTGGCGCCAGCCCTGCCACCGCAATTGACGCCTGCAATGCGGTGCGGAACTCGTCGGTGAGGCGCGCACGAGTTGACCCACCGCCGCCCCCACTACTCGTCGTCGTCACGGTGCTGAACAGCGTGCCGGTGGACCGCAGCGGCGCGCGCGGCAAGTCGTCATCCGACTCGCTGCTGCTGTCGTTGCCACCCAGCGGTGGCGGCGCCAACACCAGGCGGCGCGTACGTGTGCGGGTCAGCAGCTGGTGCACCAGGTCCTCCGACGGCACGGTGGCAAGCGTGACGGCGGACACCGCCCTGCCGTGCGCGCCGCCGGCGAGCGACATAGCGGCGTCAGCGGGGCTGGCGCCTGCGTCACCAGGGCTGCCAGCGGGGCTGCCACCGACACTGGCGCGCCGACCAGCTGCTGCCGCTGCAGCCGCTGCCGCCGCCAGCGTGGCGTCCGCCGTGCTGGAGCGGCGGCGTGCGCGGGCGGGCAGGCGCAACCCCAGGTCGGTCACCGTGTTGGTGCGCCGGATGCGGGACAGCAGGATGTCTGCCCCGTCCGCCAGCAGCGTGAAATGGCGCACGGAGCGCCGAATGGACTCTGTGGTTTTTGCCACGCTGGCACGCCGCCGGCGGCGCTGCGCCGACATGAGTGCCGTGTCGGCCGCCGCCGCTGCCGCCTCTGCGCGCCGCCGGTACGACGCCTCCTGCAGGTGCGCCGCGTACGCCTCAAATGCATGCTCTTGCGCCAGCTGCGTCTGCACGCCGCCCGGCACGACGACGTCGCGGTGCTTGAGGGACAGGTACGGCCGCAGCAGCGCGGTGGTGGAGGCCGACGCCATGCGCGGTGACGTCTCTTCTGCCATCATGTCCAGCCCCGTGCGTGGCGGCGCGGCGCCGCCCGACGCCAGCGCCGCCACACTGGCGCTGCTGCCAGCGCCGCTGATGACGGGTGCCGCCGCAGCCACGTCGGCCGCTACCGCGTCGTTGTCCCGCATGCCGCCGCCCGCCCGCGCGTGCTGCCGCCACGCCGCGTCCCGCAGCGCGTTCTCCTTCACCGCCGTCTTGAACGTCGCCCACTGCAGCGTCTCCTCCAGTCGGCGCACCACCTCGTTGTCGGTAGGCACCGCCGCCACCGCCGCCTCCCACGTGCGCTGCGTCAGCACGGGGTCCGACAGACAAATGTCCAGCAGCGCGGGGGTGCGCGGGATGAAGATCATCTCCACCCGCGTCTCCGCCACCAGCGTCTGCGAGTAGTAGTGTGGCGCGCCAATGACGGCGCGCGTGTGCGTGTCCACCACCGGCATGCTGCCGCCATCCGACGCCGCTACCGGCTCCACCCCCGCCGCCAACCCTAGCCGCCGGGCGTCTGCCATCGTCTCCAGCAGCGCGTTCAGCGACGAGCGGCGGGTGGTGCGCTTGGGCAGCGCCACCGCCGCCAGCAGGTCGCTGTCTGACGACGCCGCCACCCCGCTCGCCGCCTCACTGCCGCTGTCTGATGCCACGGAGGCTCGCGCCACCCCGCCGCCGCCGCCACCGCCAGCGACAGCTGCCGCTGCTGCCGCTGCTGCGCGCCGCTTGGCGCGGGTTGCCGACGTGAACCCGGGTGACGTCTTGCCCGAACCACCTCCATCGGGTACCACCCCAACAGCTGCCGCCGCCGCTGCATCCAGCCGGCTGGTGACGGACGCAGACACCGCACCGCCGCCTTCCGCATTGTTGCCGTCACCGTCCGTTGCCTCCGTGGCGGTGCCCAGGATGGCGTCTGCAAATCCAAACGTGTCCAACTTGCGCAGCCTGCTCACATCCACCAACACCTGCGCCGGCGGCGGCGATGCCGCTGCTGCTGAGCCATAATGCGTGGCCCCCAGCCTCGCCGGCGCACCACCGGCGCAGATGGCCCCTGCAGTCGGCAAGCCAGACTCACTGGTGCCGTCGCCAGGCGGCACGTGCGCTGGCAGGCGGAGGGTGGGCACTGCCAGGCGAACCCGCTTTCCACGCGCGCTGTCGATGCCACCGTCACCATCCTCGCCATCGCTTATGCCAACCGCAGCAGCGGTAGCGGGTTCAACCTGCCGCCCTTGCCGCGACCCCACCAGCGCGTCAAACTGCGCACGGCGGGCTGCAGCCAGGCGGTCATCGCCCCCTGCCGCCACTGACGACGCTGTGCTGCCGCGTGGGCTGCCACCACCCACCCGTGCCGCCGCACCTGTGGGTACCCGGCTGCTGCTACCCGTGTCGCCGCCGCCGCCGCCGCCGCCGACACTGGCATCAGCAGCACAGGGTGCAGCGGTAGCAGCGGCGGCGGTGGCGGCCAGATGCGCCACTGCCTCTGCCACGCTGGTGGTGTCTGGTACCAGCGCCGCGGACGCGGTGGTGGCCAGCTTGGCGGTCACGACGGCGTGAAGCGCGGGCGACACGGTCACACGGCGCAGCACGCGGCAGTGGCCCAGCAGCACAATGTGCACGCCCTCCGCCAGCTCGCCTTGGCTCACAATGACGTCGCCCGGCCGGAACCGCATGCGCTGCGCCGTCTGCGCCACGCGCGCCACGTGACGCGGCGGCCAGGCGCGGAACAGGTCGGTCTGACGCAGCACCAGGGTGCTGATGTCTTGCACCTCCCGCTGGCTGCGCGCCAGCCAGAACAGGAAGGGCGCGGCGGGGGGGCGCAGCAGGCGCGCCCCCGGGTCGCGGGCCCCCCCCACGCCGGCCAACCGGGGGCCACCCGCCAGCGCCCTGGTGGGCGGGCCGGCGGGCCGGCCGACCCGCGCGCCCCCCCCCCCCCGCGCCCGCATGGCGCGCGGCGACATGGGCACGTGCAGCAGGGTGGTGGCACGCTGCGCGGGCGGCGCCGCCGGGTTGGCGTTCTTGGGTGACGACAGCAGCGCACCGGAGCGGGCAGGCGTCATGACAAAGCCCTCCAGAAACCCGGCCGCCGAGATCTCTGACTTCTCCACCGTCTGCCGCAGCACCCACATGAGCCGGCGGTACGCGATCGTGTCCTCCACGCGGCGCGGCACTGCCGGCGGCAGCGCTGTACCAGTACTGCTGCCAGCCGCCAGCAGCACGCCACCATCTGACGCGCGCCGTGGCCGGGAAAGCGGGGACGGCGCGGGTGAGGACGCGGCGGGTCGGGCGGCGGTGACGTCGTCATCTGTTGGAAAGAATGCAGCGCCAGGGAGGCCATGAGACCCCACCTTGGTTACCCGTAACGCAGTGTGGCGCGCCGGCGCGTCGCCACCACTACCAGCACTGCCGGTAGGGCTGCTGGCAACCGTACCGGTACCGGTACTGGCACTGGGGCTACCGATGACGCCGGCGGCGCCACCGCCAGCGCCACCACCGTCACGGTCCGCCTCCCACTTGCGCACCAGCTCGCCAAAGAACGCGCGCAGACCCTGCTCGCCAAACGACTCCAGCGGCCCCACCGTGTTCATGGCACCCAGCTCGTTCACCTGGCTGTACTGCTTCAGGTCGTCGGCGTCGATGCGGTGCTCCGCCGACACGGCGGACAGGTCAATGATAACGTTCACAAACCCCGCCAGCACCACGTACACGCTGTCAGCGGGGTCGTTCTGTTTGAACAGGGTGGCGCCCGGCGGCAGGTGGGTGTAGGTGGCGTGCTTGAGCAGGAAGAGGCGCAGCGCCAGCGGCATGTCGTCAAACATGTCCACCCGCGACAGGCAGCCGGCATCCAGCAGTCGAAGCTCGTCGCGGGTACGCGCCGTCACCGGCTTGGACAGGATGCCGCGCCACGCCACCACCTGGTCCAGAGGCACAAACCGGGTGTCTGCCGCAAACCGCTTGCTACTGAACGCCTCTGGCGGTGGTGCGCTACCGCCACCGCCCGCCGCCTTGCGGGTGGCTCCCGCCACCGCCGCCGCACCGCGGCCGCCTGCCGATGCGGCGGTCACGCCGGCAGCGGGGTCCAGTGTGCCAGTCAACGCATCTGCCGTGTCGCCGTCCAGCGTGCCGCGCCGGTGCAGCTCTGGCAGCCAGTGCCGCGGCGCGGAGGCAAGCGTGCGTGGTGCCACATACACCACGCCGGTGGAACCGCCCATGAGGTGCCGCAGCCGTGTGCGCAGCTGCTCGCCCGCCTCGCCGCCGCGCAGGAACTCGGACAGGTTGGCGGCGGATGACACCTCCGTCACACCCAACGACGCCAGCATGGCGGCGGGGCCTTTGGCCACCCAATGCCGTGTGTAGTCTTCACTGAGGGAGTGGTCCGGCATCGCCGCCGCTGCTGCCGCCGCCGCTGCCGCCGCCGCCGCGTCTGCCGCTGCCGCCGCCTCCTGCTCATGCAGTGTGCTGGCTGCCCGGCTGGCAGCCGCCGCCTCAATTGCAGCCACTGCTGCTTCTTCTGCCTCCTCCCGCATCTGCAGCTGCGACCGCCGGCCTACCACCCGCCGCTTTGCCCGCCCTCCTCGTGCCGCCGACCCCCGCCCCGCCTCGTCCCCCTCCTCGCCGCCGCCGCCGCCGCCCTCGTCATCCACTGACTCGCCGCCACCGCTAAGTACCGACCCCGCCTTGTGTCCCGCACCGCCCCACCCGCCGCGCACCGACGATGGCGTGACGTGCGACTGCGGCGTCTTGCTGCTACCGCTGTCGCCATCCGAGGCGGGAGTCCGCCCGGCTACTGCCGACGGTGATGCCGCGCCGGCAGCAGTCGTCACAGCCGCCAGCACTGGCCGACGTGCACCCTTGCTGCCGCCCCCGCTGACCGGCGTGCTCGCTGGCACCCTGCTGACGTCCGACGCGGCGATGAGCAGCGCGGCAGCGGTGGCCGCTGCCGGCAGTGTGGGTGGGTGTGTGATGGCTACCGCAGTACCCATCATCTCGGCGCCCGCATCCTCCGCCATCGTGTTTCTTCTTTTGATGGTGCCAGGTACCGGGTACCGGGTACGCTGCTGTAACCGGCCAGCTGGCCACGCTGCGATGCTACAGAGGGCTTTGAGTCGCGTTTGTTGCCTCACAAATGTAGAGGCGATACACAGCTGGCACCGCAAAAGAATGGCGAAATCACCGAATAATCTAAGCACCCATGTCCTGCCCGTTGTGTATAATTGGTACGCGCTGCCAGTGTTGTATTTCAAAGATGCGTGTCGTGCTGGACACCAATGCAGTGTCGTAACGTCAGCGAGCGGCCGCAGCGACGGCTTCTCAGGCTGTCGTTCAAACGGCGACAAAATTGTCACAAATGATGACAACGACACAGACTGCCGGCAAGCACAATAGGAAGCACCGCGAGTTGATAACAACAGGAATGTGATGTGTGGGCGGGTTCGGCGGCACCGGAGTCGGCCGCGCTTTCCCGGATCATCATCAGCGCCGCGGCGGCGGCGGCCGGCAAAGAACGCCGCGGCCGCGCGACGCCCTGCCGTCGGGCTGCCGAACCACGACGACAGACGACAGTCACGCCACATCGATACGAGGTCACTTGGTCGGGGGCACACCGCTAGCCGCGCGTGCCGCCGCTGCAATGTGCTCCTCCACCAGCGCCAGGCGGTACTGTGCCAGTAGGGCCAAGCGCTTGGCGTCGTCCGACGATGCAGCACCGCCGCCGCCGCCGCCGCCAGCGCCAGCATCGGCAGTGGCCGCACTGCGCAGCCGCCAGTTGGCTGCCGCCGCACCACCCACCGGGCGCCGCTTCATTGCTGCCAGTCGTGCGTCCACCTCCGCCGCTGACAGCGCCTCCAGCGTGGACGCCTGGCCCGCCAGGTCCAGCGCGTCGTACGCCTGCATACGTGCCACCAGCACCTCCCGCGTCACGCCCTTGCCCACACCCACACCACGCGCCTTCATGGCCGCCTCCAGGCGCCGGAACGTCATGGCAGGGTAGTCAGTCGTGTCATCCACAACGCGCGGCGGCCGCCCAGCGCCCGGCTTATTCCCCGCCTTTGCCTTCCCCTTCGCCGTCGCCGTCGCCGCCGCCTTCGCGCTGCCGCCGCCGTTACTAGAAGCCGCCGCTGCTGATACTGCTGCCGGCATCTTGGGCTTGGTCTTGGGCTTGGCTGGCGACGCGGTCGTGGCAGCGGGTGGTGTGGCGGGCGCTGGTGCCACCACTGGCACGCTACCAAATAGTGCGCCGGCACGCCGCCGTGCCCCGCCTGGCGGCGCAGCAGTTGGTGGTGTTGGCGGCGACGCCGGACGAGGGGCAGCAGCGGCAGCCTTGCGCTGTCGTGGTGGTGCCGCGCTGCTGCCGCCGCCGCGTTCGTCGTCTGTGGAGGCATCGCCTGCCGCTGCCGCCGCCATGCGGCTTGCCCATTGCTTGGCTGCCGCCTTGGCATGCGCGGCAGCGGGCGCGCGAGCCGCCGCCGAGCCCCCACCGCGCCCAGCGCCACGGCCAACAGAGCTGGCCTGGTCGGACGTCATGAGCACAGAGTACCCACCAGCGTCAGCGCTCCAGTCACCGCCCTCATCACCCTCACCGCCACCGTCGGCGTCGTCGCCGGCACCCCCGCCGCCGCTGCGTTTTGTCGGCGCCTCTCCGTCACCGTCGCTGTCAGCTGCGGCGGTCACGGGCTCGATGTGTGGGCCAAGGGCGCGCCGGATGTCGGCAGCAGCGCCCTTGGCAGCAGCGGCGGCAGCAGCGGGCGAGATGACAGGTGTCCGCGCCGCCGCCGATGAGCGCCCGCCGCCACGCCGCCGTCCACCCCCACCAGCCGCCTCTTCACGCTGCGCTGCTGCAACCGCTGCCGCCTCGCTCTCCGCTTCTAGCACCAGGCCACCCGCGCCATGCAGCCGCACTGCGTGGCGTGGCCGGCGGATGGCTGCCTGCAGTGCCCGGATGCCTGCCACATCCTCTTCTGCCTCCTCCTCGCTACCACCGTCATCCGCACCACCGCGGCCGGTGGCGGCAGCCATGCCAGCCAGCCGCATGCTGGCAGCCGCCGTCTCGCCATGCTCACGCAAGCCGCGCGGCACGGGCACCGCCATGCCGCCCACTGAGATGCGCTTCCGTGCTGACTGGCCGCCGGTGGCCACCGACGGGAACAACGCAAACCCGCCCTGGTACGGCTTGTCCACAAAAGCGCGCCGCTGTGGCGCGCCCCCGCCGGCGCGGGAATCCACCGTGGGGCGCGTCAGCACTTCATCCTCATCCCCCTCCTCGCCCTCACCGCCGCCGACGCCGCCGCTGCCACCGTCGCCGTCGTGCGCCACACCGGGCGGCGGCGCGCTGGCAGCTGCGCGCATGGCGGACAGCGCCGCCATCTGCGACTGCGCAGCCGCTGCTGGCGCGGCGCCCAGCACGGGCGGCAGAGTGGGTGCACCCAGCTCTGCTGCAGCGGCCGCCAGGGCCGCTGCGGCGTCACTACTGCCACCCGGTTCGTCGCCGTCATCATCAGGTACAGCGCCGCCGCCGCGTGCTGCATGCTCCCGGCTGGCCGCCGTCGTCAGCAGCGCCACCGTGCGCGGTGTGGCCGTCACGCCAGCCGCCGTCATGGCATCCGCCGCCGCTGCCGCCACGTCGGCGCGGTTGGTGGCGGCGGCCGCTACAAAGATGGCCTCAAAGGTGGTGGCATCCGCGGCGCAGCCGTCGGCGTACATGCGGTGCAGCAACGCCAGCGCGCCTGCCGCGTCCCGCGCGTCTGCTGCCGCTGCCACAGCGGCAGCATACACTGCAGGGCTGCGCGCCACGCCTGCCGCCGCCATGGCGTCCAACCACTCACCGGGACCACGGCTGGCAGCGGTGGGGGCACCGCCAACGCGCTTGGACGGCGGCGACCGCGCCGCCGCCAGGCCCGCACACCGCACAAGGGGCAGGTACATGGCTGGCGTGCGTGGGTGCCCCGCAGCCACCGCCGCCTCCAGCGTGGCAGCGGCGGCACCCGCGCGCCCTGCCAGCGCCTGCAGCCGGATGACCGCCTCAAAGGCGGCTGGCGGCGGCGGCACACCGTCTGCCGCCATCTGCTTGAATGCCCCCTCCGCCAGCGCTAGCGCCGCAGTATCGCCGGCGCTGCAAGCGGTGGCAGCCGTCAGCACCGCCAGGTAAGGGAAGGCGGCGGCAGCGGCAGACTGCGGCGACGCAGCGGCAGAAGCAGCTGCCGGCGCGCCCGCGCCACGTCGCGCGCGCCGCCACGCCTGCAGCCACTCATTAGCAGCGGCCACGTCACCCGCCTGCTGCGCCACGTACAGCGCGACGTTGAGGGTGGCGGGCGACGGCGCCACGCCCTCGTTTGCCATGTCCTCCAGCACCTCCCGCGCCATGCCAATGCTGGCGTGGCTGCCCGCCACCACCAGCAGCGCGCGGTACACGCCCTCCTCCACGCGCACGCCGGCGGCGCGCATGTCATCAACCAGCGACAGCGCGCTGTGCGGCCGGTCCGCCAGCGCGTACGACAGGATGGCCTGCTCAAACATGGCGGCGGGCGGCACGAGGCCGGCGGCGCGCATGCGGTCCATCAGGTGCAGCACGTCACGCCGGTGGCCGGTGCGCATGGCGGCACGCGCCAGCGCGACATACGCAGCACTGTTGGGCGCCACGGGCGCCACCGCCGGCGGCGCGCCCGCCGTCAGACCCGCCCACAAGCGCTGTGCGCGCGCGTAGTCGGCCGTGCCGGCGCACGCATCTACCACGCACGCCAGCGTGTCGCCGTCCGGCTGCAGTGCCAGCGCGCCCATGCGCTCGTACACCGCCAGCGCCTCATGGTGCTTGCCGGCGCCCACCAGCACCGCCAGCCACGCGTTGGCGGCGTACGTGGTCACGCGCCACCCGGCGCCGCGCAGCGTGTCCCATGCCAGCGCTGCGCTCCCAAACTGCGCGGCATCCGCCAGCACCGCCAGCAGCAGGTTGGCAGCCGCCGCCACGGGGGGTGACGACGTGTGTGAGGGAGGTGGGGATGCTGCTGTGGCTGCTGGCGAGGCATGCCGCCGTGACGGCGGTGACGACGACGAGGCGGCGGGTGCGGACGGTGGGCGTGCCAGCGCCGCGTCGCGTGACGCGTCACGCACTATATGCACCGCTGGCAGCAAGGCACGCGCGTCGGGCAGGCGCGCCAGGGCATGGCGGATGGCAGCCAGGGCAGGAGGGGATGCACGTGCCAGGGCGTCACATGCCGCCGGTGCCGCCAGCACAGCGACTAGCTGCCCCCCTGCCGCCAATGCTGCACTCGCGCCACCGCCGTCGCCACCTCCTGCCGGGGCTGACGCTGCCGCCGCTGCAACGGCGGCGGTCACCCGGCGCACCAGGTCGGCATCAGTGGGTGTGAGATCACGCGCAGCTGTGTCATCGGCTGCCGCCGGCTCAGCACCACCACTACCGCCAGCGGCACGGCTAGCGGCGGCATGCAGCAGCCGGCTGGTGGCACGTGCGGCACCGCGCTCAGCTGCAAACGCTTGACGCCGCAGCACGGCGGCATCCACTGTGAAGCCCGCCGCGGCGCAGCGCTCCAGCACGGTGCCCGCACTGCCGCTGTCGTCCGCCGCCACCGCCAGCGCCAGGCACATCTCCACCGTCTCCTGGTCCAGCGGCGTCCCTGCCTCCACCAGCCGGTCCAGCGACGCCACCGCCGCCGCCCCGCTGCT
>Ga0066256_1002780_pt1 | contig 18372 bp, 16 predicted proteins | sample ThiBio_1000_biof_FD_87107 | JGI IMG/M metagenome (GOLD analysis project Ga0066256, IMG submission 87107) | Wastewater bioreactor microbial communities from Cape Town, South Africa - Thiocy_expt_1000_biof (version 2) | ecosystem: Engineered > Bioreactor > Thiocyanate-remediating >...
TACCGGTATACATACATTCACACACAAACAACATCACGCGCTCGTGCGCAGTTCTTTGGAGAAACGCCACGCGGGGTAGTAAGCGTGGCGGGGCGCGAGCTTTGAGATTCTGCGGCTCACAAGCAGCTCGCGATTGTTTCTTACCCACCGACCCACCCTGGTGCATTTTGTATCACGAAAGTGGTGCAGTGACCGACCCGGTGTGTGCAGGCGGCACTGGGATTTGCCTGAGGGGAGGATGTTGCCCCACGAGTGGGACAAGCAGGCGGCGGATCGGAAACGGTCCGTGGCCGCTGCCAGCCAAACCTCGCGATAGCACGGCGGCGGGCGGCGGCCGGAGCGGCAAGCGCGCGCTGCGCGCAACCCGCAAAGGCCCAGCCTACTGGCTCCCATAGACAGGCACACCATCCCAACATGGCCACGGAGTGGCACGGACGGCAGCGCCCTGCGCACGCCTCCGGTCCCCAGAGGAAACGAGCCCGGCAGCGCCACACGCCGTATACGCCACGCCCAGGGGGCGCTCTGGCTGGCTGGAACGGTGCGGCCCCACGATGAAGGCGCGTCCGGTTGAGACGCGGCTGCCCCCCTAGTACGCCACGGCTCGGGCAACCCCGCCTGGCGGAACGGCTGGGGCCCGCGATACCGGTACGGCGCGCTGTGTAGCCCGCGAACGGCATCGGGGGCGGCAGCCCGTTCGGTGTGCAGCTTGCGGGAGGGTATTGGTACTCCTTGCGCGATGGCTCCGGTTGGCTTGTGCCCCCTGCCTACCGGCGGTCGGAGGAGGTCGCCGTTTGGGACGCCGCGGGCCCGCGGGTACCAGCATTCCTACGGAATCCTACCATACGGCCCAGGCTGCGGGCCCAGTGCTGGGACTTGAACTTACTTATCCGCGAGTCTGAATGAATGGGTGTGTGAAGACTGAGCGTTCGTTCACACGCGCCGCCGCGCCGCCGCGCGCGCCGCCGCAAAAGCACGACAACCGCATGCAGCAGGGCGGTGCGTTTGTACGTGTCCGCTTCTGTGTGTTTTTGCGCCCGCTGCCATTTCGTTATTGCCAACCCGCCCCCACTTCATGACTTTTGCAGTAGCGCCGTGGCGTCGAGTCTGGCAGCGCGAGCAACAGCAGCAGCAGCAGCAGCAGCAGCAGCCTCCTGGCGCACAACATCAACGCAAGGAAGGGCACACAACCCAACAACGATGGCGGATGAGCGGGCGGGCGGGGAAGTGGACGATGGGGTAGCGTGTGCGCCGGCTGCCAAGCGGCGACGTGACGGCAGCAGCTGTGGCGGCGAATGTGGCGCGCAACACCTGCTGCCGCCCGGCAGCAGCAGTGGCAGCAGCAGCGCAATCAGCGGCGGCAGCACAGCAGGTGCTGCGGGCGGCACACCAGGCGGCACGGCGGGCACACCTCTGTCCATGCCTATGACTTCGCTTGGCAGCTCACCGCTGCCACCGCCGCTCACCTTCGCCGACCCCAAGGGTAGCGTTGGTGGCGTTGGTGGTGCAGCAGGTGCGGCAGCGGCAGCAGCTGCCGCCGCCGCTGCCGGGTTGTGGTACCCGCCGCCCATGACGTACTGGCCTGCAACGACGGGGGCAGCTGCGGCGGCTGCGGCTGCGTCGCCGGGCGGTGCGAGTGGCGGCAGCGTGTCGGCACCTGGCTGGTCAGAGGAGGGCGGCTGGACGACAGGTGGCAGCGCCACCACAAACGGGTACCCCACCACGAGCATGCCGCTGCCACTGGGCGCGCTGACTGGTATGATGCCAGGGCTGCTGGCGCCGCCGTACGGTATGTCCATGCCAATGGTGGGCTCCGTGCTGCCGGGCGGCATGATGCCGCTACCTCAGATGCCGGGTCTCATGCCGCTGACTGGCGGCGGCGGCGGCGGCATGATGCCGATGCCACTGGCGCTGCAGCACCAGCTGATGATGGCGGGTGCGGGTGGCGGCATGCCACTGTCGCTGCCATCGCCGATGTCGCTGCCGTCGTCGCTGCCGTCGCCGCTGCACATGCAGCTGCTACAGCAGCAGCAGCAACTGCAGCTGCTGGAGCAGCAGCAGGCGCTCCTGGCGGCAAGCTACGCCAGGCGCAGCGGCGGCGGCGGCGGCGAGGAGTTGGGTGATGCAGCTGCCGCGGCGGCGTCTGCGCCGCTGCGTGGGGGCGCGCCGTGGTCGACGCGCGAGGTGGAGGACACGCTGGCCCTCATCCGCGCCAAGTGCGCTGCTGGCACGTCGCTGCATGCGGCAGCGGCAGAGGTGGCAACCCGACTGGGCCGCACGGCGGCGGGCGTGCGGCAGAAGTACATCGCGTGCACGGAGGGCGGCGAGGGCGGGGATTTGTTGGAGGGGTCGCCGCACACCTGGTCCGAGGCCGACACCATCACGCTGGTGGTTGCCATGCGCACGCGGCTGCAGTCTGGCATGATCCTGGCGGAGGCGGTGCGTGAGGTGGCGGCTGCGCTGGGCCGCAGCTGGCAGAGCGTGGAGAGCAAGTGGCGGCGCGAGATCATGCGCACAACTGCAGGCAGCAGCAGCACCTCAGTGGCGGCGTACGGCGCGTCGCCTCTGTCGCCACACAGCTCGTTCATGCCATCCACGACGTCCATGATGACGCCGGGCCAGCTGGCAGCGGCAGCGGCTGCCGCGGCGGCGGCAGACCATGCGCCCGCTGTCGGTATGGCCCGCCCGCCGCCGCCGCCGCCGCCGCTGCCACTGCGTCCGTACGGCAAGACGGCGCCGGGGCTGGGCGCCCTGCTTGGCGCCAGCGGCATGCTGCAAGCATCGGACGTCGACCGGGAGGCCGCGCAGCACCTGGCGGCGGCGGGGGAGGAGGACGATGGGGAGGCAGACGGCGAGGTCGCGTCGACGCGCGGCGCGCATTGGTCGCCGGAGCAGTTTGAGCAGCTGAAGGCGGCAATGAAGCCGCGCCTGGCGGCGGGCATGTCAGCGGCACGGGCGGCGCTGGAGGTGGCGCCGCTGATGGGCCGCTCCCTGGCGGCCGTCAAGTCCAAGTGGCGATGCCTGCTGGACGGCATGACGGCAGATGGCCCGCCTGCCCACGAGATGCCAGCCGGCCGCCGCATGCCGTGGACGGAGCCGGAGGTGCAGGTGCTGGTGTCCACCATGGAGATGCGCACGCTGCCCGAGGTTGGCGGCACCACCGTCATTGCGGCGCTGCGGGAGGTGGCAATGATGCTGCAGCGCACCTACCGCAGCGTGGAGCAGAAGTGGCGCGAGTTGGTGCGCTCCAACCCCATCGCCGCCGCCACCGCCGCCGCGCGCCGGTAACTACATACCAGTTTCATATGCGCTGCATGCAGCACCCCACGTTCCATACTATCATACTTGCATGCCGTCGCCCGCTCCATGTTGCCGCTCCTTCCTCCACCAAAGCTTGTGCGTACAGTCACCTCGGGGTACTTTTGATACCGTACTTGCCGCGCCCCGAGGCTCTCCATCATGAGTGTAGATATTACCACCGGACTTACTAGTGTTAGCAGCGGGCGGGCTGGAGCGCATTGTTACTTTTCTAGCAGCTTCATCCCCGCCGCGCCCTGCATTGTTGCCGGTTTGCAGGTGCCCCGTGTGCCTGCGACGGTGACCATGCGCTGCATTCGGCAGCTGTGCTCGTGTGCACACCTCGCTTCCTTAGCTTCCGGCGTGTATGTTTGTTTCCCATGTTCACCCGCGACGGCGCTACTCACTTGTTTCAATTCGTTTTCACGCCAGATCTGTGTGGCAGCGCCGGCGCTGCGGCAGTCTGATCTCACGGTTAAAGAGGCACTGATTTGTGATACGGCGTCACACACACAGGAAGGGGCAGCGCTGGCTGCATTGCCCGGCCCCCTTTAGTTACGATAAAGTGCATTTGTTTGTGCAGGATTCAATTGTGCGTGGGGGTACAGACACCCCGGCGCTCGGTGCCGCCCTGCCGCTGCCGGGCACCACCGCCACGGATGCCTCGCTGATCTCGGTGGCGTCGTTTGTGCTGTACAGGTGTAGCAAGCTGGAAGTACCGTACTGGTAGTGCCAGCGAGATACTCTACCGGTGTCGTCTGTCTCGTTCCTCCTTCTTGTGATCTTTACACTACAAAACCAGCGGTGGTGGCGGGTGCCGCCACGGCGCCCTCCGTGCCCACCGCGCTCACCACCGTGCGCTTCTTCTTGGCGGCGCCCTCCACCGCGTCGGCGTCGACGTTAGACGGCGGTGCGCGGGCACGGCGACGGCAGCAGAAGCAGGGCACATTGCGGCAGAAAAAGAGAGTCAGGATGAATGCAACCGCCACCAGGCCCAGTGCCAGCGCGGCGGCAAACATATCAGGGTGGTTGGTGCTGGAGCCTGCCGCCGCCAACACAGGCACGTCGGACGCCGTTGGCGACAGGGAGGCGGTGGGCGACGGTGTGAAGGGCGCTGTTGCCGAGGTGGTTGATGAGGCGGTCGACGTCAGCGAGGGCGTGGGCGACACACTTGCGCTTGGCGTGTTAGAGGATGTGGGCGGCGGGGAAGCGGTGGACGACGCAGACGGCGTAAGCGAGCCGGTGGGCGACGCAGACGGCGTAAGCGAGCCGGTGAGTGAGCCAGAAGGCGTAAACGAGCCGGTGAGCGAGCCAGAAGGCGTGAATGACGCGGTTATCGTGACGGTCGCAGTACCTGTACCCGTGGCCATCGCCGTCGCGGTGGGAGTTGGGGTGGGAGGGCAGCACTCCGCCGCGGTGCCGGCGAGGATCCAGTGGCACATCGGGAACTCGGATATTGACACGAGGGTGAAGGTGGCGGGGCCACACGTCAGTACCAGTGTGGCTGTCCGGGGACATCCCCCATAATCGCCCATTACGTACTGCTCTGTGTACGTCACATACCCCGTGCCGCTCACCGTGAACGTGCGGCTGTAGCTGGTGCCAAGGGTCACACTGTCTTGATACGCCCTCCCGCCGACCCCCACATCGTACGTATAGAAGCCGTCGGTGCCCGTGTAGATGAACCCGTTCACGGCGGTGACGGTGAACGACGTGACCGGCGACGGGGATGGGCTGGCAGTTGACGTGAGGTCGGCGACGGCGCCATTGGCCAGCAGCAGCAGCAGCAGCAGCGTCGCCACCAGCAGCGTCAGTGGTGGTGCCCCGATGGTGACCATCTTGGACGTCAGTATGGTGCTGCACGGCAGGGAGGAGGGGGAGAAGGCGCATTGGGGGTGCGCAGTTGTACACGCTGACATGCGCTACCGCCTGTGGCGGCTGGCGGCAGCGCAGCGGCGCGGGTGGCAGGCGGGTGTTGGCACCGTTCGTTGGTGACGCTGCGTGCCACTGCCGTCACGGTGCCGTGCCGCCGACCGGTACCGGTACCGCAGGCCCCGGCTCGCAACAAAGAAGATGTCGAGTGGGAAGCAACAGTTGCTGTTGGACGCTAGCACGCATGGTACAGCGACTATGTTGATTGTTGCGCTGGGGCGCGTTGCGTGGCGGCAGGACACACGTTGTTGCTGCCGCCGTCGCGGGAGGAGGCGGTACCGGTACCTGGTGCCGGTACCGGCGCGTGTCTGGTGAGGCGACCGCGATTATCCGCAGACAGTCGGAAACAGTGGCAAACGCGCAGCGCCGGATATCGTGTTCCCATCACCCCCGTACCTTGTTATGCTGCGCGTATTGGTCGCATGTATGAATTGCGACGTCGCGCTGGGCGGCTCTTTTGGTGGGTCTGTGGCCACTGTTCCGGTACCGGACCGGCACGGTCGCGCACGCAACCGACGGCCGACGAATCAGAAACGGACCTGTCAGGTATCTGAATTCAGGTCATGACGGCTTTACCACCGACCCCACGCCCAGATTCACGTCAGTACTACCGAGTTTCGAGCACTGCGAGCCGGTCGGCCGCTGGCCCGGGCCAGAATCTGGGCGCGGCGCTTTCGTCAGTCGCGCACGCGGCACCGTGACAGAGCAACGGTTGGTCTGTTGGTACAACATACAACTTTGGATACAAGTGGGTTTTCAGGACAACAATGGGCTGCCCTTCTAAAAGCAATTGATCAATATCAATATTTATGCATATTTCATCCACAGAGACGCAAATTGTCTTGCAGCGGCGCCGCGGTGGTGACAAACTTGCGTAGTGGTATTGGCACCGTGACCATGGCAGTTAACGAAGAAGTGGGCCAAGTGGCACTACAAATTAACTTGAAATTAAGGCTGCAATGCGTCAAATCCTGTCACGGTTCTGCATCCCATCACCGCGCGCACGCATACCTGTTGAGGAGGGGTATTGACGTAGCCTACAACACTGCACCAAATGTGGCTGGTGCGTGCGCAATACGCGTCGCACATTCCCCTCTTCACTCCTACAGTCCTTCTCCTATGAAATGAAACCGTTGGCGTTATGAGCATGACGCAATGCAACAATGGTGCGCGACAGCACGCGTAATTGCAACGTGTATTTTGATTGCAACGCGCCTGTTTTATTATTTGGTGGCGATTCCCGTTGTGACGGAGTTGTTATAAGCGGTGGTTATAAAGTTCGATTTTGACATGTATCAATACGTTGTACGTCGTCGGTAACGGCAACCTGTCGCCAACGGTTTAGTGTCACTTACTTGCTGCTGCCGGCAGCCTGCTACTGCTGCGTGTGGTGGGTGGGTCTGATGACCGCCTGTTTCTGACCGTGGCTGCTTGACGGGCTTGCTGGTGCTTGCTGTTGTCGCTGATAACTAACGGCCATTACGTCCGTGGAGGTGCACCTTCCGCCGCCTGACCGCTGCTGGTGCTTGACGTGCTGCTGCTTGACTGCTGCTTGGTGGTAGTTGCTAGGCTACTGCTTGCTGCCAACTAAACCACCTGGTACCTCGCCGCCACGCACCCCCACCGCTGCAGCCACCAGCCATGGCGCTCGCACGGCCACGCAGCACCACGACGCGCGCAGCGCCGACCAGCGCCGCCAGCTCCTACGCAGCAGCGGCTGCTGCCATCCCACCCGTCACCGCCGTGCCTGCCTTCCCCCCGCCTCCAACCACCACCGCCTCCGCCCCCGCCTCCTCCTCCAGCTCCGCCGTTGCAATAGTGGGGTCTCGGCCGGCATCCACCGGACTGCGGACAGGGCGAGCCGCACCGCCCCGGCACACCACGCACTACGACGCACACGCATCATCCCACCCGCTCAACTTCATTCACGGCCGTGCCGCGTCGCCGCTCTCCTCCGTCGGCTCCATCATCAGCGGCGGCGGGACCGGCGGCGGCGGCGGCGGGTGGGGTGGCAGGGCGAGCAGCCACGCCAGTAGCGGGCCCGCTGCGTCGGCGGAATCTGTGATAGCGCCGCTGCAGGCAGCAACGCCGGGGTTTGGTGGTGGTGGCCGCATGACGCCGCGCATGCGAATTGCTGCCAGCGGCCTCACCGCCGCCGCAGCGACCAATGCGTCGTGGCTGGCTGGCGTGGTGGTGGGTGGCAGCGGCGGGCGTGGCAACAGTAGCAGCTCGCTTGCGACGCAAGGCGGCGGCGGGGTGGGCGGCGAGGATGCTGTCAGCCCCTGGATGGAGCGGCACCGCACGACGGTGGGCGGCCTCCTGCCGACGTCCCTGTCTGCCACTGGCAGCATAATTGGGGGCAGTGCCACCGGCGCCAGCTCCGCGGCACTCAGTGCAACCTCCAGCATCCTGCTGCCGATGCCTACGGCGGCGGCGGATTTAACGTCGGCGGAGCCTGCTATTGGTGCGGCGGTGGCGGCCGCCCCCGCCGCGGCCGTAGCTGGCAGGGCGGCCGCCGCCCCGGGGGTGCCCCGCCCCCCCCCCCCCCCCCCCCCTGCCGCCCCCCTTCCCACCGGCATTGCCGCTGCCGCTACCACTACCACTGCCGCAGCCGCCTGCAACCGGCTCGGGCCGCCGGTCAGCGGCGACAGTGACGTTGTCGCTGCCGCTGGGGCTTGACCCAATGTCGCGGCTGTCAGCGAGGATTCCTATGCCTGGCACCGAGGATGCTAGTGCGGCATCCGCACCACCGCAGCTGGCAGCGGCGGCGCTGAGTGCGCGGTCTGCAAGCGCTGGGTGGGCGACCGGAGGTGCACAGGCGCGTGTGGCAGAGGGATGGGCGCTGGAGCCGTTGGCACCGCGAGTGCAGACGTGGCGCAGTGACGACGTCAACGGCGGCGGCAGCGAAGGCCACATCATGCCACTGCCCGCGTTCACGTTGTCAGCTGCGTCAGTCGTTACACACAGCGAGACAGCGGCGGCGGTGCCAACCGCGTCCGTGCTGCATGCCGCGCGGCTGGCGTACAGCAGCAGCCTGGCGGGCGCAGGGCTGGAGCACGTGTGCACCAGCGGCATGGAGGGCGCGTCGGGTGTGGTCGCGCTGGATGTAAGCGACAACCTGCTGGGCCGCGGCGTGCTGCTGGATGGCGGTGCCACGTTTGGCGCCGTGGAGACGGGCGCGCGCACCACGGCCGCGGTGCCAGCCGCCGACTGGCCGTCCGCCACGACACCTGGCGCGGCAGTGTGGGGGCTTGGCGTGCTGCCGGCGCTGGAAGACCTGTGCCTTGCATGCAACGACATGGGCCGCCTTCCGCCGCTGGACAGCGTCCTGTGTGCCACGCCAGCTGCCTTTGAGCCCCTCCTGCCGCCCCGCCCCGCCGGCAGCAACGACGATTACACCGATGGTGATGACGGGCTGGCTGCTGCCCGGGTGTTGTACCCCGAGGCAGGCGGCCCCCGCGCGCCTGCATCACACGCTACCGCTGCGCCCCTGTTGCACACGGTGTTGCGCACGCTGCCAGCGGGTGCCATTGCGGCGGCGGCGGCAGCAGCACCTCGCCTGTTTGCAGCCCTGGCCCACCTGGATGTGTCACACAACCCGCTGGCGGCGTCCACGCTGGCCACGCTGCTGGATTGCGCTGCGCCCACGCTGGTGACGCTGCGTGCTACCGACTGCGAGCTGTGGGCGCTGCCCGCCGCCGCCTCCAAGCTGCTGCGCCTGGAGGCGGCGCACCTGGACCACAACCACATTGATGACGCACCGAGCCTCGTGCTTCTATCCCGCCTGCCGCGCCTGCGCGTGCTGGACCTGGCGCACAACGGCATCACGGCACTGCCGCCCGCGATGGCCGGCGACGTGGATTTCGCCGGCGGCGACGCGTGGGCGGTCGGCGACTCCCCGCATGCGCTCATGCCGGGCAGCGTGTCACCGACGTTTGTCACTGCGGTGCAGCTGGGGGCGCGGGGTGCCAGCGTGCTTGCACCTGATGGCGTGGAGGCGGTGGCGCTCGCATTGCGCCGCCCGCTGCGCGACTTCCTGCCGTGCCACGCCTTCCCCTCCCTCACCTGGCTGTCGCTGGCGCACAACGCGCTGCCGGTGGACACGCCGGTGGACACGCCGGTGGATGTGTTTGTGGGCATGCCCGCGCTTACCTACGTGGCGCTGTGGGGTAACCCGATGGCTGTGGCGGCCGCTGCGCCCCCGCCGCGCAACGCGGGTGCCATCCCAGGCTCTCCGCGCCGCCACCCACCGCCGCCCAAGCCGCCAGCGGCGGCAGTTGCAGCGGAGGCGGCTCCGGCTGGCTCCCGTTCGCTGCAGCTGGCTCTTACACAGCCGCTGCACGAGCGCGCATGCGTGTTTCCATTCGACGCTGCCGGCATGGACGGCGGCGGCGGTGGTGGTGGCAGCGGCAGCGGCGGTGTGGCGGATGATGCGATGGGCTTGGCGGGTGAGGACGATGGCGAGGGTGGTGCGACAACCAACCAGCTACCACCTGCCGCGCGTCGTCGCGGGCCGTATCGGACGGCGCTACAGCAGGAGGTGAGCGCGGCGTTAGCGGCGCCGCTGTCGTTGCGTAAACCGCAACGGCCACCGACGGGGTCAAGCGTCGGGCGCGGGCCGTCGGGGTTGCGGATGCGCGGCCGTGCACCGGGGGCAGCAGCACCGGCTGGTGCGCCAACGGCGGCGGCGGCGGCGTCTGGTAGTGGCAGCGCACCGCACACACCCCCGTTGCCGTCCGATCTAGTGGCAGCAACGGTCAATGCCTCGGCGCACGCGGCGCAGCAGGAGGTGGAGGCAGTGCTGACGGCGACGTCACCCGCACGGGGCGGCAGCAGCGAGGCATCGAACACGGACGCGTACAGCGTGCAGCAGCGCACGGCGGCGCTGGCGTACGCGCGGTCGCAGCGCGTGGTGCACCCCACGTCACAGGCGCTGCGCGACGCCGCCGCCCTGCTACATAGCGACTCGCTGGTGTCGTGGGGCGGCGGCGAGGTGCGCCTTGCCGACATGTCGGTGCTGGCGGACTCTGTAGCGGGCGGGCTCGACCCTGCGCCCCTGCCCCTCACTCGCGACGCCTTCTCCACCGTTATGATCAGCCTGCGCGCCGCGCTGCGTCTGGGTGACGAGCCGGAGCTGCCGTCGTACGCCGCGCCACGCCGTCGTGACCTCACGCTGCCGCTGCCGCCGCCGCCGTCAGACGACGAATTGCTGCCGGAGGGCGCCACCGCACGTCGGGTTGCCGGGTGGGAGGGCGCCGCGCTGGACGCCATGATTGCTTCGCGCGCTGCCGCCGGGCGGCGGGGTAGCAGAACGTCACCGCCAGCACCGGCAGTGCGGCGTGGCAGCAGCACGTCGCCACCGGCGCCGGCAGCGCGGCGGGGCAGCAGTACGTCGCCGCCGCCGCCGGCAGTGCGGCGAGGCAGTAGCACGTCGCCGCCTCCGGTGCAGCGCGGCTCCCACCGCATTGACATGCCGCACCTGGCGTCGCCGCTGGATTACGTGCCACGCGTCTCGCGCCGTGGCAGCCTGCTGACGCCCGTGCCGCCAGGTGAGTCTCCCACGCATGCGGCATTGCCGCCTGCCCACGCACTGTCACGCACGCCGCTGCGCACTGTTGCGCCGCTGCCGGCGGAGCATAAGTATGCTGCCGCCATGGCGGTGAGCGCGCAGCGCATGGCAGGCGCCGCCGCCGCCACCGCCGCCCTCACTGGCATGCCCGCCACCCGGAAGGCATCAGGCACTGCCGCCGGCGGCAGCGGCGGCGGTGGTCTCCTGAGCGCGGTGACTGCGCGGTACTAGCGGCTGTGGCACCGTGATGAGGCATGAGGCGCGTTTTGAATTTTTTTCAGATTTCAACACGCCGCAAAGTCGCAACTTTGCAACACTATTTCTTGCAACAGGCGCGCACGCAGCATGCGGTGAAGCGTGCAATAAGCGGCAATATGGCTGAAATTCGGAATGTTGCGGGGTAGAGGTGATTCCAACGTGGTAATTTTTATTAAGATTCATTACTGCTCGCCCCTCTCGCTGCCTACTCACACGGACAGTGTCGGACACCTGACGTCGGTATCACAGCAGTAGTGGCAACCGGACGTGGTGGTGCTGCAAGCTGACGTGGTGCAAAGGCAGCAGCAGTATCGACGACGCGGCGGCAGCAGTAGCGCGGCAGTGCACCCAGTGCGGCAAGTGGCAAGCGGCAAGCAACAAGCGTCAGGCAGCAAGTAGATCGGATCTGACGCAGCGGAAGTAGTGCTAGAAGCGAGCAGCAAGTGGCAGTGGCAAGCAGCAAGCAGGGAGGGGGAAGCAGCCGTGGCAAGCGGCAAGCTGCAGAGGCAAGCAGCAAGCTTCAGTAGTGGCAAGAGCGGCGAGCGGCAAGCAGCGAAAGGCGTGGTAGCAGCAAGCAGCAAGCAGAAGTAGGCTGTAGTAGCGAGCGGCAACAAGCAGACACACCGATCAGCCGCAGCACCTGCCCCCGGCGAGTGCCAATAGCAGCAGCAGTATTGTCGCCGACGATATCTTGCTTTGCACCCACAAGGATCTGCACCCAGCACGCGCTATCGGAATGGCTTCCACCGACGCTACCACCGCGCCTGCCGCTGCCGCCGCCGCCGCCGCCGCACCCCCCGCCGCATCCGCACCAACAACCGACGCGACGGCAGGGTGGCCGGCGCCGCCGCTGCCGCTGACGCGCGACTTTCGGGAGACGGGCATGACGGTGTGGTGGCAGGTGCCGCCGACTGCGGCAGCTGCCGGCATTACGGGCGTGGCGCTGCACTGGCGCGAGTTCCCATCCGGGTGGGACCCCGCCCACATCATCAGTGTGCCGCTGCCGGCGCCTACAGCAGAGGGTGCGGAGGCAGCGACCACGGCGCAGCATGTGTTCACGGGGCTCAACCCCACCTCCACGTATGAGTTTAAGCTGGCGTGGGTGGATGGCGCCGGCGTCTCGGGCCCGCTGTCGCGCCCCATGGCTGCTGACACGCTGGAGGCAGGCTGCGTGCCCAAGGACGGCGCCGCCGCCGCGAAGCCCAAGTCCTCCTGCGTGGTGCAGTAGCGCTGGGCGCTGGGTCGGGGTCGGTGCCCTGCCGGCGCGAGGCTCAGCCTCTGTGTGTGTCATGGCGACCTGCTATCGTCGTAGCTTGATTGGTTTCAAACGGCGTTCAGTTTGGCGTCACCGCAGGAGAGCCGGGGACGGCGCAGTTGGGCGCTTTCATGCGCGCTGCCAGCCCACGTGGCCACGCATACCGGTAGTGCGCGCCATGATCATGGCCCAGGTGCCGACGGCCAAAACACTTGCACCCAGGCAGGCCTGTCGGGGGCCTGTATTATCATAGTACAGTGTATTACTCCGCCGCCGCGTCACACCGCCACCACACCGCAGCCACACACTCACAGCCTCGTACCCACGCTGCACACTGCGCGGCGCGCTGCCGGCGACGCCGTGCGAGCCCCCCACCCGGCACGCGTGCGATCGTTACAAGTAATTCCGTGTGCGTACGTCGCAAATCAGCAACGAATGGCGCGACGTGACTCCACGCCACCTTTTCCGCTGTCGTCGTCGGCGCCACTTCCTCCGTGTATCGCCGTCACCATCACCACGATACCACGTTACCACTATCACGCACTGCCACACTGGCTGGCGGCCGCGCAAAACACGCACAGCCGTGTGCGCCAGATCACGGTGGTCAAGTACGAGGGGGTGCACCCGCATTCGCGTCCACGGCGGGTGGCGTGCACGGTGTTATCAGTGCCGCAGTGCGTCACGCATAAGCGTGCCATATCAGGCTGTCGTCCAGCACCGCGGCCGCGTGCTACCTATACACACCCGCGCACACACATACACCTCGGTGCCGCTGTCTTGCGACCGCGCAGGGGCAGAGTTGCGTTGGCAGTTAGAGTAGCGATAGGGACTGGGTACATGCGTAACAAGTAGCAGAGTCTGTAACACGCACCGACACCGACGGAGGGTGCTGTAACCGATCCACCGACGACACCGACTGGGCAACCAACCGACGTGCTGCCGACTCGCGGAGCGACACCTGCTGGTACACACACTCCGACACCAACCCCAGCTCGGTAGCGACACCTACCGGTGCGGGCAACACGCTGCCGCGTTGATCGGCGGCTGGCAACCTGTGCGGGCGGCGGACGGTGGGAGGGTATCGCCGGCGGCGGTGATCGGACGCGTAGCCAACCGAGCGAGCTGACGACGACGACGACGACGTCGAGCTGTACTGACGGACGAGGGAGAGAACGGACAGCGGTGGCTGCCACCGGTGGCCGGCCAGCATACGGTAGTGATCGCCCCGTGGTTGGCACAGTGGACGGACGCCCTGGGCGGTCCAGAGCTGCAGCCGGAAGGCGTCGGGGCCGGAAGCAGAACGGCTGCTGCGGCTGCGGCCGGACACCATCGATCGGGCCGGACGTACACGCCTTGAGGACCCACACCCTTGACCGCCGACGACGCCTTGACGCCAGTGCTACTGGTATCACAGCAGTGCCGTTGACGGCGGGGCGGCTAGTTGAGTTCACCGACGCGCCGTGTGCGCTGGCACAAACACCATGGGCTGCAACTCGTCGACGTCGGCACGGCCGCCGTCGTCAACAGCGCCGACGGCACCGGGCGGCACATCGCCGACGGCCGTGCCGCCACCGGGCGGCCCGACGGCACCACTGGCTGGCGGCGCCAGTGCCAGTGCAACAACGGATGCATCAAGGCCTCGCCGCCTTAGTGGCAGCGGCGGCCCGGCAGGGCTCGCTGCTACTGTTGGCGCTGCGGTGCCCAACAAAAATGGCGGCCGCCGATTGAGTAACAGCAGCACGGCAGCTACAATGGGACCCGCCCCGGCGTCGCCGCTGCAAGGCGACCCCATTGATGTGACGGGGCCGCCGACCGGCGTGGTGACGGCACCCCCACCCATCAGCACCGGTGGGGCCAGCCGGGTGCGCAGTAGCGATGGCGGCGCAAACAGCATGGCGGCGGCGTGGGGCGCGGCGTCACGGTACGCGTGGCAAGAAGACCTGGCAGCGCGCGGCCTCGTTAGAGACCGGGAGGCGGCTGCCGGCAGGGCGGGCAGCAGTGGCCTGCTGTCGTCCACCAAGTCGGCGTACGACATTCGGAGCGTCCCTGCCGCTGGCGGCGGCGGTGAGCCGGTGACGGTGTTGCGCCGGCGCGTCGCATCACCCGCGGCACCCATCCCGCTCACGTCCGGGCCGCAGCAGCGACCCACACCCGGGGCGGGCAGCTCTCCTGACGGCTCCAAGAGCAGCAGTGGGAACGCGTCGAGCGGCAGCGCTGCGCCCAGCGTCGGCGCCGAGCCGGTGCCGCCGCCACCGCCAGAGGTTCACCGCCGGCGCGTCGTTGTGGCTGCCACAACCACGACAACCGGCACACCCACGAGTGGTGGTGCGCGGGGAAGCAGCAAGGCACGGAGCCGGAAGGCGGGGAGGACGGGAAGCACAGGGCGATCGCGACCCACCACGCCGCCATCGGGCGGTGGCACCCAGCCAGGTGGTAACGCGCCGCCACAAGCCATGGTGTCTGCCCTGGTCTCCCTGCTGGCTGGCCATGCGCCCGCGGCGGCGGCGCCAGCCCCTGCCCCCGCGCCACTGCCGCCCATTGCGCAGGAGCCTGGCACGCCCATGCTGGGCGCCTCCTCCACTGCCTCCACCTCGGACGCCTCGGCGGCAGCTGTAGGGGGCGCACCGGTAGAGCCGCCGCTGCGCATTCATGCAAGCGGCGGCGGCGGCGGCGGCGTCGGTGGCATGTGTACACGCGGGTTGATGCTTGGCGGCGGCGGTGGTGGCGGTGGTAGCTGTCCGGTCACAGGGATGGTAGCTGCGCGGCACACGATGCCGGACGGCGTGCTGGTGGCGCTGGGAGCGGCACGCCCACGGCACGTGCATGGAACCGACCACCACGCGCCGACGGAGGTGACGGTTGACTCGCCGCTGGTTGATGGCGGCACCCCGCTGGCTGCTGGCGGCACCGGCAACCGTACTCATAGCGGCGCGGGTACTGGCGACGCCACCAGCGTGGGCACGCCGTTAGCAGCCGCACCGGCAGGCGCGACAGGCCTGCGCACGTGGACGGGTCTAGGGTCGCCTGACAAGACCGCGGAGGGTCGCAGCGTCGGCGGCGGGGATGTGGCTGGGGGCAGCAGCAGCGCAGCAAGTGGTACCGGTACGATGGAGGCGCAGCTGCGCCTGGTGCTGGACGCCGCGCCCACCGGCCTGCTCATCACCGACGCTGACGGCGCCATCCAGCTTGCTAACACCACACTGGAAGTGATGTTTGGGTACGCTCGCGACGCGCTGATGGGCGCGCAGGTGGAGGTGCTCATTCCGCACGACGTGGCGGCGCACCACCCGGCGCTGCGCCGCGGCTTTCTGACGCATGCGCACCCGCGACTGATGGGCGCCGGCAGCCGCCTGCGGGGGCGGCGCGCCAATGGTACTACGTTCCCGGTGGAGGTGGGATTGAACCCGGTGGTCACCGCCGACGGCAAGACGCTGGTGATTGCGTCGGTGGCGGACGTGTCCGCCAAGCTGCAGCTGGGGGACCGCTTCCAGCGCGTGGTGGAGGCGTCGCCCAGCGCGCTGTTCATGGTGTCGGTGGGCGGCGCCATCTCGCTGGTGAACAGCGCCGCGGAGCGGCTAGTGGGGTACAGCCGTGAGGAGCTGGTGGGCGCGCCGCTGGCTACTGTGCTACCGGCGGGCGAGGGGTCGATAGACAGCTACCTGGCAGCTGCGTTCTCGCATGCGGCGGCGGCGGTGGCGGCGGGCGCCAGCGAAGGCGACAGCGGGCGGTGGACGGTCGAGGGCCTGGTACGGCGGCGCGATGGCAGTCGCGTGCCGGTGGAGGTGGGCCTCACCGCGGTGAACGACGCCGGCGTGCCCACCGTGCTGGCGTCGCTGGTGGACCTGAGCGAGCGGCAGCGGCTGGAGGGCCAGTTCCGCACCATCGTGGACGCCGCACCCAACGGCCTCATCCTCACGTCTGCCGCCGGCGACATCCTGCTGGTGAACGCCGCCCTGTGCACCCAGTTTGGCTACACGCCGGAGGAGCTGGTGGGGCAGAAGGTAGAGATACTGATGCCCTCCTCCATGGCGCGCGGGCACGTGGCGGCGCGGTCGGCGTACGTGGCTGGCGGCGCCAGCGACGGCCGGCCCATGGGCGCGGGGCGTGACCTGGTGGGGCGGCGCAAAGACGGCAGCAACGTGCCCATTGAGATTGGCCTGACGTCCGTGCCCACGGCCGACGGCATCGTGGTGCTGGCGTCGGTGGTGGACATCACGGAGCGGCGCAACGTGGAGCGGCTGCGGCGCGAGGTGGACGCGGCGGCGCGGCAGGCGGCGGCGGCGCGCATGTACCTGTCCACCATGTCGCATGAGGTGCGCACGCCGCTGATGGGCGTGGTGGGCAACCTGGACCTGCTGTCCGACACGGCGCTGTCAGAGGAGCAGGATGACATCGTGACCACGCTGCGCCGCTGCGCCGACGCGCTGCTCACCAGCCTGGGCAACGCGCTGGACTTCTCCAAGCTGGACGCCGGCGTCCTCACGCTGTCACAGGTGCCGTTTGACCCGTGCATGCTGCTGGCGGAGCTCAGCACCGTGCTGGCGCCGGCGGCGGCTGCCAAGGGCATTGGGTGGGAGGCGGCGGCGGCGGCAGACGTGCCACACCTAGTGCTGGGTGACCCCACGCGTCTGCGCCAAGTACTGCTGCATCTGGCCAGCAACGCCATCAAGTTCACCGAGACGGGCGGCGTGACCACCACCATGACGGCACGCCTGGTGCGCCTCGTGTCGATGAGCGACGGCGACACGACGTCCACCACCAGTCGCGACATGGACGCGCACGTCAGCTTGTCGCCTCAAGATGCCCCTGACACCGCGGCGGCGCACACGGCGACGGGCGTGGAGCTCACCATGACGGTGACCGACACCGGCACCGGCATCTCGCCCACCGTGCTGCCCGCCATCTTTGCGCCCTTCTCGCAGGTGGACGCCTCCACCACCCGCCGTGTTGGCGGCACCGGCCTGGGACTCGCCATCTCCAAGGGCCTGGTGGAGCTTATGGGTGGCGCCATCACCGCCACCAGCGAGGTGGGCGCCGGCTCCACTTTTGTTGCCACCGTCGTGCTAGACCTGCCGCCTGCCACGCTGGCATCTTCCGCAGGTGTGGGCATCGGCACACAACCCACCACTGGCATGATGCTGTCACATGGCAGCGTGTCCAGCAGCGTCGCTGGCACCGGCACCGTCTCGGGCGCCGGTGGCGACGGCACTTGGCGCACTGGTCGGGGCGATGGCGCTGGTATGGGTATGGACCGTGCAAATAGCGGGAACAGTGGCGGCGGTGGCGGCGGTGGTGCGGCAGGGCGTGGGAGCGGCGGTGCGTCAACGCCGACTGCGCGGCTGACGGTGGCAGGGTACGGTGTGTTGGACACCCATGAGCTGTCGGAGGGGAGCGCCGTGGGCGTGGACAGCGCTATGGCCACCGCCATCCGCATGCCGTTTGGCTCCAACCCGGCACTGGCGTCGCCGTTGGCGGCGGCGTTGCGCATGAACAGCCGCGGCCTGGCCGCCAGCGCCAGTCGCAGCCCGTCACCGCTCGTGGTGGAGATGCCGTCCTCCAGCTACCCCGCTGGCTACCATGACGGCGGTGGCGGCGGCGGCGGCGGCGGCGGCGGGTTTGAGCCGACGTGTCCGGTGCGCGGGGCGGCGCGCGGCAGCGCCACGAGTAGCGGCATGGGCAGCGCGCCATGGAGCTTGCGGCCGCCGCGCGGCTCGTTTGGGACGTCGCCGGGCGGGCATGGGCACGTTGGCGAGTCGCCGCCGGTTGGGTCGGCTGACTTTGGCGTCTCGCTGTCAGATGTTGGCATGGCGGGCACGCCGCCGTCGCGCCGCGGCAGCGGTAGCGGCAGCGGCCCAAGCGGCAGCGCGAGTGACAGCAGCGGCGTGCCACAGCTGCCACCCTCCATCCCTGGTGCGCTAGAGGTGGCTGCGCGCGCGTCGCCGCCTGCCGGCGTAGCAAGCAGGACAGCGGCGTCGGGTGTGGGCGGGTCGGCGTCACGCGACAGCACCGACGCGGCGCCGGGGGCCACGCGGGCCGTTGTTGCGGAGGACTAGCCGGGGGCCCC
>Ga0066256_1002781_pt1 | contig 18364 bp, 19 predicted proteins | sample ThiBio_1000_biof_FD_87107 | JGI IMG/M metagenome (GOLD analysis project Ga0066256, IMG submission 87107) | Wastewater bioreactor microbial communities from Cape Town, South Africa - Thiocy_expt_1000_biof (version 2) | ecosystem: Engineered > Bioreactor > Thiocyanate-remediating >...
TGACGAACTGCCTGACGAGATCGACGCCCGCCTCGGTGAGATCGAACAGGCGCTGGAAACCTTCGAGCGCCGCCCGATGACCTTCGAGCCGGAACAGATCGGCATGGCGGGTGTCTTCATCAGCATCGACACCGATGGCGCATTGCTGATCGAACGCGGGTATGTTCGCGCCGAGGACGAAACGCCTGCGGAACCGGAGGCTGAGATCATTGACCCGGAAACCGGCGAGGTGATCCAGCGGGCTGAACCGGAGGTGAGCCGCATGCATGCGGTTATCACGCTGGGCGGCCAGCCGGTCGAAACGGAGGAGGAAGACGAGGCCGACACCATCAAGCCGCTGCCCGATCGTCTGGTCAGCGAACTGACCGCGCATCGCACGCTGGCGCTGCGGGATGCGGTGGCGGTGAACCCGCATGTCGCCATGACGGCACTGCTCCACCGACTGGTCATGGATCGCTTCATGCCGCATTCCAGCAAAGGATGCCTCGAAGCGCAGGTCCGAAAAGTGGATCTGCCCGCACAGGCCGAAGATCTGCGCGATAGCGCCTCAGCCAAGGCCATTGCAGACCGGCACGAACGCTGGGGCGATCATGTCCCGGCAGACGATGCCGCTCTCTGGGATTGGCTGACCGATCTGGACGATGGTTCGCGCATGGATCTGCTCGCCCATTGCGTCAGCTACGGTATCAACGCGCTCTATGAAAAGCCCAACCCCCATAGCGGCACGGGCGTCAGTCAGCACGGGCTGGACATCCGCTTGTCACAAGCTGATCGGCTGGCCCGTTCGACCGGCCTCGACATGGTGGTCGTGGGCTGGCGGCCTACAGTTGGCAATTATCTAGGCCGCGTGACCAAGCCGCGTATCCTTGAAGCTGTGCGCGAAGGGGCCGGAGACCGGGCCGCCGATCTGATCGGGCACCTCAAGAAGGGCGACATGGCCAAGGAAGCCGAACGCCTGCTGGCCGAGACTGGCTGGCTGCCTGAGCCGCTGCGCATGGTGGACGATGGTATCGAAGTCGATCCGACATCGGGTGCTGCGGCGGAAGTCGACGATCTGCCCGATTTCCTCTCCAGCGATGGCGAGGACGACCCGGCTGACGACGAGGAAGAACAGCATATGGTCGCTGCTGAATAGCACTCATGCGGGGCGGCTTCGGTCGCCCCGTTTACTCCCCTCCGTTTCCGCAACTCGCCCGGTCCTCGTGATCGGGCTTTTTCTTTGGAGAGCCGCCATGGCTGCCAGCATCGACGTTGATGAAATATTTGCTCAGGATCGGGAAAACCGTCCGCTGGAGCGTACACTGCCCTGGGAGGAAAGCCGCGACGGCATGACCGTTGTTGTGGAGCCAAAGCCCCATTGGGCCGAAGATATGCGCGTTTTCCGGCTCGATGCCCGTGAATACTGCCGCTATGCCGAATGGACTGCCCATGGCGGCCGTGCGCGCTTCTATGGTCACATCGATACATCGGGCGACGATCTGATGATGAAAGCCCGCGCGATGGTTGCCCGCGAAATTGCCGATGGGCTTTGGAGCTGAAGACCCGATCGCAGGGTCTCTGGCCGTGAGGATGGGATGTCTGCACCGGACGGGCCCAATCCGGCTTCACCATGCAATCCGCCATCCCGATCAGGACAAGCGGCAGCCATCTCTGGCCTGAAGGAACACGATCCTGATGCCAGCATGGTGGCAAGGCTGACGCGGCAGAGCATCTGCGACGGGTATCCGGCATCCTGTCAGATGCGAAAAACCACCCCCGCTTCCATTCGCAAACCTTGGTCCGATCCGTCTCTTTGACATTCAACCCCAAAGGGGTCGGCTTACGCGCGCGTGCCGCCCTCGGGGATTCGGGAAAAGTCCGAACGCCCTCGGGTGATTGCAGATCCGGTCAGACACTTCGGGCGCCTGTCGCGCGGGGGATGGTCCCCCGCCTCCCAAGACAGGAGCCGGAACCCATGTCCTATGCAGATGCCACTGCCTTCGCCGCCAGCCTCGCCACCACGCTGATGGTCTCAATCGTCGTGTTCCAGGCCGGAGACGGCACCCACGCCGCTTGCCCCGCCGCCGAGTTCGACGGCGACGAGGATATGGTGAAGCTGGAGCTGGACCCGTGGGAATAAGGTGCGAAAGCGCCTCATCCCCGACGGCCCGAGGGCGGCAGCCCGTGCTTCGGGCCTTCAGCCTTGCGATGGTCGCCCATCGCCGGCAGCGGAACCGGGAACAAGCCCGGTCAGAGAGGAAGAGTGCGGGCCGTTCGGCCGTGACGGGTTGAGGGCTGGAGAGAGAGGCTTTCCGGCACCCGTCATGGAGTGATCCCGATGACCTTTGCCCGTTCCGAAACCTTCCGTTCCATCGGTCATATTCTGGCTGCCGATGTTCTGCCCGCGCTTTATCGGTCGCAAAAGCTGCCGCTGCGCATCTCGTGCCTCGGCGTGGCCAGTTACGACGCCGGTGACGATGCAAACAGCTTCGAACGCGTGATCCCGCTTGGGGAATGCCCGTCACCGGAAGGGGCTATACAAGCCGCAGCCTTGCGCGTGGCGCGCGGTGATATTTGCACGGGGCCGGACAGCTTCCCGTATTTTCAGCCGCGCATCATGCTCATTCAGGACCGCGATCAGCGCCTGGTCCTCGCCGGCGAAATCCGCGCCGGTATCATCCTTTGGCAACAGCCGGTGGCTACGGATGCCGAAGCCCGTCGGATCGTGACCGAAGCCAGCCGTCTGCGCGGCATGGCCTTCAGGACGCTGGCCCATGCAGATGCACGCGCGCTGCGCTACCGAGCCGCTGTGCTGGAGGCTCGGCTGGTCGATCCCTTCTGGCGCGAAACCTCCGCCGATCTGCTCCGTCTGCCGCAAGCGGCTTGAGCCTCACCCATTCTCCATCATCTCGCCCGGTCCTGCGCCGGGGGTTCTTATCTCAGGAGGCTGACATGGCCGACTATTTCACCCATTTCTCCTGCATTCTCGATGTTGGAACGCATGAGAATGCAGTTCGCGCACTTCATCTCTACACCGCACTGTCGGATCACAATGCCGGTGAAGACCCGCCCGAGAATGGCTTCCAGCTTTCCATCCAGCCGGAGCATCGCGGTTCTGAACTCTGGATGCACGATGATGGCAACGGCGATCCCGCGCATGTCATCAAATTCGTGCTTCGTTGTGCCAAACAGTTCAGCCTGACCGGCCTATGGGGGATGCAGTGGGCAAATAGCTGCTCATGCCCGAGGATCGACGGCTTTGCTGGCGGGGCGCATGTCCTCGATCTCGCTACCGGCGAGACGGTGGACTGGATCAATACCGATGGCTGGCTTTCCACCGTGCTGGAGGGAGGCGATCCCTATGCCTGAGATCATTGAAACCACCGTCTATCGCCTCGACGAGCTTTCCGATGGGGCAAAGGACAAGGCCCGGGCGTGGTATCGCGAAGGCGGCTTCGACTATGGCTGGTACGATGCCGTCTATGAGGATTTCCAGCGCATCGCGGAAATCCTCGGGCTGAACCTCAAGACTCGCACCGTCCGGCTTATGGGCGGTGGCACACGGCAGGAACCCTGCATCTGGTTCCGGGGCTTTTCTTCGCAGGGGGACGGTGCCTGCTTTAATTCCTGGTATTCCTACCGCAAACATGCACCGCGCCTGATCCGGGAATACGCCCCACAGAACACCGAACTGCACCGCATCGCCGACGCCCTTCAAGCGATCCAGCGCCGCAACTTCTATCAGCTTCGCGCCGATGCCAGCCATCGCGGCCATTATTATCACGAATACTGCATGTCGATCTCGGTCGAGCGCGACAGCCCGACCTGGCAGGACATGACCGCTGATGCCGAGAAGACGATCATCGAGGCGTTGCGCGATCTGGCCCGCTGGCTCTACCGCCAGCTTGAGCGCGAATATGACTATCTGTCCTCGGACGAAGCGGTCGATGAAACCATCGCCGCCAATGAATACACGTTCACCGAAGCCGGTCGCCGCTTCGGATGATCCCGAGAAGACACTGACAAGCGCCCCGCCGTCCGGTCGGGGCGCTTTTTCATGCTGCGCTTTGAGAGTGAGAGGTGGGCCGGAAAGGGTCAGGTCCGGGTGGTCGAGAGAGAGCGCTGTCCGGGCTTGTCCTTCCCGCTCTCCTGAGGTTCCCGACATGAACATGGTTTTCCCCGTAGCCGATCCGGTCACACCGTTGGCGGCCACGCCTGCGATCCTGGCTGCGGCCAATCTCCTGCTCCCCCATCTCGAACGGGGTCAGCGTGTCGATGCCGCCACCTTGCGCGGTGCTATGGAAACGGCCTTCGGCGCATCCGATGCTACCGGCGCGTGGGACTGGAAGATGGCTTATGAGGCGTGCGAGGTCGCCACAGTTCTCTTCCTGCGCAAATACGGAAAGGCGCTTTTCCGTAAAGCAGCGTCTCGGGCTGCACGGATTTCCGTGCTGGCAAAGATCGCCGGACTATTGCCGACGCAGACCCGGCGTTCCGAGGAAAGCCAGAACTTCCAGCAATTCTCGACGCCGATCCCCCTCGGCCTTGCCGCTCTGACGGCTGCCGCGATTACGCCCGATGACAGGGTGCTGGAACCATCGGCGGGCACCCGCCCTCTGGCGCGTCCGGCGCAGACCCTCAGCGGCTCGCTGATGCCCCAAGCAATAGCCCGAACCCGCCCCGCGCCCTCTTGCCGACACCTTTCGGCTTTTCGCCTCACCCCCCTCTAACCCGCCCCGATCCATGATTACCCCCCGCCCGGTACTGGTCCCGCCCCCGTGCTTGCTGACACCCCGCTCTCGGTCATGGCCAATGTCAGCGGTCGCATGGCCGATGCCGCGTACCGCCATGTTGCCTCGGCACTGTCTCGTCTTGCTCCCGGCGGCCGCCTCGTGGCGATCACCGGCGCTGGCTTTGGCCCCGAAGCTCCGGCATGGCGAGACGCCTTCATCCGCTTGCAGGCCCGTGGCCGCGTGGTGTTCAGCGCTGCCGTCGATGGTGCGGTCTATGCAAAGCACGGCACCACGATCGACACGCGGCTGACCGTGATCGACAAACTGCCCGCCGACGATCCTGGCATCTTTCCGGCCTCACCGGGCATCGCTCCCGATGTTGCCACGCTGATCGGCTGGATCGAGGCGCATGTCCCGCAGCGTTCGCCGGTATCATTGCCGAAGATCGTGGTGCCTGCTTCGACCGCCGCGCCGAAAACCGTGCGGGGCTATCTGACCCGCGCGACAGCGGCACGACCTGCCGCTGCTCTCGCTAACGATCCCGAGGGCGCCGAACTCGCCTATGAGACCGTGGACTGGACGCAACCGGAAGGCGCTCGCCTGTCCGACGCCATCTATGAGGAATATACGCCGCAATCGCTACGCATTGCTGGCGCGCAGCCGCATCCGACCAAGCTTGTGCAATCCGCAGCCATGGCCTCGGTCGCACCGCCGAAGCCCTCCTACCGGCCTTTGCTGCCCGCTGACATCTGCGCGCGTCTGTCGGACGCCCAGCTTGAAACGGTGATCTATGCTGGTGAAGCCCATGCCGATCATCTCGCGGGTGCATGGACCGTGGACGAGCATTTCGACAATGTGAGTGCCGCGCCCGAGGATGCTGCCGGATCGATCCGCTTTCGCCGGGGCTTCATGCTCGGTGATGGAACCGGCGCTGGCAAGGGTCGCCAGTCCGCCGCCATCATTCTCGACAACTGGCTTCGCGGTCGGCGCAAGGCGATCTGGATCTCCAAATCCGACAAGCTGATCGAGGACGCGCAACGCGACTGGTCGGCGCTCGGCATGGAACGGCTGCTGGTCCCGGCTGTGGCACGCTTCCCGCAGGGCAAGCCGATCACGCTGTCGGAAGGCATCCTTTTTACCACCTATGCCACGCTACGCTCCGACGACCGGGGCGAGAAGGTTTCCCGCGTCAAGCAGATCGTCGAATGGTTGGGGTCCGATTTCGATGGAGCCATTATCTTCGACGAGAGCCATTCCATGCAGAATGCCGGTGGCGGAAAAGGTGAACGCGGTGATGTCGCCGCCTCGCAGCAGGGACGTGCGGGCCTGCGGCTTCAGCACGCGCTGCCCGACGCCCGCGTCGTCTATGTCTCGGCGACTGGCGCCACCACCGTCCATAATCTCGCCTATGCTCAGCGCCTCGGCCTCTGGGGCGGTGAGGACTTTCCGTTCCAGACCCGCGCCGAGTTCGTCGAGGCGATCGAATCCGGTGGCGTTGCGGCCATGGAGGTCCTGGCCCGCGACCTGCGATCTCTCGGCCTCTATACCGCCCGCTCACTCTCCTATGATGGCGTCGAATATGAACTGATCGAGCATCAGCTCACGGACGAACAGCGGCACATTTACGACTCATATGCTGCCGCCTTCGCTGTCATTCATGGAAACCTGGTCGCGGCGATGGAAGCCGCCAACATCACCGGCAGCGATGGGACGCTGAACCGGCAGGCCAAATCCGCCGCCCGTTCGGCCTTTGAAAGCACCAAGCAGCGCTTCTTTGGCCATCTGCTGACCTCCATGAAAACCCCGACCCTGATCCGGTCCATTGATGCCGATCTTGAAGCGGGCCATGCGGCCGTCATCCAGATCGTCTCGACCGGCGAAGCGCTGATGGAACGCCGGCTATCCGAGATCCCCACCGAGGAATGGAACGATATTTCCGTCGATGTCACGCCGAGGGAATATGTAGGCTCGTATTTGCAGCATTCCTTCCCGGTGCAGCTCTATGAGCCGTTTACCGATGGCGAGGGCAACCTGTCGTCACGCCCCGTCTTCCGCGATGGTCAGCCGGTGGAATGCCGCGAAGCGGTGGCGCGGCGCGACGAGATGCTGGAGCAGCTGGGTTCGCTTCCGCCTGTCCCCGGTGCGCTCGACCAGATCGTCCAGCGTTTCGGCACAGATATGGTGGCAGAGGTCACAGGGCGTTCACGCCGGATCGTGCGCAGGGGCGACGGGGCATCGGCCCGCCTTGCGGTCGAGAACCGTGCGCCTTCCGCCAACCTTGCAGAGACTTCGGCCTTCATGGATGACCAGAAGCGCGTCCTGATCTTCTCGGATGCGGGTGGTACGGGGCGCAGCTATCACGCCGAACTCTCGGCGAAAAACCAGCGGCTGCGCGTGCATTACCTGCTGGAGCCGGGCTGGAAGGCAGATGCCGCCATTCAGGGGCTGGGCCGCACCAACCGGACCAATCAGGCGCAGCCGCCGCTGTTTCGGCCGATTGCCACGGATGTCAAAGCCGAGAAGCGCTTCCTTTCGACCATCGCCCGCCGCCTCGACACGCTGGGAGCGATTACACGCGGCCAGCGCCAGACAGGCGGTCAGGGGCTGTTCCGTCCCGAGGACAATCTGGAATCCGCCTATGCCCGCGATGCGCTGCGCCAGCTCTATCTGCTCATCGTGCGCGGGAAGGTCGAGGGATGCTCGCTCGAACGGTTTGAATCCGCCACCAGCCTGAAGCTGATGGACAGCCCCGGTGTGAAGGACGAACTGCCGCCGATCACCACCTTCCTCAACCGCCTGCTGGCGCTGACCATCGAATTGCAGGGCATCCTGTTCTCGGCCTTCGAGCAGCTTCTGCAGGCACGGATCGACGGAGCAATCGCATCTGGCACCTATGACATGGGGCTGGAGACGCTGAAGGCCGAAAGCTTCATCGTCACAGACCGGCAGGTCATCCACACCCATCCCGGCACCGGGGCGGAAACCCGGCTCCTGACGCTCACCGAGCGCAAACGCAATCAGCCGGTTACGCTCGATGCCGCCCTGGCGGAACTGGATGATCCCCGCGCAAGATTGCTCATCAACGAGCGATCCGGTCGCGCCGCCGTGCAGATCCCGACCACCAGCGTCATGCTGGATGATGGCGAGATCGAACGGCGTGTGCGGCTGATCCGGCCCATGGAGGCGATGAACATTCCGGTGCGGGCGATGGGCGAGACCCATTGGATCGAGGCTGACCGTGCCGCCTTCACCACAGCCTGGAAGGCGGAACTGGCCCAGGTGCCGGAGTTCACCGACAGCATCCTGCATATGGTGACAGGGCTGCTTCTGCCGATCTGGAAACGCCTGCCGCAGGACTCCGCCCGCGTCTATCGGCTCCAGACCGACGAGGGCGAACGCATCATCGGTCGCCGGGTATCGCCGGCCTGGGCCGCCAATGCTTCGACCAGTGGCGTCACCAACAGCCTGACACCGGATGCCGCCTATGCCGCGCTGATCGAAGGTCGCACGATCCTTGATCTCGCCGAAGGGCTGCAACTGCGCCGCGTCCGGGTCATGGGCGCCAACCGGATCGAACTGACCGGCTTTACTGACGCAATGCGCGACCGGCTGCGGGCCTATGGCCTCTTCAGCGAGATAATCTCCTGGAAACTGCGCTTCTTCGTGCCGGTCGGCGCAACGGGACCGGAGATCACCGGCAAACTGCTTGACCGCTTCCCGGTTGAACGCATCGGTGAGCGGGAGGCCGCATAATGGCGCGTCTCAACGCTTCCGAATTGGCGCAGCGTCTGGGCCGACAGGCCGAGGCGGTGTGCCGCTACTATCTGTCGAACGGGCGCAAACAGGGCAATTACTGGCAGGTTGGTGATGTCCGAAACACGGCTGGCCGCTCCATGTTCGTCCGACTGCACGACAGCATGAAAGGCGTTGCCGGTAAATGGCAGGACTCGGCCACGGGTGAATATGGCGATCTGCTCGACGTGATCCGGGACTCGCTCGGTTTGATCGACTTCGCAGATGTTGCCGAAGAAGCCCGGCACTTCCTCAGCCTGCCGCATCCTGAACCGCAGCCACCATCCCGTCCGTCCCGAACGCCTGCACCATCGGGATCATCCGAGGCGGCACGTCGTCTCTGGTGCATGACACAGCCGCTAATCGGCAATACCGCAGAAGCGTATTTACGCAGACGCGGCATTACGGATTTACGCCAAACCGCAAATCTGCGCTTCCACCCCAGCTGCTACTGGCGGCCCGAGGACGATAGCCCGACCGAAACATGGCCCGCCATGATCGCCGCCGTCACCGACTTCGATGGCAGGATCACCGGCGCACACCGCACATGGCTGGCCCCTGACGGTTCCGGCAAGGCACCTGTCGATCCGCCGAGGAAGGCAATGGGCGACCTGCTCGGACATGCGGTGCGTCTCGGTGATGCGCGGGATGTCATGGCAGCGGGGGAAGGTATAGAAACCATCCTGTCGCTGCGTCAGGCTCTGCCCACCATGCCGATGGTTTCCGCACTTTCGGCCGGACACCTCGCCGCCATCCTGTTCCCGCCGCAACTGCGCAGGCTCTATATCGTCCGCGACAACGATCCGGCAGGTGACAGCGCCCGCGATAGCCTGGTGGACCGGGCGCACGAGGCCGGGATCGACGCCATCACGCTCTCGCCCATGATGGGGGACTTCAACGAAGATCTCGCAACTTACGGGCTGGATGCCGTTCGGGCAGAGATCCGGGTGCAAATCGCTCCCGAGGACGTCAGCCGCTTCATGGCATCAATCGCATAGCCGGTACGGGGCCGTGATCGGGGCGTTCCGATCCTGTCATGCGCATAGGCTGCATCCTGTCATCAGTAGAGGACCGCGCCTTGGCCTTCCGAGAGGGCGATCGGCCCACAAACGCTCCGGTCAGGCAATGGCGGCGCCCGACTGATTTCCTTCGGCGGCAGAGCCGCCTTTACAGCGCGAAACAAATCAGCCCGGCTTTGCCATCAAGGCCCTCGCCAGAGGCTCGCGCTGCCAGACCGGAGCGCCCGTGAGCTTTCGTCGCCATGAAGGCCGCGACGGTCGCGGTCCAACTGACGGAAGCATCCCATGTACGCGCACGACGATTTCGAACCCGACCACAGCACGTCCCCGACCGGCCATGCCATCGAAGAACTCGAACTCTACGGCTACCGCCCCTCGGAAGACGAGGCCGATCCCCGGATCACACCCGAAGATCACGCCATCCAGGGCGCAGTCTCCGACATCTTCGACGCCCTGATTTCCACCATGGCCGATACCAGCCTCGATTTCGACCTCGACGAAATCCTCTGGTCCACCGTCAACACCTTCCACCGCGCTGTCGAGCGGATCGAGACCAAACTCGACGATAACGAGCAGGCACAGAAGCGCCTTCAGCGCGAACAGGATGGCAGCGAGGTCAAATCCGTCCAGCTCGAAACCCTGATCGGCGCGGGCCAAAGCCTGATCGAGCGCCGCGACAGCATGGAAACCTTCCGCGATACCGCCGCCGACATCTATCTGCGCACCATCGGAACGCCCTGGTCACAACGCTCCGGGTCACGGGTCAACCATCGCCAGATGACTTCGGCCATGATCGACAGCCGCGACTTCATCGCCGCAAAACGCCGGGCTGACAACGAGGTGCTGCTGCCCGCCGGACCAAAGATCGCCTTCTCGGGCGGAGACACCACCGATCATCGGACGATCTGGGCCAAGCTCGATCAAGTCCACGCCAAGCACCCGGACATGGTGCTGATGCACGGCGGATCGCCCAAGGGTGCGGAACGCATCGCGGCCACCTGGGCCAATAACCGCAAGGTCGCACAGGTCGCTTTCAAACCCGACTGGGTGAAACATGCCAAGGCAGCACCCTTCAAGCGCAACGACCAGATGCTCGCCACGATGCCGATCGGAGTCATCATCTTCCCCGGCACGGGCATTCAGGACAACCTGGCCGATAAGGCCCGCAAGATGGGCATCCCGGTCTATCGCTTCGGGACCGGCAGCGCGTGAGCGCTGCCTTCCCACCTCATCATGAGCATGACGATAGCGCTCGCCGACCATTCCATGTCGCACAGACAGGCATATTCATGCTATATGTCGCAGTGCGCCGTGGTGGTGGTGGAAGGCGCAACCGTCCAACCTTTTGCACGGAGACACCACCATGATCGTTCTTGGAATCCTCGTTTCCATCGCAGCCATCGGCGCCATGTGCTGGTTGCTGTTCAATCTCGCCGTATTCGCCCTGCCGTTCTTCATCGGTCTGAACTCAGGCATCTGGGCCTATGGCACAGGAGCTGGTTGGCTCGGCGGCATCGTCGTCGGTCTTCTTGCCGCTGGTCTAACACTGGCCGTCGGTCAAGGCCTGCTCATGCTGATCCGCCCGATCTGGGCGCGTCTGCTAATTGCTCTGGCCTTCGTCGCTCCGGCGGGGATGGCCGGATTCTATGCCACGCTCGGTATTGTCAAACACATGATGCCGTCTGAGACATGGCAGATCATCTTCTCGGTGATCGGCGCGGTTGCAGTGGGCGTGACGGCGTTCCTGCGCGTTGCGGGCATGGCGGCAGCCTGTCCAGCGAACGAGAGCTTCGCGCGCGCTTGAAATTCCTTGCGTGGTTACTTGGAGCCCAAAGTGACACATCCGTGCCAGCGCGTTGTCCGTTTTCCTTTGGTGAAAGTAACAATACGTATTAGTTTGATCGGATGATTGATGTCGACGAAATACGTAATCCACAAATTCAGATGTTCGGGCTGACAGGGGCAGACACCGTCTACACGTTTTACCATGACGAGACGAACAACATCCGCAAGCTTCATGTCGGCGAGCAGGGGCTAAACGTCCCCGAGCTGAAAACATTTGTTCTCGGCGGCGTTGTTCATGAAGGACCGCAGCGCCCACTGGACCTTTCATCGCTTCGCCAGGTTATGCGCATTCAGCCTTCAGCGCATGAGATCAAACTTAAACATGTCGCGAAGGGTGAATTCCTTGACATCCTTAAATCGAGCAAGTTAACCGCGTTTTTGCAGTGGATCGCCGACAACGACCTGATGCTGCACTATCACGAGCTTGATCCCTTGTACTGGTCGGTTGTCGATGTGATCGACTCCATTTTGCCAGAACTCGGGAACTCAATGCTGATTGAATATCATGCACTCTTGAAAAGCGATTTCGCAGAAATCGTCAGGCATGAGCTGCCGTTTGTGGTCGATCTGTTCCGCCGGTATGATTATCCGGATATCGCTCCGCAGAACCGAGAGCCGTTTCTGAACGAGCTGATCGATCTTGTTGAAAGAAATGCGGGCCTTCTTGATGAAGGGATGAATGCAATGATGCTCAAGGGCGTCCTGCAGGCAGGCCGTTCTCTGGATGAGCTTGCGTTTATCGAAGGGTTTTCCGCGCGTAAACTGATTGAAGATTTCAGCGCCTTTTATCGCAACCGTGTAGCCGTTTTCAAAAATTCTAAGCACATCATGGACATGGAAACAGAAATCCGTGATGCTTTCGAGGACGTGCAGCTTTCCTGTAGTGGCGAGCCTTTCACTAATTACCTATTTTCAGATTCGCACTCGGAAGCCGGAATTCAGCTCTCGGACATTGCAGTCGGCGTGATTGGCAAGATGCATACTTATCTGTCCCAAACATCGGCGGAAGAGGTCGACAGAGAACGTGCGGCCCTGACTGGAGCTGCTCTGGAAAATGCCGAATTGCTCCGCGACCTGATCGATAATTCCAATGCCGCCAATCGGGCGTTTCTACATCACGTTGCCAGCCTACATGACATTGATAAACTGGATCGGTTTCTTCGCTTTGCCGATGGTCGATATGCATAGAAACCGCAGACTGAGTACACACGATGTGTAGAGCTCAGTTTCCTCACTAGAACAAGGGAAAGAAAGGTAGCTTTGTCCCGCAGAACAGTCATGGCCTCCATCGTAGCATAGCTGCTTTTCGACCCAAAGTGGGCCTGGCGGCAGCCGGTCCAGCGGACGGGAACCTTGCACGCACCTGAACCGCAACGATCCGTTGATGGCGACCAGAAGCGGGAGTGGATCATCTTCCATCTTCGTCAGGAAAATGGTGGCAGACAGCGACCAGGCATCGGTTCAGCTTGAGTCACAGACGCGGCCCATAGGAGCGCAGAACTGTCCGCAGCAGCGTTTGTGGTCTGACCAGAACCCGGTTGGGGGCAATGCCGGTAGAACAGGCCGGGAAGAAAGATGCGCATGGCCTGAGACGCAGGGCGACAGGCAAGGCCGGTGTTACCCGTCTGGTCATCATGATGGGCTTCAAGATTGCCACGTCTCCGTTCAGCCCCCCGTGTCTCGACCGCTCCAAACGGCCTCTTCAATGGCCTGATCTGGCCGAAGAACAGCGCGATGCGCTTCGACCGCTTTAGCGCAACAGCGTCGTCACAACTTTCTTCCCCTGACGGCAGAGCCGCCATTCCGCGCGGAACAAGAAAGTTCCTCCTGTGCTGTCCAGCCCCCAAAGGGCGTGCGCCAGCGTTCGTCTCCGGCCCGTCGATCGCCATAGAGGCCGCAATGGTGCGGGCTCGGAAACGGAAAACGGAGACTTAAAATGGCAACCATCGGCACCTTCAAGAAGACCGGCTCGAACGACTTCACCGGCGAAATCGTCACCCTCAGCGTCCAGGCCAAAGGCGTGCGCATCGTTCCCGACCTGCGCGCCACCGGCGAGAACGCCCCCAGCCACCGGGTTCTGGTCGGCCGCGCCGAAATCGGCGCCGCCTGGTCCAAGCGCTCCAACGAGGGCCGCGACTATCTGGGCCTCAAGCTGGACGATCCGAGCTTCAACGCCCCGATCTATGCCAACCTCTTCGATGACGAAGAAGGCGACACCTTCTCCCTCATCTGGTCCCGCCCCAACGGTCGCCGCGGCGACTGAGGCGCGGAACAAAGGCCCCGACCGCAAGGTCGGGGCCTTTCTCATACCCGCAGGAACGCTGTCACGCCCACCGCAACCGCTACACCCGGTTCTCCACCCGCACGCCGGGCATGCGGACGAACTCCTTTTACCACGATCAGCCACTCGCTGCGGGCGTGTGCGCCGATCTGCATGTCGTGCGGCCCGCAATGCGTGCCCGCGCGCTCCAACTCGGCGCGGGCCTGCCCAAAATGGGCGGCCGCCTTGTCGCCCTGCGGGCCGCGCTCTCGTCTGCGCCGGAACCGCGCAATCGCGCGTTTGCGCCATTCGGCTTCGATCACTGGCACCGGAATGTCGTCAGGGTGTCTCCCATGTGACGCGCTAAAGTGCTAACGAGAGATTCTTTAATGGATTGATCGGGTTAGGCGATCCACTTATCGCGTTAGATACGCTACCGCAAAACCATTCGATACCGCAGCCTTTTCAAGTCGGACGTAGCCTTGTGCCGTCCGGCTTTGGGAGGACGCGCCATGCAGAGCATAGATTGGCGTACTCCGGCGGCCTATAAACGCATTAAAGACCTTCCGCCCGCCGGTTTCGCCTGGGAATATCTTCGTCGCAACGAAGACTATCGCCGTGACGTCGAGAGACTCGCGCATAGGAGAGAACCCGCGGGAGAAGAGGTTAACGCCTTTGCTTCCCGCTGGGGGGTGCGATTTCGCACACGACCCCGACGCGCAGCCTGACGGCGCACCGCCTTTCTGGTCGCCGCATTTCAATCCGCAGGCCATTATTCTGTCTCCGGTCGAGCAGAACGATCCGGATGGCGGGCGGCTTGTCGCTCTTGCACATCTGGATGGCCTGATCCTGCGCCGCGCACCGGATGGCTGGCACGCAATCTGGCGTGTCGGTGGGATGGAGCATCAATTCTGGCTGCCACAGGGCGCAATCGATGCGGCTGCTTTCTATGCTGCAATCTTGCCCATGGATGAGTTCATGGAATTACGCGCCCATGCGGCCCGCCGCCTCTGGCGGTGCCTGACGGGCCGCTCTCCGGGGCCGGATATTCGCGCCATGCCAGCGCAGCTTCGGCAATGGCACCTTCTGTCGCTGCGGGCGCTGGACGCACGGCTGCACGGCGAAAGCTATCGCGCCGTTGCCGAAGTCCTGCTCGGCTTCCGTGGCGACAAGGAAGATTTCGAGACTGATCCGCGCAAGAACAAGGCACGTCGTCTTGTTGCCCACGGCATCAGGATGATGCGCGGAGGCTATCGGCTGCTTTTGCATTATCCGGTCAAGCCGATTCCACGATCAAAAGGCGACTGAGGCAATCTCACCGATTCCTGTTTGCCGCAGCCTGTTCCAGTATTTGCCTGTAACCTTCCCGCGACAGCCATTGAGCGCGTTCGAGATGGCTCTGCCAGCATCGCCGGGTGCGCATCTCATCTGATGCCGGATCGCGGTGCAGAACAATTCGCGCCACTTCCTTCCAGTCGGCTTCCTCGGACTTGGCGTCCAGAATACGCAGATAGGTCACGAAGTGCTGCTCGTCATAGGCGGTGATGATATGGCCGGACGGGGCCAGATCATCTACATCGGGGTCAAGTTCGACGGGTGCTTTCACGGTCATTCCCCTTCTTTCAGAAGAGTTTCTGCGGTTCGCCCCCGCAATAAAACTCTCTGACTCCTGGTGATCGGGGAGTTAGTAACCGTGACTAGACGGCCCCATGGCCTTTAGCTGGAAAGCCTGTTGCATACGCCACAGGCTCCCCGACCATAGGGTCAAGGAGTATGGTGCCGTCACGGCCGACACCAACCGCTAGTCAGGGGTTACTACGCCCCCGGAGCAGTGCGTCTGCTCCATCTGTATTAATAGCCGAACTGCGTGCGGATGTCTTGGGGGAATCCGCATCGGCCTCCCTGAGTCGCTGAAATCTCACGTCTTTTCGCGCTGACACAGCCAATTTCAGGGGTGCCGTCTGCGCAGGGGCACAAATGCGGCACGCTACACACCGCCGATCACTTCCCATGGTTCGCCATAGCGCGCCGCCGTCTCCGGCAGCCGCATCAACCTGACGAACCGGAGGTGATCTCATGGCCGAGCGCCGAAACGCGGACCTTCCACCGCGCATGCTGCGTACTCAGGAAGCTGCACGTTTCCTTGGTATTTCTCTTCGCACGCTGGAAAAGCATCGGACCTACGGGACCGGTCCGACCTATCGCAAAATCGGTGGCCGGGTTCTCTACACGGTCGAGGATCTTCAGGCCTGGGCCGACATCGGCGCACGCAAATCCACCAGTGACAAGGACGCCGGCACGGTCTTTCCGGCTCGCCCCCTGACGCCTGAAGAGCGGAGCAAGCTCTGAATGCGGCGCGTCGATCACCCTGAAGCCCTGCGACGAGAAGGCGGTAGCGAGCGCAGCCACCTCGATCCCTTCGTGGTCGCAACCGGCGATGCCAGTCCGCGCGACCAGCGCGATCTGATGGAGCGGCCTTTCTTCTCGCTGGCGAAGACGCCGCGCACGAAGCCGATCCTCTACAAGACCGCCGATGTCGAGGTGCAGGTGTTCGGGATGCCCGAACATGGAATGGCGACGATCTGGGATGCCGATGTGCTGATCTGGGCTGCAAGCCAGATCGTTGCCGCCGAAAACAACGGTATCAAGACATCCCGCTTCTTCCGCTTCACGCCCTATCATCTGCTGCGCGCCATCGGCCGCGACACCGGAAACCGGCAATATCTGCTGCTGAAGGCAGCGCTTGCCCGGCTGCAATCCACGGTCGTCGCCACGACGATCCGTAACGGCAAGCATTGGCGCCGCCGCCAGTTCTCTTGGATCAACGAATGGGAGGAGATGACCACGCGCGACGGTCGCGTCGAGGGCATGGAGTTTGTCCTGCCCGAGTGGTTCTACAACAGTGTCCTTGACCGTTCTCTGGTCCTGACCATCGACCCGGATTATTTCCGGCTGACCGGCGGTATCGAGCGCTGGCTCTACCGTGTTGCCCGTAAACATGCCGGACATCAGCCGCATGGCTGGTTGTTCGAGGTTGCGCACCTCTACCAGAAGTCCGGCAGCATGGCCCGGCCATCGGACTTTGCGCTCGACCTGCGCCGCATTGCTGCCCGCCAGCCGTTGCCCGGCTACCAGCTCAAGATCCTGCGCGAGGATCGCCGCGAACTGCTGCGAATCCGCCCCGAAAACCTATCCACAGTGCCTGTGGATAACATTGTGGGTGCCGTCGGTACATCAGGCGCAAAGGGTATCGGTACATCAGGCGCAGCACTATCGGCACATCAGGCGCACGAACCCCAGTTAAGCCTCTGGAACGAAAAGCAGAATCCGACTGCTAACTTAGAATCTAACATAGAATCTAACTTTTCTTCTTTGACGCGCGCGCGTGAAAGGCACGGTGCCAGTGCCGCTTCCCGCCGACCTGGGCGGGGTACGCCATGATCGTCGCGCTGCTCAATCAGAAAGGCGGCGTGGGCAAGACCACGCTGGCGCTGCATCTCGCCGGAGCCTGGGCTGCGCAAGGCAAGCGCGTCATCCTGATTGATGCCGACCCGCAAGGCTCCGCACTCGACTGGTCGCAGCGGCGCAGCCATGAAGGGCTGCCAAGGCTGTTCACTGTCATCGGCCTTGCCCGCGATACTCTGCACAGGGAAGCGCCGGAACTGGCGCGTGACGCCGATCATGTCGTCATTGATGGTCCGCCCCGTGTCGCCGGCCTGATGCGCTCAGCGCTGCTTGCAGCCGATCTGGTGCTGATCCCCGTACAGCCATCCCCCTTCGATGGCTGGGCCTCGGCCGAGATGCTGGCGCTTCTGAACGAAGCACGCATCTATCGCCCGGAGCTGACCGCCCGTTTTCTGCTGAACCGATGCGCTGCGCGCACGGTCATCGCCCGCGAAACGGCAGAGACACTGGCGGACCATGATCCGCCCTTGCTGGCCACGACGATCGGCCAGCGTGTCGCCTTCGCCGAAGCCGCACAGACCGGGCGACTGGTCTCAGAGACCGATTGCGGCGAACGGGCCGCACAAGAGGTCACAGCGCTGGCGGCCGAGATCGATGGCCTCGGTGTCGGGAGGATCGTGCCATGACACGTCCGCCCGTCAAATCCGGCTTCGTATCGCGTCCGGGCAATCCCGATAGCTGGGTCAGAGCCGCCGATGCGCCGGCAACCGGCAAGACGGCTACGGAGGCGTTCACCGCGCGCCTGACCATCGACATCACGCCCGAACTGCGCGGGCGCATCAAGGTTGCCGCTTTCCGGCGTGGCGTCACCGTCGCCGTGATGCTGCGCGAGCTGCTGGTCCGCGAGTTTCCACCCACCGAAGGAGATCAGCCATGACCGGTAAAACCGTGCGTGCAGCGCACGAACATCCGCTGGCAGACGGGGCTGCACCGTTCACCACATTGGTCGAACTGACCTTCCAGAAGAAGAAGGTCGAGCGGTGGATACGCTTCGGCCGCAAGAGCTTTGAGCAGATCATCGACCGCCGTCGCAGTCTGATCGGTTTTGCGCCAGAAAGCATCTTCGCCTTCGTCCGTTGGGCCTCCAACGATTACGGCACCATCGTCTCGCGGCTCGACATCCTACGCGCTGTCGGGCGTGGCGAACCGTACCAGACCGTGCCCTTCGTTCGTCCTGGCGGCGAGATCCTGCTGCGTATCGATGGCTGGCGACAAGTCCAGCGAGTGTTGGCCCTGATCGATGCTGTGGACGCGCTCGGCGTCGATCCGGC
>Ga0066256_1002783_pt1 | contig 18359 bp, 18 predicted proteins | sample ThiBio_1000_biof_FD_87107 | JGI IMG/M metagenome (GOLD analysis project Ga0066256, IMG submission 87107) | Wastewater bioreactor microbial communities from Cape Town, South Africa - Thiocy_expt_1000_biof (version 2) | ecosystem: Engineered > Bioreactor > Thiocyanate-remediating >...
GCACTGTCTCTGCACCCTTGCTCCCACTCTATCTCCTCATCCCATCCCGATGCCTCTCCCCTTCATTGCTCCCTCTTCTACCTCCGACAGTGGGAGCAGAATCGGGCAGTAGTGGTAGTAGTAGTAGTAGAGAGAGAGTAGAGAGAGAGGCAGTACTAGGGGACTAGAGGGGGCGATACACACGGCCAAAAAATAATGGCGTGCAGGTCACCCACACCTCCAGCAGCGCGGCATCCAGGCACACGCACGTTCATAAATGAGTTTGCCGGTGTCATATGGCGCAGCAACGTTGTAATTGTCGTTGTGGCGTGGGTAGAGTACCCAACTTCAACATGCTACACGCCAACGTCTGCCCTCTCTCTCCTCCTCTCTCTCTCTCTCTTCCTCCTCCTCCCGCTAACTTCTACTTTCAGCAACCTCCAGCTCAATTACGACCAACGGAGGCGGCCAAACCAGGTAGGGGAACAAGCCAGGCTATCATTGATTCCAGGTTGTAGGGTCAGAAGCGTCCGAGAGTGCGTAGTACCAGTAGGATATGGCAAGTTTGTTCTCTCTCGCTCTCTACTGGTCTCTCTCTCTCTCTCTACTACTCCTACTAGGTGGTACAATTCCAATACTCCAGTGCGATACGGTCCACATTCGAAGCAGCCACAATGCGTCAGTTCAGAGTGTGCGTGGGGGTGCCACGGTACGTACCTAAGCCGCGACAACTGCGCGGCGGCGTGGGTGACAATGCGGTGGTACATTTCTGGTAGGGGGTAGAGAGGGCACCTATCTTTTCCTTTTCTTTCCTTTCTGTGCTTCTGTGAAGCACCACCAGAGGAGTTTGGAACTTCCAAAAGTAGCGGCTTGGAACATTGAGCCGCGCCCTGCCGTCGCCGAGTCTTACGCCGGGTTACGCCCTGCCGCGCCGCTGTCGCAGCGCGTACACAGCACCTCTGGGCCATTGCTGCATTATAAGGAGTCTCAACGTTGGTCAATTTGGTTACGTCCCCTGTGGCTGTGGCAGTCGTGCAAACATTCAAAAGCTCTGAGCGCTGTGCCTCTGCTGGCGCGCTGCGGCACGCACGCACGCTGGCGCCAAAACTTGGGGCAGCACACGCAGCTACTCCATACGGGCTGCACTGTTAGATTTGGCGCTGGTGCGTTGCATGCGCCACGTTCGCGCGCCTCCGCTTGCGCTACCGGTTGCGTCCGAGTTGGCGGGCAAGCTCCCGAGTTCCAACGGCCACAACGCCGCACACACCTCCACAACGCCGCACATACCAATAGCAGTGTTGTGCTCCTGCCACACCACACAGTAGTTACAGCACCGCAAACATGGCGTCCGCGTCGGGTCGTGTGCGCCGCCGCCGCGGCTCACAACAACAACAAGCGGCAGACGCCCGAACCGGCGCGCCGCCGCCACCACCCATCGCACCACCAATACCACCGCTGGTGACCTTGCTAGGCGGCAACGTTGTCACAGCGGCGTGCGTGTTCTCATGCCTCAACACCGCCGACGCCACAGCCCTACGACGGCTGCACCCAGCGGTTGCGGCGACAGTTGCGGCAGTGCCGTGGGCCGACACGGCAACTCGAGTGCGCGACACTGTCAAGTGGCGTGCGGCGCTGCCGGCGGCGACGGGCTTGAAACTGGCTTGGATTGATACATACCCACCGCACCGCGGCAGGATGCAGGCGGCACTAGTGGGAGTGAGTGTGGTGGACATGGGGGGGCGCCACAGTCCCGCTGACGACGCCGTCATTGTGCACCTGCTGCCGCCCACGCTGCGCGCTCTAAACGTGTCAGAGAATAGCTACATCACAGAGAAGGTTGACTTCACGCACCTACTGGCGCTGGATGTGCTGGACTGCAGCCGCACAGAGGCTGTGGCAGCGGGAGTTGCCCACCTGCCGCCGTCGCTGTGCGAGTTGCACATGCGCGGTTGCAAGTTACCAACCACAACCAACTTCAGCCACCTGCGGCACCTGCGGGTGCTGACACACCAAAGAGGATGGGAGCAGCCCGTGCTCAGTGCCGCATCCGTCGCAAGCCTGTCGCCGTCGCTGGAAGTGCTTGACGTTAGTGACCCAACGTTTCTGAAGTACGAGCATTCGACGATTGTGTGGCCGCCCGGCTGGTCGGCAGCGCACCTGACCCGCCTGCGCGAGTTCAAGGCAACGCGTTCCAACATTGATGCCGCTGCCATTGCCACCCTGCCGCCGTCGCTTCAGGTGTTGGACCTTGAGAAATGCACCTGTTTGCGTCTTACGGACGCCTCGTTTGCGCACCTCACCTGCCTGCACACGCTCAACCTTCGCTACGCATCCTACGGCAGCGCCACGTTGGCCACCCTGCCGCCTTCACTCGTGTCGCTTGACCTGCATCGCTCTGGCACGATGTTGACGCCAGACACTGTGTTTTCCCACCTGCCAGCGCTGCGGGTGCTGGTCATTAACCACACCCGTCTGGGTGACGCGACGATTGCCAGCATGCCGGCCGGGCTGCAGGAGCTGTCCATGGTTGACTGCAGCAACGTGACGCAGGCCGCGCGCTTGGAACATCTGACGGCGCTGCGGGTGCTGCATTGTACCGACACGGACCTGTCACCTGCCACGATTGTGGCATGCCGCGCGCGTGGGTGCTATGTGCCAGCCGACGGCAAGCTTGTGCCCACGGACGAGCACGGTTTTCACTTGTTGGTGCCGCTACCGGGTGGCCAAGTGGTCAGCGGCGAGGGTCGCCATCTAAAGCTGTGGACGGCGGCCGCTGGGCATGATGCAACAGTAGTAAGGGAGCTTAAGCTTCCTGGCTCGCGTACTAATGCGCTGGCGGTGCTTCGTGACGGCCACCGGGTGGCGGTGGGTATAAGTAACGGTGTTGTTGTGTGGGACATGCCCAAAGGCACTAGCGCAACCATTGCTTGCGGCAGCGAGGTCAAGGCGCTGACGGTGGCCCACGACGGCCACCTTATAGTGGGGTGTGAAGATAGCGCGCTGTGCGTGGTGGATGTGGATGCAGGCGTCGTGGTGACGACGCTGGCAGCGAGGGCCACGGCGGTGGCAGCGCTGCTGGACGGCAGGGTGGCCAGCGCGTCAAAGGGCCAGGGGGATGTGATGCTGTGGGATATTGGTACTGGGGCGTGCGTATCAACGATGGAAGGACACACTACCGGGATCTCCTCGTTGGCCGTGCTGGCGGGCGGCCGCCTTGCAAGCGGAAGTCGCGACAACACGGTGCGACTGTGGGATACCGGCAGTGGCGCTTGCATCCGCGTGCTGGCAGGTCACACCAACGTAGTAACGGCGCTGGCGGTGTTGCCAGGTAACCAGCTGGCCAGTGCGTCTGCCGACGGCACACTCCGGGTGTGGGACACACACGACAACGCTCGCGGCGCGGGTGGCTCACTGGCGCGGCCGCCGCTGATGATAGTGTGCGGATCAGGCCTTCTCCTTGAATCGCTCGCACCGCTGCCTGGCAACCGCCTGGCTGCCGGCGGGTTTGGCGGTGTGCATCTGTGGCGGCTTCCACCTCCCATCATTGATGCTTGAACATGTGATGCCATTGTGTTGGGCGGCGCTGCCTATACAACCGTCACGTGCTTTGCGCGGTGCGGCTGCCACCAGTGCTGTGGATGTCTGCGGCACTTCAAAGAGGGCGGGTACCACCGCACATGGGGTACCGGTCCCAGCACAGTACAGCATCTCCTTGTACCGGTAGGCCGTACCGGTACCGGTACCGGTACGCCAAACAACGTTTAGTATGGTGTGTTTCGAAGCTCCGTGACATATGCTAATAAGAAGGGCGCAAGTTGTTCATTTACAACACGCAAACGCGGGCCCGCGTCGTCACCCGCCACAGCCGCGACGACGTGCGTCAGCATGCCTTCGTAGTAGAGCGTGGATGCAATGGCGTCCATCTTTGTTGCCACAATTCGGCCGGTTGCGGCATCTACTTGGTCCTCCGCCCTTAGGAATGCCAGCTCTTCGGGTGCGTCAATACATGGCGTGCTGGCCAGCTGCCTCATGAGCGGGAGAAGGCTATGTCCGATGGCAAAGTAGCCCACAATGGCGCGATTGGGCTCCACCCGCAGCGGCGATGATACCCACGCGGCCAGAACGTCTGCCAAGCTGTCTGTAGCCTGCACGCCGTGCACCACATCCAGCAGGTCCGCCACCGTTGTGGGTGAGAACATGCCGTCCGCCGCCGGCAGGTTGCTGTTGAACAGGTAGCCGCCGCCCCACCGCTGCGCCAGCGCCTCCGCAATGGCGGTGTGCCCCGCAGTGCCCGCGGAGTAAGTGGTACATTTGTCAATGGCATCCGACACGTCACCGCGGCTGAAGCCGATGACACCGTTGAACCCGGGGTCCAGGGACACGTCGTGAATGGGTTCAATGAACCCTTCCGATACCACCAGCGGCATGATGCCTGCACATCCGATTTGGACAACGGTGGTGGTGTAGGGTGGCAATGCATGTGAATGCGCATGCGGCAAACGTACCCGTCAGGAAGATACGCGACACAAGCCCAATATCTACCAGGATCATGAAGCGGTCATAGAATCCGTGCATCGCGACAAGTGCATGACGCGCCTCTTCGATGGTGCCTTTGTAGATGGCCATGGTGTGGCGCAGCGGCGCGTCGCACTCGTCCACCAGCACGTACACCGGCGTGCCGCGTTTTGTTGCCCACTCGCAAACGTCAACCAGACACCCCACGTGCTCGTTTGGGGTAGCAGCAGCAGGTATGGCATAGCGCTTCTTGAAGTCGTCGACAGCTCTCAAGACAGCAGCATCAAGAGCGTTGCAAAAGGTCACCACCATGTCGTGGCTGGTGGTGGCAACAGGCGACGCGGCACGGGCTGCGTCAGCGACGCCGGACAGGTCAAACCGCAGGATGGCAAACGAGTGTGCCAGCTCCGTGTTGCCGCCCGCCAGGTTTACCACCGGCGCGCCGGCGTTTGCACAGTCGTAGTACGCGTCGAGCATGTTGGCGGTGTAGGGCGGCGTATTTGCCGACGGCCTCCAGCACCTTGATGTAGCGCGTCTTGTCCGCGTGCCACGCCGCGTCGCGCGCCGCCAGGTAAGCTGCAGCGTACCTGTTTGGCGTGGCCGCCGGGGTGGTACCGGTACTACCAGATGGACACGCCAGCAGCGTGTGCCCCGTGGGGGTGCCACCAATGCGGGTCGCTGATTTCGGTGCCTCCACCGCTGCCAATGCAGCTGCTGACGTCAAGCGGCGCGAGACCGGTAGGTGGCGTGTATTGGAGAAAGTCGCCGCCGTCGTCTTTGCCACCATCAGCGCGTGCACCGCCGCCGCTGCTACAACATGGGATGGTTGCTGGTGCCGAAGATGCCGGTACCGGTAGTGGCATGTGCGCAGCGTCGCCACTGCTGGCGTGGCAGGCGCGCTTTGCGGCGGGCGCGGGCGTCAGGCCACCCTCACCAGCACCGGTAGGGGACACACGCTCTGCCATCTTCCAATCAGCCCCTCTCCCCCTTTATGGGCATACTGCGGCGACCAAGGAGAAATGCGGCGGCAGCAGCAGCGTGGTGTCTTTCTTATTATCAGCGGCGACTCGGACGGCATGCTGCTGGGGGTGTCACACGCCGACGCCTGCCGACGGTGGCCAACGCACACTTGTAGCGTCGTGCGCGGCCTGACAACGCCAATAATGCGGCATGGCGTTGTTGCCCGCGATTAAGCCTGGCTGTGGTTCTCACGTTGTTTGCAATTGCTACTGCTGTCCGTTTGTCTGGCGGGTAGCAGGTGGTGCCCGCCCATCCCAGTCGCGCGTTGCAGCCACCTGCCACCACAATGTCGCCGCTAGCTCTGCTGGCGTCCGTTGTGGCGGGCACGCACGTCCCTGCTGTGCGTTCCGCTGTGGCACTTGGTGTGCACCGGTTCATGCATTTTACGCTGCCGGCGGTGGCTGCTGCATGGACTGGTACGGCGCCGGGATCACGGGTGGGTGTGCCGCCGGTTCCCACACATCTGCCCGCCATGCACGCTCTGACGCAAGTCGCAGCGCGTTGGCGCGCCAGCGAATGGTGGTGGTCCGCTGCCATGACAACGATGCCAGTTGTGGTGCCCGTGCCAGGCGTGGGCGCAGCTGCTACCGGTACTAGCCGGCACGTCTTGCTGGCAGGTGTGGCGCTGATGGCGGCCGTGGGGCTGGCGACAGCTGACGACAGCAGCGTCAAGACGATGGACTACCCGCATTCAAGCAACAAACGCGCGTGCTGCCGCCGAAGTGTGGGTGCATCTGCTGCCGCCGCCGCTGCCGCCGCTGCCGGGTATGACGACGAGGAGGGCGAGGAGGAAGACGACGACGGCGGAGCAATACCCGTACCGGTACCTGCACGCCGGGGAGCGGTTGCTGGCGTCCCTGCGCTGCCAACAGCTGGCGGTGGCGGTGCGGCAGGTGGTGCCAGCAGCGGCGGCACCGTCAAGTCGGTGACACTGAAGATGGGTGACGGCGCGTGGAGCGGCATACACCTACGTGCCCGGCGTCTTGACGCCAGCACCGTGAACGATGTGCTGGATGTGGCGGTAGCTGAGTGGCGATTTAGCGCGCTGTCACCGCCAGGTACCACCGTCCACTGCAGCGTGTGGAGGCTGCCTGAGGTGCGCGACAGCGCGCCCACGCCTGCAGAAGCGGCGCGCTTGGCGCCTGTGGATGGGACAGACACGCTGAAAGATGTTGCTGCCAGTGACGGCCGCGTGTGGCTTCACGTGAAGCTGGCTGGCGCCCGCAGCGGCGGTAGTGGCAGCAGTGGCAGTGGCGACGGCAGCAGTGGCGGCGGCGGCAGCAGTGGCCGTAGACAAATGCCAATGCTGGAGGCGCTCGCAGCCATGGCAAAGCGCAAAGGTATGGAAGCGTCGATGGTCGGCCGTTGCCCCCACGTCGTCACGTGACCACGCCCTCCCTCAACCCGTGCAGGATGGAAGCCAGACGACGATGCGGTGTTTGGCATCCCGCGACACTTCATTGTGGCGCAACGCGCAGAGATGGAGGTGCCACGGTACAGGACCGACGGGTATAATCTTGGTGCATTTTTCGAATCGCATGGGAGGATGTGGTACACGTCGCAACCTTTCAAGGACCTGGCCATTAAACAGTACGAGGTTGAGCGGCTGACTGCAGCGAGGGTGAGTCGCGCAGCCGACTCCTTGTTTCATTGGGACCCCACCAAGTCCATGCCCGTGATATTCGAGAACCACGTTCAGAAGTTGATCAGCGCGCGGCGCGTACACACGTTTCGCATTCGGCAGCTGGGGGTTGACGGCAAGGAGGGCCGCGTGCAACTGACGGGCGGGGAAGCAGGCTCATGGTCGGGGCTGCGGCTGGACCGGTCGACAGTGCGCCACGACGGCCCGCTGTTCCCCGTGACAGAGAACCAGACGACCATCAGCATGCTGTGCCGCCTTCGCGGTTGCGACGACAGCGGCGGCATTACAAACTGGGCGGCTCGCGGGTTCAACGGCGGCTTCGTGCCGCTGATTTGCATCCCGGGTGATAGTATCCATCTGCCATGCGTGCAGTCTGTGGCATCTGCCATTGGCTGGTACGACGCGCACAATCCCGGCGCACCGCTGGATGCTGCCGTTGCGGCGTTGGTTGCGGCAGATGCCGCTCCGGAGAAAGAGACCAAAGGTAGGTGGTTTGCTACAGAGGACGCCGTTGGAGAGTTTGCGCGCGCGCGGGCCGTCGTTGCGCCTGGTGTGCCACCCTTCCCCGCTGCTTACGCCGCGGTGGAAGCTGGTTTGAAGGCGCGGCATGCGAGGCCAGCAGCGTTAAAGGAGGCGTTGGCAGCGCTTCGTGGCGGTGGAGCCGCTGCAACAGCAGCAGCAAGCGGCGCCGGCGTACCGGTAGTGACGCCAGCTGGCGGTGCCGCTGCGCGCGCTCCCTTCCCACTTGTGTTTGTGGTCGATGCCGCCAAGTATGCGACAATGCGCGGTGTGGTAGGGTTCAGTGGTGTGGCGGCGGGCAGCCTGCAGGCATCGGTGGTGCAGTACGTCATGGAGGTGGACACGTCGCGCGCCATCCCCAATGTGGCGGCGTTGGAAGCGCTGTACTGGTGCTCTGCTGACAAGTGGACCATGGGCGCCGACGGCACCCCCGTGCCCCCGCACAAACCAACGTACTCACCGCCCGTCCCACCTGGGGCTCCGTACACCGCCGGACGTCCTTGAAATGCTTCCGTACCTGTGCCGGTAACGTGTGTCCGAGTTGGCGGGCAAACCCCGGTACCACGCACCACACGCGTGTGCGCGTAACACGCGCGCCCTCGCCGCGCATTTATTGGAGTGACGGAAGAGATTGACGACCCTCATTGAGCAATTGCGTGTCCGACCGTTGCGCGCTGCGTCGCACCGCCCGTTGTGTTGTATTTTGACGCAGAAGGGCGGCAGAACGGTGCCAGAACCAGGTCACAGAATGGCGGCGGAAGCAGGAGCAGCAGCTCCCGGCATCAGTGCCCTAGCAGCGGCGCTATACGACCCTGCGCTCCATGACAAGTACCTCAATGACCACATGAAGCGCCTTGCTTCAGAGCTCGCAGCGATGGTGGCGGGGCTGCCAGACTGCAAACAGCGGCGTGTTGCCTTCGAAAAGTATGTCACGCGCTGCCTTGCGAGGACTCTCTACGGCAGTGAAACGGGTGGCGCGGCGGAGAGCTTGGAGGACCCGTTCACCGCCGTGGAGGACGGCGACGCTGCCATGGCGCTTGCAGCCCTAGACAAGCACGAGGGCCTGCTAGCACAACGTGACGCGCTGTTGCACGACGTTCGCGCCAGTCGCCCAGCAGCGGATGAGATGGACGATCAAGCACTGCTCGACGCCCTAAGCGCGGAAGAGGACCCCCGCCTTGATGAGTTGCTGGTCCTGACGCTGCGCGCTAACCAGGCGCACAAGGCGGTAGCAGCGCTCACGTGCGCAGGCTGGCCGCGCGGCGCGTGGGCCAGCGTCTGCGAGGGGGCGGTGTTGGGGCCATTCGCCACGCGCGAGGAAGCGGCGGTGCATATCAACATGGTACCGCGCTCCTGCTTTGGAGCATTGTCTTGGCAGGTGGGCGTCCCAGTGGTGCCGCTGGAGATTTGAGTGCGTTTGGCGCTACCGCCAGCTACCGGTATGTCGCCACACACTTTAGGCATGTCCCGCAACCACCTGTACGATCGGGCTGTACAAAGCTGGGCCGACTCCTGAATCCGCCAGCGCGCCAGATGGTAGTATTGCGTAGTACTGGTACTGGCTTGCAGCACGCGGCATGGAATCACGCCGGCGGCCGATGCAATTTGAATTGTCTTTCAAGCAATGATGATATGTCACTATCATTAGGAGATGCACCGACTAGCACCATCGAAAACCGGAAACGTTGGCCGCCACCAATTGAAAGTGCAATTTGGCATCGAATCGGTGCCAATATCGGTAACCATGAACTGACCTGCTGCGGCCGTCCGAGTTGGCGGGCAAACTCTGCTACCGGTACCACTCCACCACGCTTGCGCGCACCACGCGCCCCCGCCGCGCAATTGTTAGAGTGGCAGAAGCGGTTGACGGCCCTCATTGGGTGCGTGCGTGTCCAACCGTCGCGCGCCGCGTCGCATCGTCCGTTGTGTATTATTTTGTGTTACCAGGTGCTCTGACGCAGAAGGGCGGCAGAACCAGATTCCAGGGAGAGCCCAAATGGCGGCGGCGGCAGCAGCAGCACCAGCTCCCGGCACCAGTGCCGTAGCAATACCTGCTGCATCTGGTGTTGGGCGGTCCCCGCAACCGTTCCGGGACGACCCGGCGGTCCGTGACATGTACCGGTACCTTGACGGCGACATGAAGCGTCTTGCTGAAGAGGTCGCGGCGATGGTGGCGGAGCTGCCAGACCGCAAACTGCGGCGCGTCGCTTTTGAAAAGTATGTTACGCACTGCCTTGCAGAGCGTCGGCACAGTGACAAAAAGCGCGCCGCGGCGGAGGACTTGGAGGACCCATTCGTCGCCATGAAAGGCGGCGGCGCTGCCATGCCGCATGCAATCGAGGACACGCCCGAGGCGCTGCTGGCACAACGTGACGCGCTGTTGCACGACGTTCGCGCCAGCCGCCCAGCAGCGGCCAAGATGGACGATGAAGCACTGCTCCGTGCACTCCGCGCGGAAGACGACCCCCGCTTCTACCAGTTGCTGGAGCTGACGCTACGCGCCAACCGGGCACTGCAAGTGGTGGCAGCGCCCACCTGGTCAGGCTGGCCGCGCGGCGCGTGGGCCAGCGCATGCGATGGGAAGGTGTTGGGGCCATTCGGCACGCGCGACGAGGCGAGGGTGAGTATCGACACGCTGCCGCGCTCCTTCTTTGGAGCATTGTCCTGGCAGGTGGGCATTCCTCCAGTGCCGCTGTATATATGAATGCATTTGGCGGGCGCGCAGACGCAACTACCGGTACCGGTACGATCTGACTTCAAGCGGCGGGTGCGACTCTTGTGTCGCCAGCGCGCTAACTAACGTTACCTGTAGGTGCTCCATGGCGCGCAGCAGCCCGCAGCGCCAGTGTCATGGTGGCCGGCTCCTTTGCCGGCACTGGTGGTCAGCCCGCCAACGATTGCCCTTTGTTAGACGGGAGACTTGAAGCGATACTGGTATCTGCCACACTACCTAATTAGTACCACCGCTACACATTCACGTACAGGGTTCTGACTCCTGGTACCGGTAGGGCGTGTCCGAGTCGGCGGGCAAACCCCGCCGCTCACCACTAAACTGCGTGTGCGCGCGAAGTGCGCGCGCGCGCCCCTGCCACGCATTATTTGTTGGAGGTGATGGAAGCAGGTGACAACTTCGTGTTGAGTGTGTGCGTGCCCCACCGTCGCGCGCCGCATCGCATTATATTTTGCGCTGCCAGCCTTGCCAGGTTCCGTCGCAGAACCAGATTCTAGGAAGACAGGCAGGGACTGCGCCAAAATGGCGGCTGCAGCAGCAGCGACGGATCCCGGCATCCGCGCCGCAGCAGCAGCTGCAGCTGCGGCTAGTGTTGGGTGGCCCCCGCAGCCGCACCGGTACGACCCTGCGCTCCATGACAAGTACCTCGACGGCGACATGCAGCGCCTTGCTACACTCGTCGCAGACAAGCTGGCGGGGCTGCCAGACCGCAAGCAGCGGCGTGTTGCGTTCGAAAAGTATGTCACGCACTGCCTTGCGGGGGGTCGGTACGGTGACGCTGCCGAGGACGCAGAGCGCGCCGCGGCGGAGCGCTTGGAGGACCCCTTCGACACCGTGGCGCTCACGCTGCCAAGGGCAGCCGAGGACACGCCCGAGGCGCTGCTGGCACGTCGTGACGCGCTGTGGCGTGACGTTCGCGCCAGCCGCTCGGCAGCGGCTGAGATGGACGACAAAGCACTGCTCCGTGCCCTCAGCGCGGAAGACGATCCCCGCTTTGGTCAGTTGCTGGACCTGACAGAGAACGCCAACGATGTGGTGCGGATGGCAGCAGCGCCCACGTGCGCAGGATGGCCGCGCGGCGCGTGGGCCAGCGTCTGCGAGGGAGCGCTGCTGGGGCCGTTCGCCACGCGCGACGAGGCGAGGGTGCATATCCGCGCGGTGCCGCGCTCCTGCTTTGGAGCAGTGTCTTGGCAGGTGGGTGTGCCGCTCGTGCCGCTGATGATTGGCTAATTGTTGTTGTGGTCCAGTGCCGGTACCCATTGATACAATTGAAAACTAGAATACAACGCAATAATATACGTTGCAAACGACCGGTAGTGTGGTGCAAAGAAGGGGCAGGTGGCGTGGAACCACCGCCGACTCACCGGCAGCGCGGCTGAGGTCGTCAGAGCTGCCACATGTCGTAGCGACTGGCTGGACAACAACCACGTGGCACGTTGCACCGGCCGGAGCGCGCAGTTCATACGCAACGCTATACCGGTAAGCACGCTACCGGTATTGATCTCACAAGTGCACGGCAGCACTTTCCGGGTCCCGGTATAACTAATGCGCCCCATGCGCTGCACGCGCACTTGGAACATTGAGTCCCTACGGTAAGTCCCTTACGCCCTGCGGCCCTGCCGCCCTGCCGGTGCGTTGGCACTGCGTTGCCAGCGACTTGCCGCATACAGCAGCGCCCGTTGCTGCATGTTACCGGTAAGTAGTCAATCGTTGGTCAGTTTGGTTGCGTTCGCTGTGGCGGTGGCGGTCGTGCAAACACTCAAAAGGCGCTGAGCGCAGCAGAGCGCTGCCGCGCGTGACGGCTGCGTGCCGCTGCGTCGCTGCCACCACTGGCCCACCAGTGACCTATCATGTGTATCATGTGTCATGCCCCACCAGGCTCCGCGCGGGCACCGGCGGTGCTGTGACGTGAAAATCGATTTTGTCCGGTGGCGGGTGGACGCAAATATTGACGTGGTAAACCCCGCGGTATTGATATAACAAGTGAGTTCCGATGGTGAATTATGATGTGCGTTGCGGCATCCATTATTTATTCCATGTATTGTAGTGGTGCTAGGCGAATTAGAGCGGCCAACGGACAAATTCTGGCATTTTGGCACAATTAAGCTAGGAGGAGAGATGAACTAATGAAACAGGGTGGTGGTACGTAACTGGTGGTGCAATTAGGTTGCCAGCACGGTCTCTTGAGTCATACCGTAGCGTCGTCCAACACTTATACCAAGGTTTGTGGCCGATTTTGGGCTACTGAGGGCGTTAACGGACAAATCCTCGGTTTTTATCACTTTTATATAGGTATAAGAGTGAACGCCCGGAGCTGCGGCGGTGAGTCACTGGTGGTACAGGTGGGAGTGGGGTTCCGACACGGCCTGTGTGCGAGATAGCGTCGTTCAGTACTTATTCCAAGGGTTGTGGTGGGTTAGGGGAGGCCGGCCAACGGGCAAATTCTCTCATTTTGGCACTTTTAAGCCAGTGGGGGAGCTGACGTATGAGCTGCGGTGGTGGGTCACAGTCGCATTGAGTTGGTGTTCCAATGCCGCCGGTTTGTGACCCATCCCGTAGCGTCGTCCAACACCTATACCAAGGTTTGTGGCCGATTTTGGGCCACTGAGGGCGCCAACGGACAGATCTCCTCCCCTTGCCCCCACGATATCGGCAGGAGAGTGGGGAAGTAATGAGCGACAGAGTGGCGGTAAGCACGTAGTTATACGGGTTGATTCCCAGTGCGACTGGTTGGTCATGCCGTAGCGTCGTCCAATACTTATTACAAGTATTGCGGCGACTTTTGAGGCAGGAGAGCGGCCAACGGACACACCTCCGCCACTTTCAACGCCCACTCTCTCGGCGGGAGAGTGGACTTGGTGGGCGGCGGGGTGGCAGTGGGCAGTAGTTACATGGGTTAGTTCCCTGTACAGCTTGTGAGTCATACCGTAGCGTTGTCCAATACTTATTCGAAGTATTGTGACCGATTTCGGCCCAACGGACGCACCCACCTCTCTCAACGCCCACTTGCCTTCCTTATATCCTCCTCCGCTCCCGGGCCCCGTGTGCTCCTGGCTCGTGTGTGTCTACTCTGACTGCATTGCCCGCCCCTCCCCGTGCCATCCCTGCTTGCCTCCTGCCGGGGTTGACCAACCACCTGACCCAGTTGCGCCCTGCCAACGCACACGCACACCTACGTGTCTCCATTGTCCTCGTGCCACGCCATGCCCCATTGTCACGCACTCTCCCATCGCCCTGCTCTCTGTGCAGCTTGACCTCCAAGCTCCTCCTTTCGACATCTCGTCGCCGTCCGCCCTCACCTGACATCAAACAAGCAGGCAAACGCGCCCTCCAACCACCACCATGGCCGCCGCGGGCATGACCATAGCCATGACGCCGCGCGGGGCAGCGGTTCCAGTGCCCGCCACGTGGGCATGCCGCAGCAGCAGCGGAACCGGTACCGGCGGCGGCAGCCTGGTGGCGCGGTTTGGACCAGCACAACGACTGCTGCCTGGCAGCCACGCCAGTCACACCAGCAGCCACTCAAAGCGGACGCCAGCCGTGCCAGCAGCCAAGCGCGCTGCCTACACCCCCATGCTGCCTCCGCCGCCGGCGACCGCCGATGCCGGCGACACGCCGGCAACCGACGCCGCTGCAACGCCGCGCCTCTTCACGCCGACGCTGCGGACGTCGCCGCTGCTGGGTCACCCGCACCAGAACTTGCGCACCATGGCCACCGGCGCGCTGCGCGTGCGCCCCGCCGGCGCCACGCCGCCGCTCATGTCGTCACCCGCCGCCGCGCCCATCAGCTGTACGTACTTTTATTGCTGTTGCGCCCTGCCCACTCCCTTGCGTCCCCGACCCAACCAATCACAATCCTCCGTGTCTATACGCAGGCGCCCCCGCGCTGGTAAGCAAGCTGGCGGCGCACCTGGGCGGCGCAGAGGCGGACCCTGACGAGTGCGCCGGCACCCCAGCAGCACCAACCACCGCCGCCGCTGCTGCCACCACCAGCGCAACAACATCGGTGGCGCAGCGGCTTGCGTTTGAGTTTGAGTACGACGTGGTGGGCCCCGTGGAGTGGCGGCCAGACTGCCCCCCGCCGCCGCCGCCGCCGCCATCGGTACTTCAGCAGCCGTCGCCGGCGGCCATCGCGGCAGCTGGGCGCGCGGCAGCCGCCGCAGCAGAGGCGGAGGTAGATGCCGCGGTAGCGGCGTGGCTGGCAGCGGTGGAGGGTGGCGATGACGATGACGCTGCCGATGATGACTGCGACGACGGTGGTGACGACGGTGAGAGTGCGGGCGCGTCGCTGGATGGCGCCAGTGTGCGCACGCAGGAGGTGCGGTTTTCACACACCGCCGCCATGCATTCCCTCCTCCATTCCGCCACTGCCGCTACTTTGCCGCCGCGGCCATCCGCCCTGGATGCGCCCACCCTGCCGCCGACGCCGTCGCACCGCCTGCCTACCTCCGCCTCCCTCGCTCGCGCCACCGCCGCCTCGGCAATTGCTGCTGCGTCCCCTGCATCTACCACTGCGGCAGTGCCATTGCGCCGTGCAGCCGCGCCGCCGGCGGCACCGCCTGCTCGCTCGCCGCTCACGCCCGGCCGCCACGCCACTGCGTACCGCGTGGCCACCCTGTTTGGCAAGTCCAGCGTGACGCGCATGGCGGTGTCGCCGGTGGCGGTGCGCGACGCGGCGCTGCTCGTTCATGCCCCCGCGGCTGCCGCCGGTGTGGCCCAACAGCAGCGGCGGCCTGACATGGAGCGCCGGTGGCGCGCACGTCCCACCGGCGCCGGTGACCCGGTCGCCCGCTACGCCGCCACGCAGGCGGTGCGCTCGAAGTTAGCGGCGCGCCTGGCGGTTATGCGCCGGCGCAAGGCGGGCAGCGTGGGCGCTTCCAGCCGTGCGGCGGCGGTTGTTGTACCAGCAGTGGAGGCGACGGCATCACCCCACGACGACGACGCGGACGAGATGGCGGCGGCGGCGGGGCGGCTGGAGTGGGGCGTGGCTTACGACCCGGAGTACGCGTACGAGCTGGCGAGTGGCGTGTACGACATTGGGGGCGACGACGATGACGGCGGCGGCTTGACGCTGGACCGCGACTGGTACGCCGACGCCGACGTTGCTGAGTCGCCCCGATGGGCTGCAGCTGGTCGTCGGTACGTGGCGCCGATGGTGGCAGCAGTTGCACCTCCACCGGCGCCGATGATATCAACATCATCACATTCGCCTGCCGGCTCTCTCCCCGCGCGGCGGCTGGACTTTTCGTCGTAAGCACTGTGTATGTACTATTGTATTGTGTGTGCTCCTGCGTCCTCTGTGTTGGTCCCTTCGATTGGCTGTGTGGCACCCGCTTCGCGCGTGGCATTGGCACTTCAACGAACCTGGCAGTTGTTGACCTTCAATAATGCATGGAAGACGTGGGGGGCGCGTTGATTGCGCGGCTACGCTGGTGCCTGCGCCTCCAAGGGGGGCAGCTGCCACAGGCGCACGCCCCTCCCACCGGTTGCCAGGCGGCCGTCAGGCAGTGGCACAAGCACGCCGGCAGCTGAGCCCGCCAACTCCACTGTTAGCGGCGGCAACACGTCAGCCGCGTCGTCCGTGTTCCACATCCGCAACTCGTCGTCGCACGACATGCCGACCAAACGGTTGCTGCCTGGTAGCGTTGCCAGTGCGCGCATGTGCCCTTGCAGTACGCCAACGCAGACGTGACTGCCGACATCCCAAAGCCGCACCGTCCCGTCAAACGATCCACTGGCCAGGCGGCCATCCGGCAGCGCCACCAGGGAGGTTACGTGATTTGTGTGCCCCACAAGAGTTGCGACGCACACCCGCGCTCCCACGTCCCACAACCGCACCGTGTGGTCCCATGACGCGCTAGCAAGTCGGCCATCCGGCAACACCGCCAGTGCCACAACCCTATCGGTGTGCCCTTCCAATGTCACCAGCACGACACGCGTGTCGACATCCACAATGCGCAGCGCGCCGTCATCAAACCCAGCAGCCAGGTGGCCGTTAGGCAATGCTGTCAACGCTGTTAGCTTGTCGACAAACTCAATGGTTGCGTGGGTGATTGCCCCTGCTGCATGTGGCGCGTTGCGCGTGTCCCATATGAAGATGCCGCTGGGCGCGGTTTTGCTCCCACTTCTAGCAATTGCCACGCAGTGCCTGTCGGGCAGCACCGCAAGAACGCGTGCTCCCCGCGCCGGTTGTGTCGGGTCCCCGATCTGTACCTCCCCAAGTGGCGTCCCGCCGTAGTCTGTCGCCCACAGCGCCACCCGCCCAGTGGGTGTGGAGCTGACCAGCCGGCCGTCTGGCAGCAGTGCCACCTGTACCGCGCATTCAGTTGCAGCAGCAACGACGCCGTGAAAGGGAGCGACGCACCCACGCGCGCGGCACGATGCAATCACGGCAGGCGACATTTCCGTCCCGGAGCTGTGCAGCACCCGCAGCGCCGTCAGGTGGTCCAAGGTGGCGCGTCGTGTAACATTGAAGCAGTCCACCATGTGCAGCTTCTCCAGGCCGGGCGGCATGCTGGCGACCGCGGCGTCACCAATGCTAGTGCCGCTCACGTTCAGCAGTCGCAACGCTGGCAGGTGCGGGAACACTGCCGCCGGCGTTAGGCGTCTCTCCCAGGCCATCCGATCAACTTGAAGTTCCAGCGATACCAGCGACGGCGGCAGGGTGGTCAGCATCGCGTCGTCAATGTTGGAGTTGGTGATACTCAGCGTGTGCAGGCAGTTAAGATGTGCAAATGAGACCAATGTAGTGCCTGTAAGTGTGCAAGCCTCAAGGTCCAGACACTGCAGCGACGGCGGCAGCGTTGTCAGTACAGCAGCGGGGATGCAGGTGTCCGGCGCGCGCAGGTGCCGCAGTCGGGGTAGATGGGCAAGAGACCCATCAGACGGCCACTCAGAATCAGAATTCCCGCTATTGTGAAACACCTCCAACGACGGCGGCAGGCTTGCAATGGCGGTGCTGCTGAGCGTGCCGTTGTACATGGCATGGCACTCCAACACCCGCAGTGCGCGGAAGCGGCTGAAATCGGCGGCCTTGTGAGGACTGGTAAAGTCTAAGCGCAACTCCCGCAGCGAGGGCGGCAGGCACGCCACCCCTCCCGCCACCACAAATGTACTTCTACAGTCTAGCCGATTCAGCACGGGCAGGTGCGCAAAGCTGACATCTTGGGTTAGCCCCCGGCAGAACGACACATCCAGCGAGCGCAGCGTGGGCGGCAGGAGCGCCATGTCGGCGTCTCCAAACGCCTCTCGTACCGGTATGCTGGTACCAGTGGAGCGGTCAAACACACTGCGACTACCGGTAAGCTTGCAGCCCACCGCTGCCGGCAGCGCCGCGCGCCATGCCGCTATATCGCACACGAGTGTTGTGGTGTCGGCCCACGGCACCTCCGCAACCGCCATCGCAATGGCTGGGTGCAGCCGCCGCAGCACCGTGGCATCCACCGTGTTGAGACACTCAAGAACCGCCGTCGCCGTGACGGCATTGCCGCCCACCACGGTCACCAGCAGCGGCACCAAATCAGGTGGGGGTGCCCCGCGTGGGCATCGCGGCTGCGGTGCTGCCCCGTGGGAGCGGCCACGTTTCCCCATTGCTATCTTAGCAGGTGGAGGCGCAGGGCCGCGCGGCGCTGTACCTACCACGTGCTAATGTTGTTGTGCCAGGTGCGGCGCGCTCACCTGCAGCACTCTGCTGGCTGACACTACACCTCCTCACCTGCCGCCCGTACTCCGCGCAAGCGGTGACGCCGCCAGGTGGTGCGGCAGCTGACGACACCATCATGCAGCTCATTCTCGCTGTCGGCGCTGTGTTTGACGCTGTCATCCTACCCCGCCACCGGCTCCGCGCCCCGTCGGAGTTGTGGGCGCGGTGGGCAGCAACGCAGATTGCGGGAGTTGCAGCGGTGTGGCGCGCCATCATGGCGGGCACATGGCGCCCGCCGCCAGCGCTAGCGC
>Ga0066256_1002784_pt1 | contig 18354 bp, 14 predicted proteins | sample ThiBio_1000_biof_FD_87107 | JGI IMG/M metagenome (GOLD analysis project Ga0066256, IMG submission 87107) | Wastewater bioreactor microbial communities from Cape Town, South Africa - Thiocy_expt_1000_biof (version 2) | ecosystem: Engineered > Bioreactor > Thiocyanate-remediating >...
GGCACCATCGCCCAGCATCATCACAGTATGGACGCGCTCTGTATCTGCAGGATTTCAGACGCTTGCCGAATTGTTACGGAACGTAACTGCATCGCCCGTCCCGGCAGCCGATGGGAGATGGGCCAACGCTTCTTCGCCCCTAGGCGTGGTTTTGCAAGACCTGACCCCGAGGTCCACAAGACCTGACCCCGAGGTCCAAAAGGGGTCAGGATCAAATAAATTTCCAGCGGAGGCCGAGCGCAAAACAATTAGACTCCGGCTCCTTTGATTGCCTCAGGCATCCGCTGCTGCCTTGGGCGGCGGCACCGCACGCGGCGGCTCGGCCATCGACACGCCGGCGCTCAGTACCAGCCGCATGCCCTCCTCCACCGTGAGCCCGGTCGGCTCCAGTTTCGAGCGCGGCAGGTAGACCGTGAAGCCGCCGATCCCGGCGCTCATCGACACATACACCGCCACGGTGCGGTCGCCCTCGGCGGCATCTTCGGGACCGTAGACCGGTCCGCGGGTCACGAAGCCGATCAGGTGCTTGTCTTCGAACGGCACCCACACGACCTGGCCGAAGTCGCCGCGCTCGCTGGTCGCCAGGAAAAAACGGGTGAAATCCTGGGTGCCGCGAAAGACCGTCTTGACCAGCGGGATGCGGACAAACAGCTTCTCGATCGACCCAAACAGCCAGCGCCCCGGCCGGGTGAGGGCGAACAGTCCGACGATGAACATCGCCGCCAGTGCCGCGAGCATGCCGGTGCCCGGCCAGATATACGCTTCCGGCATCAGCGGCCGAAACATCTCGACCAGCAGCTTGTCCCCGTAAAACGTCAGCCAGTAAATGGCATACAGCGTCACGCCCAGAGGCAGCAGGATGTCGATGCCCCGAATCAGGATTCTTCCGATTGTCTTCATGTACCGAGTGAGCCCTTGTTGCGCCCTGTTCCTTGAAATCAAACCTGACCCCTTTGATTTTGAGGGTGATTTTCTTGCTCTTCAGGGCTCCATCTTCTCAGGGAAAGGAGCCCGCTCAAAACCCGGGACGATTCAGGTCCGTTCAGAGTGGCCCCTTCGACTGTCAAACGAATAAGTTATTGAAAAAAATGGAATAAGCATACTTTTGGTAGCGTCAACCCTATTGAGCTAGCAGCAGGGGCTGCCAGCTTACATAAACCATTTAGATACTTACACTTTCACCAAAGGATATCGAATATGAAGCCGTTCAATATTTACTCGACCATTTTGGCCAGTGCTTTTTTGATAATCACGACCAGCGCATTTAGTCAGAATGCCTTGGCTGTTGAGGGAAGCAAAGCGTCCGGCCAACATGTTGCTGTAAGCAAGGTTGTAATTCAGGTGAGTGATAATGACCCAAAGAAATGGAATCTCGCTCTCAATAATGCAAAGAATGTTCAGCAAGACTTAGGAAAGGAGAATGTAGCAGTTGAAATTGTCGCCTATGGTCCCGGCCTCCCTATGCTCAAAATGGATTCCGAAACAGGACCGAGAATTGCTGAAGCGATTGGTGCGGGTGTAAAGGTAGTGGCTTGTGAAAACACAATGAGAAACACGAACCTGACCAAAGAAGACATGCTACCGAATCTTAGTTATGTGAAATCCGGCGTTCCTTATTTGATGAAAAAGCAAGCGGAAGGTTATTCCTACATCCGTCCTTAACAGGATCAAAGAGGCCTGGATCGAATTTTTCCAGCGGGGGCCGAGCGCAAAACAACTCGACCTTGGCCCCTTTGAATCATTGAGGTCTACGGCACCTTCTTCACGCGTCTGCGCGGCCCCTGGCTCGTCGTCACCGGCCTCATCCTGCTGACAGTAACGCTGGCTACGGTAATCGACGAGCGCTATCTGCATTACGACGGCTACCGCGACGGGACGTTGTACTGGCTACCGGCGTCGACCGCAGCCGTGCTGATGCTGGTCGCCTATGTCTTCGGCAGGCGCCGGCCTTATCAGGAATAAAGCGCGCGATACTGCAAGGTCCTGCAAGCGCTGGGGCAGCTTCGTCGGTACAAAGACCTGACGCTGATGTTCTCTGGCCGGCTTACTCCAAAATCAATTCGCGCCTGACCCCTTTTGTCCTTCTCACGTAAACAACGCGTCAAGAAGCTGTGCCGTGCTTAAAGGGCCAGAGAACCTCTTCCTCGGAATGTCTCGATAGTGCGGCCGAATTCTTTTCTTTCCATCTTCACCACGTTTGATGGGGGAAACCGACACTCTTTCCGTTTCAACATTGGGCATCGGCTCGCTCGCTGAAGCCCCGAAGAAAAGAAAGTGGTCAATCTTCAACTCCGACTCCGTATGCACGATCACGACAACGCAGCTACCAGGCAAACGTGTGAATTCAAGCCTAACTGAAAACTTCGCTGCACCGCCGTTCAGATGCACCTGCTTCACTTGGATGTATCGATGCTTTTCCGCACAGGCAAGCACAAGATCAAAACCGGAGTCGTCTACTTCTGAGTTAAAGATATTAAACGGGGCTGTAGGGTCACGGCGCCATAACTCGCCGGCGAGCGCGGCGACCATCCGGTGAATGAGAACATTCTCGACATAGGAGGAGCGTTCGGCGAGGGCTTTTCGATATGCCGCGGAGTCAGTCATAGCTTCATGGTCTGATCTGAAAATGTGATTTTGCAAGACGCGACCCCGAGTTGGGGTTTGCGTTTCGTGGTGGGTTAGTTCAACTCGCCCCCTTTGATTGCTCAGCTCCCGCCGAATGCCTTGTTCAACACCGTACCGGTCGACAGCCACAGCAGCAGCGCGTCCTCATTGCCAGCCAGGCGGTCGTTGGTGGCGACAAATCCGCCGCGCCGCATCCATCCCACGACGTTGTTGCCGAACGCATCGGTGTGGCCCCCGAACGGCCGCGCCGTTCCAAATCGCCGCTCCATCAGCGCGAACACTTCCGGCTGGTGCGCCGCCGCAAAGGACACCCGCACCGCCGACAGCCGGTCATTGCGGAAGAAGAAGGCGATGAGCCGGGCGTCGATGCCGTTGAATTCCGAGACCGTCGACCAGCAGACACGATCGCCCAACGGGCCGGGTTCGGGCGCGCAGGTGTGGTGCAGATGGTGGTAGGTTTGCGTGATCTCCCGCTCCGTCTCCCGCCCTGTCAGCGTATCCACGTCCAGCACGACCGGCATGGCATAGAGCCGGTCGATCAGGCTCGAGCCAGAAAGGTTAATGCGGTAATCCACCGCGACCCACAAACCCGCCAGTAGTATCAGCAGAATCGCGAACTTGACGGTCGTACTTCCCCTGCTGGAACGGACAGCCTCGATGGTGTGCATTTCCCCTCCCCTTTGTCGCGGCTGACGGAGCTGCCGCATTTTCATTTTTCTTTGCCGGGCCTGCCAAGCGGTTCTACGCCGTGGTCTGGCTGCTTTGGTGCTTTGGTTTGCCTGGTGCCTCCGCTTCGTAAACAAATCGCGCCTGACCCCTTTAATTATTCTTGAGTTGTTAGGCCATTCGAAGTGGGCGTTAGAGGCAAAGTAGTCAGCAGATCAAGCAAGGCATCGGGCTCCCTAACCGAAGGAGCGAGAGTTTTCTCGGACGCCTCCAGCACTTGACGTTTGCCCTCGGCACATTTCTTCTGAAACGCCTTATCCTCCGCGGCCTTCTTCTTCAGAGCTCCAGCAAGCCTATCGTGAGAGTACTCTGAGCGAGGCTCATACTTGATCGCACGCTCAAGATACTCACACGCTTCGGTTGGCAACCCGTTGTTTGTAAGAAGATTGCCAATGTTGGCAATTATCCACTGCGAACTATCGTCTACCTTCATTAGTTTCTCTGCTCTTCGGTAGGAATAAAGCGCCACATCGTGCAGGTCGAGTTGAAGACAGGAGTTTCCAAGATACCCCCAATATTCAATTGAGTTGGGGTCGTCGATCGTTAATCTGTCTAGCAGATGAGCGGCGATGTCGTGCTGCTCGAGTTCCTGAGCTAGGCGCGCGTACTTGAATCGGAGATCCTTGTGGCTTGGATTCTTTGCATAGCAACGCTGCACGACAAGCATGGCTTCATTCTTTTTTTCGTCTCGTTCAAGGGCCTCAGCCAATTCGATGGCGACATCGGGAAAATCCTCTGGGCCAACGCGCTGCAATTCCGCGATTGCGCTGGCATTGTCGGCCCCTTCCATATGGCATAAGGCGAGTGCCTTTGCAATGGTTGCGTCCTTTGGCCTCTTCGCTTGCGCCGCGACCAGGAGCTGAATTGCTTTGCTTGCGTAGCCTTCCCAACGGAGAAACGCTGCGACGAGAGACTGGATTTTAGAAGAGTCAAGTTGCTCGGCAGCAAAGCTAGTTAGCTCATCGGTACTGCTGTTATTTCGCTGTTTGAGCTCGCAATAGAGAATCCAAGCTTTTGAGGTGAGCGCATCTTCCCCCGACTGATTCATTAGTTCGCTTTCGAGGGTTGCCTTTGCATTGACATACTCCTTGTCAAAGAAATCGAATATCCAATGACGTTTACCTGATTTATCTACGCTCCCACCTTCGGTACTTGCATCGACGCCAACTCTTCCGGGAACCACACCAAGCGTCTTCATCTGCAACCGGATTTGATGGCACACTGCGCCTGTTGCCGCTTGCATGCTGCCGTCAGTACGGGCTGATTCATACCGTCCAGGCGTAACGCCCAGGAGGTCGGTAGGCAAGTGAAGATCACCGTCGGATGGGAGCAAGAAGAACACTCGCTCCCTCCCGAGTTTTCCTATGAAAAGGCCAAACTCGAAAAGCACGTTATCTCTAACTGCAGGCGCAGTGAGATCCCTTATGCGAACCAGATCGTCTAATGAGAAAACGAAGATAGCGAAGTCGCTGTCGGAAAGAGCCTTAGTTAGGGATTCCATTGTTGTGCGAGACAACTCAAAGACACCCTGGTCCCAGACCGTTACCTCAGCTTCGTGCAAAAGGTTCTGCTGTACGGCATAAGCGACATTGAGTCCTTCCACTGATGAACCAATGAAAACACGGGGCTTCGGCATTGTTGTTCCTATTGATTGAAAAACGTGTATTTCCGATGTTAAGGTTAAGCGTCGTGAATTCACCCAATAAAAAAGGCGCAGTCTCCTGCGCCTTTTTGTAATCCCAGCCGGTCAATCCCAGCTCAACGCCCCGCCCGTCTGATACTCCGTGACGCGCGTCTCGAAGAAGTTCTTCTCCTTCTTGAGGTCGATCATCTCGGCCATCCAGGGGAAGGGGTTGGTGACGCCGGGGAACATCTCGTCCAGCCCGATCTGCTGGCAGCGGCGGTTGGCGATGAAGCGCAGGTATTCCTTGAACTGCGCGGAGTTGAGGCCCAGCACGCCGCGCGGCATGGTGTCTTCGGCGTAGCGGTATTCGAGCTCGACGCCCTTCTGGATCAGGTCGCGGATTTCGGCCTTGAACTCGCTGGTCCACAGGTGGGGGTTTTCCAGCTTGATGGTGTTGATGAGATCGATGCCGAAGTTGCAGTGCATGGACTCGTCGCGCAGGATGTACTGGTACTGCTCGGCGGCGCCGGTCATCTTGTTCTGGCGGCCGAGCGCGAGGATCTGCACGAAGCCGACGTAGAAGAAGATGCCTTCCATGATGCAGGCGAAGACGATCAGCGACTTCAGCAGCTTCTGGTCGGCCTCGGGGGTGCCGGTCTTGAATTCGGGGTTGGTCAGCGTGTCGATGAAGGGGATGAGGAAGTCGTCCTTGTCGCGGATGCTGGCGACTTCGTGATAGGCGTTGAAGATCTCGCCTTCGTCGAGGCCCAGGCTTTCCACGATGTACTGGTAGGCGTGGGTGTGGATGGCCTCTTCGAACGCCTGGCGCAAAAGATATTGCCTACACTCGGGCGCGGTGATGTGGCGATAGGTGCCGAGCACGATGTTGTTGGCGGCCAGGGAGTCAGCCGTCACGAAGAAGCCGAGGTTGCGCTTGACCAGGCGGCGCTCGTCTTCGGAAAGAGCAGTGGGGTCCTTCCACTGCGCGATGTCGCGGCTCATGTTCACTTCCTGCGGCATCCAGTGGTTGGCGCAGCCGGCGAGGTATTTTTCCCACGCCCATTTGTACTTGAAGGGGACGAGCTGGTTCACATCCGTCGCGCCGTTGATCACGCGCTTGTCGGACGCCTGCACGCGGCGCGTGCTGGATTCAACCGAGCGGGGAGCGGGATCGGCGGCGGCCGGCGCGGCAGATTCCTTGCGCAGGAAGGACGGCACGTCGACGGTGCGGGCGGCGGGGGTGAAGTCTTCTTCAAAATTCAGCATCGTTTTTACTCTCCTTTGGTTGTCCCAAAGTGGGCTGGGCCCACACTACTTTTAATCTGTTGGCGGGTAATTCCCGCCCTGGTTTCCAACCGGCCTTTGGCCGGCTCCCTTCGACGAGCTCAGGGCGAACGGCTAACTAATAACTAGCCGCACCACGCTCTGCCGAAGACGAACGGTCAACCTAAAACCAGCTTCGTCACCTCTGCGCCCCGGTTTTTTCCCCTCTGCGCCACCTCGACTGGATCGAGCCGGCGGGGGAATTCGGCGAGCACTGTCTGAGCCCGCAGGGCGAGTTGCGCAGCCGCCCCGATGGATCGGTTCAGTCGAGGCCCCCCCCCGAAGGGGTGGCGCAGCGGGGTGCCCTTCTTTTGGTTACTTTTCTTGGGCAAGCAAGAAAAGTGACCGGGCTGCCGGGCCGCTCCCGGCCAACGAACCGCCGCACACCGCGACTGCATCCATTGACCAGGTCTGCCTCTTCTATGCTCCGCCTCCTGTTACCCCTTTACTGGCACGCCTCGCATTCCTCGAACCCGGGATCGCCCGGGCGCATGGTGCAGGCCTTGCCTTCGATTTCCGGCTCCGGCAGGTTGGCCGCAGCCCGGTTCATCGCGCTGCCGCCGCTGCTCATCGCCCCCGCGCCGCCGCTCGCCGACACGGCATTGAGTTCGCCGCCCTTGCCGGTGGATTTCTCCGCCGAGGTGGCGCCCATGGTGCGCAGGTAATAGGTGGTCTTGAGGCCGCGGATCCACGCCAGCTTGTAGGTCTCGTCGAGCTTCTTGCCGCTGGCGCCGGCCATGTAGATGTTGAGGCTCTGCGCCTGGTCGATCCACTTCTGGCGGCGGCTGGCGCACTCGACCAGCCAGTGGGTCTCCATCTCGAACGCGGTGGCGTAGAGGGTGCGGATGTCGGCCGGGATGCGGTCGATCTTGGCCAAACTTCCATCAAAGTACTTGATGTCGGCGACCATGACTTCGTCCCACAGGCCGAGCTTCTTGAGGTCGGCGACGAGGTACTTGTTGGCGACGGTGAATTCGCCCGACAGGTTGGATTTGACGTAGATGTTTTGATACGTCGGTTCGATCGAGGCGGAGACGCCGACGATGTTGGCGATGGTCGCGGTCGGCGCGATCGCCAGGCAGTTGGAGTTGCGCATGCCGTACTGGCCGATGCGGGCACGCAGGCTGTCCCAGTCCAGAGTCGTCGACGAATCGACTTCGAGGTAGCCGCCGCGTTCCTCGGCCAGCAGTTTCAGCGAATCCTGCGGCAGGATGCCGCGGCTCCACAGGCTGCCTTCGTAGCTGGAATAGCGGCCGCGCTCTTCGGCCAGTTCCGTGGACGCCCAGTAGGCCCAGTAGGCGACGGCTTCCATCGAGCGGTCGGCGAATTCCACCGCCTCGGGCGAGGCATAGGCCACGCGCAGTTCCTGCAGCGCGTCCTGGAAGCCCATGATGCCCAAGCCCACCGGACGGTGCTTGAGGTTGGAATTGCGCGCCTTGCCGACGGCGTAGTAGTTCACGTCCACCACGTTGTCGAGCATGCGCATCGCGGTGTGGATGGTGGTCTTGAGCTTGTCCAGATCCAGCTTGAGCTGCCCCGAATCAGAATCAAGTTTCAGATGATTGACGAGGTTGACCGAGCCGAGGTTGCACACGGCGACTTCCTGGTCGTTGGTGTTGAGCGTGATCTCGGTGCACAGGTTGGACGAGTGGACGACGCCGACGTGCTGCTGCGGGCTGCGGATGTTGCAGGGGTCCTTGAACGTGATCCAGGGATGGCCGGTCTCGAACAGCATCGACAACATCTTGCGCCACATCTGCACGGCGGGGATGCGCTTGAACAGCTTGATCTCGCCACGGTCGGCCTTGCGCTCGTATTCGGTGTAGGCCTCGGCGAACTTGCGGCCATACAAATCATGCAGGTCGGGCACGTCGTTGGGCGAGAACAGGGTCCAGTCGCCGCCTTCCATCACGCGCTGCATGAACAGGTCCGGAATCCAGTTCGCGGTGTTCATGTCGTGGGTGCGGCGGCGGTCGTCGCCGGTGTTCTTGCGCAGGTCGAGGAATTCCTCGATGTCCATGTGCCAGGTTTCGAGATAGGCGCAGACCGCGCCCTTGCGCTTGCCGCCCTGGTTGACGGCGACGGCGGTGTCGTTGACCACTTTCAGGAAGGGCACGACGCCCTGCGACTTGCCGTTGGTGCCCTTGATGCGCGAGCCCATGGCGCGGATCGGGGTCCAGTCGTTGCCCAGCCCGCCGGCGTACTTCTGCAGCATGGCGTTTTCCTTGATGGCCTGGTAGATGCCGTCGAGGTCGTCGGTGACGGTGGTCAGGTAGCAGGACGACAGCTGGCTGTGGCGGGTGCCGGCGTTGAACAGGGTCGGCGTCGACGACATGAAGTCGAACGAGGACAGCACCTGGTAGAACTCGATGGCACGCGCTTCGCGGTCGATCTCGTTGATCGCGAGGCCCATCGCCACGCGCATGAAGAAGGCCTGCGGCAGCTCGATGCGCGACTCTTCGATGTGCAGGAAATAGCGGTCGTACAGGGTCTGCAGGCCGAGGTAGCCGAACTGGTAGTCGCGGCCGGCGTCGAGCACGGCAGCCAGGCGCGCGAGGTCGAACTGGCCGAGCTTCTCGTCGAGCAGTTCGGCAGCGATGCCTTTCTTGATGAAGGCCGGGAAGTACTCGGCGTAGCGCTGGCCCATCTGCGCCTGGGTGACGGCCTCGCCCAGCACTTCGTGGCGGATGGAGTTGAGCAGCAGGCGCGCGGTGACGTAGGAATATGCCGGGTCCTGCTCGATCATCGAGCGCGCGGCGAGCACCAGCGCCTTCTCGACCTCGGCCATCGGCACGCCGTCGTAGAGATCGCGCAGCACGGTGTGCATGATCGGCTCGGCCTTGACGTTGTCGCCGAGGCCGGTGCAGGCGTCGGCCAGCAACGCCGCGAGGCGCGCGGTGTCGAGCGGCTTCTTCTGGCCGTCTTCCAGCACGTGCAGGGTGGCTTCGGGGACGCCGGCGGCCTTTTGCGCGGCGCGTTCCTGCGCGCGCTTCTCGCGGTAGAGCACGTAGGCGCGGGCGACTTCGTGTTCGCCCGAGCGCATCAGCGCAAGCTCGACCTGGTCCTGGATGTCCTCGATGTGGAAGGTGCCGCCGTTGGGATTGCGCCGCATCAGGGCCGCGGTCACCTGGCCGGTGATCGATTCGACCAGCTCGCGGATGCGCGCCGACGCCGCCGCCTGCCCGCCCTGCACCGCAATGAAGGCCTTGGTCACGGCGATGGCGATCTTGTTCGGCGCAAAGCCGACCACCGCGCCGTTGCGGCGGATGATCTTGTAGTCGGCGTAGCGCGTGTCGATCACTGCCACGTCGGCAGGCTCAATGGGGGGAATGGGCGCAGATGCGGCGGATTCGGTGGCGACGTTCAGCATCGAGGGGGGCTCCTTGGTGGTGGTGTAACGACAATCCGGGCTGGCCATGCCGGGGTGCGAAACATCCACACCTTATACACAGCTTGCCCGACCCTCGCCAACAGTTTTATTCACAACATATTGTGGTGTTGGCAGAGGCTGGATACAAATTCTAGGTGTCCTGCCCGGCATGTCAACCCGGATCCGGCGTATCCGGACAAGATTTTTCATGGCCCTGAAAATCCCAAGACAAATCAAAGTTTTTGCCGGACGGGATGCCTAAAGTTTGACCAGCACTGCGGCAGGACAGGGCCTGGCGCCACGAAACGCCCGGCCGGGCCGTGGAATGCGGTGAAGTCCGGTTTGTCCAGTCCGCCTGCAGGCCGCCCGCTCCGCGCAAAGACTGCTGAATCTTTGCGCGGCGCGGGCCCGGGCGAGGTCCGGCAGCCGCTTCCCTTAAGAGAATCAGGGGAATTTTGGTTATGATGGCGAAAAAACCACACCTTCCCGGTCCGCCCATGCGTCATACCGCCGTCCTGCTGATTTCCTGCCCCGACCAGAAGGGACTGGTCGCCGCCATTGCCGATTTCCTGCTGTCGCACAACGCCAACATCCTGCATGCCGACCAGCACCAGGACGCCGAACTGAAGCTGTTCCTGATGCGGGTGGAATGGGAACTGGCGGACTTCAACCTCGACCTGGCCGAATTCGCCGCCGCCTTCGGTCCCCTCGCCGAGCGCTTCGGGATGACCTGGCGGCTCGCCGAGTCGAGCCGCAAGCCGCGCTTGGCGGTGTTCGTGTCGAAGTTCGACCACTGTCTGGCCGACCTGCTCTACCGCTACCAGAGCGGCGAGCTGCATTGCGAGCTGCCGATCATCCTCAGCAACCACGAGGACACGCGCTGGCTGGCCGAGGCCTACCGCGTGCCCTTCCAGCACCTGGTCGTGCACAAGGACGCCAAGCACGAGGCCGAGCAGATCCAGCTGGCGATCCTGCGCGACCAGAAGATCGACTTCATCGTGCTGGCGCGCTACATGCAGGTGCTGTCGGCCGATTTCATCCGCCATTTTCCCAACCGCATCATCAACATCCACCATTCCTTCCTGCCGGCCTTCCACGGCGCCAAGCCCTACCACCGGGCGTTCGAGCGCGGCGTCAAGCTGATCGGCGCGACCGCGCACTACGTCACCGAGACGCTCGACGACGGCCCCATCATCGAGCAGGACGTGGCGCGCATCTCGCACCGCGACAGCCTCGACGACCTGATCAACAAGGGCGCCGACCTGGAAAAGGTGGTGCTGTCGCGCGCGGTGAAGTGGCATCTCGACAACCGCGTGCTGGTGTACGCCAACAAGACCGTCGTGTTCGACTGAACCGGCATGCTCGATTTCAGCGTTCCCGACACCGACGCGACAGCCGGGCACACGGTCGAGATCCGGCCGAAAGCCGTGGCGGCCTGGCTGGACCGTCTGCCCTACGCCGACCCGGTCACCACGGCCCGCCAGCTGTTCGCCGCCCTGCATGCGCTCAACCGCCATCCGCTGGGCGCCGACGACCGCCACGCGCTGCTGGCGCAGTACCGGCCCGCCGTGGCGCGCGCCGCGGCCAGCCTGGAAGCGCAGCTCGCCGATTTCAGCGTGCCGCCCAACGCGCAGCAACGCCAGGTCGGCGCCCTTCTGCGCGACCTGCGCATGGAGCACAGCATCGGCTACAAGCATCTGCTGCGGGCCCTCGACGATCAGCGCTTCGGCCGCCCCAACGCCCGCCGCCTGGCCGAATTCACCGCCCGTCTGGCCACGGCGCTGCGCGATGTGCAGGCGGCCAGCTTCCTGACCTGCACGCCGCCCCCGGCCGGCCTGTGGCAGGACCTGCACCAGCTTCACGCGTACGCGCAGGTCTCGAATGTGGCGGAACTGCCGACCGAGGGGGTGCCGACGACCAGCCTCGCCTATCGCCAGGCCCTGCTGCTCGCGCTGGCCGATCCGCCGCGCATGAGTCCGGCCGAGCTTGCCCACACCCGGCTCTACCTGGACCGCTACGCGGCCCTCGCCGGGCTGACCTACGACGCCGTCCCCGGCCATCTCGGTTTCCCGGTGCCGCGCGAGGGCGACGTTCCGCCGGCCCATGCCGCGGCCGGCGCCAGCCCGGGCGGCCAGTGGCTGGACACCGACGCGCTGTGCCGCCACGTGCACGAAACCGGCGTCCGGCTGCGCAAGGGCGAAACGCCCGAGCAGGTCGACCTGCCGCCCGGCATGGACCGTTCGCTCACCCTGTCGCTGTTCAAGAAGCTGCTCAAGGAGTGGGGCACCCAGGCGCAGCGCACCTACAAACGCTACGCGCCGGCGCCCGGCAGCACGGTGCAGGTCGTCGCCGGCGTGAGCGCCATCCACCGGTTGCTGGAGCAGCGTCCGAATGCGGACCAGGGCACGCAGGACGACCCGGACAGCCTGGCCATCCATGACGTCCGCGGGATGTCCGCCGCGCCAGTCACGGTCAACGCCACCGTGTGGACGGTGACGAACGAAAGCGCCTCCGGCTTCGCCCTCTCGGCCGCCCCGGATGCGCCGCTGAACCTGAAGGCGGGCGACCCGCTGGCGCTGCATGCCGGCCATGACACGGGCTGGTCGGTGGGCGTCATCCGCTGGATCCGCATGCGCGACGTGCGCCAGATCGATCTGGGCGTCGAGCGCCTGTCGCCGCAGGTCAAGCCGATATGGGTCCGGCCGCTGCGCGGCCCCCGCCAGTCGAATGCCGAGCCGGCGCTGTTCCTGCCCGGCCTGGCCGCGCTGAAGCAGACCGACCGCCTGCTGCTGCCGCGCCATCTGTATCAGCCCGGCATGGATGCCGAGGTGCTGGACGCATCGCGCCAGACCGTCCTCACCTTCGGGCGGCTGCTGGAGTACACGCCGGGCTTCGACCTGGCCGATTTCACCCTGATTGCCGACGACCCCCTATGACCGAGATTCTTGTCCTCTATTACAGTGCCGGCGGCAGCGTGCGCGAGATGGCGCACCTGATCGCACGCGGCGTCAATCAAGTGACCGGGGCCGCCGCCCGGCTGCGCACGGTGCCGCCGGTGGCACCGCGTACCCAGGTGGCCGAGCCGCCGGTGCCCGACGAAGGCGCGCCCTATGTGGAACTCGCCGACCTGGAGCAATGCGCCGGCCTCGCGCTCGGCTCGCCCACCCGCTTCGGCAACATGGCCGCGCCGCTGAAGTATTTCCTCGACACCACCGGCACGCTGTGGGCCAAGGGCACGCTGGTCGGCAAACCCGCCGCCGTGTTCACCTCCACCGCCAGCCTGCACGGCGGCCAGGAAACGACGCTGACCAGCATGATGCTGCCGCTGCTGCACCACGGCATGCTGATCGTCGGCCTGCCCTACACCCTGGCGGAAGTGAACCACACCGAGAGCGGCGGCACGCCCTACGGCGCCAGCCACTGGGCCGGCGCCGCCGACGACAAGCCGCTGACCGACGCGGAACGCACGCTGTGCATCGCGCTGGGCAAGCGCCTGGCCGAAACCGCAACCCGACTTTCGGCATGAAGATCCTGCAGACCGTATCCGCCGTCAGCCTGATCGCGCTGATCTTTCTCTGCGTCGCCTGGGAGTTGTGGCTCGCGCCGCTGCGCCCCGGCGGCTCCGGACTGGTGATGAAAGCCTTGCCGCTGCTGCTGCCGCTGATGGGCATCCTGAAAGGCCGCCGCTACACCTACCAATGGGCGCCGATGCTGATGCTGGCCTATTTCACCGAAGGCGTGGTGCGCGCGTGGTCGGACACCGGCCTGTCGGCGTGGCTGGCCGGGGGCGAGGTGATGCTGTCGGGAGTCTTCTTCTTCGCGGCGATCTTTTACGCCAAGTTCAGCGCCCCTTCACGCCTGGTCGGAACGCACTAACCCCCCCGCCGCCCCATGATGAAAAAAGCCGTCCATCGGGACGGCTACCAAATCAGGGCGTCGTACCGGGAAAAAACTCAATCGTCACGGTCGCCCTGGTCCAGGTTATATACATCCAGGTCTTTTGCCTCCCTGATTTTCCCCCTGAACCCCAAGCCCTTGATGATGTCCTTGATTTCGCCCACGCGCGGACTCGTGACAGGCGTAAGGTGGGACAGCACCAGTTTCCTCACATTGGCATCGATCGCCACGCCCGCAATCAGGGATGGCTCGCTGTGCAGAATATGGAACAGGGGGTTGGGGGGCGCATCGCCCGCTTCCATGACCGCCGTGTCATAGATCAGCAGGTCCGCATCCCGCGAAATGGTCGCCATGTTGCCCTGGCCCAACTGTTTCGGACCGATACCTTTGGTTCCCGTGTCGCCTGAATACACCACGGTGTGGCCCTTGTATTCAATGCGATAGGCCACCGCAGGAACCGGACCGTGATCCACGGCGATGGACTTGATCACGAGGCCGTCCGGTGCGGTCAGCACGGTTTGGACCGTGGCGCCGGGCACGGTCGACGGCAGATCGTGAGCGGTATAGGCAAAGATGCTCGCACTTTCACCCGGCAGGGTGGGGGGACCATTGTCATCGCTGATGCCGGCCACAAATGCCTGCAGATAGCGTTCGACGCCCCCTTTCTGGACGGAAAAATGTTCATCCACATAATCCGCGGTGGCCGGGTAGACCGGCAGGCCGTTCGGGTAATACACCCCCGGCGTGGCTGCGGGAAGCGTGGGCGCGGTCCGGCCGGGCAGCGCAATGCCTTGCGCGGCAGCCGCCGCGCGCGCCTGGTTGCTGTGGAAGTAGATGGTCTTGATCACCGAGGTCAAATCCCCCGTGTGGTCGGCGTGCAAGTGGCTCAGCAGGACGATATCCAGATCCCGGACATCCGTGCCGCTCTGCGCCAGACGCTGATAGGTACCGCCCCCCACGTCCATCAGGATCCTTGGCTTGCCGTCGGTAAAGATCAAGTAACCCGCACTGGCCCGGCCTTCAAGCGTGGCCATGGGGCCGCCTGACCCCAGCACCATCACCGAGAGGTCGCCGTCGACACGTTGAAAAGCCGTCTTGCCCCTGTCGGCATCCCTATCCTTGTCGGCATACGCCGCGCTCGATACGGACGCCAGGATGGCCAGGGCCAGAAGGCCCCTTATCGTCTTGTTTGTCCTCAGCCTGGTTCCACGAAAATTCATTTTTGTCTTCCTCCTAATTATGCAAACGCTCTCTGGTTGGGGTTCAATCCTCGGGCCTCTCGGATTCCACGAGGGGCGGTACCGCTACACCATCGTCATCGCACGCTCCTTTGCCTGATCGACCATCAACTCCGGGACACCCTCCGCAAATCCGGCTAACCAAGCAATTCCCGTTCCTCTTGTTTATTTTCAATAAAAACAGATTGTTATTCGAAACGCACGGGGAAAGGATTCATAATATGTAAAATATTCCGACAAAAATAGGAATCAAAGAAAACTTGTCAATTGTTTCATTCAAACAGACATGAACAATTCAGTTCATTGTATTTAAACAGTTATTTTTAATTTTATGTTGGATTGTCGTAAAACTACAGAGCATTTAATGCCTGATTATTGGCTTATAGATCGATATTGGTTCGTCATTTTTTGATATTTATTTTTATTCTGGTTATTTAATACCATCAGCACTAGAAGCGAAAACAATACAGGCTGGTACATTCATGCGTCTCGGGTTGGGATGCCAACCAGCCTGATGGGCCTCTCTCCGCGCCCGATGTATCGCCTCGCTCGCCCTCGCTTCCGTGTCGGACATCCCGAAGCAAGGGGACGCAGACCCGTCGGCGAGGGGGGCGGACACGCCGTCAGAAATTGTAGGCGACGCCCAGCGAAACCATGTTGGCGGTCATCTTGCCGGTCTTGTCGGATTTGCCGAGCCCGCTCACATGGTCGTAGTCGGCGCGCAGGTCGACATGGTCACTGAGCTTGTAGAGAGCGCCCACGCCCAGCAGGGGACGGACGACGTGGGTCGACGCGTCGCCGCTCGCTGCAACGGCCGCGCCGCTGGCGCTAAGGCGGGAATCGACTTTCGCTGCGACCACGCCCGCCTTGCCGAACACGGAAAAGCTGTCGCTCAGCGGCAGCGAAAGCAGCGCCGCCACGTCCACGCCGCCGGCCTTCAGCGATCCCTGGGCGCTGCCGCCGCTGTAGCTCGCCGTGTACTTGGCTTTGCCGAAATCGATGTAGCCGGCTTCCACCGCCAGGTTCGGATTGAAGCGATAACCGCCCTGCAGGCGCCACTTGGTGCGGTTGCCGGAATCGCTGCTGGACAGTCCGGTTGCGCCGTTGGCGAGCAGCGCACCGTCGAAATGATTGCGGTCGAGCGACAGATTCGAACGGGTGATCTCGCCCACGCCGTAGAAACCGTCGGCGAATGCCGTGGTGGACAGGGCAAGCAGGGCGAACGATGCCAGATGCTGAAGTTTCATGGAGTCTTCCTGAAGTGAATGGAGGGGCCGCCGGATCTGCCGGCGACACCTCCAATCTGCAAGCGCGATGCCAGCTGCACGGCACCGCTTCAAGGCATTGATTTCATGGGATACGTGGCGCATCCGCCGCCGCCCGCACCGCAGGACGGCACAGGACGCATGCAAGAATCGTCGACAAAACTTGCAGGGTGGTGCCGCGTTCAGGACTGCTCGGGGCGGTATTTCTTCAGCTTGTACCAGAGGGTGCGCTCGCTGATGTCGAGCAGCGCGGCGGCCTTGGCCTTGTTGCCCTCGGCCTGCGCCAGCGCCTCGTCGATCAGCCGCGCCTCGAGGTCCTCGACCGCCTGGTTCAGCGGCGGCGGGGCCTTCTGGCTTTCGGCCGGCGCGGCGGCCGGCCTGGGCTTGTTGTCGACGGCGCGCGGGTTGAGCAGGAAATGCTGTTCGTCCAGCGTGCCGCCGCCGCTCAGGATCAAGGCCCGCTCGACCATGTTTTCCAGTTCGCGCACGTTGCCCGGCCAGTCGTAGTCGCACAGGCGCTCGAGCGCCCGGGGCGTGAGGCGGGTGGCTGCCGTCGAATGGCCGTGCTTGGCGATGAAGTGCTCGACCAGGCCAGCGATGTCTTTGGTCCGCGCGCGCAGGGGCGGCAGTTCGATCGAGAACACGTTGACCCGGTAGTAGAGGTCTTCGCGCAGCGTGCCTTCCCGCACGCTTTCCAGCGGATCGCGGTTGGTGGCGGCGATGACGCGCAGGTCGAGTTCGATGACGCGGTTGCCGCCGAGGCGCTCGATGGTGTTTTCCTGCAGCACGCGCAGCAGCTTGGCCTGCAGCGGCAGCGGCATTTCGGTCAGCTCGTCGAGGAAGATCGTGCCGCCGTCGGCCAGTTCGAACTTGCCGACGCGTTCCTTGACCGCGCCGGTGAAGGCGCCCTTCTCGTAACCGAACAGTTCGCTTTCCAGGATGTCGGCCGGGATCGCCGCACAATTGATCGGCACGAACAGCTTGTCGCGGCGCGGCGAGGCATGATGCAGCGCGCGCGCGGCGAGTTCCTTGCCGGTACCCGTTTCGCCGGTGATCAGCACCGACGCCTTGCTCGGTCCGACGCGCTGGATCAGTTCGTACACCGCCCGCATCGGCTCGCTGGTACCGACGAAGGCATCCCAGCCGCGCTCGATCTCCTGCCGCAGGAAGGCGTTCTGTTGCGCCACCGCAGCACCGTTCAGCACGCGGTCGACGGCGAGTTCCACCACGTCGATGTCGAACGGCCGCAGGATATAGTCGCAGGCGCCATGCTTCATCGCGGCCACCGCGGTCTCGATGGTGCCGTGCGCGGTGATCACCATCACCGGGACATCCGACGCCTGCGCCCGCAGCGCGGCCAGCAGTTCGATGCCGTCCATCTCGGGCATGCGCAGGTCGGTGATGACGAGGTCGACGCTGTTCGCCTGGAACAGTGCGAGCGCCTCGACGCCGTTGCCGGCAGCGAGCACACGGTGGCCCATCTTCTGCAACATGATTTCGAGGACGCGCCGCATCTTGGGTTCGTCGTCCACGACGAGGATCTGTCTGCCTTTCATGTCTCTCCCGATTGCCTGCGCGGCAGGCGGATGCGGAACAACGCACCGCCCAGCTTGCTTTCCGCCGCTTCGATTTCGCCCCCGTGGGCACCCACGATCTGCTGCACGATGGCCAGCCCCAGTCCGATGCCGCCTTCGCGCTTGAAGAAGAAGGCCTCGAACACGCGGGTCCGCTCGGCCGGGTCGATGCCCGGCCCATCGTCGGCCATTTCGATGGTCAGGAACGCGTCGTCGTCATGGGTCGCCAGTTCGATCTGCCCGCCATGATCGAGGATCTGCAGGCCGTTCATCAACAGGTTGAGCAGGACCTGGGTGATCTGTTCCTCGTCGCATTCGATCACCGGCCGCGTCGCCCGCAAGCGGGCGGTCACACTGACCTGTTTCTTGCCGGCCTGCGCGCCCAGCATGGCGATGCTCTTCTCGATCAGCGCGTGCATGTCCACGGCGGCATACGACGGCGCGCGCGGCCGGGCGGTGTCGAGCATGGCCGACACCAGGCGGTTGAGCCGCTCGGTCTCGCTCTCGATGAACCCGACCAGCTCGCGCCCCTCGTCGCTGATGCCGGATTCGCGTTGCAGCATCTGCGCCGAGGAACGCAGGATACCGAGCGGCGTGCGCACCTCGTGCGCGATCACCGAGGACATCTCGCCGACCACCGCCAGTTTCGAGGCACGCACCAGGTTCTGCTGCGACTGGTCGATGTCGCGCATCATCTGCACGAAGGCGTCGG